>Ga0187892_10005207_pt1 | contig 20721 bp, 14 predicted proteins | sample MA1701073metaG_FD_139345 | JGI IMG/M metagenome (GOLD analysis project Ga0187892, IMG submission 139345) | Bio-ooze microbial communities from a basaltic lava cave in the Kipuka Kanohina Cave System on the Island of Hawaii, USA - MA170107-3 metaG ... | reverse complement strand
CTCGTTTTACATTCGTTTCGAGGAAGGCTTGCGCCGCCAGCACTTTGTCGCGGATTTCATATTCTACCGGGAGGAAGACGAGGCCGAGCACCCGGCGGAACTCGTCGAACGGCTGTTGGAGCACCAGCTCGATATCGTGTTCTGGCTCGCGCCATCGAAATCGGTCGCCTCCGTGATGCGGCAGTTACAGGACGGCGGAATCGAGCTGTTGATCGTCAGCGACGGCAAAGCCCATTTTCCGCGCGAGCAATATTTCGTGGACCTCGGACGCGGGATTGCCGATGGAATCGCGGCGTGGCAGGCGGACGGGATCAGGTCCGTGACCGTCTTTGGGCCGGACGACGGGCAAGGCAACCGGGACATCCAGCTCGTGACCCGCCTGCTCGAACGGCACGGCATGAGGCACGAAGTGCTCACGTTGCCGGACGCGGAGACGGCGCAACGATTCGACCAACTCGCCAGCCAATCCGACACGGGCGTGATTCTCGTCCCGCACCACTGGTACGAGTCGTTGTGCGACCAATACCCACAGGTCATGGAGGAGTTGTTCGATGCTTGCCGCGTGATGCTGATGCAGGGAGCGGTCGTTCACGGGTACTTTCGGGGCAAACGCGTATTCGCGGATTCGGTGGCCTGGCCTTACGAGCAAATGGCCAAGCGCATCGTGCAGGACATCAGCGCGCGCAAGATCGGCACCAGTCAGCGGCTGGCGACGTTCCACACCCGCTGGGAACCGCGCGTGGACCTCGGGAAGGCCAGCCGGGAGCTTTGGACCGGTCCGTGGGCCACGGCGGGGGATTAACCTCGCGTCCCCGCACGCGGCACCGAATATTTCCCGGGCAATGTTCTCAGAGACCCTCTGAAATTCGGAAGTGTGGACAATCTGTTCCAATTGCCGCCGCCATCGTCGTCCACTAAGTTGCTCGGCATTCAACGCAACGCCATTGCCTGGACGAGCCCGGCACCGACCCGCAGAATTTCCTCTCCTGGCCGGTCCCCTGCGGCGTGCTCAGTCCGAAAGAGACTGCCGCGCTACCCTCGAATGATCAGACGTCACCTTCTCCTTGGTCTCATCGTCGTGCTCGGCGTCGCCCCGGGAAGTCGCGCCATCGCGACACCCGAGCAGGACGTGTTGACCGAGTTGGAGCGCATCGAGGACATGCGGCTGCTGTCGTTCTACAGCCTGCAAGACCTCCACGGCGGGCGCAGCCTCGCGGAATACCTCAAGGGCTTCGGCGGGGCGGACCGCATGGTGGAGGTCGAAGACGAAATTAAAAAAGGACTCTGGCTCTACGAGCGGCTCAAGGCGTTGGAGGATTCAGGCACGGCGTTGCAGGTGGCGCTCGATGCCAAGCTCGACGCGAACGCGCCCGAACACTTTCCGCTCGTACAGCGGGCGCGGGCGGTCGTGGCCCGGGAGGTAATCGAGCATCGCCACCAGGTAAAGTCGCTCGTCAGCGACCTTCGCACTCAACTCCTCGCCGCTGCCGAGGCGAAACAGCAGCCGTTATCGGTTCGCTCCGAGCCGATGCCGTGGAGCGACGAGCGCGAGCGTGACCGGGCGCGCGGGCTTGCGATCGGTTGGAACATCCCGCTCGTGTGGACGAACGACAGCAAGTGGGCGAAGCTCGAATCACTCCAGTCGAACGCCACGCTGCCGTACCTGCTAGGCAAGGCCCGCAAGCTCGGCATCACGTTCATTTCCACCGCTGATCCGCCGCTGACTTCGTGGGCGCACATCGAGCGCGAGAAAGGCCGGTACGACTTCGCGACGCTCGATGCGGCGCTGGGCGAGTTGAAGCGCGCGGGGCTGAAAGCTGTTCTGCGCCTGCACGCGCTGAACAGCCCGGCCCCCGCGTGGCTCGGCACAGGCACGTCGCTGGTCAACGCCGAGGGCAAGCCGGTCAACTTTCAGGGCGACAAAGGAAGCGGCAGCGTCAACCTGTTCAACCCCGCCGTGCGCGAACCGTTCCTCGCGTTCCTCAAGGCGTACGGCAAACACGTTCGCGAGAAGTGGGCCGACACCGTGATGGCGGTCTATGTCGGCGGGGAGGAATTACAAATCAGCCACGGCGGACTCGATCAGTGTGCCGATTTTTCCTCGTTCGCGATCGCGCACTGGAATCAGTGGCGCGCGAAACGCAATTTGCCCGCTACGGATTTGTTTGAGGGCGAGGACGCGATCCCGCAGTTCCCCCAGATGCGCGCGAAGGACGCAACGGGCACCGGCAACCCCACAAAATGGGCCGACTGGCTCGCGTGGCGCGAGGATTGTCTGACCGAGTACGTGCAGATCCAGCGCGACGCGTTGCAGCCCGCGCTCGGCGACATCCCCGTCCAATCGCGAACGATCAACGACGACATGCACCGCGTCTTCGCGGAATGGTTCGCGCCGATCCAGGGCAAGAACCTGGCGACGCTTTCGATGACCAGTGCCAATCCCAACACGGCGACGACTACGCCGGCCGCATACGAGGTGTTGCGCGGCCTGTCGCGACCGCGCTGGCTCTGGCACTACGGGATGCCGATCGGCTGCGGCGCGAAGACCGGCGCTTGCTCGTTCGAGAGCCTGTTCCACGATGTCAGCACGATGTGCTACAACGCCGGGCCGGAAGGGCCGTTGCGCTGGCTGTTCCCCGGCAACTGGTCGAGTTATTCCGACAAGCAACTCTGCACCTTCGGCATCGGCGCGTATTTCGTCCCGACGCGCGAGATGGAGAAGCTCGCCGATTGCGTTCTCAATACCGAGCGCGCGCCGGCGCCCCTTGCCATTCTCTGGTCGCAAAGCTCGCTGCACTTCGACGGCAACCAGCGGATGCGAATCGAAGCGCTGGCGATGGGGCATATGCTGACACGCACGTTTTTCCCGTTCGAGTACGTCTCCGAGGAACAGGTCCGCGCAGGAAAACTCAACTCGTACAAACTGCTCATCCTTCCCGGCTGCAAGTATCTGCCCGGCGACGTTTGCCAATCCATTCGCGCGTGGACGCAGGAGGGCGGCACACTGGTCGGAACGGGCGCGCCGTCGTTGTTCGACGAACGCGGCGGGGACGGCACGGCGCTGCAATTGGCGGACGTGTTCGGCGCGCAGTTCGAACGGTTCATCATCCCGACCGGCGTCGAGCCGGACAAGCTGTACACCGGACATCCCGAGGGCGCGTACTCGCAGCCTGCGCCCTCGGCGTACCAGATGGAGGCCGACGTGTGCGCGGTGGTTTCGCCGAAGACCGCCACAGCGCAGGCGTGGTACTTCGGCTCGGACCGCAAAGCGGCGGCGATCACGCAGCAGGCGTTCGGCAAGGGCAAGGCGATCCTGTGCGGTTACGCGCTGGGCAACGAATACTTCGCCGCCGCGCCGTACGAGTTGTACTTCGGCCCGGCGATGAGCAAGACCGCGGGCGGCTACATCGAAGAACAGGTGCAAAAGGAACGCTGGATCATCAAGCTGCTCGGTTCGCTCGGTGTGACTCGTCCGCTCGTGTTGACGAAGTCCGACGTGCTCCGCGCGCAGAACCGCGACGACGCGGATTGGTTTCACGTCTATCAACGCGGGCCGACTTACGCCGAGTACCAGTGGGAAACCGACAACCACGTCCACAGTTTCATCGCCAACACCCGGCAACGCGCGGGCACGGACACGACCTACCTGTGCCTGATGAACACCGAGATGAACTACCTGATCGAACGCGGCTACATGCAGTCGTTCGTCACGTCCGCTCGTGTCACGGTGCAGGCGCGCGCGCCGAACGCGAAGCGGCTCGTGGACGTGGGGTTGAACGTGCCAGTGCCGTTCACGCAGAGCGGCGAGACGATCACGTTCGCGGCGTGGACGCCGATGTCGCAGGGGAAGGTGTTCGCGGTTTCGCCATCGGACACGGTGCGGCTGTTCGGGACGCCGCGGGTGGCCGGCGTGCAGGCGGACGAGTTGGAGAAACGCTGCGCTGAGTACACGAAGGGCGACCTCGATGCGGTTGTCGTCATCAATCGAAAAGCCGTTGGAGAATTCCTGCGCGGCTTGCGCGGCAAGGAAATCCGCATCGGCTGCGGCACGCCCGATTATCTGCCCGCCGCCGAGTCGCTGGCGAGACATTTGAAGCAACGCCTGCAAATCATCGCGAAGCCAACCCTTGCCGGCGCGCGCACGTGGGTGCGGTACGCGTATCAAGACGGCTTCGGCTACCCGCAGACGCGCCCCGAGGAGGCCGACGCCGCGATTCTCATCGGCAACACGGTGGAAAACGGTTTGATGTTTCGTTACGAGTGGCACTGGACGCGCGACCGGCAATGGCTGCCGTTGAATGTGAACGAGGCGTTCCCGGGCGCGGGCCACTCGGTGATTCAACTCTCGTTGCCGGTCGAGACGACCGGGAAGGGCTTGCCGGAATCGAAGCCGGTGGAGAGCAAGTTGATTCTCGGCGCGACGAATCCGCAGGATGCGCGGCGGGCGGTGGAGTGGGTGATCAAGAACCAATGAATGCGTTCGTAGTACCGACTTTAGTTGGAATCTGCGCGGCGATGCTCGCATGCCCGTTTGTTCACGCCGAGCCAGCACTCCAAGACTACGCCAAGCCCGGCGAACTCGATCCGTTGCCTGCCGGCAAGCTGTCGCTTTACAAAGTTCCCTGGCGCTCGAACGTGCGGACCGTCTCTGCCTTCGACGCAATTCAAGGCATCGGCGTGTACTACAAACACATCCCGCACAACTGGACGCAGGATCAGCACAACCACGTGATGAAGCAGATGGCGGCAGCGGGCGTGAAACGACTCCGTCTCGCGCCGCATTACGCGATCTACATCACGAAAGATTGGAAAGCGCCGTCCGAGCCGGAACTGAATTCGCTCCGCCACGAACTGCGCGCCTGCAAGGCGACCGGCATTCGCCCCTGCGTCGCCTTCGTGCACATCCCACCGCTCGGGAAGCCGGGCACGCGCGAGTTGCAAGAGTGGTGGCGTCAGGGCGAACTGATGCCGGCGGGCGAAGTCGGCTCGCCGGAGTTCAAGGCGTACCTCGACAAACATTACGAAGCGTTCCTGTTCATCCTCCGCGAAGCGCGCGCGACGGGATTCACCGAACCGGGCAGCTACGACATCGAGATGGGCCAGAACCTCTGGTGGGGCGCGCCCGCCGTGCCGCGTCCGCTGCCCAGCACCGACCTCAGCGCGTTGCGTCCCGGCGGACGCATCTACGAATTCGACAAAGCGTTGATGGAACGCGCCCGGGCCGATGGGTACGTCGAGCCGCTGTTGTGGTGGGGACAGACGCATCATCACTTCGAGGAGAAGTCCGACGCCGACTTGCCGCCGCAGGCTGCCGGCTGGGCGATCTCGATCTACAGCGGCTGGAGCGGGAAGATACCGGACTCGTGGCCGTTCGACGACACCTGGCCGTTGCGCCCGCCGCTGACGTTCGCGGATGGCAACCCGCCGTCCATCGTGCTCGCGCGACCCGAAACCTACATGGCCGACCGGACCCGTCGCGACAACCTGATCGAGCTGACTCGTCGCAGCAAAAAGCCGGTGGCGATCACCTCGCTCGGCACAGTCCCGAGCACTCTCCCCGAAACCGGCAGCCTCACCGGCTGGCAATTGAAACAGCGCGGCCTGACTCGCTCGCTTGTGTTCTGGCTGAACCAGGGCGCGAGCTTCGTCCTGTTGCACGCCGCGTACGAAGGTAACAAGGACGAGATGTCGCACGCGCTGATCCCGAACATGCCCGACCCGCTGAAGTTCAAATGGCAGGACGCGCCGCCGCTGGTGGCGTTGCGCGGACTGTGCGACGCGCTCGCCGGCGCGAAGCCCATCGCCAAGCCGACCGAACTGAAGTTCCGCTACGCGCTCACCGACGACCCGGTTTTGATCCCTCCGTCGCTCAAAGCCAGTGACGCCGTGGCGCTGTTGCCGTTTCAACTCGACGAGAAACGTTTCGCCCTCGCCGCCTACATCGTCACGCCCAACCTCGCCGCGCCGCTGAAGCCGATTTCCATGACGCTGCACGTGGATCGCTGTGCCGCGCCGCTTCGATTCAGCGTCTCCGACAAAGTGACTTGGCTTCGGCTGGAAATCGAGTAGAACGTCAGCCTGTCACATGAAACCGATTCACATCGCCATCGGCTCGACCATGAGCCGGCCCGGGAACGTCGCGGCGAACCTCAGCGAGATTGGCGAGTTCGCCCGGCAGGCCGGGGAGGCCGGCGCGGACGTGGTGCTCACCCCCGAATTGAGCGCGTCGGGTTACGGTCCGTACCCCGAAGTGCTCGCGACGGCGGAACGGGCAGGCAAAGGCAAGGTTTACGACGGCCTCGCGCGGTGCGCGCAACAGACCGGCGTCGTCATCAGCGCCGGGTTCGTCGAGGCTGCGGACGGGAAGAAGCATCTCGCTCACTACGTCGTCTATCCCGACGGCAAGTTCATCGTCCAACGCAAGCATCGTGTGACACTCTTCGAACGTCCGCTCGATCCGTCGGTCGCGCTGACGGGGCATCCGTCGGACGCGATTGACCCCGCCGACCCCGGCCAGCCGCTGGAACTGCGGTTCGAGTTTTTCGAGATCAAAGGCGTGCGTTGCGCGCTGACCATCTGCGCCGACGGCGGCATTGAGAACGTCCGCGCCTATCTTACGAAAAACGGCGTCGAACTGCTGCTCGCCCCGACCGGCGCGGGCGGGAATCGCGAGGATCGGATCGTCACCAAGGACCTGGCGACCGAGTCGGGCCGGCAGAAATACTCCGAGTGGCTCGAACGAGTGTTCTTCCCCGGCCGCGGCACGGTGAGTGATTGCATCCAGTATCGTCAGGCGCTGGCGGCGGTGAACCAATGCGGCTACGATGGCCGCAACCATTACCATCTCGGCCACGGCACGATCACCAATCCCATGGGCGAAGTGGTCGCGCTGATTCACGGCCTGCCCAACATTGACCGGCAGCGCCCGATGTTCGCGCATGCGGTCGTGGACGTGGAGGATTGTTTGCCATGACAACCAAAACAAAACTCAGGGTCGGCCAACTTGGCGTGGGCGGGTTCGGCGCGACGCGACGGGCCCGAATCCGACAGTCGGGGTTGTTCGAACTGGTAGCCGCGTACGATTTGAACGCGGAGGCGCTGAAGAAGTGCCAGGCTGAAGACGGCGCGAAGCCGGTATCGAGCTACGAGGAGTTGCTGGCCACGCCGGGCATCGAAGCGGTGGTCATCTCGACGGGCGCGAAGTTTCACGCCGAGCAGATGCTTCGTGCGATGGCGCGCGGGCTGCACGTGTTTGTCGAGAAACCGTTGTGCGCGGCCCCCGCCGAGATCGAGGCATTGATCGCCGCGCAGAAAAAAACCGGCCTGGTCGTCGGAGTTGGCCATGCCGACCACTCGCGCAAAGCCGACTCTGTGACCATCCGGCGCCTGCTGGACACCGGCGCGCTCGGCAAGATCGCGACGTTCGAGTTCACCACGGCCCACAGCGGCGGGCTGGCGATCAAGCCGGGCGACTGGCGGGGCGATCCGGAGAAAAACCCGGGCGGGATGTTGTTCCAGTGCGGCGTGCATGCAGTACACGAGCTGCTGTTCTACTTCGGGCCGATCACGGAGGTATTCAGCATGATGCGCTACGACGTGCACACGACGTTGACGGCAGACGTGGCGATTTGTCATCTCAAGTTCGCCTCGGGGCTGATCGGCTCGCTCAACGCGTACCACGTGACGCCGTACCGGCACGCGCTGAACATTTTCGGCACGGAGATGAATTTGTATCGCGAGGAGTTGTACTTCGACGAGGGCACGAAACTCTGGCGGCAGCGCAGGGGTTCCAACATGCGGAAAGAGGCCAAAGAACTTGTGACGATGGAAGAAACGACGGACGAGTGCGGCAACCTGCGCAGTTTTTACCGCGTCATCCGTGAAGGCGGGACGCCCTACCCGTCGTTGCTCGATGGCGCGCGCGCGGTGCAAGTGGTGTTCGCGGCGGAGGAATCGGCGAAGGCCGGACGGCCCGTTCCGGTGGCGGAACTGTAGATGAACGCCGCGCACCGTTGGCTGCACGAACCCGGCCACGAACTATCACTCGACCGCGGCGGCGCGTTGCTCTGCCGGCATCATTTCGCAACGGACCATCGCAAGCCGTTCCTTCATCCCGTGCACACGGCCAGCGGCATCCCGTTGACCTGTTTCGAGCCGTGGGACCATGTGTGGCATCGCGGCTTGTGGTTCTCGTGGAAATTCCTCAACGGCGTCAACTACTGGGAGGAAACCGAGGACGGCAAACAGGACGGGCAAACGGAGCTCGTTGGCCCGGAAACGGTGAATCGTCAACCCGACCGCGCGACGATCGCGATTCGGTTGCAGTATCGTCCGCCAACGGGCGAGATTGTGTTGGAAGAAACGCGCGAGATCACGATCCAAGTCCCGCGCGCGGACGGGACGTACGCGATGGATTGGCGGCTGACCTTCACCGCGACGCGCGAGGATGTGACGCTCGACCGCACGCCAATCACGCCGCAGACGCCCTGGGGCGGCTACGGAGGTCTGTCGTGGCGCGCGGCGCGGTCACTGGGGAATTTCCGGCTCCTCGACAGCGAAGGACGCAGGGACAAGGACGTGCAACATCAGCGCGCGCGTTGGCTGGACTTGAGCGGCCAGGCCGACGGCGGGCGCAATCTCGCGGCCGGTATTGCGATGATCGATCACCCGAGCAATCCCCGGCATCCGAGCGCGTGGAAGACATTCGCCGACCCGGGCTTCGGTTACATCAACCCCGCCTTCCTGCTGAACGAGCCGTTCCCGTTGCGGACGCGGCAGGCGTTGACGCTTCGTTACCGTGTCCTGATCCACGATGGCTGGCCCGACGACGACGCAATCGAGAAAGCATATGACGCGTTCGCGCGGGAGCAGCGATGACCTGGCCGGAAAGCTGTACTTGATTTCCGATCCAAAGCGAGTCAGACGAAAGCAATGAACGCGCAGAAGAAATACACCGCCGCGATCATCGGCGTCGGCAAGGCGGGCGGCGGCGGACAGAAGGGCGGAGGCCACGCCGTCGGTTATCTTCACGCCGATGCCTACAAGGTCACGAATCCGCGCACGACGTTGCATGCGGCGGCGGACATCAATCGGGAGAACCTCGAGTTCTTCTGCAAGAAATACGAGGTCGCTCATGCATTTGCCGATTACAAACAGATGCTGCGCGAGGCGAAACCTGAGATCGTCTCCATCTGCACGTATGTGGGTCTGCACCGGCAGATGATCGAGGATTGCGCCCGCGCGGGCGTGAAGGGGATTTATTGCGAGAAGCCCATCCTCAACAGCCCTGCGGAATTGGCGGCGGTGGACCGCGTGGTGAAGGAGACCGGCGCGAAGATCGTGGCCGCACATATCCGCCGGTACTTCCCCGCGTTCCAGCGAATGAAGGAGTTGTACGGCAACGGCGCGATCGGCGAACCGCTGATGTGCATCGCCGGCATTCAGGACTGGGACCTGAGCGAATGGGGTTCGCACTGGCTCGACATGTTTCGCTTCCTCCACAACGATCGCCCCGTCCGGTGGGTGTTCGCCCAATGCCGCGTGCGCGATCTGCGCGGGTATGGGCACGCGATGGAAGAACACGGCTGCGCATACTTCGAGTTCGAGGGCGGAGGCAAATGCATCCTCGACGGCGGTCGCGGAATGAACGGGGCGTGGACGATGACGCTCGTCGGGACGCAGGGCACGATTCGGCTCGAACAGGAGTACCTCGTGGTGATGGAGACCGCGAAGGGGCGGGTCACGGAGGATTTTTCGAGTCATCCCGGACACGGCTACGCGGTGGCCTGGAGCAACATCGTGACCGATCTCATCGGTTGGATCGAAGGCGGCCCGGAGCCAATTCTCGGCTGGTCCAACATGTCGAAGAGCGCCGAGCTCAATCTCGCCGCGTACGTGTCGGCAATCCGAGGCGACCGGGTGGACCTGCCCTTGAGCGGAGACGATTTGAAAATCAACGAATGGCCGGTCGAGGTTCTCGCGCGGCGAAACAAGAAATAGGAGACAACATGGCAATCCAAGTCGGCTGTTTCGCGCTCATCGATCCGTTTTCATCGCTCGATCATCAGCTCGCCAAGATCAAGAGTTGGGGGTTCCACTGCGCCGATGTCACGGACAACGGCGACGGCGCATCGCTTGGCGTCGAGTTTGGGTTCGCCGCGGTGGCGAGCCTCGATGCCAACCCGCACGACTTGAAGCGGCGGTTCGCGAAGCACGGGTTGACGATCACGTCCTATTGCGCGCACGCCAACCTGCTCGATGCCGCCGCGCCCTGGCGTTACGGCACGGCGCAGATCATCAAAGCCGTGCGGGCAGCCGCAGCCATCGGCGTGAAGCACGTCATCACGACCGAAGGCGAGCCGGGCACGGAGTTCGGACATCGCCTGAGCGAAGCGGAGGCGTTGTTCAGCATTCGCGAGAAGTTGCACGAGCCGCTCCGCGTCGCCGCCGATCACGGTGTCAAGATCCTGCTCGAACCGCACGGCCCATACACCGATTCCGTCAAGCACATGGGGAAAATCCTGGACCTGTGCGATTCACCCGCGCTCGGGGTCAACCTCGACACCGGCAACCTGTGGCTCGGCAGCGGCGATCCGGTGGAGATGGTGAAGAAACTCGGCAAACGGATCGAGCACGTGCATTGGAAGGACATGCCGAAAGAGATGGAATCGAAACGCGGCAAGATGTTCGGCTGCGGCATGGCGCTCATCCCGCTCGGCGCGGGTGTGGTGGACATTCGGGGCACGTACGCCGCGTTGAAGAAGGCCGGGTTCAGCGGTTACACGACCTTGGAAGTTGCCGGCGAGGAGAACGTGAAGAAAAGCTACGCGTTCCTGAAATCGCTCGGCGCAGAGTGAACCGACGTTAACGCTTCGTACCGTGTCTGATTCACGATGGCTGGCCCGACACGGCTGAGATCGAGAAGGATACGAAGCCTTTGCACGCGCGGTGAACGAGGACGACGCGATTCATTCGCCGACTCGGTCCCGCGGCTTTACATCTCGCGGCTAACCTTTCCCAGGTCCAAGCGCGCTTCCCAGCGACTGTAGAAGGTCGCGAGTCGTTTATTGCTCCAGATGGTCCCGGCGCCCATATCGCGCGCGACCTGCCGGGCCATCGCCTGGTGATCCAAGGACAGCACGTCGGCGGGGATGTTCCTGCCCTCAAAGACCGCCTGCTGCACGGCGCCTTGCACGAGCAGGACGCGACAACTGCAAAACAGTTGCTCCATGAGTTGCGGGAAGCGGTTGCACAATGCCCCGTACCACGCGTGATAGGCAATCACCACGCCGGCTCCCCTGCGGCGACAAAGACTTTGCACGTGCCTCCCCAGTTCCGCGTCCTCCACAATCACGACCGAGTGGCGGAGCGACAATTGTTGCAGCACAGAGAGAGTCAGATTCAACTCATACAAGGCGCGTTCGTCCGTGGGTCGCAGGACGACGATGGATTCGATTCCCTCCCGTTGCCATGCTTCGAAGGCTTCGCGCAGTGAGCGCTCGCGATTGTAGCGGTACATCGGGAACGGCAAGTTCTCCCGTTCGCGGACGATGCCCACGAGCCGCACGCCGGCGTCCTGGAGCTGCAAAAAGTTTGGCAGGTTCGGCGTGGTCGGCACCCACCACAAGACAATGTCCGGCCTGTGATCGAGAATGCGCCGCGCCAGGTCCGGGCTCGCCTCCTCGCTTGGTCGTGTGAAGATGAAATTGACCAGATGATGGAACCGGCGCAGTTCATCTTCGAGTTCGATGTAGAACGACCGTAAGTCCGTGCCATAGACAAACGTCGGCAACTCGACCGGCAACCCGACCACTGCCCGCACCGGGTGGTGCGGCTGCGGTTTGTGTCCCTCGACCAGCGTTTGCGATCCGCGCATCTTCGTGAGCAACCCTTCGCTGGCGAGCCGTTCGTATGCGCGCACAACCCCGCGCAGCGAGACGCCGAAGAAATCGGCCACCTCCCGCATCGAGTAAAACGGGACGGCGTGCGGCTGTCGCACGCGTTCGATCGTCGCACGCAGGGTTTCGACGATGACCGCCGAATGGTTGTCTTGGGGCGAAAGCCCTCGAAAATCGGGAAAAAGCTCCCGCAAACTGGGCAATCGGCGATGGACGGGCTTTCGTGACATGGCCGTGAAATATAGCCCGGCGGCTTAGTGCTGCCAAACTGTTTCGCTCGCCAGTGATGGGGGCGTCTTGATAAGTTACCTGTCAACGAAAGAACTCAGGAGGACATTTATGGACTTCGGCAGAAACGTGATCGCTTTAACGGTGGCTGCGGCGGCATTGATCGGTTCCGTGGCTCAAGCACAGTACGGTTATGAAACTCAAACGTTCGATAATGCAACGTCGGTTTTCAATGCGGGCTGGAACGGTTCGGGCAACACCGCCAACGGCAACAGCTACGGCTTCAGCAACACCGACAACACCGGCGGCGCTTCCGGCGCGGGCGAGGCGGGCGGGCTGTTTGCGCGCTCCACGGCTGCCAACGCCAGTTATTACGGGGACACGACTCTGTTGAGTCAGTTCCTGCTGAACGACCAGTTCATCGAAGCCAGCGGCGAACTCGCCCTCGTGCAACGCAACGACACCCAGGGCGTTGTCGTGCAGGTCGGGCATTTCGTGCCGGACCATCTGTTCCGCCTGTTCATGGGTTTCCGCGTTGTCGATGGCCCGGGTCTGGTGGATTTCTCAATTCGTCCCATCATGATCGGCACCAACTTCACCGGCGGCGTGGGCGCCGAGACGGGACCCGCCACGACTCTGTCCCCCGGCACCTACTCTTGGAGTTACGTTTATGACCCGCACGCCAACGGCGCCGATGGCGCGTTGACGTTGTACGTGACCAACAGCCTGAACGCCCAGGTGGTGAACTCGACCGCCATCGTGGACGCGGTCACCAAAGCCTTGCGGCCCGGCTGGAAAGTGAACGCGTTCGGCTTCAGCAATGGCGCCACCGGCACGGATGATTCCGGCCAGACCGACACCATCTTCGTTGACAATGTCATCTACAGCGCCATCCCGGAGCCGACCGGTGTGGCGCTCCTCGGTGCTGCGGCGTTGTTGATCTTGCGTCGGCGGAAATGAGGCGCGGAGGAAGAATGGAAGCATGGAAGAATGGAAGGCCGCGATTGCAGTCTTCCAACCTTCCAAGCTTCCAACCTTCCACGGCCTTTACGCTCATCGAGCTGCTCGTGGTCGTCGCCATCATCGCGATCCTATCGGCGCTTCTGTTGCCTGCCCTTCAGGGCGCGAAGGACAAGGGCAAGGAAGCTGTTTGCCACAGCAACCTTCGCCAGCTCTATGTGGCGTTCACGCTGTACGCCGGGGACTATCGCAACTTTCTCCCCGATGGCTGGGGCTACACGCAGCGCGAATGGAACCCCTGGTCGGATCCCCGCTTCCTCCACCACAAACTGGCGGACTATCTTTCCCCGCGCAGCAAGATATGGTTCTGCCCGGGGTGGCCGATGGACAAGCTGTATTTCAACCCGCAGTATCCCCATTCCTGTCTCGGCACGCCCGACAACCCCGGCGCAGGTAACCTTCTGTTCTGTCCGCAGAACGTCGGTGGCGGCTACCACTACATGTGTTGGGACCTCCTCAGTCTCGGCGGCCCTCATCGTGTTCGGATCGATTACCCAAAGGACCCCGTAGCAGCGAAGCTGTTGAGTTGCTACATGTGGCAACACATCAACTCACCGCTCGAACACAGCCACGGCCTGTACGGACCGCACAGCCGAGGAAAAATCTGGAGCATCCTTTGGTTAGACGGACACGTGACGCATTCCAGCCCGGGCATCTGGCCGAATGAAGCCTGGCAACCATACGTAGGCAACTGGGACCCGTAGCGGCTTGTTGGCATCTCGCGCTCTCTGTTCAATCCATCGATGCATTGCATACCCACGAGGGTATCACCTAGCTTGAAGCTCAATGACCACAATCCATTCCCTCAAACCCAACACACCTGGGTTCTTTTTCGATGACTCGCTCATCGCCCACCAGCACCGGCTCGCGCGGCACTGGTTGCCAGCAAGGATTCATCCCGAGCCGGTCCTCAAGCCCGAACGTCCCTGGGAACAACGCGAGTTGGCGTATCCTTCGATCGTGGCGGACCCAGCCGGCGGGTATCGCCTGTACTACACGATCTGCTCCATCACCGGCATGCGCAACGATTCGCCGGTTTGCCTGGCCACAAGCCCGGACGGATTGCGCTGGGAGAAGCCGAACCTCGGCTTGGTCGAATTCAACGGCAGCCGCGCCAACAACTTCGTCGTGAAAACCGATTATCACCTCGATGGCCCGAGCGTATTGCACGATCCGTCCGATTCCAACGCACCATGGAAGATGCTGCTCTTCCACATCGGCACGCCCGAAAAGACCTGGGGCGACGACTGGGGCTTTTACAGCTACACGAGCGCCGACGGCCTGCGCTGGAAACAAATCCCCGGCCGCCGTTTGCTGACCGGCGACCGCAACAACCTCGCGGCCTCGAAGGTCAACGGCAAGTTCGTCAACTTCACCCGGCTCGCCGAGATGTACACGCGGTTCGGCGGACGCGTGATCTACCGGACCGAAAGCGCGGACTTCATCCAGTGGTCGCCGGGCGAACTGGTCCTTGCGCCCGACCTGGAGGACGCGCCCGACGTCGAGTTCTATGGCCTGAGCGCGTTCGAGCGCAACGGCTGGTGGATCGGCCTGCTCGAATACTGGGACAGCCTCAACGACTGCATCGAGACGCACCTCGCCGTCAGCCGCGACACCAAGCGGTGGATTCGCACGCCGCGCAAGCCCTTCATCGCGGCGACGCACGACTGGAACCGCTGCTGGAGCATCTGCGCCAGCAACGGCCCGATCATCCTCAACGAACAGATGATTTTCTACTTCAACGGACGGGCCAACGCTCATCACTGGGACACCGCGCATCGCGGCGGCGTGATCGGCTACGCGTCCTTGCCGCTCGACCGTTTCTGCGCCATCGAAGGCACAAGCGGCGGTGCGCTCGAAACGATCCCGCTGCAATGGCCCGGCGGCGAACTCGTCATCAATGCCGATTCGCGCGGCGAATTCGACCGGCACCCGTTGCCGCTCCAGTTCAGCGGCGAGATCCACATTGAGTTGCTCGATGCCGCCGGCAAACCGCTGCCCGATTTCAGCGGCGACAACAAGGTCATCTGGCGCGGCAACACCCATTGTCGGGGCGCAATCAACGATGGCCGCTTCATCCGTTGGCCCAAGGAACGCAAGCTCGACTCGCTGCGCAATCAGGTGATTCGGCTGCGCTTTCTCATCAAGCATGCGCGATTGTTCACCGTGGAAGCGAGCATGCGACCGTGACCGTGAAGGAGGCGTGCTCGCCCGCGCCTGTAAACGCCCATGACAAGCCGTTTGAAATTGCGTCTTTTTCTGCGATCCTAGAACATCGCCAAGGAGAATGCGGGCGGCATGAAGGGGCACACTTGCACAATTCTGGTCGTTCATTTCGGCCTCGCTCTGCCTGCCGCTTTGGGCGTGCGGTATTGCATTTGCCAATGGAGGTCTCAATGAGATTTCAAATTCGCATCCTGGTGTTCTTTCTCGCCGCAACCGTGATCGCGCTTTCTGACGCACGGGCAGCGACCAATGTATGGACCAACACGGTTGGAGGCGCGTGGGAAGACGCCGCGAGTTGGTCGCAGAGCAGCGTGCCCGACGCCACCGACCAGGTGAGAGTCGGCAGCAACGGCAGTTACACGGTCACGCTCGGCAGTTCCGCCGTCAATACCGTGCCGAACTCGCTCACCAATGATACGTTGAGCATCCACGGATTCGGCTCGGGATCGCCGACGCTGCTGTTGACCTATACCAACGCCGCGACGTTCCGCGTCGAGAACGATGTGGACATCGGCAACGGCACGCTGACCTTCAACGCGCCGAACGGGGTGTTCGAGATCAGCACGATTCATCCGGACGGCCTGATCTTCAACACGACCAGCTTCGGCACGCAGGGCGTGTTGAACGTGCAAGCAGGGACGTTCCACAGCGGCAGCCGGATGATCATGGCCTCCGCCGTCGGCACGCGCAGCATCATCAACGTTACGGGCGGCACTCTGGTGAACCGGGGGAACATTCGCGTCGGCAACAACAGCCTCGGGGAAATCAACATTGTCGGCGGCGAAGCGGTTTTTGGCCAGGGGATCGTGGGCTACGTAGCTGGTGCCACGGGACGTATTGAACTGGTCAGTGGCCGGATGTGGCTCACCAATACCGCCTCGGGAACGCTCGGCATCGGCTCCGGTACGTACGACAGCGCCAACCATGGCTATGGGGAATTGATCCTGCACAGCGGCAATTTCTTCAGCGGGAACAACACCATCCTCGCCGTGGGATCCGGCGTGGCCGCCACGGGGGGCGGTGGAGTCGGCGTGATGAACGTGTACGGAGGCGACCATACCAACTTCGCGCGGATTTTCGTGGCCTCCAGCATCAACTCAACCGGCACAGTGCTGTTGGCGGATGGCAACTGGACCGGCGGCAGCACGTGGTTCATCGGCAGCGGCTCGAACGCCTTCGCCAGGCTCACGATTTCCAACGCCTCTTACAAAACGTTGAACCACTCGTCAGGGGTCATGAATCTTGGCGATGGAAACTACAGCGCCGGGGAGCTGAATCTCGCGGGCGGTGAACTCCTGATGACGAACTCGATCGGTACCACCGCCGAATCCTACGTATCGGTGGGGAGCGGTTCAAACGCGGTCGCTCGGCTCAATGTGACCGGCGGGCGAATGGCGATCCTCAACCAGGGCGGTCTGTTCATCGGCACGGGCAACCCCGCCTTTGGCGCGACGACCACCAACATAGCCGGCACCGCGGAAGTGACCTTGACGGGCGGTCGGGTGGAATTGCGCCGCGTTGTTGCTGCCGGCACGGGCGTTCTGAGTAATCGCGCGGGTGGGCTGCTGCAGTTTGTCACTGCGGATAACGTCTCCGGCCCCGCATCGCAGCTCGTCGTGGATGGCGGCACGTTGTCCTACAAGAATTACGGCGCGCTGAACGTGACCGGCGCGGTCGCCAAGTTCAGCGTCGTCAGTGGAAGCGGACTCCAACTCGATTCCTCCACCAACGTCAACATCGCGGGCACCTTCACGCTCACCCGACGCGGCAGGCAGCTTCAAAGAACTTTCGCTCACGGGCACTCGCCCCCGGTGGAACAGTGATACGTTGCAGATCAACTCTGGCGCGCGTTTGCATGTCACCAACGCCAGCGCCGCTCGCCTCGTCAGCGTGATCAACAACGATGGGACGATCCTCGTGCAGAATAGCACCGTCGCCTACGACCGGCCCGTCACGATCAGCGGACGGTACATCAGCGATCCTTCCACGAACACCTTCGGCAGCAACGTCACCGTGACGGTCAGCGGCACGCTCGAAGGCGGCGCGGGTGATTTGTTCGATTTCAGGAAGAGTCTTTTCATCCAATCGACGAACCGGTTGGGGTTCAACCTGGCGTCGAGCGACGTGCTGTTCAGCGGCGGCGGCAACCATACCAACTCGATCACCGGAAGCGACTTCGGCACGAATGCCTTCTACGCCGCCGCCAACTTCGGTTACGGGCGGCTGGCGATCACGAACACCGCGGACCACATTTTCTTCACCAGCGGGGACCTTTCCAGCAGTCACGGGTTGTATGCGCAGTTCGTGGATTTGCTCGGCAGCAGCAACAACGTGGCGAACCTGCACGCGCCTACGGGCATCAACGTCTATTACATGCTGTCCGAACACGATCCACGCAACGCCTATTTGTTCGACCAGACGTACACGCTGAACGGCGGCGGCCTCCTGTTGCCGGCCGTGCCCGAGCCGTCCGTGATCGCCACGGTCCTTGTAACGGCGCTCGTGTGGAGGAGGAAGCGTCGCACATAGGCGGGCCGGCCTCAGGGCAAGTACTGACAAGATGCCCCGTCGTTCAGCGCTGAAAAGCGCGGAGGCGGGCCCCAAGGCCCGCCTCGTTTCCCCTTGCCCCTAGTTTGGCGCGCTTTGACTTTGCGGTCCGGCGAAGGACAGAAGAACCGAACCGCGTCTCTTAAATCATTCTCCCCGCTTCAAAGCGCCTTCGAATAGGTCCGAGAAGCCGCGCATCGCCATGACGATTTGCGGAGACTTCTCGATGCACATGCGCGTGAGTTTGTCGCTCTGTTCCGGATGGCGCTGGCTCCACTCCGCCATGGCCATGATCACCGCCACGTGGTTGTTGATGGTGTGACGCACGTTGCGGAGGTTCTGGTACAGCATCATGAGCTGCTCCATCATCTCGTCCGACGATTGCGTCGCCTTCCTTGCCACCGGCTGCTCGATTGTCTGGGTTGTGTTCATATGCTTCCTTCGGTGCCCAAATTCTTCTTGGGTGCTCCCGTCTAGCCCCTTTCTCGGGGTTACATTTTAGCAGCCCCGATGCCAACGCTCTCGATTCGCACCCGCTTCATCAATTCTTTTGGAATCGCACGTTTTCTTGCTCGAAATCGAGCCGGTGCTCCTCTATGCTTTTTCATTCCTTAGAACGAGAGACGCATGGGTGCGGAAACCAAAGAATTCATCAGCATCGGGGGAGCCAAGCAGCACAACCTCAAGAACATCAGTCTGCGCATCCCGCGCGACAAACTCATTGTCATCACCGGCCTGAGCGGTTCGGGGAAATCCTCGCTCGCATTCGACACCTTGCACGCCGAGGGACAGCGAAAATACGTCGAGAGCCTTTCTGCCTACGCCCGGCAATTCCTCGAGCAAATGCAAAAGCCCGACTGCGATTTCATCGAAGGCTTGTCGCCCACGATCGCCATCGAGCAGCGCACTTCGGGCTCGAACCCCCGCTCCACCATTGCGACCACCACCGAAATCTACGACTACCTGCGGCTCCTCTTCGCCAGCATCGGCAAACCCCATTGCCATCAGTGCGGACGACCGATTAGCAGTCAGACGGTTTCCCAGATTGTGGACAATCTGCTGGCCCTCCCCAACGGCGCCAAGCTCATGTTGCTCGCGCCTCTTGTCCAGCGACGCAAAGGAGAGTATCGCGACGTGATCGAAAAGGTCCGTCGCCAGGGGTTCGTGCGCGTACGCGTGGATGGACAGGTCCTCGATGTGGGGACCCCGATCAAACTCGAGAAGAACGTCAAACACACCATCGAGGCGGTCGTGGATCGTTTGGTCATCGATGAACGAATTCGCGCGCGGCTGGCGGATTCCGTCGAGACCGCTCTGGAATGGGGGGAGGGCATCTTGTTGGCCTCCTGGCAACGGCCGCAGGCGTCGGACTGGAACGAGCAGTTGATGAGCACGCTGAACGCCTGCGTGCACTGCGGCATCAGCTACGGCGAATTCACGCCCCAGCATTTCAGTTTCAACAACCCTCACGGCGCGTGCCGGGACTGTCATGGGTTGGGAAGCAAGCTCGTGTTTGACGAAGACCTGATCATTCCCGACAAGGCGAAGAACCTGGAGGACGGCGCCATCGCACCGTGGCAGATCGGTGGCCGGCGCTTGGTGTTATTTTTCAAAATGATGCTGCGCTCGTTGGCGGAGCACTACCAGTTCTCGCTCAAGACGAAGTGGAAGGACCTCGATCCCAAAGTGCAGAAACTTCTCCTCCACGGCTCGGGCGGCGAGGAAATCGAGTTCAAACTCTGGCGAGCCGGCAAGACCCTCAAGAGCAAGAAACCATTCGAAGGCGTCATCCCGAACCTCGAACGCCGGTTGCAGGATACCAAGAGCGATTACATGAGGCGGCGCATCGAGCGCGCGATGAGCCGGCTCCGATGCCCCGTGTGCAAGGGCGCGCGCCTGCGCCCGGAAAGTCTGGCGGTCACTATCAACGGGAAGAACCTGATCGATATTTGCAAGCTCTCGGTGACCGGCGCGCACGGTTTCTTCCGTTCGCTGCCACTGGAGGACCAGGAAAGGAAAATCGCGCAGGAGATACTCAAGGAAATCTCCGCAAGGCTCGGTTTTCTCGTCGATGTGGGGCTGGGTTACCTGACGCTCGACCGCGAGAGCGGCAGCCTGAGCGGGGGCGAAGCGCAGCGCATCCGCCTGGCGACCCAGATTGGCTCGAAGTTGGTCGGGGTAATCTACATTCTCGACGAACCCAGCATCGGGCTGCATCAACGCGACAACGGCCGGCTGCTGAACACCCTTCTCGGCCTGCGCGACCTCGGCAACACGGTCATCGTGGTCGAGCACGACGAGGAAACCATTCGCCTGGCCGATTACGTCGTGGACCTGGGCCCGGGCGCCGGCGTCCACGGCGGGCAGGTCGTTTGCGCGGGAACATTGCAAGAGCTTCTCGCCTCGACCACGTCGTTGACCGCGAAGTATCTGCGGCGCGAAGTCGAGATCCCAGTCCCGAAGAAACGGAAGCGGGTCGTCTGGCGGGAGGCGTTTGAGGAGCCGACGCGGGAGGCGGTGGCGCGTGGAAAGCAGTTCACCCGTTCCTCGCAGTTCGATGCGGTCGCGCTCTCGACACCCTGCCTCGAAATCCGCGGGGCGCGGGAAAACAACCTCAAGAACATCCACGTGCGCATTCCGCTGGGAACACTCTGTTGCGTGACCGGCGTTTCCGGCTCCGGCAAGAGCACGCTCGTCGAAGACATTCTCTGCCGCGCGCTGATGCGCAAATGGTACGAATCGAAGGAGCGCCCCGGCGCGCACGACGAGATTCGCGGCGTGGCCGAGTTGGACAAGATGATCG
>Ga0187892_10005206_pt1 | contig 20724 bp, 24 predicted proteins | sample MA1701073metaG_FD_139345 | JGI IMG/M metagenome (GOLD analysis project Ga0187892, IMG submission 139345) | Bio-ooze microbial communities from a basaltic lava cave in the Kipuka Kanohina Cave System on the Island of Hawaii, USA - MA170107-3 metaG ... | reverse complement strand
TAGATCCGTCCAAGGCTCCGAATCTCCGGTATGCCGCCGTGCAGCAGTTCGACGCGGATCTTCGCATGATACGGCGCGGTTTGCTGGACGATGCAGATCCCAAGCGGTTCGAAATCGCCATTAGTGCGCTACTCTTTCTCCTCGGGTTCTCGCCATCAGTCCAACTTGAGACTGACTCCCCCGACCTAATTGTCGCGACGCCGCTTGGTAGACTAGTCGTTGTCGAATGCACCACACGCGTCGCCGACGTCGCTTCCAAGGTTGGGAAGCTCGTTGACCGCCGTGAAGCACTACAACGCAAGCTCCGCGCCGACAACGCCGGGGCTGAGGTCTCAGCTGCCCTCGTGTGTCGTGTTCCACGCGACCAGATTGCCGCCCAGAGCGACAACCTAAAAGCGGTGCGAATCATTTTGGTATCTGCTGAGGACATTACTGCCGGACTAGATCGCGCCTGGGCAACCAACAACCCCGATGACATCCTTGATCAGGCACTGCGCACGTTGAGTACCGAGCAGGGCAGCCCCTGATGCAGATGCCGCTTGATATCAACTTTGAAGTGCAACACTGAGGTGCTTGGGGGCGTTCTCAGCGAAGCGCTTCGTTGCAATGCTCACGAACGGAGCAGTTCACGCAGCGCTGTGCGATCGAGTGACTTCGATTGACGATGGCTGCAGTACGATCGGCACGGATCGCGTCGACGATCGCGTGGACCCGCTCCTCCAGCTCCCTGGTCAGTCGCACTTTGAAGGTTCCGGTGGCGTAGCGGAGATATCCGAAGGTGGCAGCCGCATCCTTGGCCGTGCTTCGCAGTGCGATCAGGTAAGCGGCCACTTGCAGTGCGTCGCTTTCGTAGACGCGGCGAGCTCGACGGCCGAGCTTGAGCTCCAGAGGCACGAACAGGGGGTGGCCAGCGAACTCGAATTCGAGGAGATAATCAGGCCGGCCGCGCAGGCCCAGGTGGGGGTCACGAAGCAAGATCGAAGCTTCAACACCTGTATCTGATGCGACGATGCGGCCCGTGCCCGAGCCTCCGGCCACGAAGCCGGTTCGTTCGCGGTACCAGCGTAGCGCGAAGTAGACGGCCAACGCTCCGAGGAGCGCTCCGGCCGCGAGCCCGACGGCGACGTATCGCAGGATCACCGCGGCATCCGTCCCACGTGCGACCAGAGAAATGCGACTACCACCAGAGCGGCTCCGAGAAGGCTGAGACCGACGACCAGGATAGGCGCGCGACGCTCGAGCCACGCCAGCCTTTTTACGCGCATACCGTGGATTTCATGGGAGGCGACGCCGGCCTGCTGGTGTGCGGACGCCTGCCTCGAGGGCTCTCTCTTCAGGACGTACCGGAGGTGCCAGGCCTTAGCGCAGTAGGCATAGCTCGAGACCTCACTCGCCGTGACGTCCGTGTGGGAATCCGGCGGCAAGCCGGTCTGCGACTCATTCTCGGTCAAGTCGAACAGCCTTCAAGAGACGACGTTCCAATTCCAACCTGGTAACTACTGCACTGGTACCTATCAGGCCAGTCATCTAATCATTGCGGCGCGCTCGACGGCGATATCTCGGAGAACGGAGCGGGCGCTCGACTAGTACCTCATGAGGAGGGACAAGGGGGAGCCTCGGGGATGGTCGCTGTCAACGGAGAGCGACGCTCGATCGCCAAGCTCATCCGGTTCACGCCGTCGGAACTGGAGCGCGTGTCGACCAAGCACGGCGTCAGGCCGGCCGGTGGCGTGCTTCATCCGTGAGGCTTCGCTCGGCTCTCGTCCCAGGATGAAGAACGGCACGGTCGGAGACACCGTGATTCACCACCTCGCTCGTCTGGGCACCCGCTTGCGCGCCCTCGCTCGCACTGCGAACGAGCAGAACCTACCTAGCGCCGCGGACTTCGACGCGGCCCTTTCCGAGCTCCTCGACACCATCCGCCAAATCGAATAGCGCATGATCGGCGTATCGAGCAGCAACAAGAGTTTTCGGGTGCTGGCTCGCTACCTCGTCGAGGGGCGCGCCGAAGAGGCCGAGAACCGTGTCGCGTGGATTGGGTCCCGCAATCTTCCCACCGACGATCCCGAGCTCGCAGCCAGGATCATGCGCGCGACTGCGGCTCAGAACGTGCGGATCAAGGAGCCGGTGTATCACGTGGCGCTGAGCTTCGATCCGGGGGATGTGGTTGATCGAGCGGCGATGGAGCGAGTGGCCGAGACGAAACCGGAGTTTTGGCGACAGGGCTACGGGAGCCAGGCGACGAGGGAGGGGCCATGAGCTCCCCGTCGCTAACGCCCGAGGCCGCCCCCACCGTCAAGGTGGGGGCAGTTGCCGGGAAGGTGGGCCGGCGGACGCGCCGGCTCCGCACCCTGCGGCTGGTGCGGGAGGGACCATTTCCAGCACCCGAGAACTACCCGGCGGCTTCCGTGCCGATACGCACGCCGCGCGATGTGTTCGAGCGGATGGCACCGTACGCCGCGCGTGAGCCGGTGGAGGTGTTCTGGCTGCTCGCGCTAGATGTACAACACCGGCTGATCGGTGGCGCGCCGGAGGCGATTACGCGCGGGATACTCAACTCGTCGCTGGTGCATCCTCGGGAAGTGTTCTGCGCGGCGATCGTGTCGCGGGCGGCGTCGGTGATTCTCTGCCACAACCACCCGTCCGGCGATCCGACGCCGTCGGCCGACGACCGCGCGGTAACGCGGCAGCTAGTTGACGCCGGGCGGTTGCTGGACATTCGGGTAGACGACCACGTGATCGTTGGAAAGGAGACGTATCTAAGTTTTGCAGAGCAGGGGTTGCTAGGGTGACGTGGAGGGCCGGGCGCTTCGGGCTCGACGGCACGGGGCGCCCGGCCAGCGTGTGGAGTCAGTGTGGATATCTGGTCGTTGGGGTGGCGCAAGCTAGTGGAGGGATATACAGATATCTCCGCTCCGGGTGGTCCGTGACGTCGATCATCCCTCCGGTCGCGGTCGGCAGCGGACTCGTTCACTGTCTCCACAGTCTGGAAGGGCAGGGCGATTCTCGGCGGGGCCACTTTGCGACCTTATCGTCGTACTTGCCATCCCAGATGAGTTCCGTCATGCAGGTGAATCTCCCAAAGAGAAAAAGCTGCGGTGTTCAGGACCCGTCTTAGCGCCTTCCGCACGTCACCAAGGCCTACATGTAGAACCGATAGCTCGTGCGCGGCTGCACGTGGGACGGCAGTTCACGAAGGATTTCGCCAACGTCTTCGGCGAACGCCGTGGTGATGGGTTCCTTGCCCGCAAACATCGTCGTGTTCCAGTCGAGCTTGGTCAATGCCAGGATTTCCTGCGCGATCTGCGTCATTGACGCGGACCCGTGGTGCTCGATGACTTCGAGCGGCCTCGGCACCCGCATCCCCGGGTACCGACGAAGGAAGGGGACATAGCCACGAGTAAAGAGCAGTCCCTCTCCGGGGCCCAAGGCAATGTATGTGCCTCGGATTGGGGGCTCGTCGCCAGCACGGTAGAAACGCAGTCCGCGGCTACCAAAAGCGACGAAGTCGTGCGAGTCCACATTGGCGACCCTCAGGGCGTCCTCGAACCCCGAACGCTCGTCAGGCCAGAAGCGCTGCCACTTGTGGATCACAACGCGGCTCGGCTGCACCTTGAGGTGCTCCCGATAGGTCTCTACGACCTTGCGTAACATGTCCGCTGCCATCGCCCGCGTCAGATGGGGAGTCTTCTCCTTCTCGTTCTCCCAAGCGAACGGCTCGCTGCGGAGCACCAACCCTTCGCCGCGATCGGAGAACGCCTGTGCTACGCAGCACCGCAGCTTCTCGTCGCGTTGGTCCTTGTAGAACGAGATCCCGATGAAGCAGGAGTTAGCAGTCAGGCCCACGAGGCGCCAAAGCTCGTTGTTCGCCTTGTAGTAGACGCCGGACCACACGTTCCACGCGCACGTGGCATCATCCTCCACACCAATTCCGTCCAGGGTGCTCTCCCACAGCAGTTGTGTCGGCAGGCCGACCCGCATCCCGTGAATCTTGAGCGCACTGTGAAGCACCACGTTCTCGTGTTCTTCTTCGTCGAGGCCGACGTGGTGCGCCGCGGCCACGTCGATGAGGTTCAGCTGTCCGGCGGCCTCGTCCTTCACGAGTGACGCTTTCAGCAGATCTGCGAGCGTGCGCGGACGCTTCCCGCGCCGTCGATGATGCGATGGGACCGTGCACCGAGCCCGGATTCTGGACGGCAGCGCAACCAGAACGACGTCGGGTACGGTTGTCTTGTCCGCCAAAACGGCCAAACGCCTCCCCAGGATTTCGGCAAGACGAGTGACGCGAGGCTCGAACAAGTCGATGCCTTCTACCTCGGCAATCTCGGGAGCAGATAGGGTTTCCACGAGCTGGTCGTTGAGCACAAAGTCCGTGTCGAAGACAGCACGTAGCCCAGGGAACGGCGGAACCATGGCCGGGTCTGTGCGCCGCTTGATCGTTGCGCCTTTAAAGACAACGCGACGTATTGGGGCGACTTCACCCTTGCATCTGGTCATCCACTGCCGGACCTTGTCGATCAGCGGCCCAGTACCGATGAGTCCAAGGCGAATGGGTGTGTGACGTGTCGGTTCTTTCCGATCGACCGGGCCGTAGATTCCGAGGCCGACACGGGGATCGACCAGTTGCTGATGAGCACCGAACTCCAGGCCAGGCTCCGGGACGAAAGTGGCCGTAAACAACGGATCGCGCTTAGCCGTGAAGACCGCGACCGGATCGCGCCTGGACGGACCCTGGGGACGAACGTCGGGTCGGGCGCTCATTCAGCCTCCTCGACGCTAACGTCGGAGTTGTCCTCGTCCGACTCCAGGGAGCCGGCGACCGCCAACGCGAGCACCTGCTCGATCTCGTCATCGCCCCCACCAGCCGTGACTTCGTGTCCGACTTCATCGGCGAAGATGCGGTCCAGCTTCATCGAATCGCCGTCAATCCCGACCTGTGCACCAGCCAAGGCAGGCACCGGATCAATCACGAGGTTCGTGCCGCCCAGCCAGATACTGATGCGCTCTTGGCCGGCCGCGAGCAGCATGCTCCACATCAGGACGTTGCGCAGAACGGTGGCGTTACGCTCCTTCCCACCGAACTTGGTCGATAGCACGGTCACCTGCTTGCCCTCGAGTGGCGTCACGCCATCCGACGTGAACATCCACCCTGGCTCAATCAGCAGGAACACGCGTGCGCCAAGGACCATGAATCGTATCTTCGCCGAATAGTGGATGCCGATCCGCGAGTTGTCGGGGCGCGCCGCGACCTTCGCGATTGTGCGCACGCGGCCTCCACCTCCCCAGCGAAAGTGCCGCGGCTTCCCGTCGAACACCGGACAGTAGAACTGCTTCCTGTTGTCCTTCAAATTGCGGATGCGTAGGTGGTATGCGTGTTCCTGCAGTGCCTCGTTAAACATCCGCACCAGGACCCTCGCACGATCGGGGTCAACCAACCAATCGCTCACGGCATCAACCCGGGGGCTAGCGCCCGTGAGGAATGATCGGAATGGGTTGTCCTCCGCGTCCGGAGGAACAAACGCGTAGATGCGCCCATTCGCGGGTAGGAAAGGCGGAACTCGCTTTCCCTTAAGGGCTGCCCAAACGTCGGTTTTCTGTTGGGTCGTTGCGATGTCGCTCCAGATCTTCTCTGGGAGCGCGTCTACAGGAAGGAGGTTGCTCACAAGCACCTCCTGAACATCGTCGGCCGCTTCCGCTCCGGCCCCGGGAGAGCCGAGGGGTGTCATGGCATCAGATCGCCACCCGCCGCGACGGGGTCGCTCGCCGCGAAGCTTCCGAACGAGTTCTGCGAACTCCGCTTCATAGTTTGACGGCTTCGTAAAGTCGAATCGGCGAATCGGGCGTAGCAACATCGGAATGTCGATGAGCTCGTCCGTTTCGGGATCGCGCTTATGGAGGAGGATCGGCAGCAGCTGGTGTCGCCGCCCGCCCGGGTCGCTCATGAACCGGGCAGTCCACTCGGCCTCGGGCCACTCGCGCTTGAGCATCGCTGGCGACAGGACCACCGCGCAGAAACGCGCGGACTTCAAACCCTCATCGATCTTCGCGACGATGTTCTCGCCGTGATCGATGTCCCAATCATCCAGAAAGACTTGTATGGAGCGGTTACCGATGCGCTCGGTCTCGAGGCGTGCGCCGAGCTGCTGCACCCATGCCTTGTCCGCGCCGGCATGGCACAAGAAGAGATCCTTCATTTTTTGTAAACCCTCGTTCTAGCGTGTGCCCGTCCGGGCATCTGCAATGAACTAATCTAGTACAACCTGGTCGCCAGTCCTAACTGCTCGACTTGATGTCGGCCGATTCTGCGCAAAGGGTTCCGTACCTGTGGCTGGAGCGGGGCTCCGCCACATTTTGGCCAGGGCCCCTGCCTGCGCCAACTCGCTGTCCAGGGCTCAATGGTTGGTGAGAAGCAATGGTTGGTGAGGAGCTACGCGGTATCAGGCGCGACCACATGTCTGAACTACGCTATTCCGGCGAGCGTTCTCAGGCGGGCGCGTCGTCGCGGCGGGTAAGGCGAGGGACAGTCTCTTCTACTCCCCACCTTTGCCGAAAGTAGGGGTCGCCTGCCACGGTCGCCTGAAGCTCGGCGAGTCGCTCTAAGATTGTATCAAACGGCAGAGGGCCACCGTGATACATCTCCTTCATCTGGTCATAGTCGCGACGCAGCACGGGTTCATGCTCAGGAGGCGGTACGAGCTGTAGTCTCCCCTGCGCCGCATCCGGATAACGTGCCCACGCAGTGTAGAAGTAGCGCTCCTTCTCTCTTGCGACCTGAGGGAGCAGTTGGATCTGCGCCAGCGCACGAGCCCCGATCTCATGACCTGTGAGAGACGCCACATCCGCGTAATGCCGCGACATGCGGGCTCCGGTCTTCGGCTCAGGCCGGTTGTTCTCCGCATGAACCAACGTCGCCTTCTCCCAGAACGTTCGCTCGGCGGCAAGGACATGGACACTCACGTCGGGGGAGCCCATGCGATACTCGCCCGCCCGAGCGGCATATGGTCGGATAACATGATCCTCTGCCGGTTCGGTGGGCATCGTCGCCCCGAACTCGAGTTGCACGATGGGCCTTATATAGACGCCGCCGTGCCCCACCGATGGCAGCCCCTTGGGATACTCAAACTCCATCGAGTCGCCCACACTTCGAAGGGTCCAACCCGTCGTCGTGCCCAAGGCTGCTTCGATCCGCGTGTGCACGGCCGCGACACCGGGTCCGGCGCACCAGGCTGCGAGTGCCCTGTCGACCTGCTCCTTATGCTTCTTACGTTCGCTAACGCTTTGGGCGTCGCGAATCTCAATACGCTCAGCGCCTGGAATCCCATTACGCGGGAGTGTGAGATCGATGTCCTCCGAAAACCGGCTGATGGCCTCCCACACTTTGCTCAGGGAAGTTCCACCTTTGAATACCATGCCTTCGATCAGCGCGGGAGCGAAGACTCGGCGCAGCGACCAACACACCCAGAAGTCTTTCTCTACGTACTGCGGCGGAAGACCAAGTTCCGCGGCGCTTGCCTGAAATACAGCCGCGCGATCGGTGGCCGTTCTGCGCGCCAACTCATCCACGCGACGATGTAGCCACGATCGCGTGGATGGTGGGTCGCATCCATGCCGGGGCCAGAGGTAGGAGCGCTCGCAGCGCCTGCCGCTGTCTCCGAGGGAGCTTCTCTCGGACCCTTTGGGCGACCTGCTCGTTGATTCCCGCTCGCCCGAGATGACGTAGTGCTTGCACGACTGTACCGGCGGGGGTGCCGGCGCCGGCCAGCCGACGCGGCGAGGCTCGCTTGAACTCGATCATCGTGTTCCCCACGCGGCGGCGGCGTGGTGTCCCGTTTGTCAGGTACACGACGCGACCGGGCACTTGCGTTGTGAGCCCCAGCGCATTGGCCGCTGCAGCCTCCGAGACTTGTGCTTGCGCACCCTGCGCTCTCGCCAGCGCCTCTGCCACCACAGTTGGGCTAGGCGGTACCTCGCCCACGAGAGAGTTCCTTTCCGGGTATGCGTACACTCCCCTTGCCAGGCGCTTGATTTGGCCTGCCTTCACCAACCGCGACAGAGCCTGGTCCACCGCGGCCCTTGAGCCAAGGTGGAGGACCTCCGCTGGCGTGAAGACATAGCCTCGTCCACGCTGGACAATTTCATTGAGGAGCTTGCCTGCAACACTGTGAGACACTTGTTTGCTCGATTAAGAGATGTCAGAAAAGATAGTATGTTTTTCTGACAAGTCAATGCACATCATCTCATCTGTAACTTGAGTAATGGCAGCACGTTCGCGGATCCCGTAAGAAGTGTTATCGTGGCGCAAGCTAGTGGGGAGATATATGGATATCTCCTGTTGGCGGGTGACAGTCACATGTCGCTCGCATGCTCGTCCTCTATATAGGTCCGCCGCCTTCGTTCGGTTGTCCCAGGCTTCGCGGATGAAATTGAGCGGGGGGCAGGTACGTCGATGCGGATCGGTGGGTTGTTCGTTGGGGTCGATGAGTACCTCGACATGTCCAGACCATCGCTCAAGTTCGCGGGTCGGGATGCGCTGCTTCTTTGGGCGCTCTTCACCGACACGAATGAGCGTACGGGTCATCCCGAGTCGGACACAACGCTCCTTGTCGGGCGGAGTGCCACTCGCTCCGGTGTACAAGACGCCCTCGACCAACTTGTAGCCCGCTCGCGAACCCTGCGCTATGACTTTGTGCATGTTCACTTCTCGTGCCACGGACTTGACGATGGACGAATCGTCGTCGCGGACACGTCGATCGACGATCATGCGGCGACCGCGCCGCCCCTGAGCGAGATAACTGGTCGGATAGCCGCCATTCGCGCGACAACGCTGGTCCTCACGCTTGACTGCTGCTTCGCCGGCACGGTCCGCGGCTTAGCCGAGTCGGAGAACGCGACGGCCTTCCAGGCAGCGCTTAACAGCGTCGCCGGTGAGTCGCGTACTGTTGCGTGGTCCTCCCGTCCTGATGAAGAGGCTCTCGAATCGGGACGCCTAGGACATGGGTTGTTCAGCGCAGGGTTGATTTCGGGTCTTCGGACTTTCGCAATCGAAGGCGATCGCGTGTATCTAAGTCGCTGGATTCAAAGGGCGATGCAGTACGCGTCGGATGAGTCGAGGCGCGCGGGCCGACCCCAAACTCCAGGTGCATACGCGAACCTGTCTCCGGACGCCTGGATTCCGGTTCCGATGGCAGGACGGCGCGTCCAGGAAGCGAACGAGGAGATCGGGGTGAAGGCAATCACGCCAGACCCAGCCAGCCTCGACACCTACAGCTTTGACCCTCACACAATAGACGTAGTTCGGCGATGGGTAGGCGGTGGCGCGTTCAACCCTCTTCAGGTTGAGGCCGTTTCACCCGGAGGGGTGCTAGCAGGCAAGAACGTAGTCGTTCGAGCGCCGACGTCGGCAGGCAAGACCATTGTTGGCGAGCTTGCCGTATTGCGGGCGCTCCGAAATCGTCGGAAGGCCGTTGTACTCGTTCCGACGCGCGCGCTTGTATATCAGGAGTTCGAGACCTTCGCCCCGTACTACGAGGAACTCGGCTTTCGAGCAGCTCGCTCCTGCGGTGATGTGTCCGACGACGACGACCTGATTCGCGGGAACAACTTCCACGTTGCTTTCCTCACGTACGAGAAGTTTGCCGGACTTGCGTTTGCTCGCCCGCAGGTGTTCGAGGCGATTGGTGCGGTCGTCTTGGACGAGGTTCACCAAATCGCCGATCCTGAACGTGGGCGTGTGGTTGAGTTGATCCTCGCCCGCGTGATGGCCAGACGCCGGTTAGGGCAGCCCCTTCAGGTCGTGGCGCTCTGCGGGCCAGTCGACGACCTCGGGGGGCTCGACGCATGGCTTCAGGCGATGCCAGTAATCGAGCGGCATCGCCCGCTTCCCCTAATCGAATCAGTCGTATCCCCGAGCGGGCGCTACCAGTATCGGAACTCGGAAACCGGCGAGACGGGCGAAGGCCACTTGTCCGGGTTTCCGGTCTCTGCGGCAGGCCTCGTGCCGGGGAAGAAGTGGACCGCCGGTCTCAGGGGAAGAATCGCAGCCGCAATCTTGAAGGCGCTCCCACCGAACGAGCCGACCTTGGTGTTTCGGGCTACCCGCCCAGATACGCGCACGCTTGCACGCGAGGTCGCTGCCGCAGGCACGTGCCAAGGCCTCCCGGATGCGGCAGTCGAACTGCTTCGAGCCACACGGGCTGAGGACTCACGGGCTGCACGGCAACTGCGTGCCTGTCTGAAGGGGGGAACGGCATTCCATACCCGCGATCTCCGGCGACACGAGCGGGAACTGGTCGAACGCTGGTTTCGTGATTCCTCCGTTTCTGTGCTTGTCGCGACGACCGGGCTTGCAATGGGCGTGAACACACCGGCGAGCACCGTCATCGTGGTCGATCACGAATGGTATCACGGCAAGACGCGATCGATGCGTCCTCTCGGAGTGCTCGACTACCGCAATATGGTGGGGAGGGCCGGCCGACTTGGGCATACGGCGAAGGCGTTCGGTACGTCTTACATCCTCGCAGAGGATGACGCAGCGGCCGGGCGTCTTTGGGATGAGTACGTGAACGGCACGGGCACCAGACTTTCTTCGGGTTTGGGTGACCTACCCGTTGAAGATCTCGTGCTGGCACTTCTAGCACTTTCGGGGTCCGCGCGAGAAACCGACCTTCTCCAATCCGTGGTTGGAACTTTCTACGGCTTTCAGAGGCAAGGCGACACGTCCTGGGTGGACGATACGCGCGCCAAGTTTCGTGCTTGCCTGCAGGAGCTTTTGGCCGACGGATTCGTCACTCGTCAGGTAGATGGAACGCTCACCCTGAATCCCCTCGGCCGGATCTGCGCATGGGACGGCCTCCGGTGCTCGTCCGCTCGCCGCGTGTTGGGCGCAATTCGACACCTGGTTTCGCGAAACGAGCGTCTCGATGAGATGGCCCTGCTTGCGCTGACACAAGTTACAGAGGAGTTGGACGACCAGTGGACACCAACCTATGTCGATGGGGAGTTCTACCTCCGGAACGCTCCAGGCTGGTTTCGCGAGCGACCGAACCTTCTCGAAGCGCTACGGGCTGCCGAGTGCGGGCAAGAGGAGCCTGAACGTCGCCTAGCCGAACGCCTAAAGCGAATCTGGACACTGAGGGGCTGGGTCGACGGGCAGCCGCTGGACAGGATTGAGGCCGCTTACGAGCAGGGGGAAGAGCCGGCCACGATGTATCTCCACGCGGCTGCTGAGCGCACCGGTGATCTGCTCCGCGCTGTAGCGGGCGTCGCAGCGACCGTCGTGCCCGATAGCAAGGATGACATCGCGAGCGAGATGAGCTCTCTCCGCGTGAGGTTGGAGTACGGTGTTGACAGGGCAGCGGGGGAGCTCTGCTCGCTGGGTCTCGGCCTCACCCGCCACGAGGCGCGCCAGTTGGCAGCCGCGGGCGTCGCAACGGAACGCGCACTCCTTGACGCGGTGGTTGCTGACGACCGGCGCCTTCATGCTGCCCTTAGCACGCCTGGCGTTCACAGGCTCCGAGCAGCGATGCAGGGGTCAAGGAGCGGTCGGCGGCGGAGTCGGCAGGCGGCTCGGGAGCAAGCGCTGCTTGACCTCTTCCCCGAGGGGACTGCCTTCTGAACCGGTCGGGAGTTCAACAGGTCGTGCCGTGGTTCCTCACGCCAGACCACCCACGCTCGTCCTTATGACTGTTGGCCGGTGGCTGAGCCCCCACCTGCTCTAACCCGGAGCTGCAAATGACCGGACGAACCCGGATAGGAGCGGCTGGTCGCGCCGATGAGCAGCAACCGTTCGATTTTGATGCCAAGCTGCTGGCTGAGCCCGACGCGGACGAGACTGCCAGAAGGCGGGAGTGGTCAAAGGTCTACAAGTTCTACGACCCTAGACTTCGACGGTTCTTCGAGCGTCGGGCGACCAGCACTGAGCTCGACGACCTAATGCAGAAAATCTGGACGAGTGCCGCTCTGAAGATCGGGTCTCTGGCGTCGCCTCGAGCTGCCTGGACTTGGCTAACCACGGTAGGGGTAAACGCGCTCCGGGATGATGGACGCGCACGCGCCGCTGATGCCCGCAAGCGAGAGGCGTTCGCCCGCGAGTCCGAAGGCGAAGCCGTGGAAGCCGAGGTGCTGGATCGGCTCTGCGAAGACCCATTCGACGGCCGTGTTGATCGGAACCTGTTCAGGGCACGTTTGGCGACGTTGTCGGTGGAAGATCGCAGCCTGTTACACCTGTTCGTCGTTGAGGAGCGGTCACACGAGGAAATCGCCGTGGTTCTGGACTTGGCCAGCGCTGACGCAAGCCGCCAGCGCCTACGGCGCGTCCGCAAAGTGCTTCGCGGCGAGTAGCGTGATCCGGGTGCGAAGGATGTTGAGAAGCTTGGCCCTAACGGACGTGGGCACGATGGCCCTGACGGGGAGGGCACTATGACGCACAGCATGTCTCGAGGTTCAGGAGAAGAGGCGTTTCATGAACTGCGCCGCGCCGTCGATGAGGTGCTTCGCTTGGGAAGGCGGCTTCCGGCCGTGCTTGAGCGTCGGCCGGTGCTCAGCTTCGACGGCTTCGGAGATCTACTAGATCATGTGCTACCGAGGGATCAGGATGCTGAGCTTCGGATCGCCCGTACGCTCCAGCTCTCGGAGGACGTCTTCAGCCGGCTGCGTGCTGGTCAACTTGACCCTGCAGCGCTACCCGCCTCACCCCTCGCCCTTCTCGCCCGGGCAATGGGCCTCGATTGGGAATCCTTTGCGACCCTAGTTGAGCGGGATCATGCGCGGTTCGCTTCAGAACAAGAGTTGGTCCAAACGAGGCGAGCGGGCTCCGGACCATCGTTCCTGAAGGCGTATCAGGAAGCTTGGAAGCGGGACACGATGGACGACGCGTCAGAGTTCTGAGTCCCGCACCTAAGCTTGGTGGTCACGGCTGGCCGCTCACATTCGCTGGGCGGCCAGCGTCTTTATGACTGGGACGGCGAAAGGTGCCGTTCGAAGCAGTCAACGCCAATGGAGGACACCATGTCAGATCAGGGCCACGTCGACTTCACAGTGACCTACGACGATACCGGAGCTACCAAGACCGTTCACGCACCGAACGGTTGGACAATCCGTCAGGTCGTGGAGAAGGCTTATCAAGAGCTGGGGGAGACGCCACGTCCCGACGACCGCGTCGAGTTCGATGGCCAATCACTCACGCCCTATTACGATCTCCACGTCAAGGAGTTCGTGGAACGCGGGATCGCACCGAACCGGCACTTCAACATCGCGAGTCGCATCGGCGGGGCGAGTAGGTGAACGGGCAGGGTACTGCCCCGGTCGCCCGCGAACTCGCGCGCGCCGCGGCGGCCAGGGACTTCGTCCGTCTTCGGGCTCACCCGGAGTGCATCCGATACACCTGGGAGCCCGAATACGACGGCGACGCGCTGGTGACCGTGCACCTGAGGGCACGGGCGCCGGGCTATGAGGTCAGCCAGCGGGTTGATCGGTATGTCGTGACGCTCAGTTGCGAGTCGTACGACGTCTCGCCACCGGAAGTGAAGTTCGTGGATCCCACGACGCGAACCTACACCGCCGGCGCCACGGCGTACCTCCCTCGTATCGAGGGATTCCCGAATCTGGGCATTCATACATCCTTCAACAACTTCTACCAGGTGGGGCGCGTGGACCAGCTGGTCTGCTTCAGTTTCACTCGCGGCTACTACGATTCCGCGCACACTCCCAACGCGGACGAGCGCTGGACCCAAGGTCGGCACTGGCTGTTCTCAACCATCAAAGTCCTGCAACGAGCCTTCCAGCCACCGTATTACCGAGGGCCGCTCGGATGAAGGCCGGCCAGGGAGTCGGCAAGGACAACCGCAAAGTCGGCCGTGTTCTTCACGTCCCCGAGGCAGTGGTGGTCGCCACGTGGCAGGCCTTGCGGCTCACGGCGAGCAGGGGGTGTGAGGGCGCGGCTCTTTGGGCGGGACCAGCAGTCCTTTACGACAGCTTAGAGCAGGTTGTGACAACGGTTATGGTTCCCGAGCAGGGAGTGGATCCTGGTCATTTTGAACTCTCCGCGGAAGGCGTACGCACGATGGGGAAAGCACTGCGTGAAGCTGCCCTCGTCAACGTCGCCCAGGTCCATACACATCCCGGTGCCTGGGTCGGCCACAGCCCGTGGGACGATGCACACGCCTACAGCCTTCGAGAAGGAAGTCTATCGATTGTCTGGCCGGACTACGGCGTGGCGCTATCCCCTCAGCGCGCATGGGGAGTCCACGAGCGCCTAAGCGGCGAGTGGGAAGAGCTGAGCGAGAGAGAGGCCCAGCGACGCGTGCGCGTCCTGCCGACCGTGATCGATCTTCGCTTGCACCTGACCTTCTTGGCCCCAGAACATGGAGAACGTGATGTCGAACCTGGGACCTAAGGCTCCGCCTGCCGAACAAGATCTCGCTGCGGCTCTTCGGGCTCGTCACGCCGATACCCTCGAAGGCGCACTGTCCGATCTCGACGATGTGCGACCTGTCCCGGTCGTTATCTCGCTTTCCGCACTGAGCGCTCGGACGCGAGCCGGCCAACTCTTGGGCCTGCACCTCGCGAACCTGTTGGGCCGACTGGAAGGCGTCGTGGCCAGCGTACGAGCCTCGATTGACGAGGACTCTCCCGTGCATCTCCTAGCTGGTGTCGATCATCTTAGTCCGGCGGGTGGTGATCGCCTTTCCACTGCGGTGCTGAGGAGCGCGCGCCTTGCTCATCCGGTGCAGAATGGCCTATCGGAACAGAACCCACCGGCCGGGCTCGTCGTGCGTATTGGGTCACTGATGGTAGGGGAAGCGGCCGTGTGCACTTCAGCAAGCTCCTGGGTGGCCTATGTAGGCGCGAAGCCTGGCCCGGAGTGCGTGGACGACGGCTGGAGCGCCGCAGGTGCTCACGCCGCGGCCGCGCTCGCGGCCGCTGAAGTCTTCCGGCGCGTGCGCGCGTTCGGCGAACTCTCGTGCGGGCCAAGCGAGCTCTTCTTTTCCACTTGGGATTGGAGGTTCGGCAGGTCCCTGGCGGACGGGTCACCGGTGAGCTCTTCCTTGGTGCGTCTCCGCGAGGTTGGCATCCCCCCGTTCACGCTCGTGGGGGCGGGAGCCGTGGGTTGCGCCTTCTTGCTCGGGCTGTGGGCGTCGCAGGTGCCAGTGTCGGACGTCCAAGTGATTGATGGAGATCAGGTCTCGGCCACGAACCTTAATAGGTACGTCTTGTTCGGACTCGGCGACGTCGGCAGCGCCAAAGCAGTTCGCGCAGCTGAGCTCCTTGAGCGGCAGCGTCCGCGATTCTCGCTCGAGTCAGCACCGGAGTGGTGGTCGGGCTACAGGCAGCGTGTTTCGGCGCCAGTCCGTCTCCTCATCTCGGCAGTCGACACAAATCGAACGAGGCACCATCTGCAAGACGCGCTCCCATGCTTGGTCTTTGGAGGCAGCACGCTGGCGTTACGGGCTCAGGTGGACCGATACGATCTGGGAAGCTCCGAATCGAGGTGCCTGAAGTGCCATAACCCCCCGGAGTCGATGGAGACAGACTCTCACCTTCGCGCTCGCCTTCTTGAGCTCGATCCTGCCGCCGTTTGCCTGGAGGCTCTTGATCAAGGGGTGGATCCTGAACTCCTCCGCCGCTACGTCGACAATCTTCGCACGGGAGGCGACGGGTGCGCGATCCTTGCTGGTCCGAGTCTCGACAAACTGCGACGATCGCCCGGCGAGTCCACCTTCGCGGTCTCGTTCGTGTCCAGCCTCGCCGGAACTCTGCTAGCAGCGCAGGTCATGCGCGAATACAGCGGGTCCGAGATCCTCTTGTGTCCTGGACACTCGCAAGGTCTGTTCCAACTGTGGCGACCAAGTGCTGTTTCGAACTCGGTCAAGGGAGCAGAGCCGGACTCTGCTTGTTGGTGCAGGCGGACGGACGTGCGAAACGTCTACGGTGCGTTATGGGGAATCGCCGGTGGGTAGGAACGGTTACCGGCCCACGGTTCCGACGGCCTCCCCCTGTTATGCACCCTCGATCTCCTCCACTCGAAACAGTTTTACGATCTTCTCAGGCGAGGTGTGCCCGACTGGGAGCGCGCGTGCGAGCGGCTGAATCGGGTGTGGGTTCTCTAAATTCTGTCACCTTTTTTCTCTAAATTCTGTCACCCCCTGGGCGGTTACGCCGTCTTCGCGGGTGGGGTGGGGCGTTCCTCCTCTCTGAGGTGACGGGTGCGGTAGGAGCGGCCGCGCATCGCGAAGTGCGCGCCCCGCTCCAGGAGGCGATCGAGAATCGCCTCGGCCAGGTCTCCATCATGCAGCACCGCGCCCAGGGCCGCCAGCGGCTTGTTCGTGGTGAAGAGCATCGGCCGGTGCGCGAGGTAGCGCTCGTTGACGACGCGGTAGAGGACGTTGGCCGCATCGGGCGCGTGGGAGAGGTAGCCGAGCTCATCGATCACGAGCACGTGCGGGTGGAGGTAGGGCTCGAGCGCCCCGTCGAGCCGCCCTTTGGTCGCGGCGCGGGACAGCTCGCCGATCAGGGCATCGGCCCCGACGAAGCGGGCCTCGTAGCCGTGTTGGATCGCCCGATAGGCGAGGGCGATGACGAGGTGCGTCTTGCCGGTGCCGCTCGGGCCGCTGAAGAGCGCGCTGCGGCCCGCGGTGACGAGCTCGGGCCCGAGGTAGCTGCCGAGCATCTGCAAGCGGAGCGCGGTCTGGAAGGTGAAGTTGAAGTCGTCGATGGTGCGCAGAAAGGGAAACTGGGCCTTGCGCACCGCGCGGGTGAGGCGGGTCTCGGCGCGGTGGGCGACCTCTTCGGCGACCAGGGTCTCGAGGTAGGTGCGGTACGCCATCCCCTCGGCCTCGGCCCGCGTGGCGAGCTCGCCGTAGAGGCGCCGCACGGTCGGGAGATGGAGGCGCCGCAAGAGCCCGTCCAAGTCGCGGGCGGGCGGGGCGGGATCGCGCGCCGCCTGCCGGTGCGGGCGCGCGCGGCTCATGACGCCACCTCCGCCCGCTGCGCCGCCAGGCGCACGACGTACTCGGCGCCGATCAAGCGTTGGAAGAGGGCGCGCTGGAGCAGCGTGCGGCAGCGCTCGTCCCCCAGCTCCTCGAGGAGGGCGAAGAGCCGTTCGACATCGCCCTTCCAGGTGTGGGGCCGTTGATGGATCAGCTCGGTGAGGTAGCCCTCCCCGACCGGCCCGAGCTCGAGCAGGCGCTCGCGCATGAAGTACAGCCGCTTGCGGGCGCCCGCCACCGCGGCGAGCTGGGCGGCACGCTGTCCGGGGAGGTAGCTCACCGTCCCGAACGCCGGGAAGCGCGGGTGCGTGGCGTCGTGGCGGCTCCCGGCGGTGACGATCTTCACCCGGTCGGGATAGACCCAGAGGGTCGCCGGCAGGCCGCAGGCCGGGGCGGGCATCGCGTAGCGGATCCCCTGGGAGGTGACCATCGCGGTCGGGCCCACGGTGACCGGGACGCGCAGCCCGTAGGTCTCGGGCGCGACGGCGAGCGGTTTCATCCGCGCCTGCTCGGCCGCGAGGCGCGCCGCCGGAATCTCGCGCGTGGCCCGCGACGGGCGGACCGTATTGACCTCGCGCAGCCACGCGGCGAGCTGCGTGGGGAGATCCGTGGTCAGGTCCTGGAAGCGGCGGGCCCGGAAGAAGCTCCGCTTGACGAAGCCCACCAGATTCTCCACCGCCCCCTTCTGCTGCGGCTGGTGCGGGGTGCAGAGCTCCACCGTGAAGCCGTAGTCGATCGCCACCTGGGCGAGCGTGGGATTCCAGACCGGGCGCTGCTCGTCGTGGCGGAGCACGACCGTCTTGGGATTGTCGAAGACGACGCGGAGTGGCACGCCCCCCGCAGCTGCGAAGCTCTCCAAGAGACTCCGGATCAGGGCCTCGACCCGCTCGTTCGGCACGAGCCCGACGTGCATCCAGCGGGAGTACTTGAGCCGGTAGGCGGCGAAGTGCACCCCGTGGCGCGTGCCGTCGACGAGCCGGACGCTCACCTCGCCGAAGTCAAACTGGGCGAATTCCCCAGCGACGCCCTCGAAGCGCACCAGCACGTCCGCGGGCAGCGTGGCGCGGATCCCGGCGAGCACCCGATAGACGGTGCTCAAGCCGAGGGGCGTGCCCTCCTCGCGCAACCGGCGCCAGATCTCCCCGGGCGGCAGGTCGCGCTCTTCCGCCATCAGCGCCGCGACGCGCGCGTCCACCACGTCGCTGACCCGAGGCCGCCCAACGCCACGGGGGCGGCCCGCGCGTCCTTCCGCTCCCTCGGTCACAGCCGGCTCGCGGCCGATCCGCCGGACCGTCCGCACCGAGACCCCGAATTGCAGTGCGATCGCCCGGGCTGTCACACCCGCGCGTCGCAACTCCTGGACTGCGTGTCGATCGAGCATCCTGAGCATCCTCCTTGGCCTCCCGAGGGCAGGGACTCGTGATCCCATCGCGGAGGCCGCAACGTACAACCGGAGGCCCTCAGGGGTGACAGAATTTAGAGAAAAGGGGTGTCAGAATTTGGAGAACTCACAACGAGCGTGACGTTGTGAGCAATCGCGACGTCAGTCACCTCGTTCAGGAGCCACGGCTCAATGCGGAGAAACGCGGGTCGCTTGATGACACCGGGCCCACGCAGCGCGACGACGTGCGTGATGGTAGCCTCCCCGGCCTCGCGCTGACCGAACCACAGCGCCACGCCCTCGTTCCCCGCTCGGCCATCCCTGGCCATTTCAGACAAGGAGAGGGCGAATGCCGAGTCCGGGATGTGCCAGTAGCGGACTTCCGGGAAATAGCCCGCCGTCATGGATGCCGTCCCTGGTAGTAGTCGTCCAACTCGGTCTGCAAGTACGTGAGCACCTTTAGGAGCACGTTGCCGCGATCGTCCCAGCGGAACCGCGGGTCCGTCCGCCATTCGGGGTGCAACGCGAAGCCTTCGAGCGACCAGTTCACACAGGTGTCGAACGAGGTGGGCCGAAAGCCACGTACTTGGGGCCAGGCGCTCGTCAGATCGAGCCGGCCCGTCGCGAGGTCGCGGAACTTCACAGAGGGCGGCTCGCCCGGATACACCCGCCACAGGAGTCGCGCTTGGAAAAGCTCGGTTGACGCCCGCGCGGGATACATCGTCGCCCAGACCTCCAGCGCCGCGGGCTTGTCAAGCTTCCACCGAGTGGCGCAGTCCACCGTGAGAACCTCCTGATAGTCGTCCTCGAGGTTCAGGGCCGAGAGGTCATCCGTCATCCCTGGGTGATCTGCTGGCTGAGCTTCAGCTGCAGCTCATCCTTGTCGCCCGCAACACTCCCCAACGTCCTGTTGAGATCCTCGAGCGCCTCTTTGCCGTGATAGAGGGTGTATGTCGTCACGGTCCCGTCAGGACTTTGGCCCTCCTTCAAGTCGAAAGCATTAAGAACCCGCTCCTTCAAGTGGCCGACCGTTTCGGCCGGATCGGCCTGGTCATCCTTGAACGGCTTCGTGGCCGCCGGGTAGTGGACGACTACCCGAAGCTTTGTCGCGACAGTCATCTTGACCTCCGATTCACGATTCGCGTTTGACAGACGAGGCCCATGGCCTCATCTTCGTCACCATGGAGAACACCGCTACGGTGACGTTCTCTTTGAATCTAGCGCCGACCTGCCGTCCAGCAACTCCTTAGAACACACATCACATCGCGTTCTCTAAAGAGGCCACGGACATGGCGATAGATGCAAAGGTTGTTGGGCAGCGGCTGACGGAATGGCGTGAACTCGAAGGAAAGTCGTTGAGCGCGCTTGCCGAGGAGGCCGGGATTGCCAAGAGCTACTTACTCAAGCTCGAGAAGGGCGAGGTTGAGAATCCTGGCTTAGCTACGCTGGGCGCAGTTGCAAAGGCACTTCGCAGGACGCTTGAGCAATTACTGGGTGCTCCTCCGGTCACTGCGAAGCGAAAGGGTGGCGTGAAGGAGGACACCACTCGTTACACAGCCGCGGCGATGCCCGATGGGTTGAAAGAGTTCTTGACTTCGCTTGAGCGACGAGGAGAATACGTTCCAGCAGATGTCAAGCGCTCACTGGCCCAGATTCAGTTCAGGGGGAAGCGTCCGCAAAGCCCAGAAGACTGGCAGTTCATCTACGAAGCCGTGAAGCGCAGCGTAAGCAAGCCCTAGCCCGCTCGGTATTGAAGCGGTGTGGCTGCACCCTGGCATTCGCGCTCTACTCCGCGAAGATGGGGCCACCAGTAACCCCATCGAGGCAATCCGTCGCCGCGCGCGCCAGATGGTAGATCATGCCTTGGGACTTGATTGGCAAGGCCCGCCCTTCGACATGGAGGTCCTAGCATCATTGACTGGCCTGCGCCTCGAGGAGGTCGATACCCTCGGCCCCGACCGCGAGGCGTCGTGCATTCCCGGTGCGATCCTACTGAGCCGCCGATTTCCGCCAAGACGCCGGCGCTACTCCGTTGCCCACGAGGTCGTTCACCAATTCATCCCGGACGATGATGACGGCACATCGATTAGCGCACTATCGTCGCGCGACCAGAGCGTAGCCTGGGAGGAGTTGGAGCTCTTGTGTCAGATCGGGGCCGCGGAGCTCCTGATGCCCAAAGGGGCTTTTGAGCAGGCCCTGGGACCTGATGCCCCAGCGTTCGCCAGGGTCGAATCGCTAGTGGAGCGTAACTGAAGTTGCGTAATCACACGCCGAGTGGTAGATTGGCGCGTGTTCCGCTCGCCGCACCCGATCGCCCTGGCGCCGGGCGAGCGGGCCGAGCTCGCCGCCATGACGGGC
>Ga0187892_10005205_pt1 | contig 20737 bp, 9 predicted proteins | sample MA1701073metaG_FD_139345 | JGI IMG/M metagenome (GOLD analysis project Ga0187892, IMG submission 139345) | Bio-ooze microbial communities from a basaltic lava cave in the Kipuka Kanohina Cave System on the Island of Hawaii, USA - MA170107-3 metaG ... | reverse complement strand
GTCGCCGCGTCGAAGAGCCGCAGCCGCTCCTTCGCCTCGAGGGGTCGCCGCGCTCCGGAGGGGGGGATCACGCGAATCACGTCGCCCGCGGCCTGCCACTCGATCTCCGAACCCGGCGCGATCCCGTATCGATCGGCGAGCGCCTTCGGCACGGTGACTTGGAGCTTGCTCGTGACTTTCGCCATGTCCTTACTTTAGTAAGGATAGATTCCTTGTCAAGGGCGGTCTAGGGTGCGCCGTCGACCCCGAGAGGGAGCCCCTCGAGGGCGGCTCGGGCCTCGACCTCTGGTGGAGGTCGTCCCCGAAACGACCCACGTGGGTCGTTCCGTCCCACGTTGGACGGCGCGGCGGGGGGGAGCCTTACGTCTCGATCCCGTACTTCTTGATCTTCGCGTAGATCGTGGCGCGGGCGATGCCGAGGCGGCGCGCGGCCTCGTCCTTGTTGCCTCCCGTCTCGCGGAGGGCGAGGCGGATGGCCGCTTCCTCGATCTCGGTCATGGGACGGACGGCGGTGACGAGGGCGTCGCCGATCGGCTGGCGAGGGGCGGGCTCGGAGACGAGGGAGGGATCGTCGAGGTCGTCCCCGGAGAGATGGAAGAGGCGGGTCACCTCGTTCTCCAGCTCGCGGACGTTGCCGGGCCAGGGGCGGCGCCGCAGGCGTTCGAGCACGGCGGGATCCATCGTCTTCGCCGAGCCCTCCTTCTCGTTGAGGCGCGCGAGGAAGTGCTCGACGAGGAGCGGGATGTCCTCCACGCGGTCGGCGAGGGGGGGAACCCGGAGCGGCGCGACGCGGAGCCGGTAGTAGAGGTCCTCGCGGAAGGCTTTCTCGGCGACGCGCGCGGCGAGGTCGCGGTTCGTCGCGGCGACGATCCGAACGTCCATGGTCCGCACGTCGCGCGCGCCGACGGGGCGGATCTCCTTCGTCTCGATCGCGCGCAGCAGCTTCGCCTGGAGCTCGAGGGGCATCTCCCCGATCTCGTCGAGGAAGAGGGTGCCGCCGTCCGCCGCCTCGAAGAGGCCGACCTGGTCGCGGTCCGCTCCCGTGAATGCCCCGCGCACGTGCCCGAAGAAGGCGCTCTCGAGGAGGGTCGCGGGGATCGCGGCGCAGTTCTCCGAGACGAACGGGCGCGAGGCGCGCCGGCTCTTGCGGTGGATCTCCCGCGCGACGAGCTCCTTCCCCGTGCCGGGCTCCCCCTCGATCAGGACGGGGACGTCGGTCGGCCCGACACGGTCGACGAAGGAGAGGACCTCGCGGATCGCCTCGCTCTTCCCGAGGATCGTCGGGGAGGGGAGCCGGCCGCGGATCTCGCGCAGCTCGCGCTCCGCGACCGCGAGGGACGCGTCGCGGTGGCGGAGCCGCCCCCGGAGCTCCTCCGTCAGGTGCGCGATCTCGTCCTGGCGGCGCACCGCGGCGAGAGCCATCGCCGCCTGGTCGGCGAGCGCGTCGAGGAGCTCGATCGTCCGGTCCGTGAACGCCCCCTCCCGGATCGGGTTGTCGACGTAGAGCGCCCCCTCGATCCCCGCCTCCGCCCGGAAGGGGACGCACGCGACGGAGCGGAGGTCGAGGTCCTCGACGGACGGGAGATCGGAGAGGTGGGGATCGGAGCGCGCGTTCGTCGTGAGGATCGCGCGCCCGCTCTCGAAGGCCCGCTTCACGATGGAGTGGCTCAGCTCGCGCGCGGGCGCCGGGATCTCCCCGCGGTCGAGGGAGGTCGCGCCCTCGAACTCGATCGCCTCGCCGCGCAGCAGGAGGAGGAAGCCCCGCCGCGCCCCCGTGAGGGAGACGGCGGACTCGAGGAGGAACTGGAGGAGGTCCTCGCGGCTCGCCCCGCCGATCATCCGCTTGTTCAGCGCGAGCACCGTCCGGACGGCCTCGAGGGAGAGGCCCCGCGTCGCCTCGCCCTTCCTCGTCTCCTCCTTCGCCGCCTCCTCCGCCCGGGCGAGGCGCGCGTCGAGGGCGCCGCCGAGGATGCGCCGGCGGGCTCCCGATTCGGGACCGAGGGCGGCGATCGCCTCCTCCGCCGCTGCGCGGTGGGCGCGGAACGCCGTGAAGTCGCGGGCCTGGGCGCAGAGGAAGGCCGCCCCCGCGTTCGCCCGCGCGCGCGTCGCGAGCGCCCCCGCGCGCGAAGCGCGGTCCGAGGCCGCCTGATACCGCTCGAGCGCCCGCTCCGGGTGCTCCGCGATCTCGTGGGCGCGCGCCTCGAGGAGATCGATCTCCCCCGTCGCCTCGACGCTCGCTCCTTCCGGGGAGTTTCGGAGCCGGTGGATTCGCTCCAGGGCGGAGTCCGCCCGCGCTCGTCCGAGGGCGACCCGGATCTCCGTCCGTGCCACGCGGGAGAAGGCGCGCCGGTCTCCCGAGCGCTCCGCGGCCTCCTTCGCGTCGCGGAGGAGCGAATCCGCCTCGGACTCCTCCCCGGCGGCGAGCGCGCGGAGCGAGAGCCCCGCGAGCGCCTCCGCGCGCTCCGCCTCGAGGCCGAGGCCGTCGGCCGCTTCGAGCGCCTCGCGCAGCTCCTCGCGCGCCTCGGCCATCCGATCGAGATCGAGGAGGGCGAAGGCGCGGCGATTCCGCGTCATCGCCTCCTCCCTCCGGCTGCCGAGCGATCGGAAGACCCGGAGCGCCGCGTCGAGGTGGCCGAGAGCGGTGGAGGGGTCGCCTCGATCCGTCTCGAGGATCCCGAGGGAAGCGCGCGAGGAGGCCTCTCCGTAGGTGTTGCCGAGGGCCTCGCGCGTCGCCAGGGCCTCGAGGAGCGGAGGGCGGGCCTCGCCGAGGTCCCCGAGGTCCTTGAGCGCGATCCCGAGATTGTGGGACGCCGAGGCGGAGAGCGAGGCCCGGCCGACCCGCTCGAAAAGGGATCGCGCCTCCCGGAGCAGCGCCGTCGCCTCGTGGGGGTTTCCCCGGCGGTTTCGGAGGATGCCGAGGTTCAGGAGGGAGATGCCCACTCCCTCCTCGTCTCCCATCTCGCGGAGTCGAGCGAGCGCGGTCTCGAGCGGCGGCTGCGCGCCCTCGAGGTCCCCCCCGCGGAGGCGCGCCGCTCCCACGTCGATCCGCAAGCGCTCGCGCCCCCCTCCCGCGGGCATCCGGTCCTGGGTCGTTTCGAGCACGCGGATCGCCCCGGCGAAGTCGCCGCGCTGCATGAGCACGAAGGCCTCGTCCCGCGCGCGCCGTCCCTCCTCCTCGGGCGGCGCATCCGCAAGCGCGGCGCGCGACCGCGCGAGAGCGTCCAGCGCCTCGTCGAGGCGGCCGAGCAGCGCGGACGCCTCCGCAAAGTTGCGGAGCGCCGCGGCGCGGAGCGCCGGCGCTGCCGATTCGTTCTCGCAGACGGAAGCGAGAGTCTCGACGGTTCCCTCGAGGTCCCCCGTCGCGAGGCGAGCCTCCGCGAGCGCGAGTCGCACGGCCCCTTCGCGCGCTCCCGAATCGGGGAGGGCGCGGTCTAGGAGTCGGACCGCCCCGCGGGGAGCCCCCTGCGCCCGAAGCTCGCCCGCCGCCTCGAGGGAAAGGCGGACGCCTTCCTCCTTGCGGCCCGCGTCGAGGAGGAGCCCGGCGACCCGGTCGCTCGGCGCGCCGCGGTCGCGGAGAGCGTCGGCGGTCCTCGACGCCGTCTCCGGCTCGAGCGGCTCCGCATCGGAAAGGGTCCGCAGGAGATCGGAGCGCAGGCGGAGCACGCCCGTCGATCCCGGGCCTTCGAGCCATCCCTTCTCCCGCAGTGTCGCGAGGCCCTCCGCCCAATCCTCGATCGGCTGGCCGAGCGCCTCGGCGAGGAGGGAGACGTCGGCGCCGCCGCCGAGACGGGCGAGAAGGCGGAGCAGCCTTCCCGATCCCTCGGCGGCGCGCTCCGCGCGCTCGAGGAGGGAGCGACCCTCGCCGACGGCCGTGTCCTGGGGATCGAAGGAGCGGAGGACGAATCGGCCGTCCGCGAACCGGAGCACTCCCTTCTCGAAGAGGGTCCGCATCGCCTCCGAGAGGCGCCCCGGATTCCCGGCCGTCGACTCGTGGAGGAGCCGCGCGGACTCCTCGAGCCGCGCGGACTCCGTGTCGGATCCGAGAAGGCCTTCGAGGTACGCGCGGACATCCTCGATCCGCATCGGCAGGAGGTTGAAGACCCGAACCCCCTTGCGGGAGCGGCGCGCGCGCCACGCGGTGGCCTCTTCTCCCGGAACCGCCGAGGGATCTAGGGCGACGAGGAGGAGGAGGCTCGGGCCCGTCCGGCCGAGTGCCGAGAGGACCGCGCGGCGGCAGGATTCCTCCGCCTCCTCGAAATCGAGGAACAGCAGCACGCGGCGCGACGGTGTGTTCGCCTCGCAGAGGGCACGCGCCACTCGCTCCGCTTCGTCCGTGCCGCCCGCTCCCCCTCCCTCGAGGAGGTCGAAACTGCCGGGGCTCCGGGGCGCCGGAAGACCCGGAGGCGCTATCCCCGCTCGGTCGAGGAGGTCCCGGGGGCGTCGCGCGTCGATCCCCGCGAGACGCACCACCTCGACGCCGGCGAGCGCCGCACGGCCGGCGACCTCGATCGCGAGCGCCCGCGCGGCGCCGCCGCCATCTCCGAGGAAGAGCCCCCCTGCCGACGCCGCCTCCTCGCGGACGGCCGCCTCGATCCACGCTTCCGCCTCCCGGACCGCCGCGGGCGCGAAGGAGAGGGGATCGACGGCGAGGGCGCCGGCGGCGGTCTCCGGAGTCTCGACGGGGAAGGGCTTCTTGCGTCCGCGGTTCAGCGCGCGGATGACCTCGCTCGCGCGCGCGGGCCGGAGCGTGCGCTCCCAGCGCGTGAGGGCGCGGATGATCTCGAGGAGGTCCGGCGGGAACGCGCTCGCGTCGTATCCGGCGGCCTCGAGGAACGGAGAAGTGGGGAACCTCTTGTAGAACTCCTCCGGCGGGACCGGCGGCGGTCCGACGAGGAGAACCGCGAAGAGCGCCCCGAGCGAGAAGAGGTCCGCGCGGCCGTCGACGTCGAGGCCGACGAGGACCTCCGGCGGGGCGAAGTAAGGCGTCCCTCCGCGCGCGCGGTCTCCCGCCCGGGCCGCGAGCCCGAAGTCGGAGAGGCGAACGGGGAAGAGACGCTTCGCTTGCGCGCGCAGCACGTTCGCGGGCTTGAGGTCGAGGTGGACGATCCCGCGCGCGTGGAGATAGCCGAGCGCCCGGGCCAGCTCGACGACGACTCCGATCGCATCCTCGCGCGAGAGGGGAGCCTCGTCGGCGAGGTCGCCTCCCTCCGCGTAGTCGCGGACGAGGTAGACCCGCCCGCCCTCGACTCCGGCGTCGAGGATCCGGGTGAGGTTCGGGTGGGAGAGACCTCGGAGCGCCTCGATCTCCGCGCGCGCCGTCTCCGCGCGCGGGCCGGGCTCGAAGAGCTTCAGGACCTTCCGCGCCTTCTCCTCGCGGACATCTTCCACGAGGTAGACCCCGAGCCCGCCTTCCTCGCGGAAGGTCTGGAGGATCCGGTACCGATCGGCGATCGGCGCCCTCGACTCGGACCGCGGAGGGGTCATCGGCGGGCGCATTCCTCTTCGGAATTCCCCAGGATCGGTTTTCACCGGCGGGCGCGCCAGTCCCGGCCCCGGGGGAAGAGAAAGACGGGGGCGCCGCAGGGCGCCCCCGCCTCAGGGGCCGGCATCGGGGAGTGTGGTCAGTGTGTGAAAGGGAGGGGACGAGGGAAGGAAACGTGTTCCCGATGCCGCTCTGATAGGTGGTCGGGCCCGGTAGAGCGCCATCCGAGACGACGCCTGCCGAAGCGGGCGCCGTCCGCGTGGGAGATGGGGAGGGTGGTGGCGCCCATCGATTCCGGGAGCCCGACCAAGGTCTCCTGGAGACCGGAGTAATCGAGGAGAGGTCCCGTCGATGCGGCCCTGGCGGAGGAGGCACGCTGGGTTCCGGCCGGGGGGGCGCAGGGGGCAGGCGGGTGGCTGACCTCTCGGTGAGACGGCACGAACAACTCCTTCATCAGTCGGGCCATCGGTGCGAACCGCGCCCCCCCCCCATTGCCCGCCCGGTGCGGGGGCGCCGGCTCGCGTCCGACTTTCAACGGAAGAGGAGGCAAAGGGCGGGCCATGCCTGGAAGTGGGGGATTCCGGTCTTTTTCGGCCGTTTCGGGGGGGGGGCGCGTCCGGAGATTGAACTGCTCGCGTATGATTCCTGGAGAAGGCCGCCTCGAAGGAAGGTTTCCATGACCCCCTCTCGATTCCCGCTCTCCGTTGCCCCCGTTCTCCTCCTCCTCGGCCCCCTCGCCCCCGAGCCCGCGAAGAAATCCGAGGTGGCCCTGCAGCGCCCCGCATCCGCCCCGGACCCCGACGCCTTCGGGAAGGCGAAGCTGGAGAAGAAGGGCGGCAAGCAGAAGTTCGCCGTCGAGGCGCGCGAGCTCCCCGCCGGCCCGGGAGATCTCTTCCGCGTCCACCTCGAGGACGGGGTCGGCTCGGGATCATTCTTCACGGTCGGGGACATGAGCCTCGAGTCCGAGCCCACGGGGCCGTGGGAGCTGACGCTCCAGTCGACCGGGACCGCTCCGTCGTCTCTCGGCGTCGCCGACCTCGAGGACCTGGCGGGGCGGGTCGTCGAGGTTCGAGACGCCGCCGACGCGGTCTACCTCCGAGGGGTCCTTCCCGCGCTCGCGCAGGCCCCCGGACTCGGGAACGTGAACCGGAAGGCGAACCTCTCTCCCCCCGGCGGGATGTCTCCCAGCCCCGACGCAAAGGGATGGGTGAGGGTCCGGTACATCGCTCCCAAGGGGCGCTCCCGGCTCGACGTCGTCGTCCAGAAGGGTCTCGCCCCGGGCTCGTCGTACTCGGTCTGGATCGAGGACGCCGTCGGCGCGGGGACCCTCACCGAGGTCGGCGAGGTCTCCCTCGATTCCTCCGGGACGAGCGGCCGCTTCCGTCGCGACACGAAGAAGGGGCAGTCCATTCCCCTCGGAGCCGCGACCGTCCTCGACTACTCCGGGCGCGTGATCGAGATCCGCGACGGAGCGCTCGCCGTCCACCTCGAGGGCGTGATCCCGTAGGAAAAGGGGTCAGGCTCCGTTTCCGCTCGGGGAAACGGTGCCTGACCCCGTTTTCCCGTTTTCCGTTTCCCTCCGTTGACAGAACCGGACCTCCGCCGGAACGATGCGACCGGCGCACGTGGAGAAGCCGACGGAGAGCCGGATCCGAGTCCTCACCGGGAGCGGGCAGCTCGACCTCGAGGAGGCGCTCGTCCGGGAGATCCTCGCGCTCCAAGGCGAGGATCGCTTCGCCCGGATCGCCGTCGTCGTCCCCTCCCGCTCGGTCCGCCTCCACCTCCTGGAGGCGATTCCCTCGCTCGCCGGCCGCGCGGTCACCGGCGTCGACGTCCTCCACCTCCTCGAGTTCGCGGAACGCATCGTCGCCGGCGAGAGCCCGGTCCGCTTCTACGAGTCGACCCGTCTCGACGCCGAAGCGCTGCGGGCGGCTCTCGCCCGGGAGACGGTGCTCCCGGTCGCGCTCCGTGGCCTGCGGGAGTTCGCCCGCGGTCCCCTCGCTCTCGCATCGACTCTGCGCGACCTGCGGGACGCCGGGATCCCGCCCGAAGCGCTCCGCGGGGAGCGGCGCGCGATGGCGACTCTCGCCGAGGCGCTCGAGGAGTTCCACCTCCGCCTCGAAGGGAACCGAGGCCTCTCCTCCTCCGCCCGGATCGTCCGGCGCGCGACGAACGGAGCGGGATCCTCGCCCTACCTGTCCTCGCTCCGGGCCGCCCTCTACTACGGCCTCTACGATCTCGTCGGGCTCCAGCGCGAGCTCCTCGCCGCGGTCGCACGCGTCGCCCCGACGACGCTCTTCTTCCCTCTCGTTCGCGACGACCCCTCCTTCGCATTCGCGGAGCGCTCGCTCGCGCGCATCGCGCCGCACGCGACGCCGAGGACCACGGAGGCGGCGCCCGCGCCCGAGAACCCTCTCTCGGAGGGGGGTCCCGACCGCATCGCGATCGAGAGCGCCGCCACGCCCGAGGACGAGGTCGCCCTCGCCGCGAAGGAGATCCTCCGGCTCTCGAGGGAGGGGATTCCGTTTCACCGCATCGCGGTCGTGACGCGCCTCGTGGATCTCCACCTGCCGGTCGCGCGCAGGATCTTCGGCGCGCACCGCATCCCCTTCGTCAGCGAGATCGGGGCGTCCCTCGGCGCGCATCCCTTCGCGAAAGCGGCCGCCGCCCTCGCGCGCCTCCTCGGCTCGGACCTGCCGCGACGGGAGGTCCTCGACCTGGTGGGATCGCCCTTCTTCGTGCCGGCCCGAGGAGTCCGGAGCGATCCGGCGGACTGGGAGCGGATCACGCGGAGGCTCGGCATCTCCGGAGGGAAGACCTGGGAACGCCTCGGCCATCCGCCGCCCTCCGAGGTCGAGGGGGAGACCGAGGACGAACGGGGGGGCCGGAGCGGCCGGTCGCGGCGGATCTCGAGATCGATCTGGGAGAAGGGCGCCCGGGAGCTCCTCCCTCTCGTCCGTGACCTCGAGAAGGGTCTCGGCGCGCTCCCCGATCGGGACGATCTCGGGGCGTTCTCCGCGTCGCTCGCCGATCTCCTCGACCGCAACCTCGACCCGAGCGCCGACGAGGGCGCTCGGGCGGCCCGCGAGGCGATCGGCGCGATCCTCGAGGAGGACATCCTCCTGGAAGGAGTGGAGGTGTCGCGCGAGGAGTTCGCGGAGAGATTCGGGATGGCGCTCGAGGAGAGCCTCCTGCCGGGTCCTCCTCTCGAGGGGCGCGGTGTGCGCGTCCTCGATCCCGCGGGCGCGCGCGGGCGCACCTTCGACGCGCTCGTGATGATCGGGATGGACGAGCAGACCTGGCCGCGGCGCGTGCGCGAGGACTCCCTCCTCCGCGACGCCGATCGCGAGGCGCTGTCCGCCTCGACGGGCCGTCCCCTTCCTCTCAAGAAGGAGGTGGTCGAGGAGGATCGCCTCCTCTTCCGCCTGCTCCTCTCGAGCGCGAGACGACGCGCGCTCCTCGTCTGGAGCCGAACGGACCCCCAGGGTCGCCCGGCGAACCCTTCTCCCTTCCTCGACGCTCCCGCGCGCGCCGCGGGCGCCTCCCCGCGGGCCGAGATCCCGCGGTCCCTCGAGCGGCGCCTCGAGGAGCGGACGCCGCTCTGGTCTCCCGATCTCCTCACGCCGGCGGAGGCCGCGCTCGCGATTGCGTGGGCGGACGAGAGGACGTGCGTGGAATCGGTCCGCAGGATCGCCGCGATCCGCCCCGACGCGGAGGTGTTCGCGGCGCGATTCGAGACGGGATTCGACTTCACGCGCGCGATCGAGTCCTCCGATGCGGGCCTCGAGCGCGACGGCGGGACCGGGCCGCTCGAGTCGTTCTGGAAGCGCGTCGTGGAGGCGGGCGTCTCTCCGAGCGCTCTCGAGAAGGCGGTCGTCTGCCCTTTCCGGTACTTCGCGTCCGCCGTGCTCCGGCTCGATCCCCTCGAGGCGCCCGAGCGCCTGGGGAGCCTCGGGCCCCTCGAGGTGGGGAGGCTCGTCCACGACGTCCTGGCCCGCTTCTACGCGCCCGTCCTCGAGGGGCGGGAGACGATCGAAGGCGCGCGGGCGCGGCTCCGGGAGGGGCTCGAAGCCGCGGCGCTCGCGGCGTTTCGAGACTGGGAGGAGCGCGAGGTGGTCGGCTACGCCGTGACCTGGGAGTCGTGGCAGGAGCGCATTCTGCAGTTCCTGGAAAGGGTCCTCGAGGAAGACCTCGACGAGCTGCGCGAGAGCGGGTTCGCGCCGATCCGCGTCGAGGCGGACGGGGAGGCGACGCTCGCGCTCGAGGGGATGTCGCTCCCCGTCCGGGGTCGGATCGACCGGCTCGACCGCACCGGCGGCGGATCTTTCCGCGTCATCGACTACAAGGTCTCCCTCTCCACGACCGGCGCCAAGATCGAGGCCGACCTGGCGAAGGCGGCGATCCGGGGAGAGCGCCTCCAGCCTCCCCTCTATCTCCTGCTCGCGCGGGCGATCCTCGCGGAGGACGCTCCCGGCGAGGCCCGCTTCTATGCGATCCAGCCCCGCGACGAGACCCTCCTCGATCGTCGGCGAGCGCTCGACGGCGCGTTCTGGTCGTCGGGAAACGCGGCGATCTTCCGGAGCACGCTCCAGACGATCCTCGACGGGCTCCGGGAGGGGACGTTCCCGATCACGCCCGACGAGGGCGAGCACGGCGTCTGCTCGCGGTGCGACTTCTCGTCGATCTGCCGCAAGGGCCACTTCCGCTCCCGCCGTCGGGCGGAGGAGTCCCCCTTCGCGAAGCGGCTCGCCGCGCTCGCCGCCCTCGAGGTCACGAAGGCCTCGGAGGGAGGCGGCCGGCGGAAGAAGGGGAAGACGTCGTGAGCGCGATCCCGGACCGCGCGGAACGCGATGCCGCCGTCTCCACCTTCGACCGCGGCGTCGTCGTCACGGCGAGCGCAGGAACGGGAAAGACGACGCTCCTCGTCGAGCGGGCGCTCCACCTGCTCCTCGGCGAGCGGAGGGGGAAGCCCGGACTCTCGCTCCCGGTTCGACCCGAGGAGCTGCTCGCCGTGACCTTCGCGGAGAAGGCGGCGGGGGAGATGCGCCGGCGGCTGCGCGACGCGCTCGCCGACCTCGCGAGGGCCGAGGGGGCCGGCTGGATCGGGGAGGTCTCCGAGCGGCTCGGCCGCGTCCACTCCCTCTCGCCGGCGGGGATCCGCGGGAGGGCGAGCGAGGCGCTCCCCGATCTCGGGCGGGCGCACATCACGACGATCCACTCGCTCGCCGCCGAGATCCTCCGGTCCTATCCGCGGGACGCGGGAGTCGATCCGCGGTTCCGAGTCGATTCCGGTCCGGCGTTCGACGCCCTGTTCGAGGAGCGCTGGGATCGATTCCTCGGCGACGCCCTCGAGGGCGCTTCCGCTGACGACCGCGCCCGGTGGAGCCGGATTCTGGAGAAAGTATCCCTCGAGGAGCTCGGGGAAGCGGCGCGCGCGCTGTGCGGATTCGAGATCCCCGACGAGGCGCTCCCCACGGCGCTGCGCGAGCCCGCCGGCGGAGCCATGCGCGGCTGGTTCGCCGAGAGGGAGGCCGAGGCGCGCGCGCTCGGCGAGTTCGCCCGGTCCCTCCCCGGCGAGCACGACCGGAAGGTGGATCTCGCCGTCTTCGCGAGCGAGCGCTACTTCGCCGCTCTCGGGATTGGCGACGAGGCGAACCGCCGGGCCGCTCGCGAGGGGGTGAGCCGGATCCAGGGGGACCTGGGGAAGGTCACCGGTTGGGACTCGGCTCGGTACTCCCAGGCCCGTCGCCTCTTCAAAGCGGCGTCCCGCCTCGCTTCCTTCGACGGCGCTCTCGCCGCCGACCTCGAGGCGACGGTGCTCCCGTTCGCGACGGGGTTCCGCCGTGAGTTCCTGCGACGCGGCTGGATCTCGTTCTCGGGACTGCTCGCGCTTGCGGGGGGCCTGCTGCGCCGAGACGTCCGCGTGCGCGAGGCGCTGCAGCGGCGGTTCCGCGCGGTCCTCGTCGACGAGTTCCAGGACACGGATCCCGCGCAAGGAGAGATCGTCCTCTACCTGTGCGAGGAAGAGGGGAGGAGCGCATCGAGGCTCGAGGAGGTCCGCGTCGCTCCCGGCAAGCTCTTCCTCGTCGGGGACGAGAAGCAGTCCATCTACTCCTTCCGCGGCGTCGATCTCGAGGGCTGCCGCGCCGTCTCGCGCCGCTCGCTCGAGACGGGGCGATCCCTCACGCTGCGCACGAGCTTCCGCAGCACGCCGGGCATCGTCCGCGCCGTGAACGGCCTCTTCGCGCCCCTCTTCGTCGAGGGGGAGTTCCAGGCTCCGTACGCCCCGCTCGAGCCTCTCGGTCCTCTCCCGGGCGGGGAACCCGTCCCCCCGGTCGAGATTCGACTGAGACATCGGGGGCCGGAGGCCCCTCTCGCCCCCGAGGCGGCTGCGATCGACGCGGAGGCGGTCGCGGAACGGCTCCAGTCGCTCCGGTCCGAAGAAGAGATCGAGTGGAAGCGGATGGCCCTCCTCTTCCGTGCGTTCACCTGGAGCCACGTCTACCTCGGCGCGCTCCAGCGACGGGGGATCCCGTACGTCTCCGAGGGGGAGAAGTTCTTCTACACCTGCCAGGAAGTGCTCGATCTCGTCAATCTCCTCGCCGCGGTCGCCGATCCCGGCGACCGGACGTCGCTCGCGGGCGTGCTGCGCTCTCCGTTCGGGGGATTGCGCGACCGCGACCTCTTCGAGCTCGCCGAGGCGGGGGCGATCGACTATCGCGTCGAGCCGCCGGCGACGCTCCCCTGCGCGGGGACGGTCGCGCCCCTCTACCGGAGTCTGCGCGAGGATCACGCCCGCGCCCGGCACGAGCCGCTCGAGGGGTTCCTCGACGGGCTCTTCGAGCGCCACCCTCTCCTCGAGATCGCGGGGTCCGGCCGGCGCGGCGCGCAGGTCGTCGCGAACGTCGAGAAGCTCTGGACCTCCGCGCGCTCCCTCGCGGCCCGCCCGGAGATGACCCTGCCGCGGCTCGTCGCGGAGCTTCGTCGTCGCGAGATCGAGCGGGAGGAGGAGGGGGAGGCCGCGATCTTCGAGGAGGGGGTGGATGCAGTCCGGGTCCTCTCGATCCATCGCGCGAAGGGGCTCGAGTTCGACGTCGTCGTCGTCCCTTCCGTCCACACGACGCAACGGTTCTCCCCGCCGGACATGGCGTGGGCGCGGTTCGAGCGTCCCGCCGGCGTCGCCGGGGTGCGGATTCGCGACTTTCGATCGCCGGGCGCCGTCCTCGTCGAGGATCGCCGGAGCCGGCGCGAGGAGGCGGAGCGTCTCCGACTCCTCTACGTCGTGTCGACGCGGGCGCGCCGGCGCCTCGTCTGGAGCGGGGTCTCGCAGAAGGGAGCGGACGAGTCCTTCCTCTCGATGCTCTACCGCGGCGGCCGCCTCGGCGAGGGTCCACCCGAGGCGGGGGACCTCGAGGAAGGGAAGCGCCGCGAGCGACGGCTCGACCTCGACGGGGCGCTCGTGCGCGAGATCGTCGAGCCGCCTCCCGATCTCTCCCGCAAGCCTCCGTCGAAAAAAAGGGCCGCCTTCGATCCTCCCGATCCCGAGGGGGTCGCCGATGCGTGCGCCGCGCGCGAGCGCGCCTATCGGGCGGCGATCTCGAGCCCGCTCCTCGTGCGGGCCTCCGATCTCGGTGCTCGGGAGGACGACGCGCCGGAGGAGATCCTGCCCGCCGACGTCGAAGCCGGCGATCTCCAGGTCGTCGCGGCGCCGCCGCGCGCTCGCTCGCGCGGAGCGGAAGACCCCGCGGAGCGTGCGAGGACCGTGGGGACAATCTGTCACCGCGTCCTCGAAGCCTGGGAGTTCGGCGCGCCCGCCGAGAGCCTCGTGGGCGCTCTCGAGCCCGCCCTCGACGGGGAGGGGCTCCGCGAGGGGAGGGACGCGGTCGCGGGGGAGGCGAGAGAGGTGCTCGAGGGATTCCTCCGCTCGCCGATCGCCGCCAGGCTCGCGCGAGCGCAGATCCTCGCGCGCGAGCTCCCGGTGCTCGTCCGGCTCGACGATCGCTTCGTCCACGGCGTCGCGGACGTCGTCTTCGAGGAGGACGGAGAGGTCGTCGTCGCCGACTACAAGTCGGACGACGTGGACGAGTCGGGGGCGAGGTCGCGCGAGCCGGAGTATCGCGAGCAGTGCCGAGCCTACGCGGAGGCGGTGCGCTCCGCGCTCGGGCTCCGCGGGGTGCGGGCGGTCCTCCTCTTCCTGCGGCCCTCCGTCGCGATCGAGGTGGAATGCGCTTCGGGATCGCCAGCCGGCGCGTCGTGACGCCGGGAGGCGTCCGCGAGGCGACCGTCGTCGTCGAGGCGGGGACGATCGCGGAGGTCGTCGAGCGGGGCCGCGCGCCCGGAGGCATCCGGGTCGAGGACGTGGGAGACCTCGTCGTGATGCCGGGCCTCGTCGATCCGCACGTCCACGTGAACGAGCCCGGGCGCACGGAATGGGAAGGGTTCGCGACGGCGACGCGCGCCGCGGCGGCGGGAGGGATCACGACGATCCTCGACATGCCGCTCAACAGCAACCCGCCGACGACGACCTCGGGAGCGCTCGAGGGGAAGATCCGGGCCGCGCGCGCCCAGATTCGCGTCGACGTCGTCTTCTGCGGGGGACTCGTGCCAGGCAACTCGGGCGAACTCGATCCCCTCGCGGACGCCGGCGTGGGGGCGGTGAAGGCGTTCCTCGTCGACTCGGGGATCGAGGAGTTCCCGCCGGTGGGGGAGACCGAGCTGCGCGCCGCGCTGGCAATCCTCGCGCGCCGCGGGCTGCCGCTCCTCGTCCACGCGGAGCTCGACCGCGACGCCGTGGCCTCGAAAGCGGTTGGGGGAGCGCCGTGGCGGCGCTACGCGGACTTCCTCGCCTCGCGCCCGCCTCGCTTCGAGATCGACGCCATCGATCTCCTCGTCCGGCTGTGCCGGGAGACGCGATGCGCGATCCACGTCGTCCACCTCGCCTGCGCGGAGGCGGTCCCGATGCTCGACGCCGCGCGCGCCGAGGGCCTTCCCCTCACGGCCGAGACCTGCCCGCACTATCTCTCGTTCGCGGCCGAGGAGATCCCCGACGGCGACACGCGCTTCAAGTGCGCGCCTCCGATCCGCGACGCCGAGAACCGCGGGGGACTCTGGGCCGCGCTGCGCGATGGCGTCCTCGATCTCGTCGCCTCCGATCACTCGCCCTGCACCCCGGAGCGCAAGCGCCTCGCCGAGAGGGACTTCCGGACCGCCTGGGGCGGGATCGCTTCGCTTCAGTTCCTGCTTCCCGCCCTCTGGACGGGCGCCCGCCGGCGCGGTGCGTCTCTCGAGGACCTCGCCGCCTGGACCTCGACCGCCGCCGCGCGCCTCCTCGGACTCTCCGGGAAGAAGGGCGCGATCGCGAAGGGCCACGACGCCGACCTCGTCGTCTGGGATCCGGAGGCCGCCTTCGAAGTGGAGGCGTCCGCGATTCTCCACCGGCATCCGCTCACCCCCTACGAGGGGAGGACGCTCCACGGCCGCGTGCTCCGGACCTACCTCCGGGGAGACCTCGTCCACGAGGACGGCCGCCCGCTCGGCGAGCCGAGGGGACAGGTCCTCCGGAACGTCCGATCCCGCACGGATTGACGCCGCGAAATCGCGCCTCTACCGTTCTCCCCCACGGAAGGTTCCGGCCGGACGATTTCGCCCGGCCCCTCGGTTTTCACAAACGAGGTGTCTCCGGACGCCATCGGCCTGCTTCCGGCGACGGGATAGCGCGAGGCCCGAAAGGGTTTCCTCCGATGCGTGCGGTCTCCCTCGTGGCGGGGGCGGTCGTCCTCTGCCTGTCTTCCGATCTCCGGGCCCAGGGCGAGACGCCCTGCATGCCCGGCTTCATCCCCCAGTCGTACAAGTGCGAGCCGATCCCGAACGTCTTCAACTCGATCGTGACGAGCGGGGCGGGGACGCCCCTCGTGTTCGGGAACCTCGACGACGCCGACGCCCCGATCGCCTTCCCGGCGTGCTTCACCTTCGATTACTACCGCATCCCCCAGTCGGGGATCCGGGTCTGCACGAACGGGTTCGCGCACTTCAACGCCGTCCCCGTCACGACCTTCACGAACACACACCCCGACGATTCGGCGGCTCCGGACCAGGCGATCTTCCCCTGGTTCGACGACCTCCACCTCGCGTCGACGGGGACGGTGCAGTACCTCTTCGACTGCACGCCGCTGCTCGAGACGCTGACGGTCGAGTGGAACGGGGTCCGCAACTTCCCCCCGACCTCCACGGCGGTCTTCACGTTCCAGATGATCCTCTACGCGTCGACTCACTCCCTTCGCCCGAACTCGATCGAGTTCCGCTACGACCGCTCGACCTCGCCGAACTTCCCGGCGTGCTTCAGCACGCTCACGGCGGCGGAGTCGGCGACGGTCGGCTGCGAGGGAGGGATCACCCCGATCCCGTTCCCGATCGGGGGCATCGAGGCGACGGACCGGGGCGCGGGGAACGAGCGCTTCCCCGCCTGCGACATCCGCCTCACGCCCGTCACGAAGACGCTCCCCCTGCCGAACGCGAGCATGACCGTCGGCGCCCCGATCCCGTTCTGCACGATCGTGGGGCTGATCGGCACGGTCCAGGTCCCGCACTCGTGCGTCGGGAATCCCTGCCCGGACAACGAGGAGTCTGCCTACACGCAGGGAGCCCAGATCCCGCTCCCCTGGAAGTTCAACTTCCTCGGCCGCGTCTACTCGAGCGTGAACATGAACCCCAACGGGCTCCTCGAGCTCGGCGCGGGGAACTTCGGCGGGGTGACGACGAACGTCGCGCTCCCGAGCTTCTCCCAGCAGAACGCCCTCCTCGCGCCCTTCTGGGACGACCTCGAGGGGGCGGGCCCCGGCTCCGGCATGTTCTGGCGAGTCGACGGGCTCCCCGGCTGCCGGGTGATGACCTTCGAGTGGGCCGGGATGGGGGTGAAGGCGGGGGCCACGGGGGACTGCGTCTCGGGCGGCGGGTTCATCTCGTTCCAGGTGAAGCTCTACGAGGGGAGCGCCGGCTCGATCGCGGCGAGCGTCCCCCCCTGCCCCTACGACGTCGTGATCCCCGGAACCGGGAACGACCGCGTCGAGTTCCACTACGACGCGATGAACTTCGTTCCCGCCCCGTTCACGGCCACGATCGGGTACGAGGACCATGCCGGCCTCGTCGGGGCGAGCCTCGCGGGATCCCCGAACATCACGATGCCCCCCTCGACGCCGCCTCCGGTCACGGGCTTCGTGGTCGAGATCGACACCTGCGACTGCGGGCAGGTGCGCTTCTACGGCGACCGCACGAACAACCAGGCCATCACGTCGATCCCGAGCTGCCTCCCGGAGATCAAGACGAGTTGCGTCGACCCTATCCTCGGGAATCCCTTCGGCCTCCAGATGATCGGCTCTTCCCCGGGCCTCTTCCCCTTCCTCGTCCTCGACGTCAGCGGCGGGATCCCGGGGCTGCGGACGCCCGTCCCGTGCGGGGGGATCCCCTTCGGCGGCTTCGGGATCACGCTGTGGGTGAACCCCTCCTCCTCCCTCGTCCTCGCGTTCCCGCCGACTCCCGGCGGCAACGGCCTCCATCCCGGATGCGCGAAGATCTCCTTCACGATCCCGAACTTCGCGGGACTCCTCTGTGGGGTCGTCTTTGCCCAGTGGATCGCCGTCGGCCAGGTCGGGTTCCAGATCGTCTTCGAGGCGACGGAGGGCGCCAAGATCGTCATCGGCTGACGCGGAATGGACGATCTCCCCCCCGACGCCACGGCCTTCGCGCGACTCGTCGATCTCGCCGCCGAGCGCGTCGGGGGGGAGGCGATGCTGGCGAGCGACGAGTTCTTCGCGCCGAAGGAGAACCTCCTGCGGCCGGGCCGCGGCGTCTTCGTCCCCGACAAGTACACGGACCGCGGCAAGTGGATGGACGGCTGGGAGACGCGCCGCCGGCGGGGGCCGGGGCACGACTGGTGCATCGTGCGGCTCGGCCTCCCCGGGATCGTGCGGGGGATCGACGTCGACACGAACCACTTCCTCGGGAACCATCCCTCCCACGCCTCCCTCGAGGCGTGCGAGGCCCCGGAGGAAACCTCGGCCGACGCGCTCGCGAGGGGCGGGTCCTGGGAGGAGATCGTCCCCCGATCCCCGCTCGGCCCGGGGAGGCGCAACTTCTTCGAGGCGCTCGGCGGGGGGCGAGCGACGCACGTCCGGCTGAACATCCACCCCGACGGCGGGGTCGCGCGCCTCCGCGTCCATGGCGTCGTCGTCCCCGACTGGAGCGGCCTCGGGGAGGACGCCGTCCTCGACCTCGCCGCGCTCGAGAACGGCGGGACGGTCGTCGCCTCGAGCGACATGTTCTTCGGCGCGGCCTCGAACCTCCTCCTCCCCGGCCCCGCGCGGAACATGGGGGAGGGATGGGAGACGAAGCGCCGGCGCGGGCCCGGGTTCGACTGGGTCGTCGTGCGCCTCGGCGCGCGCGGCCGCGCGCGCCGCCTCGAGGTCGACACGAGCCACTTCAAGGGAAACTATCCCGACCGCTGCTCCGTTGAGGGGGCCGACGCCGAGGGACGCGAGATCGACGCCTCGAATCTGGGCGAGGCGCCCTGGCGCCCGATCCTCCCCGAGACCAAGCTCGAGGCCGACACGCGCCGCATGTTCGAGATCGAAGGAATCGAGGCGACGACGCACGTCCGGCTGAACATCCACCCCGACGGCGGCGTCGCGCGCTTTCGCGTCTTCGGCCTCCGCGCGCTCGATCGCCGGTCGTGACGGGCGGCCTCGAGCGCCTGAACGCCCTCGAGCCGGGGGAGGCGAAGGAGGCCCTCCTGCGCTGCTGCGGCTCGAAGCGCTGGGCGGAGGCGATGGCGACGCGACGGCCGTTCTCCGATTCGGCCGCGCTCCACCGCGCGGCCGAGGAGGTCGGCGACGCCCTCGCCCGGGAGGGCTGGCTCGAGGCCTTCGCGGCCCACCCTCGGATCGGCGACCTCTCGCGGCTTCGGGAGAGATTCGGGGGATCGGGAGAGTGGTCCCGCCGCGAGCAGGCGGGGATCGCATCGGCGTCCGAGGAGACCCTCGAGGCCATCGCGCAGGCGAATCGCTTGTACGAGGAGCGCTTCGGCCACATCTTCCTCGTCTGTGCGACCGGCAAGAGCGCGGCGGAGATCCTCTCGAACCTCCGGGACCGGCTCCGAAACGACCCCGCGACCGAGATTCGCGTCGCCGCGCGCGAGCAGCGCGCGATCACGCGCCTTCGCCTCGAGAGGCTCCTGCGCGAGGAGTGACTCGGCACGGGCCGCGCTCCCCCCGCCGCGACGAAGCCGGAGCTTTCAGTACGCGCGCCCGTAGGTTCGCGCCAGGTCGGCCAGGCGGCGCCGCACCGCCGCGCTTGGAGCGCCCGTGGGCAGGCGCCACTCCCAGTTGCCCCGCGCGATTCCCGGCCGATTCATCCGCGCCTCCGAGCCCAGGCCCAGAGCATCCTGGGCCATGACGATCACGGTGTGGGCCACCGACATGTTGGCCAACCGGATCAGGTCCCAGTGGATCTCGGGCCCGGTGCTGGCCAGATACCGCAGCGTGAACGCACGCTCCCGCTCGATCTCCGCCCGGGACCGGGTGCTGGCCGCGGACCCTTGGTCCCGAAACCAGCCCACCGTCGTGTCGTTGTCGTGGGTACCGGTGTAGACCACGCACCGGCGAGGGTAGTTGTGGGGCCTGTAGTTGTCGGCCTCGGGATCGTTGCCGAAGGCGAACTGGAGGACGCGCATGCCCGGGAGTCCGAAGCGGTCGCGCAGGGTCTTGACGGCCGGGATGACGACGCCGAGGTCCTCGGCGATGAGGGGGACCCGGCCCAGGCGCTTTCGCACCGCGGTGAAGAAGTCGGCGCCGGGCCCGCGTCCCCATCGCCCGCGGATGGCCGTGCGCGCTCGGCCCGACACCTCCCAGGTGCGGAGGAAGCCGATGAAATGATCCAGGCGAACGACCTCGAACCGGTCGAACGTGGTCCTCAGTCGCGCCAGCCACCAGTCGTAGCCCCGGCGCCGCAGCCGGTCCCACCGATAGAGCGGGTTGCCCCACAGCTGGCCCGTGCGGCTGAAGTAGTCGGGGGGAATCCCGGCAACGCGCTTCGGCCGGCCGCGCTCGTCCAGGTGGAACAAGTCCTGATGGGCCCAGACGTCGGCGCTGTCGTGGGCGACGAAGATGGGGATGTCGCCGATCAGGCCGATCCCGAGCTCATGGCAGCGGCGGCGAAGCGCCGACCACTGCCGGTCGAACGCGTACTGCACGAACTCGTGATATCGCACCTCATCCGCGAGAGAGCGTCGGGCCGTGGCCAGCGCCGGTGCCCCTCGCGCGCGCAGGCCCTGGTCCCAACGCGTCCAGGGGGCGCCTCGCGTCTCTCGCTTGAGGGCGCGGAAGAGCGCGAAATCGTCCAGCCACTCTCCGCATCGCGAGCGGAACTCGTCGAAGCGGGCTCGCTCGCGCCGATCGCCGGTGGCGAACCGCGCGTACGCGGCGCGAAGCCGCGCCTCGCGGAAGCGGGCGGCGGCCGCGTAGTCCACGCGATCCCGGGGGAGGGCCGTCGAGCCTCGCAGTTCGCTTCTCCGCAGCAGGCCGCGAGCGAAGAGCTCCTCGAGGCTGACCAGCAGGGGGCTGCCCGCGAAAGCGGACGGCGAGCTGTACGGGGAGTTCCCGGCTCCGGGCGGACCCACGGGGAGCATCTGCCACCACGTCTGGCCGCTCTCCTGGAGACATTCGGCAAAGCGGTGGGCGGCGGGTCCGAGGTCCCCGTTTCCATGGGGCCCAGGCAAGGAGGTGAGATGCAGGAGGATCCCGCTGGATCGACGGCCAAAGATGGGCCTCACCCGCGGTGTTCTAAACCGGGCCCGCGGGGCAGGGAAGGGCGGGAGGAGGAGGAGGAGGGGGATTCGGGGGGTCGGGAGCGCCGGTTCCGGTACCTCCTCGCCGTTCCGAGCGGACACACGGTGGGGGGGATGGGCGCGCGCCTTTCTAGTGAGGGAGAGAGGGAGCCGGGGAGAGCGCCGGCCGCGCCTCCCTTCTGCTACCGTACGCCCCCTTCCATGAAGGACTCCCTCCCGGGCGCCGCGACGAAGGCGATCCTGGAGCGGCTCGCCGCGGCGCGGGGGCCCTCGGGCGGGCCTACCCCGGCGATCGCGGCGCTCGCCGCTCGCGCGTTTCGTCGAGGCGGGCCGCGGGCGTTGCCGCGGCGCCCACTTCGGCGTCTACGACTACACGGCGGCGAGCGGGATCACGGCGGCGCACCAGGCGCTCGACCATC
>Ga0187892_10005204_pt1 | contig 20737 bp, 16 predicted proteins | sample MA1701073metaG_FD_139345 | JGI IMG/M metagenome (GOLD analysis project Ga0187892, IMG submission 139345) | Bio-ooze microbial communities from a basaltic lava cave in the Kipuka Kanohina Cave System on the Island of Hawaii, USA - MA170107-3 metaG ... | reverse complement strand
TGTTCTGCTTTTGGAGTTCAACTTCTGGCGTGGGCGCGTCATCCCGAGAAATATCGGGACAAGGCGCAGTCTTTGGGGGTGGAACTCGTCTCATTAAACGACCTTCTCACCCGGGCGGATTTTGTCTCCATCCATCTGCCGCTGAATGACGAGACGCGCGGGCTGATTGGACACGCTCAACTCGCGCGCATGAAGCCCACGGCGGTGTTGATCAATACGGCGCGAGGCGCCATCGTCGATGAAGCGGCTTTAATCGCCGCTCTTCGCGAACATCGCATTGGCGGCGCAGCGCTGGACGTTTTTGACACGCTGGATGTGTTTTCAGCAGGAACATCACAGCCTCCCGCTCACCCGCTCCTGGAGTTAGACAACGTCTTGTTGACGCCTCACTGTGCAGGCAGCTCGGTGGAGTCCACGGCCGATTCCAAGATTCGAGGTGCCCGCAACGCTGCCCTGGTGCTCCAAGGCCGCTGGCCCGCTCACCTTGTCAATCCAGGGGTGATTCCGCGCTTCCCGCTGGCTGAACGGTGATTCCCTGGATCTCCGCGTGGCAGTCTACTGACCTGGCCGCAGGTTGAAAAGGAATCTCACGACAAATCCCGGGACCGGGGAGCTGTGAAAAAACTTCGGTTGGTCGCACAAACATGATCCGGTAGGGACGCGGTGCCCCGCGTCCGGCTTTTGCGAGATTCCCCCTTACCAAAGGGGGCCAGGGGGTTGTCCTCCGTTGCGGATGCGCCGCCGGACGGCGGTCCAACCCGCGTCTCTACCTTGCATGTTTTCAGAGAGAAGAGCGAGAAAGAAGAGCTTCCGGGGCGGGTCCGCAGCCCGGCCTCATTCCGGTGTAGTTTCGTTTCCCGTCAGACGGCGGCTGGGAATCGAATCAAGACTTTGCAGGCGTCATCCTTGCGGTCGGAAAAGGTTTCAAACGCCGTTTGGATTTCACTTAATGGGAAAGTGTGGGTGAGCAAGGGCCGCACATCGATTCGACCTTCACCGATCCACTGCATGGCCAACGGGAAGTCACGGGCAAAGTCGGGGCCAACGCTCGTGGTGAGGGTGAGATTCTTCATGAGAGCATCACGCCATCGAATGCCATCGATGATGGTCGGAGGAACGCCGAAATAGTGGACACGGCCTTGGCGGCGGCACAAATCGATGCACAGGTTCAACACCTGATTCTCGTGACCGACGGCTTCCACCACCAGATCGGCCATGGCTCCGCCCGTCAGATCAGCCACGGCGGCTATCGGCTTGTCCTGGTCGGCGTGGATCGTCGCTGTCGCTCCCATGCGCTGGCTCAGGTTCAGGCGGTAGGGTATCCGATCGATTCCGATGATCTGCTTCGCCCCCAGGTTGCGCAACGCACCGCAAAACAGTTGTCCGATCGGCCCCAGCCCAACGACCACAACATTCCAGCCCAGCAGGTTGGGCAGCATTCGCAGCCCATAGAGGACGGTGCCAAGCGGCTGAGACACGATCATCTCTTCGAGTGGCCGTCGCGGGTCGAGCGGCAGAACGAGGTTTTCGGAAATTGCGAACCGTTCAAACACTCCCACATGGTTGGTGGGCACCGCGAGAACCTTCTGACCTTCACGAAATCGGCTTCCATCCGCCCACAGAACCTTGCCCACCATTTCGTGCAACGAAAGCCCGACTTGCAAGGGATACGATGGATGCTCCGCGGCAAAAAAAGGAACGTCCGATCCGCAAAGGCACGCCACTTCGGGTTGGAAAACGATCTCCCCAGGATTACCGGGCGCTGGCTCCGGATGGTCGATCAGTTCAATGTGTCGTCGTCGAGTGATTTGTCCAGCGAGCATGGTGGCAAACTATACAGTCACCGCGTGAAAAACTCGCACACAATTCTGCGACAAAGGAATCGTTCTCGGCGACAGGATTTCACGCCGCTCTCATCCGGAGTACGCGACGCCAACTAGCGAAGGAAAGTATTCGGGCAACACGATCTGCACACCCCCGGGCCTGCATGCGCATGCTACGCGCGAGCGCCTGGAAACTGGTGCACTACTATCGTACCAATGGGCTGGATGAACTTTGAGATTTGAAGAATGCTTGGTGATCGGATCAGCAATCCGGTAGGGACGCGGTGCCCCGCGTCCGCTGGATGAACGGATGAAAGGCACTCGCGATCCGACAGTCGCGGAGAGCCAATAGTTCTCAGATTCGAGGCGCCCGCAACGCCGCCCTGGTGCTCCAAGGCCGCTGGCCTGCTCACCTTGTCAATCCAAGGAGTGATTCCGCGCTTCCCGTCGGCTGAACCTTGATTCCCTGGATCTGCTCATTTCGGGAGTTGATGACTATCCCCTTTGTCGGATGCTGCGCGTGGCAGTCCGCTGACGCGGCGGCAGGTTGAAAAGGAACCTCACGACAAATCCCCGAACCGGCTCCGGATGTGATTGCACTGCGTGCTCAAGAATGGAAGAGAGAATTTTCGTACTTACGTTGATTACTACTATGTTCCGTGCCTTAATGCGTCCATCGAATCAAATCACGTCAGTTCAAGCGGACAAGTTATGAAAAATCGAAAGCAACTTCGAACATGGAGCGGCAAGAGAAGCTTTGAGTACACAGGCTCAGTTTCAAGCGGGACAGAGGTATTCTGTGGGCGAGGATTCGTTCACCGTTACTCTTTTACGGCTGCCGAATACAGCCGCGTCTTGCGTCATTTCAAATCACGTGAGGTCTCAGTCGGCACTAGTAGAACAAGCCCTCCAACTAATAGCCTTGGCTTGTGGATTCAGCAACAATTCGGAAAGACTGGCGTAACGTCCTACATAGGCCCAATCTTGATAGACGAAGGCTACGCTATCCGAGGCTCTCATTCAGACCGGATCAAGTTTAAGTAATCGTAACTCACCCAAGTGCCCTGTCGCTATCCCCTCTGGTAGGATTCTGGTAAACTGACCCAATGAAGATTGAGGATCTCTCCAATATCCTGCATTCGGATCCCGAAATCCTCGGTGGCACGCCGGTTTTCACCGGCACGCGCGTACCGGTGGAGAGTTTGTTTGCTCACCTCGAAGGAGGGCAGTCTATCGATGACTTCCTGCACGGGTTCCCGATCGTCCGGCGCGAGCAAGTCATCGCGTTGCTCAAACGGTCGCGCTAGGATCTTCTGAGAAGCGTCAATCCATCGCCTTTGGTGATCCAATAGCTATTTCAAAACGACTCGGATACCTGGCATCCCAACTCGCTTAACCCATCTGGAGTTATAGCGATCGAACAGGGCTGCGATTTGTGTGGCCTTGCCTTTGGTCGAGAACTCGGCTAGCTCAGTAATGTTTTGGCCAATGAACCCCTCGACGGAGGTCACAACAACTCGTTTGCTGTCGATATCGTCAGTCCTGTCTATCTCGTTCTTCCAAGAAGCCACTCGGTCAGCCCTCGTCAAAAGCCAAACCTCGGCGTCAGAATTCTCGATAATTTCCCCAACTTGTTCGAGGTGTTTTTCGTCCGGCGGGCCAACTGCAACCTCAATAACTGCGTTTTCGATTTCAAAGTCGCCGAGTTTCGCGCGGTGGTCGGAACGGGATCTGCGGTCACTCTTATTTGCCGGATGGACCGGGATTTCACGATTGAAACGCAGTTCCAGTTTTGCGCCGACGAGATACTGCGCCACATTCCCTGACTGCCCCTTCTCTTCGGCCTGAAGCATTAGTTCATGGATAATGGTTTCGGCACTGCGCCCTTTTATGCGTGCTTCCAATGGCTCCTGTTCGATGATATCTCGGAGCGGTTTGGCGAGTTCGACTTGTGCTTGCAAAATGATGCGTTCGCGCTCCCCGGAATCCGCGTTTGCAAACCCTGTAGCGGCGATTGCATCAAGAAGCCGTTGACCCCATTCTGGCAAGTTGGATGAGCGCCGTCCGTGGTTCTTGTTGATTGGTTGGAGGCTTAGTCGTTCGTGAGCCCGTTTTCCATATGTCTCGTGCGACTTGGCACCGGCACTCCCTTGGGTCATGTGGTCAGAAAGCATCAACGAAGGACAATCTCGGAGCCGTTCCAGAAGAGCCAGACCTGCCTGAAACCGTGCCGGCACTACTTTGCCTGCTTTCTTGAAGTGCGCTTCTAAAAAGGTTGCGAGTCGCGCTGGCATAATACGGAAGGATTCGCTTCGTTACTCTGATGTGCTTCGGACTCGATATGACACAGACTTGTCCAACAGGATGGGATGTGACAACTCGGCGAACTCCGCCTCCCAAACAGGTGTCAGGTAGTGTTTGGCAATCCATTCAACGACTGGAACACACACAGCGTCGCCGAAACCGAAAAGAGCCTGATTAAGCGGGACCCTGAGAACGAAGTCATCCGCACCCATTAGCCGGGCGCATTCTCGTGCCGTGATAAGGCGGGCGGCGAATTTGCCTCGCCCCCCAGCCACCAAGATTTGTCGTCCGCTGCCGCCGCGCGGTGTCCGCAAACAACCAGCGACTCCATCCGTCCGCAATTCGGCCATCGACCTTCCATTGCGAACGCGGCGGAATACGGTGCCGTAGGTAGTGTGCTTTCCGTGAATCATAGTTTCTGCACTAGCACGATGTTTGGGGCTCATCTGGTTAAGCAGGTAATCGCATCGCTCCCTGCTCCACCATGCTCCAGAGTTTGCGGGAAGGTCCTCAAGGATATCGTCCAGACTCTTGCGCGAAGTAGGCAACGGCGGTAATTGCCGAATCTGCCAGTTTATTTTAGGGTGCCAGAGAATAAAATCCGCCAAGGCAGGGGGACGACAATCGCACTCGTAAAAACGTGGGCTGTCTTTTATCACCGATCTGTGTCGCGTCCTGATTCCTACTACAAAAAGCCGTTGTCGGCTCTGAGGCAGAAACCGGAGTGCATCGATGATAAGCACGTCCGTAGCATATCCAAGGCGATTCAAGGCAATGAGGGCATCACGGAAGTCGTTGCCACCATTTGAAGTGAGGAAGCCGGTAACGTTCTCCAACAGAACCATCGGCGGCCTGCGCGGCCCCATTTTATTGAGGACATCCATAAAGCCCCAAAAGGCCGAGGACTGTGCACCTTCGAGACCTCTTCGAGCCCCAGCGAGTGATAGGTCGTTGCAAGGAAATGATGCTGTGGCCAGTGCCACAGTCGGAACTTTCTCGGCATCGAGCTGGTGAATATCACCGACAACGAACTCTCCGGTGTCGCCAAAATGGTCCCGATACATTTGCCACTTGTCCTCTCCGATATCGTTGGCGAACGCAATACACCAGCCAGCGCGCTCTAGGCCAATCCTCATGAGGCCGATGCCCGCAAAAAATTCTGCGAAATTCATTGTTTGTGCGCCGCTCATATTACGCCTTGGTGATTCTGCTTTTTCGGGCCGCCAACATCAACTGCGTTTTGACTCGGAACGCGACAGCGGTTTCAGACGCGAGGGAATGTTCCCATATCCGTAGGACGCGCCAGCCTCTTTTGCCGAGCGCTTCTGTGGTCTTCCGGTCACGCATTCGGTTCCGGCCGATTTTGTGGCACCAGTAAGGTCTGTTTTCCTTCGGCATACGGCAGTGCCACCGGCAACCGTGCCAAAAACAGCCGTCCACAAAGACCGCTAATCGTTCCCGTCGGAAAGCGAAATCAGGATTGCCGAGTAACGGCTGGTGTCGACGCCAACCGGTGATGCAGTGAGAGCGAAGGATTCTGGCGAGTTTCAATTCGGTGGTCTTATTTCCCTTTGACCGGACCGCCGCCATCACTTGCGATCGCTTCTGTTTCGTGAAGACGTCACTCATCCGCTCAAGAATCAGAATGAAGAACCTTAGCCCTCAAAGTACATAGACTTATTCAGTTCTGTTCCAAATTCGCCGCGATCTGCCTTCAGCGACGCCGAGAATATCTCAGCCTAGGTTACGCAGCTTGGTAACCCGACCGATTTCGACCCACTCGACGACAAAGATATTGCCCTCGTGATCGAAGCAGGCACCGTGCGGCGCGACGAACTTTCCTGCGGGGAATTGCTCGCGCGGTTCTTTGCGAAGCTCTCTGAAGGAACTGGCGTCTCCTTCACCGAGATGCACCAACACCTGGTTGTCCCGATCCATCAGGGTGACTCGCGAGGCCAAGTCTGGAATCAATACCATTCCCTGGCGCTCGTGGAAGTGGCAGGGCAGGTTGACCCCGTGTGCGAAGCCGAGGTGCGCTCCTTCCAGGGAGAAGGACTGAAGCCGGTTGTTCTTGCGGTCTGCCGCCAGCAAACAGGGCCTTGAGCCGCGCGTGTCGACTATGATGCCGTGTGGGCAGTCGAGCTCGCCAGCAGCAGAACCTGTACCGCCAAAGGTGCGGATGAACTCTCCGGCTGCGTTGTACTGATTGATGAAGTTGGAACCGTAGCCATCGGCAACGTAGATGTCTCCGTTGGGCGCCACCGCCACATTCGTGGAGATGTATTTCGTTGCCGGTTGGCCATCAGCCGCTAATGGGTATTGAGGGGAGTCCTTGGGGTATCCCAGGGTGAGGACAACCTCACCGTCCAGAGTCGTCTTGACGACGAGTGAGCGTTTGATGTCGCAGAGATAGAGAAACTCGTCCGAGCCTTCGTTCTGAAGATGAAGTCCATGGGCGCCGCCCGCAAATTCACTTCCCCAGGACTTGACAAACTTTCCGTCCGAATCAAAAACCACCAGCGCATCGGCACACGGGCTGCCCGCACCAACCGTATGGAACACGTAGATTCGACCCTGCGAATCTTCACACACGCCGTGTGTGTTTCCGTACTCGATACTCGAGGGCAGGCTACCCCAGTCGTGGATTACTTCGTACTGATGTTCGCCGCGACCCGTGATGGGTCTTTTCAATGGTTGGGGCATTTATTGATGATCACAAAATATAGTGACGATACTCTCGTGTTTCGCGAACCATTCGACGCATTTCGGTTCCCCTCTCCCCAGCGCGGGAGAGGGGTTAGGGGTGAGGGGGCGGATACACGGCTGGAAATCTCGCAGGCATGCTGGGAACCTCATCCAGGGCCACGTTTCGAAGATTGATTCAGCGGAGAGGTATCCCCCTCACCCCCCAGCCCCCTCTCCCGCGTTGGGGAGAGGGGAGCCGATCCTCGCAACTTGGAGCGGTCTCACACGAACGTGTGGAAGGTCACTATAATTTGTAATCCTCAGTAGGTTGTGTGGTTGCCAGCTCAGCAAGCCGCCGGGCAGCACAGTCTACGGCACAACTCCTGGCTGAGTTCCGATCACTTAGTACAAGTATAGTTGCACTATTTCAACTCTTTAGTGAGTTTTGACCTGCATTGCGTTGCCCCAAGCACGGGTCTAGTCTCGCTTGCTGACCAGCTGGAAATCCTCGCTCATCGAAACCGACTCCTCTACGAACCCATCATCGCGCTGGTGAGGGTGGGCTCATAGCCGAAGATTCCAGGACCGCCTCCCGTATGCAGGAAGACCAGGTTCATGCCGCGACCCAAACTGCGGGCTCGACGAATCACACCCGCCATTACCCTCCCAGTGTAGACCGGATCCAGGAACAGTCCTTCGTGGCGAGCTGCGAGCTTGATCGATTCGACCGTTGGGGGATTGAGACGTCCGTAACCCGGCGCTACGAATTCGTCTATCAGACAGATATCCCGCGCGCCCACCAGCGGAGGCACTCCAAGCAAGGCGGCTATTCGTGAACAGAGGTCCCGGATCCTTTCACTCTGCTCCCGTTTGGTTCGGCGCACACAAACTCCTGTGACGCGGCTTGTGCAGCCCAGCGCGCGCAAGCCGAACAGAAGGCCCGCATGCGTGTGGCCGCTGCCCGATCCGACGACAACTTCGTCGACCTTCAACCTTATTGCGCTAGCTTGATCGACCAGCTCGCGCGCAGCACAGATGTAACCGAGGGCGCCCAGAGGCGGATGTTTGCGGCCCAAATAGATCACATAAGTCTTGCGGCCTTTTGCCTGCAACTTGGCGGCGATGGCGTCAAGCCGTGCGTCAGAGCCAGCTTCATCGTCACCCTGTGGATAGAAATGCAGGGTGGCGCCTAGAATTCGGTCGAGCAGCACATTGCCTGACTTCCGATAGGCGCGATCATTTCGAGGCACCCGTTCTTCCAGCTGAATGTGGATGTCCATTCCAAGCTTCCGCGCTGCCGCCGCTGCAACCCGAACATAGTTCGACTGTACGGCTCCCGTGATCAGTATCGTGTCAGCCTTCAACTCAGAAGCAGCTCCCAGATAGAACTCCAACTGACGAACCTTGTTCCCACCAAACCCAAGCCCGGTGCAGTCGTCGCGCTTGACGAACATCTGCGCGCCCCCCACGAACCGGGTCAGGTTCGGCATTGACTCAAGCGGCGTTGGTACGTGGGCAAGATGTTGTCGCTTGAGGGCATCGAGCTTCGACAGAATGGGGTTTCTGCGACTCATGAGGACCTTCGCGTGCGTGTCCGCCACCCTTCCCGGGGTTGTGCAGGGTTGTAGCGATTGCTATCCCAGGGTTGCACTATGGCGCTGGAGCGCCTCCGCATCACTCTGGCTAAGAGAGTTCTTCGCGCCGTCGGGGCTGTAGACCAGCCCATGTTTTCTCGAGCGGACGAAATTGTAGCCCAAAGAATCAGCGCGAGCCGTAGATCCGCCATAATCCTCACACTCCCGGCAATCATTCTTTCGCTTCGGCCTTCATCAGTTGCGACAACACGTACCACTGAACCTGCCGAAGGTACTGAGGTTGCGACCGACCTGGCATCAAGGTCTGTTTTGAAATCGACGATCACCAACTTGCCATTTTGCACAAAAGCCAGGTCGAGCGTACCTCTGATAGTTCTCCCGACTGTTCCGAAACCCTCATCCAGAGCTGAGGTTGTGCGAATTAAATCAGCAAAGAGGGATCCCCCTCACCCCCAACCTCTCTCCCGCGCCGGGGTGTATGGCCTGATGACATAGTGGGGCGAGGGGAGCCGATCCCAACAACTGGGCCGCATAGCACTGTGGGCGGCTTGGCTCACCGGGATCCCTGGTCCGACTTAACCTTCCAACGACTCAAGAAGAGCGTTCACTTCATGAGACGGTAGGCGTTCGGCGAGCTTCTGAGTCACCACCTGGGCCAGCTCTTCGATTGTCGGCTGCTCAAAGAGTGTGCGCAAAGGCAAGTCCAGTCCAAGGGCTGCATTCAAGCGCGAGATAAGTTGAGTTGCCAAAAGAGAGTGGCCACCAAGTTCGAAAAAGTTGCTGTAGATTCCCACCTCCTTCAGGCCTAGAACCTTGCCCCACAGTTCTCCCAGTTTCGTTTCAATGGGACTACGGGGTGCAATGAAGTCCGTTTGCATGCCGAGCTGCCAACTGGGCATCGGTAGCCGTCCCCGATCGACCTTCCCGCTTGCCGTCAGAGGCAGAGAATCCATGGCGACGAAAGCGGCAGGGATCATGTAGTCGGGCAGTCGTTGTGCCAGAAATTGCCGTAGCGCACGTGTGTCTGCCGGTTTGTCAGACGCGAGAACGAGATAGGCCACAAGATGTTTGACGCCGCGGGGATCCTCTCGAACGAGAACCAACGCTGCTTCCACTGAAGGATGCCGGCGGATGGCTGCCTGCACTTCGCCCGGCTCGATTCGCACTCCCCGGATCTTCACCTGGTCGTCGATGCGTCCAAGAAACTCGAGATTGCCATCAGGTCGATACCGGGCCAAATCTCCAGTTCTGAACAGACGCTCTCCCGGGGTTTGGCCGAACGGGTTCGGAATGAATTTCGCAGCAGTCAGACCGGCATTGCTTAGATAGCCGCGCGCCAGCCCCGCGCCTCCAATACAGAGTTCGCCGGAAACTCCGACAGGCACCGGGTGCAGTTGCGGATCCAGCAAATAGATCTGTGCATTGGCAATGGGCCGCCCAATCGGCACGACCCACTGGCGAGGTGTCCGCTCGCAGGTCCAAAAGGTTGCACTGATTGTGGCTTCGGTGGGGCCGTAGCCGTTGTGCAGACCTGCAGCAAGCCGCTCGAAGAACCGCTCCTGGAGGTCAAGCGACAATGCTTCGCCGCCCGTCGTCACGCGCGTCAGCGATTTGCATTGCGCGCTGTCAGGCTCTTCGAGGAAAGCCTGGAGCAGCGATGGGACAAAGCATGCAGCAGTTACCTGGCGCTCCACGATCAGATTGGCCAGGTACCGGCTGTCCTGGTGTCCTCCGGGCCGGGCCATGACAATCTGCGCGCCCATCATCAACGGTTCGAAAATCTCCCAGACGGAATCGTCGAAGGTCAAAGGTGCCTTCTGCAGCACCCGGTCCGACTCTGTCAGCGGGAAATAGTCACTTCTCCAGAACAGGTAATTGGACACGCTCCCATGATGGATCATGACGGCCTTGGGCCGGCCGGTGGATCCCGACGTATACATCACGTACGCCAGGTTATCGGTTGTGACACCAGCGTGCGGGTCGTGATCCGGAAAATCAGCGATGAGATGCGAATCCGTATCGAGGCAGAGCGGCTCAACCTGGCTGCTTGAAAGACTGGGCAGCAGCCGTTCTTGGGTCAGGACAACGCGTGCCTGGCTGTCTTCCAGCATGAATGCGAGGCGATCCGCGGGATAGGCTGGATCGAGCGGAACATAAGCTCCGCCGGCCTTGAGAATTCCGAGCAGACCGATCACAAGGTCCAGGGAACGGTCCACAAGGATTCCCACGCGAGTTTCTGGTGCTACACCCAGACTTCGCAGATAGCAAGCCAACTGATTGGCTTTCTGGTTGAGTTGCTGGTAGGTGATGCTCTCTTCTTCACAAACAACTGCCACTGCAGTGGGTGTCCGCTCCACCTTCTGCTCGAACAATTCGTGGATGCACTTGTCCCGAGGATATTCGGTCTCTGTGTCGTTCCAGTCCACAAGCATTTGCTGACGTTCCGTCTCTGTCAGAATCGAAAGGTCCGCAATTCGCTGCCCCGGGTTGGAGACCATGGCTGCCAGCACGGACTCGATGTGACCGAGCAAGCGTGCAATCGAGTCATCCTGGAGGCGACTGCGATCGTAGTCCACCTTCAGCAGTAGTTGTTGGTCGCGATAACCGCTGATCGTCAAAGGGTAGTTGGTCTTTCCGATTAGCTGAAATTCCCTCTGTTCGAAACCCCTTGCTTTGGCCCGCAGAGTCGCATTTAGCTCAAAGTTCTCAAACACCATCAGGCTTTCAAACAAAGGCGTTGAACCAGGCACTCCACTCCATTCCTGAATCTTGGAGAGCGGAGTCTGTTCGTACTCTCTCACCGCTATCCAATTGGCTCGCAGCTTTTCTAACAAGGCCAGTACACCCCAGTCCTCCGAGACAACGATCCTGACCGGTACTGTATTAATCAGCAGTCCCACCATCAAATCAACGCCTTCCACCGGTGAATGTCGGCAGGCTCGGGTCGCTCCAAACATAATGTCTCTTCGTCCGCTATAGCGGCTTAGCAGCAATGCCCAGGCTCCCTGCAGCAGAGTGTTGAGAGTCAGTCGATGCCGCTCTGCCATCTTACTGAGGGACGCAGTCAGTGAACTCGAAAGCCGGAGCATTCGACTTCCATAGCACTCATCTCCATGAGAATTCTCCAGCGCGAGGCGATCGATGCCTAATGGTGCAGGCGATCCCACTCCCCCTAATTCACGTCGCCAGAAGTTTTCTGCATGGCTGAAATCCTGTTTGGCGAGCCAATCGATGTGGTCCTTAAAGCGAGGGGTCGGAGCCAATGAAAGATTCTCTCCACGACAGCAAGCCTCATACAGGGCAAAGAGCTCCTCCAGGACAATCAATCGGGATCGCCCGTCAAGCAGGGCGTGGTGCGAAGTCCAGACCAAGCGGCAATCGGCATCGCTTAGATGGAAGAGGGCCAGGCGCACTAGTGGCGCCTTCGCCAAGTCGAATCCAGCTCGCCGATCAGCTGACAGATAATCCTTGAGCTGCCGTTCTTGCTCGGAGTCCGACAGACTCCGCCAGTCTTGCTCGTCGAAAGGGAAGACCACGCGCTGATGGATTTGCTGAAGTGGCCCCTCACAGCGCTCCAGACAGAAGTTAGTTCTGAGAACGGCGTGTCGTTCTGCGATTTGCTGCCAAGCCCAGCGGAACGCTGGGACATGCAGCGGCTCATGCAGCTGCCCAACCATCTGCTGAACATACATACCGGACCGGGGACTGTAAGCCGTATGGAACAGCATGCCCGTTTGCGTCGCCGTAAGTCCGTACGCGTCTTCAATATCCTGCGTTGTCATTGATCCATTTCCCGAGTTTGTGAAGGCGCAACCTGCTGAAGCAGCAGCTCACTGCGGTCAGACTACTTCCTCGGGCCTTTAGCCAGGAGGGATCGTGCGTTGAAGTTTGCTTCGCTTTCCTTGTGCCCCTAACCAAGTGTCATTAGCTAGAGCAATAATACCATTCCGACGATTGCGCAAGAGTTGCAGCAACGAACCGCCACCTCAGCTTCAAACCATTCGGTCAACTTGCTGGGCCGAACGTATCGGCCTGCGAAGACTTTCCAGCGAGATGCCTTCACGCAGTGCCACTACGACGCCAACGGCCTCCAGATAGGAACGGACCTCGATCACATTCGCCATGCGCATTCGTGCATTGGACACGTTAAGTATCGTCTGATTCTCGGTCACCGCGATCAACGGAATGCCACTGAACTCCGCCACCAAGGCAGGTATTCCTCCCAGGCACGACGCTGGAACTATGATGGCGCCAACATTGTTCAGGGTCAGGAGATCGGCCGGAACCGAGTTCAGTTGAGAAATCGAGAGCAATCGCGGTGCTCGCGACAAGCCTTTCAGCACGCAGAAGTAGTGGGGCGTGGAAATAAACTCCGCAGAAGCGCGTGGATTCAGAGTCGTCTTTTCCTTAAGGCTTTGATAATAGGGGAGAGGCGCGTGGGCTGTCGGGAGTTTGAAGATCTTTGAGATCAAGTGGGTAATGATGGCTTCAACTCCGCCAGACGGGTTGGGGATCTCACCGCGCAGATGCCGGGAAAACATCTCGTGTGTGACGCCATGAATCACCGATACTCCGCCCACGGCATTGACCCCGCGCGCGACCAGGACCTCGACTGATTCCAGAATGGCTTCAGGATCGATGACCGTTCCAACCGCGCACCCAGACTGTGACCACTCGATCTTGACGCCCAACTCTCTCTCCAGAATCGTGTAAAGCGAGCAGTCAATTCCTTTAACCGCTCGGGCGGCGTTCAATGTGTTGATGACGTCGTCAACAAAGGCAGCGCCAGTGGGATCGATAAAAGTCCCAATCCGATTACTCTGGGTTGGCAACAATCCCAGATGTCCCAACAAAAAGTCGTCAAGGCTTTTTCCCTCCACATAGAGGATGTTGGAAGCCATCTCATTCAGCTCGGAAGCATTCACTGCGTTGGGGTGAGTGACCAGGAAGTCCACTGACGCGGCGAGCAAATTAGTCACGGGAGCGGCATCGCCGGCAAAGCCGCCGAACTCACAACGGATTCCGGTCGGTATGATCTGAACAACACCAAATGGCCGCGCCTGAAAGGCCTTCCGCCTGGGCTCCAGAATCTCGATGCTGGACAACGTCTTGGCGTATCGGTGCTGAGAATCGAATCTCAGAATCGTCGACTCGATCAGCACGTGTTCTGCGGTCAGATCGACGATCGAGAATCTCAATGGATAACTATTCTGTTCCAGCCTTTCGGCAAACGCTCTCGCAATGGCCTTCAACCAACTTTCCTGTCGGTTGAGCAGCAGGCTAAATACTGTGTTCTCGATCTTCACTCGTTTTCTCCAGAATTGCTCCTTGGCGAATCGAGCCAAAGCGCAGTGAAACCAGCCAGATTACGCTAGTAGCAAACTTCAAAGCTGCCCTGCATGCGTGCTATCAGGCTCCTTTTCGACCACTCAGGCCTCCGTCTTCATCTTGCGGGATTGGCAGCAGCCATCCTTGTGCTCTGGCGATAAGCCCCCGGGGCGTGTCCTGCCCAGCGCTTAAAGGCCTTGCTGAAGGCCGCCTCGGCTTCATAGCCGATTCGGCCGGCGATTTCGCCGAGGCTTTCCGGACCCGCGCGCAACATGCCGGCGGCTTTGTGCATTCGCCAGCGCGTGAGGTACTGCAGGGGTGGCTCGCCCACCAGCTCCCGGAAACGGGCAGCAAAGCCCGCACGTGACATGCCGGCGCGCACCGCCAGCGAGGCGACGGTCCACGGCTCCTGGGGAGCGCTGTGGATCAATGCCAAGGCCTGTCCGACTTGCGGGTCGGTGATGGCCTTTGCCAATCCTTTCTTGCAGTCCCCAGCACCGCTGATGTAAGCCCGCACCGCTTGAACAAAAATGATGTCGGTCAAGTGGCCGATAACCGTGGCGGCACCTGGCAATCCCGAGGTCGTCTCGCTCGCCAGATACTGCAGCGTTGTTTCCAGCCAGGGAACGGCTCTTCCCTCTTCTCCTTTGATATGGATGACTGCCGGAAGCGAGGAGATCAGAGGGTTGGTTTCCCCGGCTTCGAACTCGAAGCATCCGCAGACTAGCGTGGTGATCGCTCCGCCTCCTCCGTAGGTGAGGCTCTTGCTGCCAGTCGTGTCGTGAGACTTCAAGAGCGTCTGAACATTGATGGTCCGCCGGCCGGGCGCGTCTCGCATCACGTGGGCACTCCCGTGCGGGAACATCACGAAATCTCCTCCAGCCAGAGCAATCTGTTTTTTCTCTCCCTCCATCTCCAGCCAGCAACTCCCCCGAGCTACCACCGAAAATCCAGCATGACCCGGGACATGTGGAAATTGCAGCCCCCACGGAGCGCTGAGCTCTGACCGGCAGGAAACGGAGCTCTTCAAATGTAGGGTCTTCAAGACTTCATTCAAGGAATCCATTGGAGGCGCCTCTATTTAGACGATAAGACATGACATTTAGACTCTGAATCATTGAGTGTCTAGATGATTCGACTTACCTTACCGCACAGCAGGAGGGAACGCAATGGACGCTAACAAGAGCGAATCGAGGCGAAGGGGCCAGTGGCCCATCCAAAGTATGGCGTTCCCCGGAAATCATGGAGTAACTTTCTCTCCCCTTGGGTACGGGGGAACAGATTAAGGAGTGAAGGAAATGAGCAAACTTCAAAATAAAGTAGCCATCGTAACCGGTGCCTCGAAGGGAATCGGTGCTTCTATTGCCAAGCACCTCGCTGCTGAGGGCGCAGCCGTCGTGGTCAACTATTCCTCCAGCAAAGAGGGTGCGGACCGTGTGGTTGCCGACATTACCGGCGGCGGCGGCAAGGCCGTGGCGGTTCGAGCAAATGTCGCAAAGCAGGCGGAGATCGAGCGTCTTTTTGCGGAAGCCAAGAAAGCCTTTGGCAAGGTCGATATTCTGGTGAACAATGCCGGAATTTATGACTTTTCTCCGATCGAAGGCGTTACCGAAGAACACTTCCACAAACAATTCGATCTGAATGTTCTTGGCCTGATCCTTGCGTCACAAGCCGCGGTCAAGCACTTCGGCACGGCTGGCGGCAGCATCATCAACATCAGCTCAGTGGTAAGCGCCGCACCCGTTGCCAATGGGTCGGTCTACAGCGCGACGAAAGCCGCCGTCGACGCGGTAACGAAATCGCTGGCCAAGGAGCTTGGTCCCCGCAACATCCGCGTGAACTCGATCAACCCCGGCATGGTTGACACCGAGGGTGTACGCGCCGCTGGAATTGCAGAGAGTGATTTTCGAAAGCAGGTTGAATCGCAAACACCCCTCGGCCGGATTGGCCAGCCGCACGACATTGCGCCGGCGGCGGTCTTCCTCGCCTCTGCCGATGCTTCGTGGGTTACCGGCGAGACGCTGGTGATCGCCGGCGGCATGCGGTAAGAGCCGCATCCGGTCGCTGGCCCCAGCAGGCTGGAAGCCTGCACCACAAGACTGGTTTCGATTCCTTACCTTTGTGGTGCGGGCGTCTCGCCCTCAAGAGAGCTCAACAGAAGCGTTCAAAGCCATAGGCGCCGGCATACGTCTTCCTCTCGTCAACCCAGCGAATCCAGCAATCCCGACGGTGCGTCAGGTCCCTGCCCGTGCCTGACTGGGCCTCTTCAGACAATTCGTGATCATCGTCCCGAGTTTCTCTTAGCTGTAGAATCTCCCTAACCTCTCTCAGATCCAGGCGTCTAACCATCATGGACCCATCGGAACCGAGATGACCTTACTGGTGAGATTCTGGACCTGGCAACAGCGTGGGTTCAGTTGAGTGAGGTTTGCCCGGCTCAGGGATGCATGGTTTGTGTTCACAAGGGTCCCTGACCCAACCAAAAAACGTTTGGGTGCACGAGGCCGAATTCTCACTTGATGCAGGCATGCCGACGGGCATTGGAGCATAGCGAGGCCATGGAATCGTTTAGAACGCAGCTCAGGCAGGTCCTGCGCAGGCTTGGGCACTCGCCCACGTTTACTCTGATCACGCTGGTTACTTTAGGCATAGGGATCGGTGCCAACTGCGCGATCTTCAGCGTGGTAAACGGAATCCTGCTCAAGCCTCTGCCCTACCCTCACGCAGACTCCCTGGTGAGTGTCTGGCAGAAAGCACCAGGGTTGGGCTTTCGGGAGCTCAATGCCTCGCCTGCGACCTACTTCACCTACCTCGAGGAGGGCCGCACGTTTCAGGACATTGGCTTGTGGGCCGGTCAATCTGCCAGCGTTACCGGATTCGCCGAGCCTGAGCAAGTGGAGACCGTGGCGGTGACCTACGGTACGCTTCCGGCTCTGGGGGTGCAGGCGTTACGAGGACGCTGGTTCACGGCAGAGGACGACTCACCCGGCCCCGAAACAATGATCATTACTTATGGGTACTGGCAACACCGGTTCGGAGGTGATGCCTCGGCTTTAGGACGGCGCATCATCGTCGATGGACGGGCGCGGGAAATAATCGGCATCATGCCTGCGAGTTTTCGCTTTCTGAATCGAATGCCCGCTTTGATTCTTCCCTTTCAACTGGACCGAAGCAAAGTGTTCATCGGGAACTTCAGCTTCCAGGCGATCGCGCGGCTCAAACCGGCTGTGACGATTGCGCAAGCGAACGCCGATGTCGCTCGGATGCTGCCCATGTTGCCTCAGAAATTCCCACCGGCAGCGGGGTTACAATTGAAGGTCCTGGAAGAGGCGCGGCTGGGTCCAGATGTCAGGCCATTGAAACAGGATGTGATTGGCGATGTAGGAAACGTCTTGTGGGTTCTGATGTCAACTGTAGGTATTGTCCTTTTCATCGCCTGCGCAAACGTTGCAAACCTGCTGCTGGTGAGGGCCGAAGGGCGGCAACAGGAGCTTGCCGTGCGAGCCGCTCTTGGAGCCAGCCGGTTGCGGGTGGCCGGTGAACTGTTGCTCGAGAGCGTAACACTTGCGGTAGCAGGTGGGACCGTCGGAGTTGGGGTTGCTTACGCAGCCCTGCGCCTGCTCGTGGTCCTGGTGCCCGCTAATCTTCCCCGCCTGAACGACATTTCCATCGACCCTTGGGTGTTACTTTTCGCGATGGGCATTTCTTTGGTTGCAGGGCTCCTGTTCGGTCTGGTTCCAGTCATCAGATATGCGGGCCGGCATGCGGAGAGCGCTCTCCGTGCAGGCAACCGTACCTTCAGCGATGGTCGGGACCGTCACCGCATGCGGAGCGCACTCGTCGTGGTGCAAGTGGGTCTGGCGCTGGTTCTGCTGGTCGGGTCAGGACTCATGATTCGCACGTTTCAGGCACTGAGGCAGGTCCAACCCGGGTTCACCCAACCTGAGCAGATCCTCACGCTGCGCCTGTCGATTCCCGGCGCGCAGGTACCTGAACCGGAGCGGGTGGCGCGGATGTACAACGACATCTTCGACAGAATTGCCGCGCTCCCAGGTGTCGAGTCGGTCGGCCTTTCTAACTCAATCACCATGGATGGATCCAGGAGCGCCGACCCGATCTTCGCGGAAGACAGGCCAACTTCCGAGGGCCAGCTCCCTCCGATTCGTCGCTACAAATACCTCGCGCCTGGATACTTCCAGACGATGGGGAATCGGCTGCTGGTGGGTCGCGATTTTACCTGGATCGATATCCACTGCATGCGGCCGGTCGCGTTAGTGTCGGAGAATCTTGCGCGCGAATACTGGGGGACTCCAGCTGCGGCCATCGGCAAGAGGATCCGCGAGAACCCTAAAGGGACATGGCGGGAGATTGTCGGAGTCGTTGGGAACGAGCGCGACAACGGCATCGATCAGGAAGCTCCAACCATCGTGTATTGGCCGTTGATGATCAGGAATTTCTGGAGCGCCCCCGTCGAAATTCGACGCACGCTCGTTTTCGCAATTCGCAGCCAACGAACCGGTTCGAACAACTTTTTGAAGGAAATCAGCCAGGCGGTATGGGCCGTCTCGGAGCTCCCGTTCGCGAACGTTCGCACCGTCAAAGAAATCTACGAACGGTCGATGGCCCGTAGTTCCTTCACGCTCGTCATGCTCGCTGTCGCTGCAAGTATGGCTCTGGTGCTGGGTGTGGTGGGCATTTACGGCGTTGTCTCTTATTCGCTTTCGCAGCGGACGCGGGAGATTGGAATTCGCATGGCTCTTGGCGCGACACATCGGCAAGTGAGAGGCCTGTTCGTACGTCATGGACTGAGGCTTGCGGGCATCGGGGTGGTTTGCGGCGTGACTGCTGCCGTGCCATTGACCCGTCTGATGTCGGCTCTCCTGTTCAAAGTCAGCCCACTCGATCCTTTGACTTATGCTGCCGTCTCGATCGGCCTCATCGCCGCAGCATTGGTGGCGAGTTATCTTCCGGCTCGCAGAGCCACACGGATCGAACCGGTTGAGTCCCTGCGGGCAGAATAGAGCCCACGGCTAGCCTTTCATTTTCCTAACCCCACTGACGGGGAACACGCTTTTGCGGTTCCCTCTGTCCTGCTCTGTGGACTGCAATAAACGCTGTGCCTCCCCAGACTGCCGCCCTCTTCCTCGGGTTGAATCAGCAGGGAAGATCTGGCAGCATGTGGCCTAGAGTATCCTCTCTATTTTTGATGGTGGCGGCTTTTTCCCCCGATGCTCTTAGCATGGCCGAAGCCAAACGCCGAGGATTGCCCCTTTATGCAAAAGAAGCAGTTTGTGCTCTCGCTCGTATGGTTTGCCATCCTGTCTGCGTTGGCATTCGCGCAAACCGCCACTCGACCGAACGTGTTGCTGGTCTTGTCCGACGATCACAGTGCAGCGCACGTCGGTGCGTATGGCAACGGGGACATTAAAACACCCAACCTCGACGCTTTTGCCAAAGAAGGAGTGCTTTTCAGGCGTGCCTACGTTGCTTCACCGCAATGTGTGCCCTCGCGCGCGGCGCTGATGACGGGACGTTCGCCGATCGCCGTTCAGATGACGCGCTTTTCCGCGCCGCTGGGCGAGGAGTACAAGACATGGCTGGAGATGCTGCGTGCCAGCGGCTATTTCACGGGCGTGGCGGGCCGTTTGTATCATCTGGACGGTTCGAATAACCAGCCGCCGGAAACAAAGATAGTCTTTGACCGGCACAACTTGCGGACTTTTGAACGGCGTCTCGATTTTGTGAGAACGGCTGCCGGACAGGCTCACATCTCTGCAATCGATCAGTACCGCGAATTCCTGGAGCGTGTCCCCAAAGGCAAGCCATTCGCATTGCAACTGTGCTTCAGCGATCCACATCGAGTCTACGACAAGAACGCGATTGCCGAACCACACGACCCGAACAAGATCAAACTGCCCGTACATTATCCCGACACGCCCGGTGTGCGTGCCGATTTTGCGAACTATTATGACGAGATCTCGCGCTTTGACGGCAGCTTCAGACAAGTGCTCGATGAGCTGCAGAAGCGCGGGCTGGCGGACAACACGCTTGTGGTGTTCCAGGGCGACAACGGTGCGGCGCAATTCCGTGGCAAAGGCACGTTGTATGAATATGGGTTGAATGTGCCGCTGCTGGTCCGCTGGCCGGGCAAGGTGAAGGCAGGCGTCGTGACAACCGAACTGATCTCGGGAGAAGACCTCGCGCCGACTTTTCTGGAAGCCTGTGGGCAAAAACCCCTGAAGGAAATGACAGGTCGTAGTTTTCTGAAGTTGCTGCGTGGTGAGGCGCATACCGGCCGGGATTACGTGTTTGCGGAGCGCGGCGCCCATGGCTCTGGGTTACCCACTGGCACGACTCCGTTTGATCTGGGCCGTGTGATTATCGGCAAGCGCTACAAACTGATCTATACGGCGCTATGGCAATTGCCCTACCAGCCGGTGGACTTTGCCGCGCAGCCATTCTGGAAAGAGCTGCAGCAAATGAACGCGGACGGGAAGCTTTCACCGCTGATGTCGCGGTTGTACTTTTCACCAACGCGCCCCATGTTTGAATTGTTCGATCTCGAGACCGATCCGAATGAATTCAACAACCTCATCGGCAGCAAAGATCAGGAAAACACCGAGCGCGATCTCAAAGCCAGGTTGCAGGAATGGATGATTCTGGAGCGCGATTTCCTGCCGCTGCCGGTTCCGCCGAGTCAGTAACCGAAGATGGCGCACTGGAATGAGCGCTTCGAGTCAGTGTGAGCCCACCACCGCTCGCGAGCCTAGCGCGTCAGTGCGGTGGCAAGGGGACACTGCAACTGCCGCAACCGCCGGACGGAAGCAGTTCATTGAGGACTACACCAGGAAGGAGTACTGGATTTCAGTGGAAGTCTCCACCGATGGGCAAAGGGAGGTTCCGGAAGGACTTCATCGCATACAGACTGCGATCCGCGGCAACGAGCAAGGCCTCCAAGGTCTGGGCACTGTGAGGATAGACAGCCACGCCGAGGCTCACCCT
>Ga0187892_10005203_pt1 | contig 20744 bp, 12 predicted proteins | sample MA1701073metaG_FD_139345 | JGI IMG/M metagenome (GOLD analysis project Ga0187892, IMG submission 139345) | Bio-ooze microbial communities from a basaltic lava cave in the Kipuka Kanohina Cave System on the Island of Hawaii, USA - MA170107-3 metaG ... | reverse complement strand
CCGGTAATCAAACCGTGGTAGAGTAGCAATCGTCGCCAACTTGAGTTGAACTATCCGTTTGAACCGACAATCCCAAAGTCCACCGTCTGGAGGTGCAGTATGAACGAAGCATCGGGATGCCCAGCGCGCGAAAGTAATCGGCGCTCACGGCCAGTTTGCTCGCCCACGCGCCGGGGCGATCCGTGGATTCGCCTTCAACTCTCAGACTGCCTTGAATGCCTATGCCGGAATCGCCGAGCGGGAGCGAGTTGACGACGCTGACCGCCTGTACCTCAGGACGCGCGGCGAGGCGAGCGAGCGATTGTTGGGAATAGGTCTTCACCTGCGGCGTTGTGGCATAGTCGGCTAGCGGCAACGACACGCTGGCCGTCAGAACGTGGTCGGGATTGAATCCCAGCTTCGTCTCGCGCAATCGCGTGAAGCTCTTGAGCAACAATCCCGCGCCGATCAGTAAGACCAGCGCCATCGAGACTTCCGCCACGACCAGCAGACTGCGCAAACGATGGCGCGATCCGCCGCCTGCCCCTCGCGCCCCGCCTTCCTTGAGCGTCGCATTGAGATCGAGCCGCGACGCTTGCAGCGCGGGCGCAAGTCCAAAGACGACGCTCGTCAGAATCGAAAGCAGCAGCGTGAAGCCGAGCGCCCACGGATCAATCCCGATGGCGTTCAGCCGCGGAATCTCCTGCGGCGCAAAGGCAAGCAGCAATTTGAGAATCCCGAACGCCAGCAACAGTCCGAGGCCGCCGCCCGTCAGCGCGAGCAGCAGGCTCTCGGTCAGCAATTGTCGGATGACGCGCAACCGGCTCGCGCCCAACGCCGCTCGCACCGCCATCTCTTTCTGTCTGGTCGCCGCGCGCGCCAGGAGCAGATTGGCCACGTTCGCGCAGGCGATCAGCAACACAAAACTCACCGCGCCCAGAAAAATCAGCAGCGACGAACGCACATTCCCAACCACGTATTCCTGCAAAGGAATGAGATTGACGCCTCTTCCCTGATTCGTCTGCGGGAACTCCTGTTCCAATCGGCGGGCGATGGTCGACAGTTCGGCTTGCGCCTGCGCTTGAGTCACGCCTGGTTGCAAGCGGGCGATGATGCGCAGGTAGGCGTTATTGCGCGTTGGGCTGAGCGTGACTGGCAGCCAGACATCTGCTTCGTCGGGAAACTTGAATCCGTCAGGCATCACCCCGATCACCGCGCAAACGTCCCCTTCGACTTTGACCGTCTTGCCGATGATCGCCGGATCAGCGCCGAAGCGCCGCTGCCATAGTCCGTAACTCAGGATCGCTACTGTGCTCCTGGTCGGTTGCACGTCACCGCCGGATGAAGGCCGTCCGATTTCTTCCGGCAAAAACGTCCGCCCCAACAGCGGCTGCGCGCCCATCGTGGCGAACAAATTTTCGCTGACGCGCGCAATCCGCACGCGATCAGGCTCCGCGCCGCCCGTCAGGTTGCCGGGCCAGGCTCCGCTGTGCGCCGCCATCTGCGCGCAGGAGCGGCATTGATTGCGCCACTCGACAAAATCCGGCCCGGTCGCGGTGTTGACGCTTCCGCCGCGACCAGGTCGTTTGGAGGTGGGGGAGACCATCATCAAACGATCCGGCTCCGGATAAGGCAACGGGCGCAGCAACACGGAGTTGACCACAGTGAATATCGCGCTGGTCGCGCCAATGCCTAACGCCAGCACTAAAATCACGACCAGGCTGAAACCAGGCCGGTTCAACATCATTCGCACGCCATAACGTAGGTCTTGAAACATTTCGTCCTCCAATCGTTTCGGTTGCAGCCAGAGCGCATCCCAGAACGCGCTCGTGCTGCGCCAGAGCAAGTCCAGTTTGTTGCGCCAGTCGAGCCGATCCCACTCAGCCAGCAATGCCTCGCGGTGGCGCAGTTCGGCCTCCCACTCCTGCCGCCAATCGGCGCGCAAGCGGCGCGGCACGATCACGCCGATAGCGCGAATCAGCCAAAGCCAGAAACGAAACCGTGTTCTTCGTGTCGCATCAGCCATTAGTAGCAACGATGAAGTTCACCTCTGATTCACCCTCTTTCGCACTGCTTCCAGCATCCGATCCAATCCTGCCCGATCGAGGTATTGCCCCGCCCGAATTACGCCCCAAACGCTGGTCGTGTGGCGAATGTCATTCAAGGGGTTTCGTTCGAGCAGTACGAGGTCGGCTCGCTTGCCAACTGCGATTGAGCCGAACTCTTTCTCCCGGCCCAGGAATTCGGCTGGATTGAGCGTGGCTGTGCGCAACGCTTCACCTGGCGAAAGTCCCGCTTGTACTAACAACGCCAATTCGTCGTGCAAGCCGAAGCCGGGCAGGCAGTAGTCGGTCACGGCATCTGCCCCAGCCAGCAACCGCACGCCAGCCTTGTGTAACAAAACAGCAAGCTGGGCATAGCGCGTGTAGAGGCGTTTCATCATGTCCCAGTCGGCGCTCGTCCAATCCCGATAGCGCGGGTCGTTTGCCGGATCGAGTTGGCGGCGCACTTCGGGATGGACGTAAACGAGCCGCGGGTCAGGGTTCTTCATCAATTCGCGGCGCACGGCAATGGTGTGCAAAGGGGTCAGGGTCGGCGTCACCCAGACCCGGCGCCCGCTGAGCATCTCCGCCAACTGCTGCAACCGTCCGGGAATGAGCACGTCCGGCTCGTCCGCCAACCAATCAATCTTCCCCTGTTGGCCAATCAGGAATTTATAAGTGCGTTCACCCTTGGCCTGCCGCGCGCGCACGGCCAACTCGGCGCCTGCGGCCACAGTCTGCCGGCGCAGTACAATCAAGGATTCGACCGAGCCGAGTTCCCGCTGCAACGTCGCCAGCGCGCCCTTGCCGAGATCTGAGTTCAACCACGCCCGAGTGCCCTCGGCCCATACGTCAGCGACGGGCTGTCCCGCGAATGCCGCGTTGATAGCCTCTTTGAGACGCGCCGTTTGTTGCGGCGCGGTATCGGGCGGCGGCGCTGCGCCTTCAGGGAGATAGCTATAACACGCCTTATGGAGCGCGCCTGAGCCCAGGTGTTCGAGACTGCTGGGGCCTGCTTCGATGGCTTCGCGCGCAGTCAGAGCCAGCGGCATGTGTACCGCGAATGGAAGCCCGACGCGTCCGGATTCCTCAGCAATGGCCAGATACGTTTCCTTCGAGAGCCCTTGATAGAGCTTGACGAAGTCCGCGCCGGCCTCTTTCAACGCCCGCACGGCCTGGCGCGCTTCGGCGGCGGTCGTAATTCGCTGCTTGGTCCAATCGGTCACATTTACGCCGTCGAGCTGACGCCCCGTGACGACCAGGCGCGGCCCCAAACGCTTGCCTGTTTCTATCTCCTCACGCAGCCGCACCATCCGCGTCACCTCCGGCGCGCCCATATCACGCACACCGAGAACCCCGTTGGCAATGAACAATGGAAAAACTACCTCGGTGACATCTTCGCGCTGCGGCAGCCCGGGATACATGACGAGGTGCGCGTGCATATCCCAGAGGCCGGGGATCAGAAATTTGCCCGTGGCATCAATCACCGTGGCCGCTTGAGGCGCGGCTGCTTGCTCCGGCTCGATAGCCAGAATGCGGCCCCCTTGCACAGTGATGCGTTGATCGGCTTGTGTTCGTGCGCCCGCCACATCAATGACCGTGACATGCCGAATCATCAGCTCGGGCGCGGGCGCGGATTGCAGGCTACCAAAGGCAAGCATCAACGCGGCCGCAGCGGCGAAACCGGAATTCTTCGCGCGCAGCCACACGCCATCAGGTAAGTTATGGAACATCTCGTCCTCCAATCTTTTTGGTTGCGGCCAGAGCGCATCTCAAAACGCGCTCGAGCTGCGCCGCAGCAGGTCAAGTTTGTTTTTCCAATTCAGTCTGTCCCATTGGGTGAGCAACGCTTCCCGATGTTGCAACTCTGCCTCCCACTCCTGCCGCCAATCGGCGCGCAAGCGGCGCGGCACTATTACGCCAACGACGCGGATCAGCCAGAGGTGAATTTTTGAGCCACGCGGCTCCTTGCCAACAGACATTGAATCGCCCGTTATTTGCGAGGTTATTTGCGAGGGCTTGCGTCAACGAAGCTTGCCACATACGCTTCCCGCGCCATGAAAAAGAAATCCCCCAATATCGCGAAATCTGAGACCGCGTTGATGCCGCCTGCGCGCAGCCGCTCGGCCTTGGCGTTGCCTGCCGGTTACGCCGAATTGCTCGGCGAACTGAAAGCCCGCATCCGCGCGGCGCAAATTCGCGCGGCAGTCTCGGTCAACCGCGAAACCGTCTGGCTCTACTGGCAAATCGGACGTGACATTTTGCTGCGCCAGCAGCAACAGGGTTGGGGCGCAAAAGTGATTGACCGTCTTTCGTCCGACCTGCGCGTGGCCTTCCCTGAAATGAAGGGCTTTTCGCCGCGCAACCTGAAATACATGCGCGCCTTCGCCGCCGCCTGGCCCGACGAGGAATTTGTGCAAGCCGTCCTTGCACAAATTACCTGGTATCACAACATCGCCATCCTTGAAAAAGTCAGCGACCCCGCCGAGCGCGAATGGTACGTCCGCAAGACCATCGAACACGGCTGGAGCCGCGACATTCTGGTCTTGCAGATCGAGACGCGCCTGATTCACCGGCAAGGCAAGGCCGTCACCAACTTCGCGCGGACGTTGCCGCCTCCGCAATCCGATCTGGCCACGCAATTGCTCAAAGACCCGTACAACTTCGATTTCCTCACGCTGCACGACGAAGCGGTCGAGCGCGAGCTGGAACGCGAACTGGTCAAACACATCCGCCAGTTCCTGCTCGAACTCGACGTCGGCTTCGCGTTTGTCGGCAATCAGTACCGGCTCGAAGTCGGCGGCGACGAGTTCTACATTGACCTTCTTTTTTATCACCTGCGGCTGCGCGCTTTCGTCGTGGTTGATCTGAAGATGAAAGCGTTCAAGCCCGCCGACGCCGGACAGATGAACTTTTATCTGTCAGCCGTGGACGACTTGTTGCGCCATCCGGGCGACCAGCCTTCCATCGGCATCATCCTGTGCAAAACGAAGAACCGTTTCGTCGCCGAATACGCTTTACGCGACGTGCAAAAACCGATCGGCGTTTCCGATTTTCAATTGACCACCACGCTGCCCGATCAATTGAAAGGCAGCCTGCCGACGATTGAGGAACTCGAAGCCGAATTGAGCGCGCTCGCCTCAGCCGTCGAAGACAAACCATCAACCTGACGCGCACTATTCGTGGCGCAAGGCTACCATCGGATCTACGCGCGTGGCCCGACGCCCAGCGTGCGAAAAAAGTCGCCGCTCAAATATGCCTGGCAAGCATAATGTTTGACAGTCATCATTGGCTCTGCCATCTCGCCTCGCGTGAAATTGAAATTCGTCTTGCCATTCGGCGAAAGCGTCCGCTCGACGAAGAAAATCCTCTATCGCATCCAGGACCCGACCATGCGTTTCTGGTTCCGCATCTACTCGCCGCATCGGCGCCAGTGAGCACGCAACCTCTCGATCAATGAAAAGCCGTCGTCGCTATTTTTCGCGGCGTAAGGCCAGCGCCGATTCCTCGCCAGTGTGTTGGTCTTCAGAGCGTAGGACGGCTTCGTGTTCGGCGGTAAATTGGACTTTGCCCGTGAAGAAAGAGCCGTCCTCTCGCTTGACCTTGAAAGAAAGAAGCTGACCGTCAAAAACCGGATCAAGGAGCAGCGCTTCGACTTTCCCTTTGATCTCTCCGCCTGCGCCGCTGTTAACGACCTGGTAGAAAACAACCTTGCCCGCCAATTGACCCGCCTGAGTGTTCAAGCTGATTTCCACGGCTGGCGCGTCGGGGAAATTTCCTTTCCAAACGCCGGTCAGCGATGTCGCGTCGCGGCGCTGCGCGCCGCTCGTGTAACTTGTGACAGCCGCTGAAACGGCGAGCGTCAGCAGCAGGATTGAAAACAGGATTGATTTTTTCATCTCGGCCTCCTTGGGAAAGGTAGCGCAACCAGCCATGGTTGCGCTGTTTCCGGCAAATTCGAGTTCAGGAAGCAGCGCAACCATGGCTGGTTGCGCTACTCTCGCCGCGCGATTTTCATTTCTTTCAGAGCGTCGCACGCCGACGTGAACGACTCCTTGCGTGTTGGCTCGGCCTAGTCGCGCCGCAACGCCATCAGCGGATCAACCTTCGTCGCCCGCCGAGCCGGCAGATAACAAGCCAGCAGCGCAACCGCGATCAGAAACAACGGAACAACGATGAATGTGACGGGGTCGGTGGCGCTCAGGCCGTAAAGCAGATTCTGAAGCAGCCGTGTCAACGCCCAGGCCGCCGCCAGGCCGATGGCCATGCCGGTCAGCGTCAAGGCCAGTCCCTGACCGACGATCAGTTTGAGCACATCGCGCGCCTGCGCTCCCAAAGCCATCCGCACGCCGATCTCGCGCGTGCGTTCGGCCACGACGTAAGCCATCACGCCGTAAATTCCCGTGGCCGCCAGCGCCAGTCCCAACAACCCGAAGAGGCTCAGCGCTGCCGCTCCCGTGCGCGCCGTCCACAGCGCCAACGCCACGTTCTCGGTCAGAGGCTGCATTTCATGCGGCGGCAGGTTTGCGTCCAGCGCCGCCACTTCGCGTCGCACGGCGGGAATCAACGCGGCGGGCGCGCCGGTTGTGCGGATGAGGATCGAAGCCCGCGATGAATAGCTTTGCGCGAACGGGCGATAAAGGGTTGGCGGCGCTGGTTGATCGAGTGATTGAAATATCAGATTCTTTGTGTCGGCGACGATCCCGATAATCCCGGATGGCGGCTCGCCGGGGCCGTCCATCAAACGCAATCGCTTGCCCAACGCCTCGCCGCTGTCTTTGATCTCCGGCCAGAGGCTGCGCGCCAAGCCTTCGCTGATGATCGCCACGGCGGGCGCGGTTGCCGTATCCTGCGCCGTGAAGTCGCGTCCGCGCAGCAGAGGCGCGCCGATGGTTTCGAAATAACGCTGGCCGACGGCGAAATAACCCGCCACCGGACTCGCCTCGCGCGGCAGATCACGATCTGTGGGCGCGACCTGCGAGCCGCGCGCGATGAAACCCAACGGCAGGAAATTTGACAGGCTCACTGATTGTGCGCCGGGCAATCTTTCCAGCCGTTCGACCAGGCGCGGGAAAAACTCCCGGCCACGCGCTTCGTCGTAACCCTGCAAGCGCAGGTTGAAAGAAAACGTCAACACATTGTCCGGTTTGAAGCCGAGGTCGAACGATTGCGCGCGTTGCAGACTGCGAATGAAGAGTCCCGCGCCGACGAGCAGCGCCAGCGACAACGCCATCTGCGCCACGACCAGCCCGTTGCGCAGGTTGAACCAGCGACGGCTGCGCCCCGTCGCTCCGCTTTCGTCTTTCAGTGCCGGCACAACGTCGGGTTTGGACGCCTGCAACGCAGGAATCAATCCGAAACCCACGCCAGTGACAACGGCCAGCAGCAGCGTGAACCCCAGCGCCCGCGCGTCCAGCGGCAGATCGAGCGTGAAGGTGTGCGGTGGCGGGAACGGCGGCTTGAAAGTCGCCAGCAGTTGATTGAGCCACCAAGCCAGCAAGAGTCCAGCGCCTGCGCCCAGCAGCGCGAGCAGCACGCTTTCGGTCAACAACTGCCGCACCAGCCGCAACCGGCTCGCGCCCAGAGCCAGCCGCACGGCGATCTCTTTGCGTCGCGTGGCGGCGCGCGCCAGCAGCAGGTTGGCGACATTCGCACAGGCGATCAGCAGCACGGTCAGCGCGGCGCCGGTCAGCAATTGCGACGGCAGCGTCGCCATCTCCCGCACCGGCCCGACCATCCCTTGCAGGCGGACGAGCTTGAGCGAACGGTCTTCGTTCGAGGCGGGCGTTTGCCCGGCGGGTCGCGGATTGGCCTGTTCGATCTGTCGGTTGATGGTTTCGAGCGCGGCTTGGGCCTGTTCGATGCGAACGCCGGGCTTGAGCCGCCCGACGGCGCTGAACATTTCGATGCGCCGGTCGGCGAGCAGATTGGGCGGCGAGCCGGGCGCGATCAAATTGCTCATCATCACCGGCGCCCATAAACTGACGCGCATCGGCAGGCTCGTGCCTTCAAAACCGGCGGGCGCGACGCCCACTACGGTGAAACGATGGCCGTTCAACACGACGGTTTGCCCGACCAGACCGGGATCACCGCGGAGTCGGCTCTGCCAGAAACTGTGGCTGATGACCACGACCGGATGCGCGCCCGGCGTCCGGTCTTCTTCGGGCAGAAAGCCACGCCCAATCTGCGGCTTGACGCCGAGCGCGTCGAAGTATTCGCCCGACACCAGCGCGCCGAGCACGACCTCGCTGCGCTCGCCCGCGCCGAAGCTGACCTCGGCCAGATTGATCGCCGCCAGCCCGGCGAGCGATTCATTGCGCTCGCGCAAAACGCTGAAGTCGGGATACGAAAGGGGCGAGCCATCGTAGTCGCCGCGAACAATCGCCACCAGCCGCTCAGGTTCCGCCGCCCCAGGCAGCGGTCGCCAGAGCGCCGCGTTGACGACACTGAAGATCGCCGTGACAGCGCCGATGCCGAGCGCCAGCGTGAGTGTTGCGACAGCAGTGAAACCTTTGTGCGTTCGCAACATTCGCGCGCCGTAACGCAAGTCCTGAATCATTTCGTCCTCCCATCGTTTTGGTTGCAGCCACAGCGCATCCCAGAATGCGCTCGTGCTGCGCCACAACAGGTTCAGTTTGGTTTGCCAATTGAGTTTGTCCCACTCGGCCAGCATCGTTTCGCGGTGGCGAAGTTCAGCCTCCCACTCCTGCCGCCAATCGGCGCGCAAGCGGCGTGGCACGATCACGCCGATGAATCGAATAAACCAGAGATGTAACTGCAGGCTTCGCATCAAGTCATTGGTGTCGCAAGGCGACTAAGGGATCAACGTTGGCTGCGCGGCGCGCCGGCAGATAACAAGCCAGCAGCGCGACGCCTAACAGCAATCCGGCTACGCCAGCGAACGTGAGCGGATCAGTCGCGCCGACATTGAAGAGTAGTTTCTGCAATACGCTTGTGAGCGCGCTGGCGCCAGCCAGTCCGATGACTACGCCCAGCAAGGTCAATTTCATTCCTCGCCCAATGATCATCGCCAACACATCGCGCACTTGGGCGCCCAGCGCCATTCGCAAGCCGATTTCGTGAGTGCGTTGGGCGACGGCGTAGGACATCACGCCGTAAAGACCTACGCTGGCAAGCACAAGCGCCACGAGTGCGAAAAGGCTGAACAGGAAAGTTGAAAAGCGCGGCTGCGCGACCGACTTCGACAGTAACTGTTCCATGGTAGCGATGCCATAGACGGGTTGAGAGCGATCAACTTCGGCAATGCGGCTGCGGATAGGCGCAACCAGACTGAGCGGCGCGGAGTTCGCACGCACGACCAGCGTCATCCAGCGCAGCCAGGCAAATCGTTTTTGCGCATGAGGCTGATAGATGGCGGCGATTTCATCATCGGCCAGTCCTAGATGCTTCACGTCACCGACGACCCCGACGATCGTTGAGGCCGGGTCGTTCGGTTCGCCGAAGTGAATGCGTTTGCCGAGCGGGTTTTCGCCAGGGAAGAAGCGACGCGCCATCGTTTGATTGATCATAACGACGGGCGCCGTTTGCAGATCGTCTGAAGCGGTAAAGGCGCGACCTTGCAGGAGCGGAATGCCCAAAGTGCGGAAGTAGCCTTCGCTCACGGCGCGATACGCGGCCTGCGGGCGCTCTACTGCTGGCGCGTCGGGCTGGCCTTCAATGCTGAAGGCGTAGCGCATAGCGTTCTGGCGCAGCGGCAAATCCTGCACGGCGCCAGCCGAGACAACGCCGGGCAAGGTTTTGATTCGTTCCAGCGTTTGTTGAAAAAAGGCAATGGATTGATGGTTTTCGCCGTATTTGCTGGCCGGAAGCATGACCTGCATCGTCAGCACGTTGTGCGGATCGAAACCCGGCTCAACCGCCTGAAGACGCAGAAAACTGCGGATCATCAACCCTGCGCCAATCAGTAACACAACGCCCACTGCGACTTCGGCAACAGCCAGGACGTTATGCCAGCGACTGCCTGCGCCGCCCATCGCTTGTCCCCCTTCTTTCAGCGTTTCGTTCAGATCGGGGTTGGAGGCCTGCCACGCGGGAAGAAGGCCGAAGAGCAGCGTGGTGAATACGGAAAGCGCCAGTGTGAAGCCAAGCACACGCCCGTCAATTGTGGCTTTGGCGAGTCCCGGCACATCGCCGGGGCTAAGCGCAACAAGCGCGTCCAGGCTCCAGAACGCCAGCGCCAAACCGAGCGCGCCGCCCAACACCGCCAGCAACAAACTCTCTACCAGGAATTGCCGCAGCAGCCGCAAACGGCGCGCGCCGAGCGCCGCTCGAACGGCGTTCTCTTTCCGTCGCGTCGCCGCGCGCGCCAGCAGCAGGTTGGCCACGTTTGCGCAGGCTATGAGCAAAACAAACAACACTGCGCCCAACAGCGTCAGCAGAAACCTGCGCGCTCCGCCCACCAGTTCATCGCGCAGCGGAATCAGGTTGACGCCCCAGCCTGCATTGGTCTGTGGATAGCTTGTGGCCAGGCGCCCCGCCATCGTGTTCATCGCTGCCGAAGCCTGTTCGAGCGAAACGCCCGGATTCAAGCGCCCAACAACTTTCAGCCATTTGCCTGTACGGTTCTGCGCCGCTTGCTGACTCATCGCCATCGGTCGCCAGATTTCAGTTTGGTCATCCGGAAAATCAAACCCGGCAGGCAGCACACCAATGACAGCGTGCGGGCGATCATTGAGTGTGATCGTTTGACCGATGATCTGGCGGTCGGCGGCGAAGCGGTTTTGCCATAAAGCGTGGCTCAACACGACTACGTTTTCGTTGGCTTCCTGATCGTCTTCCGGCAAGAGCGCACGCCCCAGCGCGGCTTCCGTCCCCAACAGTTGGAAGAAGCTTCCGGAGACCAGCGAAGCCGTCAACCGCTGTGGTTCGTCGTTGCCCGTCAGGTTGTAGTTCCAACTGAAGTAAGCTGCCAGCGACTCAAAGACCTGATTTTGATTCTTCCAGTCCGTGAAGTTCGCGCCACCAACTGCGCCGTGGAATTCTCCTTTGGCCGCATTGCTCTCCCACATCGTCACCAGCCGCGCCGGTTCTTTGAAGGGCAGAGGCCGCAACAGCGCCGCATTGACGATGCTGAAGATTGCCGTATTCATGCCAATGCCCAAGGCCAGCGTCAATAAGACGACGGCGCTAACACCCGGCTGCCGAAACAACATCCGCACGCCATAGCGCAAATCTTGAATCATATCGTCCTCCCATCTTTGTGGTTGTAGCCAGAGCGCATCCCAAAACGCGCTCGTGCTGCGCCAGAGCAAGTCCAGTTTGTTTTTCCAATTGAGTTTGTCCCATTCCGCCAGCATCGCCTCGCGGTAACTCAACTCGGCTTCCCACTCCTGCCGCCAATCGGCGCGTAAACGGCGCGGCACGAACACGCCGATCACACGGATCAGCCAGAGCCAGAAGCGAAAGCGGGTAGTGTTGGTTGGATCAGCCATCGCCATCACTCGTGCCGTAGCGCGATCAGCGGATCTACTTTTGTCGCCCGCCGCGCCGGTATCCAGCAAGCCACGAGCGCCACGCCGGTGAGCAACAGCGCGAGCGCGACGAAGGTCAGCGGGTCGGACGCGCTCACGCCGTAGAGCAAACTCTTCAGCAGATGTGTCGCCGCAAAGGCCGCGAGCAAACCCAGCAGCGCCCCGGCGCAGACCAGTCTCAGCCCTTGCCCGATGATCAGCTTAAACACATCGGCCCTTTGCGCCCCCAGCGCCAAACGAATGCCGAGTTCGCGCGTCCGTTGGCTGACTGCGAAGGCCAGCGCGCCATAGAGTCCGATCATGCTCAGAAACAACGCAATCACGCTGGAGGAAATCAACACGCCATTGGTCAACAGCACTTGTTTAAAAACAGCGTTCAATTCCTGCAGCATCGTGGCGCTGTTGCTGATCGGAACATCCGGATCAACTTTCGCAATCTCACGCCTCAAAATCGGGATCATCGTTTCGGGATTGCCGCTGACCCTCGCCATGATCTGCGCATCGATCTGCGGGTTGAGATTGTTTTGCCAGTACGGCAGGTAAAGCTGCGGGAACAGCGCCTCTTCGGCATTGAGCATCTGCGAGTCCCTGGCGACGCCGACGACACGGTAAGGCTGGTCGTTGATGATCAGCGTCTGCTCCAGCGGCGCGCCGTCCGGCCACACGCGCTGGGCCAGCGTCTCGCTGACAATCACGACGCGCGGCGCTCCGGGCCGATCGCTGTCGCTAAAGTCGCGGCCTTGAATCAACGGCAACCTCACCGTCTCCAGCATGCGTGGCCCGATTTCATTCATGGAGGCCTCCATCTGGTCCTCGGGCCGGCTGAATGTTTGCTCGGGCAGCCTGATACGCACGTCGCCAGCGGTGCGCGCCCCGACCCAGGCCAGGGTGCTTCTCGAAACGCTGACTGACTGCACGCCGGGCGTCGTTTCCAGGCGGCGCAAGACTTCCTTCGTAAAGGCCTGAGCTTTTTCCGGCGAGTAATCCCTTAATCTCGGTCTGAGCCTCAGCGACAGAACATTTTGCGGATCAAAGTTCGCTCCACGCCGAATGTGCGCCGTACTGCGCACGATCAATCCGGCGGATACGAGCAGCCCGAGCAACAAGGCCACTTGTACCACCACCAGCGCGTTGCGCCACCTGGCCTGGCGCGGATGCGGCGAGCCGCCCGCATCCTTTAAGGCCAGAGCCAGGTCATGGCGCGTAGACTGAATGGCCGGCGCCAGTCCGAACAGGAAGCCCGCGCCAATCGTCAGCGCGAGCGCATAAAGCAGGGTGCGTGGATTTAGGCTCAGATCGTAGTCCATGCGAAACGATGAATATGTGGTGTAGTAGACGAGCAAGAGGTCCTTGGCCCAGACAGACAACAACAAACCGAGCCCGCCGCCTGCCAGGGTCAATAAGAGACTCTCGGTCAGGAACTGCCGAATCAGACGCGCGCGCGCAGCGCCAATGGACAATCGCACCGCAATCTCTTTGCGCCGCGCGGCGCCGGCGGCGCCTAGCAGACCGGCGACGTTGGCGCAGGCGATGAGCAGCAGCACACCGGTCATCGTCATCATCAGGCGCATTTGGTAGGTTAAGTTCGGGCGGTCTTGTTCCCTGACACCGAGCGCAGGCGAAAGTCTGACCCCACGGTCTCTGATCCCCACCGCCGCTGCAAGCTGGCTCGAAAGCGTAGCCAACTCAGCTTGCGCCTCTGGCAAAGTACGGTTCGGCGCAAGCCGGCCAAGGGCTTCCAGCGGACTACAACGAACGTCGGTGAGCGCATTACACCAGCGGTAGCCCAGGCGCAGCATCATGGTTGGAATCCACAGGTCGTTGGGATAGCCCGGCGACACCCCCGCGAAATCTTTTGGGGCGACGCCGATGATCGTGAAGGGACTGCCGTTCACCCTTAGCTCTTTGCCCAGCGCCGCCGGATCGGCGCCGAATCTGCTCTGCCACATTTCGTGACTGATCACCACCACCCGATCGCGGTCAGGCACGGCGTCTTCCTCCGGCGCAAAGAAACGGCCCAGAAGCGGGTTGATTCCCAACGTCGAAAAATAATTCGCTGAGACCACAGCGCCATTCAGCATTTGCGAATCGCCGGCGGCGGCGACCTGCAACGGCGCAGTCGAGTAATGCGCGGCCAGCGACTCGAACGACTTACTATGATCGCGGAAATGCGCGTAGCCCGGATAGCTGCCGATCCCCATCCCCACGTTCACTAACCGATAAGGTTCGCGCGCCGGCAAAGGCCGGAGGAACATCGTGTCCACAAAGCTGAAGATCGTCAGGTTCGCGCCAATGCCGAGCGCCAACGTGATGACGGCAATCAAAGTAAAGCCGGGTCTCTTCAACATCATTCGCGCGCCGTAGCGCAGGTCTTGAAACATTTCGTCCTCCAATCTTTTTGGTTGTAACCAGAGCGCATCCCAAAACGCGCTCGTACTGCGCCGAAGCAAATTGAGTTTGGCGCCCCAATCGAGCCTGTCCCACTAGGCCAACAGCGCCTCACGATGTTGCAATTCAGCTTCCCACTCACGCCGCCAGTCGGCGCGCAAGCGGCGCGGCACGATCACGCCAATCACGCGGATCAGCCAGAGCCAAAAGCGAAAGCGAGTTGTTTGCGTCGCGTCAGCCATCAGTCTCACTTATTGCTCTTCGCGGCTTTGCCGCCCGATGTGCGGAAGCGGCTATGCCCTTCCGGGAACGGCGCCATTTTTCTTCGGGGCTACGCCCCCATCGCTCCGGGATCAAGTAGAAAGCAGCCATCCAGGCGCCCCGCTCAGCTTCGACAATTTTCAGTGCGACAAACAGTCGGGGCGCAGCCCCCCAGAAAAACAGAGCTTCCGGAAGGGCATAGCCGCTTCCGCACATCAGGCGGCATAGCCGCGAAGAACTGCCGTTGTGGGATTGAAGAGATACGTTCTCGTTCATCATTGACCGACTTCGGCGAATTCACCATTCGTTCACTCGTCACGCAACGCGACCATTGGATCAATGCGGGCGGCGCGGCGGGCTGGCAGGTAGGCCGCTAATATCCCGACCGCGATTAGCAAAGCCGCAGCCCCAGTCAGCGTCAGCGGATCGGTCGGCTCCAACCCAAACAGCAAGGCGCCGGCCAGCTTGGTAACGAACTTGGCCGCCAGCAATCCGATGACAACGCCGCCGATGACCAGCGCCAGCGCCTCGCGCAACACCAGCCAGAGCACGTTTCCGCGCTGCGCGCCGAGCGCCATACGGATGCCAATTTCATTTGTGCGCCGCGCGACGGCGTAGGACAAAACGCCGTACAGTCCGACGCAGGCGAGCAGCAACGCGAGCAGTCCGAAGAATGACGCGAGCCGCGCTACCAATTTCTGCTGGACAAGCGAACGGCCCACGTGTTCGGACAAAGTCACGACTTCATCAACCGGCAGGGTACTGTTGACCTGTTTGATCGCCTGTCGAATCTGCGGGATGACGGCTTCTGGCTTGCCGGAGTACCGCACGACCAAGTTGCTGAGGAAACCGCTGCCTTGCGCGTGCGGGTAATAGGCCATCGGGCGCGACTGTTCGGTCAGGCTGATGGACTTGGCGTCTCGCACGACGCCGATGATTTCGATCTGGCCGGCGGAGTTCGGCCCGTCAATCCCAAAGCGTTTGCCGAGCGGCGAGTCGTTCGGAAAGAACCGTTGCGCCATCGTTTCGCTGATGACCGCGACCTTCTGGGATTTGTCCGTGTCTTGCGGGCCGAAGCCGCGGCCGAGCCGCAGCGGGATGCCCATCGCGTTGAAATAGTCCGGGCCGACGGTATTGTTCCTGACCCCCCGGCTCGTTCCTTCGGGCAGGCCTTGCTCGCGAGTGAAGGCCGGGCTGGTCCAGCCGCCTTGATTGAAGAGCACAAAGGCGAATGAAGCCGCCTCGACGCCCGGCGCCGTCTTCACTTTCTCTTCAACCTCGCGGAACAACGCGGCGCGGCGCGCGTTATCGGGAGCGCCGGAAGTCGCGGTGTCGATCTTGAAAAGCAGGACGTTCTGCGGATCGAATCCGGTGGGCAGGTTTTGCAAATTGATCAACGTGCGCACAAACAAGCCCGCTCCGACCAGCAACAAGAGCGAGAGCGCCACCTGCGCCACGACCAGCGTTTTGCCCAGCGCGCTTTGCGATGCAGCCTGCGTCCCGCCGCGCCCGCCTTTGAGCGAAGCGTTCGGTTCGAGCCGCGCCGCGCGCAAAGCCGGGGCTATGCCGAAGATCAACGCCGACAGCAACGAAACGAGGAGCGTGAAGCCCAGGATGCGGGCGTTGGGCGTGACATCAATCGGCAAGGCTTCAGCTTCGGCGGAAGCCATCAGGACGAGCATGCGGCTAAGGCGCCACGCCAACAGAATACCGGCCAGCCCACCAATGCTGGCGAGCAACACGCTCTCGGTGAGCAATTGGCGGATCAGTCGGGCGCGGCCTGCGCCCAGTGACAGTCGCACTGCAAACTCTTTCTGCCGCGCCGCCGCGCGCGCCAGCAACAGGTTGGCGATGTTGGCGCAGGCGATCAGCAACACCACCCCGACCACGGCCATCAGGATGCGCAGCGACAGCGAGAATTCTCGCCGAAGCTCTGACAATCCTCGGCCAGCGGGCGTCAATTCAATGTGGGCGCGCTGGATGGCTTGCAAGCGGTCAGTCGAAGCTTGCGCGCCGGCGGTTTCCTGCAGGAACTGTTTGTATTGCAGGTTCACGGCGGCGCTCGCCTGCGCGGCGCTTACGCCAGGTTTTAACCGCGCGATCAGATTGAGCGACTGGAACAGCGGTTCGTTCCGGCCGTCCCAATACATGGGCGGAATTTGCCCTCCCATCGCCAGCGGCGCCCATAAGTCCGGCGCCTGGCCGACCGTCGTGCCGAAAAATTCGCGGGGCGCGACGCCGATGATGGTGTAAGCCACTCGATCAATCGTGATCGTCTTTCCGATCACCGCCGGGTCGCCGTCCAGCCGGCGCTCCCACCAACTGTGACTCACGACCACCACTGGGTGTCCGCCCGTCGTCTGGTCACCCGCATCGCTGATTGTGCGTCCGAGACTGGCGTTCACACCCAACACCGAGAAATATGCGCCGGAGACCAATTGAGCATCCATCTGTTCCGCTTCGCCGCCAGCCCCGCCGGTGTTGACGATTCCATGCACACTCCATGGAATGCTCAGCAGCGCCCCAACTTCGGTGAAGACTTCGTTGCGTTGCCTCATCTGCCGGTAAAACGGATAAGAAAAGAGGTCCACGCTTCCATTCGGGAAGCTATTGGTCAGGCCTATTCCCTCTCCTTTGCCGAAGAGAACCAACCGGTCAGGCTCTGGCGCCGGTAACGATTTGAGCAGCACCGCATCGAGCAGACTGAAGATGGCGGTATTCGCGCCGATGCCCAATGCCAATGAAAGCACGGCGACCAGCGTGAAGCCAGGTTGTTTGAGCAACATCCGCACGCCGAAGCGCAGGTCTTGAATCATGTCGTCCTCCCATCTTTTTGGTTGCAGCCACAGCGCATCCCAGAACGCGCTCGCGCTGCGCCACAGCAGATCAAGTTTGTTTTTCCAATTCAGTTTGTCCCATTCAGCCAGCAACGCTTCTCGGTAACGCAATTCGGCTTCCCACTCCTGCCGCCAATCGGCGCGAAGCCTCCGCGGCACGATCACGCCAATCAAGGCGATCAGCCAGAGCCAGAAACGAAAGCGAGTTGATTGAATCGAATTAGCCATCGCACTTACTCGCGCCGCAGCGCCACTATCGGATCAACCTTGGCTGCGCGCCGCGCCGGGATGAAGCAAGCCAACAGCGCGATCAACGTCAGCAGCAGCGCCACACCCGCGAAGGTCAACGGGTCGGTGGCGCTCACGCCGAACAGCAAACTCTTCATCACCCGCGTCAGGGCGAAGGCGCCGGCCAATCCCAGCGCTACGCCGATTACGATCAGCTTCATTCCCTGACCGACGATCATCCTGAGCACATCGTTTGCCCGCGCGCCCAAAGCCATCCGAATACCGATCTCGTGCTCGCGCTGGGTGACGACGTAGGCGACCACGCCGTAGACCCCGACCGCCGCCAGCGACATAGCCAGCAGAGCGAAAGCGCCCATCAGCAGCAGGTTGAATCGCCGCGCTGAGACGGAGTTCGACAATCGCTGCTCCATCGTCATCACTTCGTAAACCGGCTGATCGCGATCAACCGCCAGCACGCGCTCGCGCACTGCGCCAGCGAGGCCGAGCGGATCAACCGTCGTGCGGACGACCAGCGTGATGATGCCGGATGGATTTTGCGCGTACGGAACGTAGACCTCCGGCCTGACCTCCTTGTCCGGTCCCTGATGCCGCACGTCGCCGACAACGCCCACCACGGTTGGCGTGTCTTTGCCGGGACCTGGGACCCAAACGCGCTTGCCGATCGGGTCTTCGCCCGCAAAGAGCTTGCGCGCCAGTGTCTCGTTGAAGATCACGACCCGCGGCGCGCCGGCGTTATCGCTTTCGGTGAACAATCGGCCCGCGCGCAGCGAGATGCCGGTCGTGCGGAAATAATCGGGAGTGACCTGGCTGATTGGAATGCCTGTTTCAGGGCGGCTGGTTGCGCCTGGGCGTCCTTCGACGCGCAACCAGCCGGAGAAGACAAATTCGGTCAGCGGCAGATGACAGGTCGCCGCCGCCGATTCGACTCCGGGCAGCGCCTTGACGCCTTCCAGAGTTTGCCGCAGGAACTGCTCGCGCCGGACCCTGTCTTCGTAACGCGGGTACGGTAAATTGACGCGCGCCGTCAGCAGGTTTTCACCGCGGAAGCCGGGATTGACATTGAGCAGGTTGACGAAGCTTCTGATGAGCAGACCGGCGCCGGCGAGCAGCACTATGGCCAGCGCCACTTCCGCGATCATCAGCAGATTGCGCAGCCGGCTGCGGCCGAAACCGCTCCTCGGTCCGCCCTCCTTGAACGAGCTGTTCAAGTCCGGTCGCGAAAGATGGAGCGCGGGCGCAAAACCGAAGATGGTTCCGGTGATGAGCGAGACGAGCGCGGTGAAAGCCAGGACTCTGAAGTCAATCCTGATCTCCGCCAGCCGCGAAATCCCGCCGAAGGCGTCAGCGGAACCGAGCGAGACGAGCAGCTTCGTCAGCCAGAAAGCGAACAGCAATCCGGCTGCGCCGCCGCCGCAAGCCAGCAGCCAGCTTTCGGTGAGCGTCTGCCGCAGCAGCCGCAAGCGGCTCGCGCCCAGCGCCGCGCGCACAGCCATCTCTTTCTGCCTGCCTGCCGCGCGCGCCAGCGTCAGGTTGGCGACGTTGGCGCAGGCAATCAGCAAGGTCAAACCGACCGCGCCGAGCAGCGTCAGGAGCAAGCGCCGCTGGTCGCCGACCAGCCGCTCGCGCAGCGCGACCACGCGCACCGGAGCGTCGAGATTCGGCGTTCCCTTTTTGGGCCGCGATTCTCCGTAACGGCGCGTGATGGTCTCCAGTTCCGCGCGCGCCTGCGCGCGCGTGACGCCGGGTTTGAGCCGGGCAATCACGTCGAGCATCCTGATCATCTGGTTGCCGCGCTCCTGCTGCGGGTCCAGCGCCAGCGGAACCCACAACTCCAGCGGCCGAAAGAAGCGAAAGCCGGCGGGCAGCACGCCAATCACCCTGTGGCTCTGGTCGTCGAGCGTGATCGGCCTGCCGGCGACGTTCGGGTCGGAGTTGAAGCGGCGCTGCCACAGACCGTGGCTGATGATGGCTACGCGCTCGCCGCCCGGACGATCTTCGGCTGGAAGGAAGTGGCGACCGAGCAGCGGCTGAACGCCAAGCGTGGGGAAGAAGCCGGCGGAGGCCACGCCACATTCCAATCGCTCAGGCTCTCCGGCGCCGGTCAGGTTTTTGTAGTAGACCTGGTAAGCCGCGATCTGTTCCAGGCTCCGGCTCTGCTCGCTCCACTCAAGGAAGTGCGCGCCGGGAACCGGATCAGTGGCGTAATACGGCGAGGTCTCCCCGATCCAGACCAGTCGCTGCGGGTCTGTGTAGGGCAGTGGTTTCAACAACATCGCATCCACGACGCCGAAAATCGCCGTGACAGCGCCGATGCCCAGCGCCAGCGTGACAACCGCAATCAACGTGAAGCCTGGATGCTTCAGCAACATTCGCAGGCCAAATCGCAAGTCTTGAAACATTTCGTCCTCCAATCTTTTCGGTTGCAGCCACAGCGCATCCCAGAACGCGCTCGTGCTGCGCCGGAGCAAGTCCAGTTTGTTTTTCCAGTTCAGTTTGTCCCATTCCGCCAGCAGCGCTTCGCGGTGGCGCAACTCAGCTTCCCACTCCTGCCGCCAATCAGAGCGCAAGCGGCGCGGCACGATCACGCCGACGATGCGAATCAGCCAGAGCCAGAAACGAAAGCGGATTATGCGTGTCGCGTTAGCCATAAAAATCCGCAGGCCGCAGCTACTCAACTCGGACAAACTGCAACTTGTATTGCACCTGAGCGGGAAGGCTTCCACTGTGGACGGTAACTTCCAGGTCCAGGGATTTACCTCCGTCTTTGAGGCGATAAACGTTTTCGCGCTTGCCTTGTTGGTTTTCTGAGACCTGGCGGAGACTGAGGCGGCCTCCGCCACTCTCCAGCGCCACCCGAAACGTACGGCCCGCGTCTGGCGCCGCCGCGCCGGAAATAGGCAGGCTCAGCGCCGGCAGCGAGTCCGGCTGAATCGTGAACATTTGATCCTGAAGCCGCATGCGGATGCGCTTCGGCGGCTTTTGCGAACTGCGGAGGCGGCTGCGCGCCAGCCCGCGCGTCAGAAAGTTCATGCTCTCCGTAGCTTTATCAATCGCAGCGTTGACCTGCTGCTCCGCCGCGCCAACATCGCCGACGAGCTGCCAGTCGCCGGCAAACGCGTTCCAGTTTTGAGCGGCCTGCAAATTGGGCGCAGGCGATGCGGCGGCGGCCAGACAGAACCACAGCGCGAGACTCAATCCATACTTCATAGAAATTCCTCTCGATCAAAATCAGAAGAACTAGGGGTGGGACAGACTTATGGTCTTTGAGAATTAAGTCCGGCCACACGGCGTGAGATGCCACGGGCTTGTCCCGTGGAGTTTCACGCTCGTCGCTAACCCGGGCGGTTCGACTTCCAGATGCCACGGGCTTGTCCCGTGGAGTTTCACGCTCGTCGCTAACCCGGGCGGTTCGACTTCCAGATGCCACGGGCTTGTCCCGTGGAGTTTCACGCTCGCCGCTAACCCGGGCGGTTCGACTTCCAGATGCCACGGGCTTG
>Ga0187892_10005202_pt1 | contig 20746 bp, 20 predicted proteins | sample MA1701073metaG_FD_139345 | JGI IMG/M metagenome (GOLD analysis project Ga0187892, IMG submission 139345) | Bio-ooze microbial communities from a basaltic lava cave in the Kipuka Kanohina Cave System on the Island of Hawaii, USA - MA170107-3 metaG ... | reverse complement strand
GCGCTCTTCGCTTTTGTCGGCCGCCTGCACCCCGATGTTGACGCCGAACGGCTTGCCCCGGGTGATCTCGCGGCAGCGGCGGATCTCCTTGCGCAAGTCGCCGGGGTCGGGAAAGCTGGCCGAAGTCATGAAACCCATCAGCCCGGCGTTGACCGCGGCGCCGACGTAATCCGCGTTGGCGAGCCACATCAGCCCGCTCGCGATCACCGGCAGGCGGATACCGTACAGCTCCGTGATGCGCGTCCGGAACAGCGGCTCACCGTCGGTCGCTCGTGACTGCGGCTGTTGCATCATCCCTTTAGCACCATCAACGCGTCGGCGGCGACCACACCGTGCTCGCGCACGAACAGGGGGTTCACGTCGATCTCGGCGATGCGCTCGGCATGATCGGCGATCAGCAGCGAGATGCGCGCCAGGGCGTCCGCCAGCGCGGCGACGTCGAGCCTGGGACGCCCGCGGTAGCCGTCGAGCAGCCGCGCGCCCTTGATCTCGTAGATCATCTCGCGTGCGGCTTCGGCGTCGAACGGCGCGAAACCGTACGTCACATCCTCGAGCACTTCCGTGAAAACGCCACCCAGGCCGAAGGCGACCGTGGGCCCGAAGCAGGGGTCGTTCACCGCTCCCACGATGGCTTCCAGACCCGACGCCATCTCATGCAGCAGAATGCCTTCGATGCGCGCGTCCGGCCGGTGCCGTTTGGCCGCCGCCAGCACGTCCTGTGCAGCCTGCTTGAGCTCGGTCAGGTTCTGGATCCCGAGGCGCACGGCGCCGGCCTCGGTCTTGTGCGGCAGATCCGGCGAGTCGACCTTGACGGCGACCGGGAATGCGACCGGCGCCGCTTCGAGATTCGCCACTTCGTCAGGCCGCAACGACACTTCGCGCACGACCGGCACGCCGTAGCGCTGCAGGAGCTGCTTGGCGCGCCGCTCGCCCAGCGTCGCCGCGCCGCCCGGCAGCTCGAGCGCCTGGCGGGCGATAGGGCGCTGGAGCGGGCGCGCGCCCTGCTGATGGAGCGCGCGACGCGCGCGAGCGAAGCCGGTCAGCGCGGCCAGGGCGCGTGCCGCGCGCCCGGCATCGAGGATGCAGGGCACGCCATTGCCTTCGAGGTAGGCCAGCACGTCGCCGTTGTCGTCCGGCGCGCTCGGCCAGTTGAGCACGACCGGCTTGGTCACGCCGCGCAGCGTCTCGACCAGAGCCTCGGCCCAGGGCCGCGCGCCGCGGCCGCGCGGCACGCGCGCCACCGCCTGATCGATGCCGGGATCGGCGAGCACCAGGCGCACCGCCTCGGTGTAGGAAGCGAAGTTGTCGTTGTGGCCCTGTGCGGTGGCGTCCACCGGGTTATCGCAGGACGCGAACGACACCAGCGTCTGGCGCAGCTTCTCCCTGGTGGACTCCGACAGGGAAGGCAGCTCGAGGCCGTGCTCGATGCAGCGGTCCGCGAGCAGCACGCCGGCGCCTCCGGACGGCGTGACGATGCCGACGCGGTTTCCGCCCGGCGGCTTGCGGATCAGGAAGGCCTTGGCCACGTCGATCATCTCGGTCGCCTCGCGGATCTCGACCAGGCCACCGCGCCGGAACGCGGCGCGATAGAGCGCATAGCCGGTGGTCATCCGTGCCGAGTGCGAAGTCGCCGCCCGGCCGCCGGCGTCGGTGTTGCCGGCCTTCCAGGCGAGGATCGGCTTGCCCAGCTCGAGCGCCCGGCGGCCCACCGCGAGCAGCCGGCGGCCGTCGTCGACGCTTTCCATGAAGGCGACGACCAGCTCCACCTCCGGGCGTTCGATCAGGTCGGCGATCCAGTCGAGCAGACCGAGATCCGCCTCGTTGCCGGTGGAGACGGCATAGTTGCAGCCCACGCCGAAGTGGGCCGCCATGGCGATGACGCCGAAACCGAAACCGCCGCTCTGGGTGACCATCGCCATCGGCCCGGGCTTGAGCGTGGCGAGCTGCGCCGTGCCGCCGAAGCCGATGCGGGCGTTGTCCTTCAGGTTGAGGATGCCGAGGCAGTTGGGTCCCGCCACCCGCACACCCGCGCTGCGCGCCGTCGCGGTCAGCTGCGCCTGCAGGCGCTTGCCTTCCTCCCCCGTTTCGGCGAACCCGCTGGCCAGCACCAGCGCGAACGGGATGCCGGCCTTCCCGCACTGCTCGACAGCGCCCGCCACACGTTCTGCGGACAACGCGATCAGCGCCACGTCGCACGGTTGCGGGACCGACAGCAGATCGGGGTAGCAGGCGAGGCCCTTGATATCGGTGTACTTCGGATTCACCGGATAGATGCGGCCGGCATAGCCGAAATCGGTGAGCAGCCGCAGCGCCTGGCCGCCGATGCGGACGGCGTCGTTGGACACGCCGACGACCGCGATGCCGCGTGGATTCAGCAGGCGCGACAGGCCGCCGCCCGGTGTTGCATCGGTTGCCGGTGTTCCGACGGCTGCAGGTGTCGCGGGGGTTGCTGCTTGCATGGTCGCGGGCTTCGCGTCACTTACCCAGGAACTTCGGCGGGCGCTTCTCCTTGAACGCATCCACTCCTTCCTTGTGGTCGTGCGTGAGCCGCGCGAGACCGGAAGCGAGCGCCTCGGTCTCCAGCAGCTGCTCGAGGGTGGGCAGGTACATGCCGTGGAACATCTTCTTCGCCAGCGCCAGCGCGTAGGTGGCCGATTCCGCCAGCTCCGCCGCCAGGGCGCGCGCCTGCGCCTCCAGCTCGTGATCCGGCACCACGCGCACCACGAGTCCCAGCTGAAGCGCCTCTTCGGCAGGCACTACGCGCGCGGTATACACCAGGTCTTTGGCCCGGCCGATGCCGAGGTATTGCGTGAGGAAGAACACCGCGCCGCCGTCGGGTACCACGCCCACCTTCTTGAACGCCATGGAGAACTTCGCGGTGTCCGAGGCGACCACCAGGTCACAGACCAGCGCCAGCGCGTTGCCGATGCCGTACACCGGCCCGCGTACCGCGGCGATCACCGGCTTCTCCAGGTTGTAGAGCGCGAGCACGGCACGATGGCGCAGCCGCGAGCGGGCACGCCCGGTGACGAGATCGGACTGCCGCATCGCGGCGACGTCGCCCCCCGAGCAGAACGCGCGCCCCGCGCCGGTCAGGATCACGGCACGGATCTGCTCGTCCGCGGCGATCGCACCGAGGTGCGCGCAGAGCGCCTCCCACATCGGGTCGTTCATCGCGTTCAGCCGGTCCGGGCGGTCCAGCGTCAGCACGGCGATGCCCGCGCCCTTCTCCAGCCTGACGTTCATGTGTTTTCCCACCCCTCATCCCCACCCCTCTCCCGCAAGGCCCGCAAGGGGAGAGGGGCTACCTCCGCCCGCTCGAGCTGCGCCGCCGTGCGTTGATGATCATGTGCGCTCATATCGAGTCCCAGGAGAACACGTCCACGGTGCGCTCGAGCGGGAAGAACCAGCTCTTCAGCGCCGGCAGCATGTGCTCGGCGCAAGTCTGCGGCGTCCAGCCCTGCGCGCGATGGATGCCGCGCAGCGGCCGCGACTGGCTCATCAGGAAGATCTCGTTCTTGCGCACCGCGAACACCTGGCCGGTCACGTCGCGGGCCGCATCGCTGGCGAGGAACACCGCCAGCGGCGCGTTGAACTCGGGCGTGACCTGCTTGCGCTGCTCGATGCGCTTCACCGCCTCGGGGTCGCTGGGCGGGATCGACGCGGTCATGCGCGTCCAGGCGACCGGCGCGATGCAATTGGAGCGCACGTTGAAGCGCTGCATGTCGTGCGCGATGTTGTTCGACAACCCCACCAGGCCGAGCTTGGCGGCGCCGTAGTTGGCCTGGCCCACGGCGCCGATCAGTCCCGCGGTCGAGGTCATGTGCACGAAGCTGCCGGAAGTCTGCCTGCGGAAGTGATCGGCGGCATGGCGGCAAGTGTTGAACGCGCCTTTCAGCATCACCGTCAGCACCGCATCCCAGTCGTCCTCGGTCATCTTGTGGAAGATCACGTCGCGCAGGATGCCGGCGTTGTTGACCACGCAGTCGATGCGCCCGAAGGTGTCCACGGCGCACTGGATGATCTTGCCCGCGGAGGCGAAGCCGGCGACGCTGTCGGTGTTGGCGACCGCCGCGCCACCGGCCTTCTCGATCTCGGCGACGACCTCGTGCGCCGGCGCTTCATCGCCCCCGGTGCCGGCGAGCGACACGCCGACGTCGTTCACCACGACGCTGGCGCCCTCCGCCGCCATGAGCCTGGCGATGGCGGCGCCGATGCCGCGGCCCGCACCGGTGATCACCACCACCTTGCCTTCCATCATTCGCATCACCGGCGGTCCTTCGTCAGCGAATCTCCGCCCTGCCGTTGTCGAGCACGGTGGTCCCGCGCGCGGCGGCGGTGGCGCGGAACGAAACCACGTCGCCGTCGCGCCACATCTCGGTGCGGATGGTCTCGCCGGGGTACACCGGTGCGGAGAAGCGCCCCTCCATGGAGACCAGGCGCGCGGGGTCGTAACCGCACAGCGTCTTCAGGATCGCGTGCCCGGCGATGCCGAAGGTGCAGCGCCCGTGCAGGATCGGTCTGTCGAAACCGGCTTTGCGCGCATACTCGGGGTCGGCATGCAGCGGATTGTAGTCCCCGGACAGGCGGTAGATCAGCGCGGCCTGCGGCAGGGTGGCGAGATCGCATGCGTGCTGCGGCGGCCCATCGGGAATCCGATGCGGCTGCTTGACCGGGCCGCCGGGTCCGCCGAAGCCCCCGTCCGCCCGGCAAAACGCCGTGGAAGTGAGCGCGCAGATGACATCGCCGCTCGCCTTGTCGCGTACCGTGGTTTCGACCATCAGCAGTGCGCCCTTGTTCGGGCCCTTGTCCACCAGCCCGGTCACGCGCGTCTTGCCGACGATGCCGCCTTCCACCGGCAGCGGCTTCACGATCCGGAAGCCCTGCTCGCCGTGCACCACATGGCTGCGGGTGATGCCGGTATCGGGATGCGCATGCCAGGGGCCGGGATAGCCGAGGACGATCGCCATGGTCGGCAGGGCCCGCAGCCCTTCCTCGTAGACGAACCGCAGCTCACCGGGGTCGCACGGGTCGGCACCGAGACCGACGCCGAGCGCATACAGGATGGTGTCGCGGCGGGTGAGACGCTGCTCGGCCTCGGGAATCGGCCAGTTGACCAGCTTGTCGTAGTTGATCGTCACGCGACCGGTCCTCCTGGGGTCGGCGTTGCACAGCATACCACCGCGCACTACCGCGCCCTCGACCTGCGAGCACCCGGGAGATCCTCGCCGGGTCATGGATGGTATTATCAAGCGAGGCGACTAGCACGAGCCGCTCGGCCGGATTCGGGTCGGCGGGCGCGGCAGATGAGCGGGACAGATTTGAAGCAAAGACTGGCGGCGATCCTGGCGGCAGACGCCGCCGGATACTCGCGCCTGATGGCTGCGGACGAGCATGCGACGGTCGCGGCGCTGGATGCGGCGCGCACGGTCTTTCGCACGCACATCGAGGCGAACGGCGGTCGCGTGATCGACATGGCCGGCGACTCGGTGCTCGCCGTATTCGAGCTCGCGACCGGCGCGGTGTGCGCGTCTCTGGCGATCCAGCGCGAGCTCGACGCGGCGGCGGGCGAAAAGCCGCCAGACCGGCGGATGCTCTTCCGCATCGGCGTTCACCTCGGCGAGATCATCGAGAAGTCCGACGGCACGGTGTATGGCGACGGCGTCAACATCGCGGCGCGGCTGCAGTCACTGGCCGAACCCGGCGGCATCACGGCCTCCGAATCGGTCCGCGTCGCGGTGCGCGGCAGGGTCAGCGCCGATTTCGACGATCGGGGCGAGCAGCCCGTCAAGAACATCGCCGAAGCGGTGCGTGCGTTCGACGTCAGGCCCGCTGCCAGCGAGCAGCGGCGGCTTTCGGCCGCCGCGCGGCTCGACCATCCGCTGGCCGACAAGCCGACCCTCGCCGTGCTCCCGTTCGCCAACATGAGCGGCGATCCGGAGCAGGACTATTTCGCCGACGGCATCACCGAGGACATCATCAGCCAGCTGGCGCGATTCCAGACGATCGGCGTGATCGCCCGCAATTCCGTGTTCGTGTACAAGAACAGCGCGGTGCGCGTGCAGGATGTCGGCCGCGCCCTCGGGGTCGGTTACGTGGTCGAGGGCAGCGTACGCAAGGCCGGCGCTCGCGTCCGCGTCAACGTCCAGCTGATCGACGCGGTCAGCGCCAAGCACGTCTGGGCCGAACGCTACGAACGCGATCTCGCGGATATCTTCGAGCTGCAGGACGAGCCGACGCAGCACATCGTGGCCTCGCTGCCGAGCCGCGTCGAAACCGCCCATCTGGAGCAGCTCAAGCGCAAGAAGCCCAGCGACATGAGCGTGTACGAGCTGGTTCTGCGAGCGAAGCTTTGCCATCATCGCGGCACGGCCGACGACAACGCGCTGGGGTTGCAGCTGCTCGACCAGGCGATCCGGATCGATCGGGACCATGCCCCGGCCTACGGCTGGCGCGCCTGCACGCGTGCTCAGGCCATGGTACGCGGCTACGCCGAGTTCTCGGACGCGAGGGAGGAGGCGGTTCTTCGGGATGTCGAGAGAGGGCTGGCGATCGACGACAACGACCTCGAGTGCCTGCGCATCATCGGCGAGTTCCGTATCGAGCAGAAGCGCCTGGACGAGGCCCTGATGTTCAACGACAAACTGCTGCGGCTCAACCCGGGCGACCCGCGGCTGCTGGCGCAGCGCGGCGAGATACTGACCTGGCGCGGCCAGGCGCAGGAAGGCGTGGAGTGGATCGAACGCGCCATGCGGCTCGACCCGCACGAGGCCGACGTCTGGGCGCACCTGCTCGGCCGGGCGCTGTTCGGGGCAGGCCGCTACGCCGAGGCCATCGCGGCGTTCCGGCGCGTGCCCGCGATGCGTTTCGGTCACCACGCGTTCGTTGCGGCCTGCTACGCGCAGCTCGACGAGCGGGCGGCGGCGGCAGACGAATGCAAGAACGTGCTGCGCCTGAAGCCGGATTTCCGCGCAAGCGATTTCTGCCGCTCGCTGTCGTTTGCCGACCCGAGCCTGTGCGCGCACGTCCGCGAGAGTCTGAGCAGAGCCGGCCTGCCCGAGTGAGGGGGCGCGCAAGGCGTCGCAAGGCGGGCGGCGCTGCGCGCAGCCTACGGAAGGACGGACAGCCCTGCGCGCGCGGCGCCATCATGCAAACGCTGGTCGAATACGAAGAACTTGCATTCGACCCCGGTCCGGTCCCGGAGCCAGAGAGCGCTCGCCAAGTGGATGCCGTCGAATCCCCTCAGCTCATAGGTTTCCGCAGCCTCTCCAGCGAGCCGCAGCACCGAGGGTGTCAGCTCGACCCGCATGTACGATTCCCAGTCAGCGTTCAAGCGCGCGACGCGCTCGCGGTGTCTGCGCGGGCTGGTGAGAGCGCTGCGATACAGGCGTGCAAAGGCGGCACGAGCTTCCGCATAGGCTACGACCGAAGTAGCGGCCGCAGCAGCTCGCTTCAGCCAGTTCCGAACCCGCACCGAACCGGCTTCTCTCACGTAGAGCTTGACGAGCGCCGAGGTGTCGAGATACAGGATCATCTTCGATCCTCGCTCACCCATGTCGAGATGGAAACGTCCTTGGGCAGCGTCTCGGGTCGAGCGAGGCCGGTTGGCTTCTTTCCGTTCCAGGCGATCCCTGGCTCGCCAGCTAGTTGCTTGACGGAGCGCTTCTTGCGAATCGGCACGATCTCGGCGACCGGCCTGTTATGCACCCGCACCGTCACTGTGGCGCCCGCCCCGACCCGCTTCAGCAGCTGGCTCAGCCGCGCCTTGAGCTCGCGAACGTTGGTTTGCATGGCTGTGGCCCCAAAGCTATGATTGTGGCCACAATATACACGAACTATGCGCTGCGCGGCTGGAACCGAAGTCGCGCCCCACTGGCCCCCTACGGTGATGCTCGGGCCCGCACCGCTGCTCGATCGGTGCGCGGGGTGGAGAACTCCATTACGCCATCGTCAATCCGGCCGAAGCGCAGCGTCATGATGTCGCGCGCGTAGTTCTGATGCAGCCGCCAGGGGCGCTTCGACCCCTGCTTGGGAAACAGGTGCAGCGAGCGCTGGATGTAGCCCGAAGAGAAATCGACCCAGGGTTCCGGGGCGAGGCCGGCATCCGTGTTGCGCGGCGTGCATTGCCGGTAGCCGTGCATCTTCATGTAGTTCAACAGGCGGCAGACGTATTCACAAGTGAGATCGCACTTCAGCGTCCAGGACGCGTTGGTGTAGCCGAACGATGCGGCGAGGTTGGGCACCCCGCTGTACATCAAGCCCTTGTAGTTGAAGGTCTGCGCAGGATCGACGGGGCTGCCGTCGACGGTTATCTTCACGCCGTTCAGGACCTCCAGGTTCAGCCCGGTGGCGGTCACGATCAGGTCTGCCTCCAGCCGCGTCCCGGAAGCGAGCGCGATGCCTTTCTCGGTGAAGGTCTCGAGCCGGTCGGTGACCACGGACGCCTTCTTGTTGCGAATAGCGAGGAACAGATCCGCATCCGGGACCAGGCAGAGGCGCTGCTCCCAGGGCTTGTAGCGCGGCGTGAAGTGCGTTCCGACGTCGTAGTCGGGCCCCAGATAGGCACGCACGCCACCCAGGAGCAGCGCACTGGCCCGTGCCGGTTGCCGCCGGCACAGGTTGAAGAAATATTGCTGCAGCAGCACCCGCTGCCAGCGCGTGATGCGGTAGGCGAGCATTGCCGGCAGCCACCGGCGCAGGTGGTTTGCGGCAACGTCTTCCGACGGACGCGCCACGACCCAGCTGGGGGAGCGCTGCAGCATGGTGACGTGCGCGGCTTTCTTCGCCAGTTCCGGGACCAGGGTGACCGCGGTGGCGCCGCTGCCGATCACGACCACGCGCTTGCCCGCGTAGTCGATATCGTCGGCCCACTTCTGCGGGTGCACGATGCGGCCGGCGTAGCGCTCCACGCCGGGGAGATTCGGCGTATGGCCTTCCGAATACTTGTAGTAGCCGCCGCACAGGAACAGGAAGTTGCAGGTAAAGCGCACCGGTTGCCGCGCGGCGCCGAGCTCGGCCTCGACAGCCCAGCGCGCGTCCTGCGACGACCATGAGGCGCGTTTGACGCGGTGGCCGAATCGTATCCGACGGTCGATACCGTACTCGCGTGCGGTTTCGCGCACGTACCTGAGAATCGACGGTCCGTCCGCGATCGCCTTGGCTTCCTTCCACGGACGGAACGAATAGCCGAGCGTGAACATGTCGGAATCGGAGCGCACACCGGGGTAGCGGAACAGGTCCCAGGTGCCGCCGATCGCGTCGCGGCCCTCCAGGATGACGTAGCGCCTGTCGCGGCAGCGGGCCTGCAGATGATAGCCCGCACCGATGCCGGACAGGCCCGCGCCCACGATCAGCACGTCGCAATGCTCGATGGTCATCGGGCCGAAGTTTCTCTCGACAATCGAATGGCGTCCGGCTTTGAACGCGCTACCTCGGGCATCCCCGCGCGCCAGCGGCGCCTGCATGATACTCGCGCATCGCATCGAGCAGCCAGTCCGCGAGGTAGAGCGCGAACGAGCGCCGCACGAAAAGACGGAACCGCGGCGCGTCGTCCTCGAGCGTGAGGATGCCCTGGGTGCGGGCGAAGTTCGATTGCGCGCATCGCCCCGGGCCGAAGACGCGCGGGTGCAGGTCCAGGGAGCACGCCTTCGCCAGCACTTCCCGCGCGCGCTCACCGCGCAGCTCGAACGTGGCGGAGGCGGCGCTGAGGTCGACGATCGCCACGTGCCGACTCTGCAGGGCCGCCTCGAGGCGCCCGCTCAGCTCGGCCGCGGCGCCGGCCGGGCCAACGACCAGCCACTCGTCGGGGCCGAGCCACAGGCAGCGCAACGCGTCGCGACGGGTGAAGGTGTTGGGCTCCAGCGCCAGATCCAGCTCGAGGGCGCTGCGCACCCCGTCGCGGAAACGCGCGTCGGCCGGATCGCCGCGCAGGCCGATCTTCGCCAGGAACGGGACCTCCGTCAGCGTGACGGCGCCGGGTACGCTGCCCGCGGCCAGCCGGTCGGCGCGGGGCCCGAGCGCGCTCTCAGCCATGCTGGCGCGCCCCCGCCGGGTCCCAGAACACCGGCTCGACGATGCGCGCGCGCAGCGCGCCGCTCTCCAGCGGCGCCCAGACCCACTGGCCGATGCGCGAACGCCCCGACTCGACCAGGGCGAGCGCGAAGCCGCGCGCGAGGCTGGCGCTCCAGTAGCTCGACGTGACATGCCCGATCATCGGGATCGCGCGGTTGCGCCGCGGGCGCGGGCGCGGCAGCTCGCCTGCGACCAGCTGCGCCCCTTCGGGCAGCACCGTGCGCGGATCGTCCGGCAGGAGGCCGACCAGCTGCTTGCGATCCGCCCGGCTCGTATCCGGCCGCGCCAGCGAGCGGCGGCCGATGAAGTCCTTGGTCTTCGACACCATGCGCGCCAGGCCGAGATCGAGCGGCGTCACGCTGCCGTCGGTCTCGTGGCCGACGACGATGAAGCCCTTCTCCGCGCGCAGCACGTGCATCGCCTGCGTTCCGTAGGGCACGATGCCGAACGGCGCACCGGCCCGCATCACCGCCACGCACACGCCGAGCGCGTCGTCCGCGCGCACGTGGATCTCGTAGCTCAGCTCGCCGCTGAAGCTGATCCGGAACACCCGCGCGGCAACGCCGGCCACCTCGCCCTCGCGCATCGACAGGAAGGGAAAGGCCGCGTTGTCGAGGGCCATCCGCGGCGCCAGCCGCTGCAACACTTCGCGCGCCCGGGGCCCGGCCACAGTGATCACGGACCACTGCTCGGTGACGGAGGTGAGGTACACCTTCAGATCGCGCCACTCGGTCTGCAGCAGGTCCTCGAGCCAGTCGAGCACGCGCGCCGCACCGCCGGTGGTGGTGGTCATGAAGAAACGATCTTCGGCGAGCCGCGTGCTCACGCCGTCGTCGAGCACCATGCCGTCTTCCCGGCACATCAGCCCGTAGCGGCAGCGGCCCGCGCCGAGCGTGCTGAAGGTGTTGGTGTACACGCGGTCCAGAAAGCGCGCCGCATCCGGGCCGGTCACTTCGATCTTGCCCAGGGTGGACGCGTCCAGCACGCCCACCGCCGCGCGCATCGTGCGGCATTCGCGCGCGACCGCGGCGTGCAGGTCCTCACCCGGCCTCGGGTAGTACCACGGCCGCTTCCACTGCCCGACGTTCTCGAACACCGCCGCGTGCTCGGCATGCCAGCGGTGCAGCGGCGTGACGCGGACCGGCTCGAGCCGCTCGCCGAGGTCGCGACCGGCGAGGGCGCCAAACGCGACCGGGGTGTAGGGCGGGCGAAAGGTCGTGGTGCCGGTCTCGGCGATCGACTTGCCCGTGAGCGCCGCCAGGATCGCCGCCGCGTTGAGGTTCGAGGTCTTGCCCTGGTCGGTGGCCATGCCGGTGGTGGTGTAGCGCTTCAGATGCTCCGCCGCCACGAAGCCTTCGCGCACCGCCAGGTCGACGTCCGCGGCGGTGACATCGCTCTGGAAATCCACGAACGCCTTGGCGCGCGACGCGCCGCGCGCGACGCGCCACAGCGGCGCGAGCGCACGCATCGGTTGATCGTCGATACCGGGCAGCTCGACGCGCGCCCCGCCTTCGAAGCCGGCCGTGCGCGCCGCTTCGCTGCCGGCGCGGGCCGCCTGTTCGAGGGCCGTGCGCGCCGAAAAGACGCCGCGGCATGCGCCCACGCAGTGCTGCGCCTGCACCGATTGCGCCGGAACGAAGCTCGCGAGCGCCTCGTCCCAGGCGAGACGGCCCTGCGACTGCGAGAACAGGTGCACGGCCGGGGTCCAGCCGCCCGACATGGCCACGGCATCGGCTTCCAGCCAGCGGCTGTTCTTGCCGTCGAGACCGGCCACGCGTACGCCACGCACGCGGCCGGCTCCCCGGACGTCGCAGATGACGCTGGCGAATCGCACCGGTACTCCCGCCTTCGCGGCGGCGGCTGCCGCGCCCGTTTCGGACTCCGCGCGCACGTCCACGACCACGACTCGCACGCCGCCGCGTGCGAGATCCAGCGCAGCCGCATAGGCCGAATCGTTGTTGGTGAACACCACCGCGCGCCGGCCGATCGCCACGGCGTAGCGGTTCAGATAAGTGCGCGCGGCGGAGGCCAGCATCACGCCCGGGCGATCGTTGCCTGGGAACACGATCGGCCGCTCGTGCGCACCCGCGGCCAGGATCACGCGCTTCGCGCGCACCTTCCACAACCGCAGCCGCGCCGCATCCGGCGGCGCGGCGGCTCCGAGATGATCGGTGCGCCGCTCGAGCAGGCACAGGTAGTTCTGGTCGTGGTACGCGAACACGGTCGTGCGCGGCAGCACGCGCACCTCCGGGGCAGCGCGCAGCTCGGCCAGCGCCGCGGCGACCCACGCCGGGCCGGCGCCGTCCGCGTTCGGCAGCGACAGGAAACCGCCGCCGAGCTCGCTCTGCTCGTCCGCGATCAGGACCCTGGCGCCCGCCCGCGCCGCGGCCAGCGCGGCCACGAGGCCCGCCGGCCCGCCTCCGGCCACCAGCACGTCCGCGTGCGCGTGCACCTTGTCGTACAGGTCCGGGTCCGCTGCTGGGGGCGCGCGGCCGAGCCCCGCCGCGCGCCGGATGAGCGGCTCGTAAACGCGCGTCCAGAAGCTGCGCGGCCACATGAAGGTCTTGTAGTAGAAGCCGGCCACCAGCAGGCGCGAGAACCCGCTGCTCACCGCACCGAAGTCCAGCACCACGCCCGGCCAGCAGTTCTGTGCGGCGGCGGAGAGGCCATCGACCAGCTCGATCTGCGTGGCGCGCGTGTTCGGCTCCGCCCCCGCCCCGGTGCCGAGCCGCACCAGCGCGTTGGGCTCTTCAGATCCCGCGCACAGCAGGCCACGCGGGCGGTGATACTTGAGGCTGCGAGCGAGCAGCAGCACGTCGTTGGCGAGCAGCGCGGAGGCCAGCGTGTCCCCCGGGTGCCCGGCGAAGGTGCGGCCGTTCCACTCGAACCGCAGTACGCGCGCTCGATCGATGCGACCGCCGGACGGCAGCCTGAATGCCGTCATCCGCCCTGCTCCGGCCGGGGCTCGCCCGGCTTGTACACCGCGACGATCTCGTGCGTGACCGTGTGGCGGATCGCGTTGAACCAGCGCCGGCAACCGCAGGCGTGGTTCCAGCGCTCGGCGAACAGGCCCTTGGGGTTGTCGCGCATGAACACGTACTGCGCCCAGTCGCCGTCCGACAACGCGTCCGGCGCCGCAGGGCGGGCGATGTGCGCCTGGCCGCCGTAGCGGAACTCGGTCTCGTCGCGCGGCCCGCACCAGGGGCAGGAGATCAGCAGCATGGCTAGTGCGCCACCGCCGCCGCGCCGTGCTCGTCCACCAGCGCGCCGGTGGTGAAGCGCTCCAGCCCGAACGGCGCCGCCAGCGGGTGCGGCGCGTCCTTGGCGATGGTCCAGGCGAACACGTGGCCCGAGCCCGGCGTGGCCTTGAAGCCGCCGGTGCCCCAGCCACCATTGACGAACATGCCGCGCACCGGCAGCGGGCCGATGATCGGCGAGGCATCGGGGCTGACGTCCACGATGCCGCCCCAGGTGCGCATCATGCGCAGCCGGCTGAACACCGGAAACAGCTCCACCAGCGCCGCCATCTGGCTCTCGATCACGTGGAACGACCCGCGCTGCGCATACGAGTTGTAGGCGTCGATGCCGGCGCCAAGCACCAGCTCGCCCTTGTCGGACTGGCTCACGTACACGTGCACGGCGCCGGACATGACCACCGTGTCGAGGACCGGCTTGATCGGCTCGGACACCAGCGCCTGCAGCGGATGGCTCTGCAGCGGCAGGCGCACGCCCGCCAGCGCGCACAGCACCGAGTTGTGTCCCGCCGCGACGATGGCGACCTTGCCCGCGCGCAGCGCCCCGAGGGTGGTGCGCACGCCTTCGACGCGCCCGTCGCGGATGTCGAAACCGGTGACCTCGCAGCCCTGGATGATGTCCACGCCCAGCGCATCGGCCGCGCGCGCGAAGCCCCAGGCGACCGCATCGTGCCGCGCGGTCCCCGCCCGGCGCTGGAGTGTGGCGCCGAGAACCGGGTAGCGGGCGTGGGCGGACACTTCCAGGATCGGACAGAACCGCTGCACCTGCTGCGGCTCGAGCCACTCCGCGTCGATGCCGTTCAGCCGGTTGGCGTACACCCGGCGCCGGCCCTCCTGCACGTCGTGCAGGTTGTGCGCCAGGTTCAGCACGCCGCGCTGCGACAGCATGACGTTGAAGTTGAGCTCGCGCGACAGGCCTTCGAACAGCTTCAAGGCGTGCTCGTACAGCGCCGCGGATTCGTCCCACAGATAGTTGGAGCGGCAGATGGTGGTGTTGCGTCCGGTATTGCCGCCGCCGAGCCAGCCCTTCTCCAGCACCGCCACGTTGGAGGTGCCGTGCTCCTTGGCCAGATAGTAGGCGGTGGCGAGCCCGTGGCCGCCGCCGCCGACGATGACGACGTCGTAGGCGGGCTTGGGCTGCGGCGTGCGCCAGTAAGGCGGCCAGCGCTGGTGACCGCTCAGCGCCGCGCGCGCCAGCGCGAGAATCGAGAATCTCTTCACGCCTCCCCCGTTCCGGCGCGACCGCTCGCCGCGCCGTTCAGCGGTCGGAAACCCGCTGCAGGAAGCGGCGCGTGCGCTCCTGCTGCGGGTCGTCCAGCACCCGCTCGGGATGCCCCGCCTCGACGATCACGCCGCCGTCCATGAACACCACCCGATCGGCCACCCGGCGCGCGAAGCCCATCTCGTGGGTCACCGCCATCATGGTCATGCCGTCCTCGGCCAGCGCGCGCATCACGCTGAGGACCTCGCCCACCAGCTCGGGGTCGAGCGCCGAGGTGGCCGCGTAGATCGCATAGCGGACCAGCGCCGCCTGCCGGCGCCTGGTCAGTACCACGACTGGGCCGCCACGGTCGAACAAGGAGCACACTCCCTCTCCCCTTGCGGGAGAGGGTCGGAGTGAGGGGTACCGGCGATGCTGCGGTCCACTATTCGCCGAACCACGCCTTGTAGGTCTTGTCGTAGTCGCCGGACTGGCGCACGTTCGCGAGCGCGGAGTCGAGAGCCGCCACGAGGTTCGGGTTGTCCTTAGCCACGGCGAAGCCGTACTGCTCGCCGGTCTTGAAGGTCTCGGTCACCGCGAACTGATCGGGCGCCTTGAGCGCCCGGTACTTGTTCACCGGGTAGTCCTGCAGCACCGCGTCGATGTCGCCCGATGCCAGGGCGTTGAACAGGTCGTCGGCGCCCGGGAAATCCTTCACCGTCGCGCCGGAGGGCTTGTTGGCCTTGGCGTAGGTCTCGCCGGTGGTGCCCGACTGCACGCCGACGGTCTTGCCTTTCAGGTCGGAAAGCCGCCAGTACCGGTCCCGGTCCGCGGCGCGGACCAGCAACGCCTGATCGGCGTCGAAGTACGGCTGCGTGAAGGCGACCTTCTTCCTGCGCTCCTCGGTGATGGTGGTGGCCGAGGCGACCATGTCGCAGTTGCCGGCGGCGAGCGACGGGATGATCGCGTCGAACGGGGTGGTCTTGAACTCGGCGGTGAGCGCGAGCTGGGCCGCCAGGGCCCTGACCAGCTCCACGTCGAAGCCGGTGAGCTGATCGCCGCCGGAGCGATCGTTGAACTCGAACGGCGCGTACGGGATGTCGGAGCACACGATGAGCTTGTCCGGCGCCACCAGCCGAGCGCTCTTGACCAGCGTCGCCGCATCGCTGCCCGCCAGGCTGGCCACCGGCTCGGAGGCCGGCGACGACTCGTCCTTCTTCGAGCAGGCGCCGGCCAGCAGGAGCAGGGCCACTGCGAGGACGGCGGAGCGGCGCGCGCGCATCGGGACCTCCGTGCAGGATCCGGAAGTGCGAACGGTACCATAGCCGGCGGTGTGCGCTTGGGCTGGCCTCGGTCGCCGGCCGGCGCAGGAATCTCGTCAGCGGCGGGGGGCAGGCAGTTGCCGCTCGAGCATCGCCGCCATGCGCCGCGGCTCCTCCGGGGAGATCAGCAGCGGTATGTGCCGGCGCCGCCGGATTAACACGTAACGGTCCAGGGCGGACACGTAGAACTCCACCCAGCCCTTGCGGGTCCACAGCCAGCCGAAGCCGCCCCACAGGCCGCCGGCGCCCACGCGCAGCGCTAACCCGAACTGCTCGCGGAACGCTTTCGGATCCACCACACTCGCGGACTCGATGTCGGAAGTCGGGATCATGGCGCGACGCCCGGGGAACACCAGCGCAAGACCCTGCGCCGAGACCTCGAAGCGACCGGGCCGCCACCAGATCCAGACCGCCCCGTACAGGACCACCAGCAGGAGCGCAATCCAGAACAGGCCGACGCCGCGCGGGCCGACCAGCGCGGCCACCGCGAATCCCACGGGCAGCGCCCACAGCAGCCACGTGAGCCAGCGGATGAACGGCGCCATCGGCGCCAGGCGGAAAGTCTCTGTCATGGGAGCGCAAACGCCTGCCGGGTTCGGATGATCCAATATCGTCCGAAAGCCGAGCGCGCGTAGGTATTCCACGGATTGGTATAGTTAGGCCGCCAGCGGGCCGGATGCCACCCGCCCTCCCCAACGCACATGAGACTCGCCGAGAACGTGATGCACTTCGCCCGCGTGCTGCGCGGGGCCGGCCTGCCGGTGGGACCGGACCGGGTGATCGACGCGCTGCGCGCGCTGGAGATCGCCGGTGTGGGCAACCGCGAGGATTTCTACTGGACGCTCGCCAGCGTGTTCCTCGGCCGGCGCGAGCAGTTCGATGTGTTCGATCAGGCGTTCCACGTGTTCTGGCGCAACCCGCAGCTGCTCGAGCGCGTCATGGCGCTGCTGCTGCCGCGCGTACGCGGGCGCGCAGCCCAGCAGCCGCTGTCGAACCGCGTGGCCGATCCCCTCGCGCCCAAGCCGCGGCGCGAGCCCGGGAGCGAGACGCCGCCCGAGATCCAGCTCGACGCCACGCTCACCTTCTCCGAGCGCGAGCTGCTGCACAAGGCCGATTTCGAGAGCATGACAGTGGAGGAGCTGGCGCAGGCGAAGCGGCTGATCGCCGGGTTGCGGTTGCCGATCCCCGAGGTGCGCACGCGGCGCCTCCGGCCCGATGCGCACGGAGAGCGCGTGGACCTGCGCGGCACGCTGCGCGCCAGCGTGCGCGGCGGCGCGGACCTGATCCCGCTCGAGCGCCGCTCGCCGCAGCGCCGCCATCCGCCGCTGGTGGTGCTGTGCGACATCTCCGGGTCGATGAGCCGCTACTCGCGCATGTTCCTGCACTTTCTGCATGCCATCACCAACGACCGCGATCGGGTGCACACCTTCGTGTTCGGCACGCGGCTCACCAACATCACCCGCCATCTGCGCCACCGGGACGTCGACATCGCGCTCGCCGCGGTGGCGCAGGCGGTGGCCGACTGGTCGGGCGGCACGCGCATCGGCGCCAGCCTGAAGGCGTTCAACCTGCGCTGGTCGCGCCGGGTGCTGGGGCAGAACGCGGTGGCGCTGCTGATCTCCGACGGGCTCGACCGCGACGCCGGCGCCGATCTCGACGAGGCGATGGACCGCCTGCACCGGTCCTGCCGCAAGCTGATCTGGCTCAATCCCTTGCTGCGCTACGAGGGCTTCCAGCCGGTGGCCACCGGCGTGCGCCTGATGCTGCCGCACGTGGACGAGTTCCTGCCGGCGCATAATCTCGACAGCCTGGTCGATCTGGCGCGGGCGCTGTCGCCGGCGCACGCGCGCACGGGGGGACGACATCCATGGAAATGACCGGACAGCAGTTCATCCCGCTCCCGCAGCAGCGGGTGTGGGAGGCGCTCAACGATCCGCAGGTGCTGAAGGCCTGTATCCCGGGCTGCGAGAGCGTGGAGAAGGTTTCCGACACCGAGTACAAGCTCGCCATGACGGCGTCGGTCGGTCCGGTGAAGGCGCGCTTCACCGGCAAGCTGCTGCTGTCCGATCTCGATCCGCCCAACGCCTACTCCCTCGCCTTCGAGGGCTCGGGCGGCGCGGCCGGTTTCGGCAAGGGCATGAGCCGGGTGACGCTGGCGCCCGAGGCCGAAGGCACCCGGCTCAGCTACACCGCCAAGGCCACCGTCGGCGGCAAGCTGGCACAGGTCGGCTCGCGCCTGATCGACGGGGTGGCGAAGAAGATGGCCGAGGACTTCTTCGCGCGCTTCAACGAGACGCTGGCGCCCCCGCCGGTGGCGCTGGAGCGGCCGCGGGCCGCGCGCGCGGTCCCGCACTGGGTGTGGATCGCCGCCGCCGTGATCGCCGCCGTCGTGCTCGCGCTCTGGGCCTTGCGCACGCATTGAGCGGGCAGTTTTCTTAAATCGCGCCTTAAGGGCGCATCAAGGAGGAGCGCCCATGAACAAACTCGATCTCGCCGGCCGCGTCTGCGTGGTGACCGGCGGTGTTTCCGGCATCGGCCTGGCCGTCGCACAGCGCATGGCCGACTCGGGAGCGCCGGTCAGCCTTTGGGACCGCGACACCGCGGCGCTGGAACGCACCGCCAAGGAGCTCTCCAGCAAGACCAAGGTGCACACGGCGGTGGTGGACGTGTCGAACTTTTCCGAAGTGCACGGGGCCGCCCGGTCCACGGCGGCGCACTTCGGCAAGATCGACTGCCTGGTGAACTCGGCGGGCGTGGCGGGCGCCAACGCAATGGTGTGGGAGTACCCGGTGGACGAATGGCTGCGCGTGCACAACATCAACCTGCACGGCACCTTCTATTGCTGCCGTGAGGTGGTGCCGTACCTGCAGAAGAACGGCTACGGCCGCATCGTCAACATCGCGTCCGTCGCCGGGAAGGAAGGCAATCCCACGGCCTCGGCCTACAGCTCGTCCAAGGCGGCGGTGATCGGGCTCACCAAGTCGCTGGGCAAGGAGCTCGCCAAGCAGAACATCACGGTCAACTGCGTGACGCCCGCGGCGGTGAAGACGCCGATCTTCGCGCAGGTCAGCCAGCAGCACATCGAGTTCATGCTGCAGAAAATCCCGATCGGCCGCTTCGGTCTGGTCGAGGAGATCGCCGCCATGGTGTGCTGGCTGTGCACCGAGGACGCCTCGTTCAGCACCGGCGCGACCTTCGATCTGTCGGGCGGGCGCGCGACCTTTTGAATTCGGCATCGCTGGGCACCTCGCGACATCGCCGCGGGGTCCTGCTCATGGTGGGCGCCACCCTGTGCTGGGCGAGCGCCGGCATGCTGGTGCGCAACATGGACCTGCGCGACGGCTGGGAGATCACCTTCTGGCGTTCGCTGTTCATGACCCTGTTCATCCTGGGGGTGCTCGCGCTGCAGCATCGCGCGCGCATGCTCGAGCGGCTGCACGCCGTGGGCCTGCCCGGCGTTGTGGCGGGCGCGCTGTGGGCCCTGATGTACGTGTGCTTCATCCTGGCGCTCGGGCGCACCACGGTAGCCAATGTGCTGGTGCTGTCCAGCATCGCGCCGTTCGCCGCTGCGCTGCTCGGCCGTCTGGTCCTGCACGAGCGCGTGCCCGCCCGCACCTGGCTGGCGATGGTCGCCGCCCTGTGCGGCATCGTCCTCATGTTCGTGGAGGTGCTCCCCTCTCCCCGCTGCGGGAGAGGGGCTGGGGGTGAGGGCTGCCTCGCGAGCGGACAATTGATCGGCAACCTGATCGCGCTGGCGATCCCGTTCGCGTTCGCGGTCAACGTCAGCATCCTGCGCAAGACGCACGCGCGGGTGGACATGATCCCGACGCTGGTGCTGTCCGGCGTGCTGTCCATGGCGATCGCCCTGCCTTTCGCGTTGCCGCTGGAGCCGAGCGCGAAGGACATCGGCCTGCTTGCTATCATGGGTGTGGCACAGCTCGGCCTGGGCGTGCTGCTGATGATCCTGGCCGCGCCGCACCTGAAGGCCGCCGAGATCGGCCTGCTCTCCGTGCTGGAGATCCTGTTCGGCACGACCTCCACCTGGCTGGTGGTGGGCGAGCGGCCGGGGAGCGGCGCGCTGGCGGGCGGGGCGGTGGTGATCGCGGCGCTCGTGGTCAACGAGCTGCTCGGCCTGCGCCAGCGCGCGCGGCCGGACGAAGACGAGGCGGTACGCGAAGTGACCGGCGCCGGGCATTAGGCGCCTGTGCGCCCTTAAGGCGCGACTTGAAAAACCATGGACAGATCGAGCGACCTTGCGGCGCGGTTGATGAGTTGCTACGCCGCTGCCGTGCACGACGTCCTGCGCGGCATGGGCGCAGGGCCCTGCGTGCTGCCGTCCGGGATCAAGCCGCTGGATCCGACTCGCAAGCTCGCCGGCGAGGTGTACACCGTGAGCGGCCACATCGACGTCACGCGCGACCCGCACGACACGCTGGTGCAGTGGACCGGTCTGCTGTCGCGGGCGCCGCCGGGAAAGGTGCTGGTGTGCCAGCCCAACACCCACGAGATCGCGCTGATGGGCGAGCTGTCCGCCGAGACACTGCACCACAAGGGCGTGCGCGGCTACGTGGTGGACGGCGGCTGCCGCGACACGGACTTCATCCTGGCGCTCGGTTTTCCGGTGTTCTGCAACTTCATCACGCCCCGGGACATCGTCGGTCGCTGGGTGCCCGACCGCTTCGGCGAGCCGATCGCGATCGGCGACGTGACCGTCTCCACGGGCGACTTCCTGATCGGCGACCGAGACGGCGTGGTGATTATCCCCGGGGCCAGCGCCGACGCGGCGGTGACCAGGACCGAGGAGGTGATGCAGACCGAGAACCAGGTGCGCACCGCGATCCTCTCCGGCATGGACCCGCAGGCCGCCTACCTCAAGTTCGGCAAGTTCTAGGTCTAGG
>Ga0187892_10005201_pt1 | contig 20747 bp, 23 predicted proteins | sample MA1701073metaG_FD_139345 | JGI IMG/M metagenome (GOLD analysis project Ga0187892, IMG submission 139345) | Bio-ooze microbial communities from a basaltic lava cave in the Kipuka Kanohina Cave System on the Island of Hawaii, USA - MA170107-3 metaG ... | reverse complement strand
AATAGCTTAAATGGTCCTAAAGAAGAAGATGAATGAATCTTTTAAAACTTATTTGAGCGGGATGTGTAAGAATAATAGGATTATTCATTGGCGGGCTGTGCTGCCATCGCATAGCGGTATCGTTTATACATTTTCCATTCTTTTAAAAACCATTGCACCCATACTATGGCCAACGCAGGTAAAGCTAAAAAGCTCGCCATGTTATAAGCATATGCTTCTTCAAAATCGAGATGAATCAAATGCATACAGGCCCGGGACATGCCGCAAGCAAAACATTCCACATTCAGAAGCAGCTTTGACAAACAAAGGGATTTGCCGTTGTCAAAAAAACCGGCGGGCAATATCAGTAAAACCAGGGGAACTGCTACAATAAAAATAAGCTTGGTAAGAGTAAAAAAGTATTTGAATTTCATATCTTAGAAAAGTTCCGGCCAAAAGGCCGGAACCATGATTAATTAAAAAGTAACATCGTAATCGCCGTTTTTAGGCGTAAGAGTACCCATTAATATCCTGATAAAATCTATCAGTGACCAGATACCGCAACCACCCAATGTAAGCAGTTGTACGATACCCTGCCAGGTATAACCGAGGTAAAAACGGTGGATACCCAGGCCGCCGATAAAAGCGCAAAGAATTGCTGCAACTATTTGCGATTTACTGCCTCCGGCATAAGGCGCTGAAGTGACTTTAGAGGAAATTTTCTTGCCGAAAATTTTCAGCGCAATTTTTTCCTTTAATGTGAGCTTCGATCCTTTTAAATCAGTGGCAATGGCTTTCAGTTCACGATAAGTGACTTTGCCATCTTTTGCTGCAACATCTAAAGCAGCAATTGCAGTTTTAATTTTTTCTGTGGGGATGGGGCCTTTTGAAACAGGGGTGGCTGATGTCAACAAAGCAACAAAGCCGAGCGTTACAAGGACATAACTAAAGTTCCTGATAAACTTCATAAACAGTTAGGTTTAAAATTTTTGCTTACTCTGCGGGATTTTCAGCTTCCTCCGCCTGATGTTAATGGATTTCGGCGTTTTTCCATTCGCAAAAGAAAAATAAAAATTGCTTAAAATGAAATAAATCAATCGAAAGATTATTTCTGGAAGCAAGAAAGTAATTCTTTTAATATTACATTTCTAAAAAGTAAGTGTTTTTGCTGCCAGTTATTAAAAAAAGTAAACATACAAAAAAGCCTGCAGTCTGCAGGCCGTCAAATTTTATTATTTCCTTCATGATCTACTCTTCACTCATAAACGGATAGCGATAATCCGTTGGCGGATTAAATGTTTCTTTAATGGTTCTTGCACTCAGCCAGCGGTATAAATTCAAAATGCTTCCGGCTTTATCATTAGTGCCGCTGGCTCTTGCGCCACCAAATGGTTGCTGACCTACCACGGCCCCTGTCGGTTTATCATTGATATAAAAATTACCGGCTGCATTGCGAAGCTTGTTTACGGCTAATTCAACTGCTGCTCTGTCCTGTGCAATCACAGCGCCGGTCAAAGCATAAGGCGAAGTGGTATCAACCAGTTCAAGTGTTTTTTCAAAGCTATTGGCGGGATAAACATGAACCGTAAGTACAGGCCCAAATATCTCTTCACACATCGTCACATATTTTGGATCCTTTGCTTCAATAACAGTTGGCTGAACAAAGTAACCTTCTTTTTTATCACATTTGCCACCCACCCATATTTCCGCCTTCTTATCTTTCTTTGCGTTATCAATATAGGCTTTGATCTTATCAAAACTTTTTTCGTCAATCACTGCATTAATAAAGTTGGAAAAATTCTCAACTGTTCCCATCTTAAAACTTTTCACACCGGCGATCATTTTTTTCTTTACTTCTTCTGCAATATTGGAAGGAATATAAGCTCTTGAGGCGGCAGAACATTTTTGCCCCTGGAATTCGAAAGCGCCGCGCAACAAAGCAGTAGCCACTACATCGGGATCAGCAGTTTTGTGTGCAATTACAAAATCTTTGCCGCCTGTTTCACCTACTATACGTGGATACGATTTATACATACCCATATTCTTACCAATCGTTTCCCACATATTATTAAACACACCGGTAGAACCTGTGAAATGAACACCGGCAAAATCTCTGTGATTAAAACATATTTTACCTAATGCAGGGCCATCTACATAAATAAGGTTGATGACACCATCAGGCAAACCGGCTTCCTTCAAAATCCTCATGAACATTTGCGCAGAATAAATTTGTGTATGCGCCGGTTTCCATATCACTACATTGCCACACATAGCTGCACTGGTAGGAAGATTGCCTCCGATAGCCGTAAAGTTGAAAGGAGTTACTGTTAAAACAAATCCTTCCAGCGGACGATACTCCATCCGGTTGTGCATGCCGGGACTGCTGATAGGTTGTTGTTTATATATTTCACTTAAGAAATGAACATTGAAACGAAGAAAATCAATGATCTCACAAGCGGCATCAATCTCCGCCTGGAAAACATTTTTGCTTTGGCCCAGCATCGTTGTACCATTCATATACGGACGATACTTTGTAGCAATAAGATCAGCAGCTTTTAAAAAAATACCTGCACGGTTTTCCCAACTCATAGCAGCCCAGCTTTCCTTTGCTGCCAGTGCTGCATCAATAGCCTGTTTTATATGCCGCTCATCACCTTCATAATAATAACCAAGCACATGATTTATTTCATGCGGCGGATGCAAAGACAGTTTTTTATTGGTATGCACTTCTTTGCTGCCGATAAACATCGGAATGTCCAACTCCTGTTTTTTCAGCTCTGCCAAAACTTCTTTTAATCTTTTTCTTTCCGGCGAACCGGGAGCATAACTTAATACTGGTTCGTTTGGCGGCATGGGATATGAAAATGTTCCGAAACTCATGATAAATTATTTAAGAAACTTGTTAACATGCTTTGAAATGTTCTTTTTTACTTCTTTCCAGGTTTGCCCAATAAGCGGTTCCGGGTCTTTATCTGTCTCAGCATCTACAAAATACTGTAATGCTGTTGGAACAGAAATCAGCATTTGATTGTCAGGATATTTTTTAAAATACCAGTTTATAATTTTTTCCAGTCCGTATTTATCAAGCAACAGACTAATATCATAGAAATCTTTCTTTTTGGCTCTGTCCAGTATAGCAAAAATTTTCATAGCGGCAATATCAGCATCAGATAAAAATCTGATATTTTCAATCTTTTCAATAGGAGCGATTATTTGAAATTCATGGTGTCTTACAATGTCCAATTTTATATCATCAATAAACCCAAAAACTCCTGCTTTATTATTTAAATTGAGTACCTGATACGATGGATATTTTTTGTTAATTGCCTGAACAACGATTTTATTTTCAAACTCCGATGATGAAAACAAATCAAGATCATATGACGTTCGGTGGCCATATCGCAATGCAAGAGCAGTTCCACCTGCAAGACTTAGCATACTCAGATCAGGAATTGTCATTAGACCTTTCAATATGTCCAGGGTATCCCCTTTGAGTGATTCAAAATGTAGCATCTGAAATCAGTATCCTTTAAATCAAACATATTTTTTGCGAGGGAAAAAGTGTGATAAAAAAGCCATTTTGATTCCGTTAACGCTTTAATTACCTTTTGATCACCATAATATCTCCTTACCTGGCGAATATCGTCAACATCGCCTCTTTCAAATACACGGCAGATAACAAATTGCCAGTATTTGTCATAATCGATAGATTCGAAATCAGTATCCCAAAAAATCCTTTTATTTAATACAGGTTTTTTCATACATAATTATTGTACCTGCAACAAATAGCTACGAACTTGTCTCCTTCTCACTCATCAAATACGCTTTAATAAATCCATCCAGTTCGCCATCCATCACCGGCTGCACATTTCCGGTTTCAAAATCAGTGCGGTGATCTTTGATCATTTTATAAGGATGAAAAACATAACTGCGTATCTGGCTGCCCCATTCAATTTTTTTCTTGGTAGCATTGGTAGCGTCTTTCATCTCATTTCTTTTGCGAAGCTCCTCTTCATACAACCGGCTTTTCAGCATTGTCATCGCTTTTTCACGATTGCCCAATTGTGAACGTTCCGTTTGACATACTACAACAATACCGGTTGGAATATGCGTCAGCATCACTTTTGTTTCCACCTTGTTTACGTTTTGACCACCAGCGCCACCACTTCTTGCAGTTTCCATCTTTACATCCGCATCTTTTATCTCAATGTTGATTGTATCATCCACCAATGGATAAACAAATACTGAGCAAAAAGAAGTATGCCTTCTTGCATTACTGTCAAAAGGCGAAATACGAACCAAACGATGCACACCGCTTTCCGCTTTCAGAAAACCATAAGCAAACTCACCGTCAAATTGCAGCGTACAAGTTTTAATACCGGCGCCATCACCCCAAACCCAATCCAGTTCGGTTACTTTCCAACCCTGTTTCTCTCCATACATGCGGTACATACGTGCAAGCATCTCGGCCCAGTCCTGGCTTTCGGTACCGCCAGCGCCAGAATTGATTTGCAACACTGCAGGCAACTCATCTTCGGGCTCATTCAACGTAGCTTTAAATTCCGCATCATCCAGCATGCTTAATGCTGTTTGATAGGCACTCTTTGTTTCTTCTTCGGTAGCATCGCCTGCTTTCCAAAAATCAAACAATACGGCAAAGTCTTCCACCGCCATTTCAGTGGCTTCGTGCAACTTTACCCAATACTCGTTTAGCTTAATGTTTTTGAGGATCTCAGTAGCCCGTTTGTTATCATCCCAAAATCCCGGGCTTAGTGAAAGCTGTTTATCTTCTTCAATTTTATATCGCCGGTTTTCGACGTCAAAGAAACCTCCTTATCCCGGCAATGCGGGACCGCATATCCTGTAATTTTTCTGTTGTCATGGGTGCAAATGTAAGGGAAAGTAAGGAAGTGTGAAGAAGAGGTCAGAAGCCGGAGATCGGGTATTTAGATCAATGAAGCATGAAAAGATCGAACAAATAGATGACTATGCAAATCAGAATATTTTTTTTTTATATGTTTTTAAGAAAGAGCTTAATGTTTCAATATGATCAGTATTGATATAATCTATTCCAAGCTCAATAAAAACTTTCCAGCTATACGGATTATCCGGTGCATTCCAAAAACGGATCTTTTTATTCAGGCGATGAGTTTTGTTAATCATATCTTGTAAAACCTGTTTTTCTTTTTCCGGCAACTCTCCTTCGCCTTTCCATGATGAATAATGGGCAAAATTATCACTCAACATATCAATCTTCTCCAGTTCTTTTTCGCTATACTCCTGTTGCAATACACCATCAAATCTTATCCATTCCGGCCAATCACTAAATGAAGAAGCAGCAGGACGATTACCGCTGATAACGATTCTCAACGAAGAACAATTGATCAGTGAAGGATAAGATTTTAGTTTTTCAACCAGCTTATTCAGTGTTGATATTGCATCTGACTTCATATCTATCATCAGTTGCAGATGTCGCGAAGTGTCAGTATATACATATTCTTTATTAGCGGTTATGCATTGTTGCAGTGGCTGGAGATAAAAAGAATCCAATGTCCATCGCCTTAGTATCTGCTTTTTATCATGAGTAACGATCAGTTCATCATTATCTAAAAATATATCGGCTTCGACAGAACCAAACCCATGTTTCCATGCCAACCAAAATGGAGAAGACTGTTCATAATCATTATGTGAATGAGCATTGGCTGCTGATGGATAAAGTGATTGCCCATATCCACTAAAACAAATCAATGATAACACTAAAACAAATCCATGTAACATAGTTATCTTGCTATCTGCTGATTCTTTTGTGAACTTTTTTGATTTTGAAAGCAGTGATGTAATGAAAAATATCGCCAAGAGTTGCTGTGGTTGACGAACCACTTTTACTCATTCTGATAACTATTTGCACTGGCTTATTATCATGCACTTTAATTCCACTAAAACAATTTGCAAGTGTAATGGTTTCCCACTGATTATTAGTTCCCCGTCCATTTAAATAAATTGGTTCAGAAAGCTCCCCATCACATTCAAGCTGCATTTGGAATTGTCCGTTCATGTGATTTATATGACTTGAAACAAAGATCATCCAGTTTCCATTCGGTAAATATATATTGTCTCTGTCCACAACAGGCTCTGAAGTGTTAGTGCTGCCGTGGTCGCCTCCTCTGCCTGACCATTGATGAATAAACTTACCATCCAATTTGCCTTCAAGAATAGCAGGCAATCCACTTTTATTCATCAATGAATCTGTTTGCTGCGCAGATACAGGAAAAACGGGTTGAAGAAAAGTAAAAAAAATAATACAAAAGATAATTTGACGGCTCATAAAGTTCGTTTTAGTAAATATATGTTATTTATAAACCTCTTATTGATGCAGCATTTCTTCAATTTTCCTCAATACAATCAGTTCATTCCACTTTTCCAAACTCTTCAGAAAGTTTATTCATTTCTTCTTTTGTCATCATATTCCCTGAACGAACCACTACCCTATACCGGAATGTAACCGACTCACCCGGTTGCAATGAAAAATTCAATTCCTCCTTTCCATTGCTGAATACTTTTCTTCCCAATGGATTTACGGCAAACAAACCATAACCCCTGGCATGCCAGTAAGCAGGATAACCAACATTCTTCGGATGATCAATAATACCAATTGTAATATCTTTTCCGTCTTTTTTACCCGTTAGCATCACCCATGGGCCCTTACTGCTCCAAACTTCGTCTCCTTTCAATCCACTACTGCTATAGTATGTTCCTGTTACATCAGCACTGGAAGGAGCTATTTCTGTTATGTTTCCCTTATCATCCACAAAACTGCTTTTCTCTTTCGAAGGCTGTTCCAGTTCTCTTGCTACCCTTATGGCAAACATGCCGTCCTTTACATCCTTAAACAAAACAGGTATATCTGCCGCCGTTAATTTAGTGATGCGATCAATAATAAAATCGTTTTCTTTTACATTGAAATGATAAGTTGTTTCTTCATTCAACAGAACTTTTTTATCCGGTCTTATCCATATTGCAGTCGTTGCCAACAATGCAGATTTTTCATCCGATTTTTTATTAACGACTTGCTGATGCACTATCGTTCCATAACGATCTCTTTTTTCTACCGGTATCGCTGTAGAATTATTCCAGAAGTCCAATCCGTTCACTGATTCATAATTCAGCCAGATGCCAGTATGATGCGGATGATCGGTTCTCTCTCCTGCTATTATTTGAAAGGGATAACCACGGGTAACGGTAATGCCATCAACAGTATTCACCGGAAAAAGTATCGGCTTCCGGCTCGAATCATAATAACAATATGCCGTCAGCAATTTGTTATTGTATAAAATATCAACCTGCTTTTTATCCTTTTGCTCCACAATAGCAAAACCCTTCGATTGAGCTGCAGAAACAATACCTAACATTACCAAAGAAGCGATCAATAAAAGTTTCACAGACAATTTTTTCCTGCGCCAAACACCTGTATCAATTAGCATATTATTCGTTTTCATTAGCGGTTATTCGTGTTCTTCATTAGCGTTCATTCGTGTTCTTCATTAGCGTTCATTCGTGTTCTTCATTCGTGGCTCATTCGTGTCCATTAGCGTTTCAATACTTAAACACTTTTCCACCTGCCATCACTTCCTGCTTCTTCTCATCAAACGTTACTTTCTCTCCAGTACGTGCCGCTGCATTTGTCATGATCGTCGCTATCGAATGGCTATAGCCAGCTTCAACAGGTGCATTGGTTTGTTTACGGCTGCGGATGCATTCCATCCAGTTGCGAATATGGTTTGAAGTCAACGAATCACCACCGGTATTTGCAGACGCAACGACTTTTTCAACGGCCGACAATGTTTGTTCCGGTAATAAAAATGGTTGCATGCCCATTTCATCAGCAAATCTTTTATTCAAACCGCCCGTCGGGGAAACTTTATTTGTAATTAAATTCAGTTCGCCACCATTAGAATAATAAATTTCTGACGGTCTTTCATCACCATTATGCATACGACTTGCAAACGTCACCTGGAAACCCGTTGAAGGATCATTGGATGGGCCATAGTCAAATACTGCTGTCATGGTATCCCAATTTTTTCTTCCATCTTTCCACATATAAATACCACCATTGGCCACTACTGATCTTGGATGATTCAACCCGCTAAACCAATGCACCGTATCTATCTGGTGACTCATCCATTGTCCCGGCAATCCTGATGAATAAGGCCAGAACAAACGATATTCCAAATATTTTCTTGGATCAAATGAATCATTAGGCCGGTTCATTAAAAATCTTTTCCAGTCAGTATCTTCTTCTTTCAGTTGAGTGAGCAATGCAGGTCTGCGCCAGCGGCCCGGTTGATTCACATTCCATGATAGCTCTACCATTGTTATATCACCAAACTTACCCGAACGTATAAACTCATTTGCTGCATGATAATTCGCTCCGCTTCTTCTTTGCGACCCGATTGATATAATCCGATCTGTCGCTTTAATAGCTTTCAATGCAGCACGGTTATCTTCCATTGTTTCTGCAAAAGGTTTTTCTACATAGGCATCACAACCTGCTTTTACTGCTTCAATAGCATGCAGAGCATGTTGAAAATCGGATGTGCCGATAAACACAGCATCCACCAGTTTTTTATCATACATCTCTTCGTTGTTGCGGCAGATAGCTATATCATGTCCCATTTTTTCTTTCCACATAGCAGCGCCTTCTTCTCTTCTTTTTTTCCAAATGTCAGATACGGCCACCAAATCAAAATTCAATTCTTTGTAGTGATTCAAAAAGCAGGGCATGTGTGAGCTGCGGTGGCGATCCGAAAAACCAACTACTCCCACTCTTATTCTATCATTAGCGCCCAATATTCTTCCATAACTTTTAGCGCTTAGACCCATTGCGGCTGCATACATCGCAGCAGAAGCTTTTACTGATTGGTTGATAAACTGTCGGCGTGAAGGCATAATCGTTATTTTTTTTATGAATTAAATTTTTTTATTGTCCCGGCTGTTGTGCTTATGTCATCGCCTGTTGCGTCGCACTCTTGTACGGCCGGTAACTCTGCTCGGCAATATTAGACCTGAATCATTTAACTGGGGAGAAAGATAGCAATAAAAATGTTTTCAACCTTTCAGTTAAAGACTTTGCTTAAAACAATTGAAGGAACAAGTGACAACTTGAGTTATTGTATAATTTATTGAAGACTTCCATCATCATCACAAGTATAAAAAAAATTATACGATCGTTTTAATTATTAACCAACTATCGTTATATCATTACTGATAAACCGCCTTACTAATAACATGTCCTTCACGTACCAACCTTTTATTCTTCCCCATTATCTTTTTACGATGTTCAGTACCCCATTCATACATGGCGAGTAAAACTTTCTCCAGTGATTTGCCATATTCAGTGATCTCATATTCCACTGTAGCCGGAATAGTGTTATACACCGTCCGTGTGATCATGTGATTCATTTCCAGGTCACGCAACTCTTTTGAAAGCATACGTGGAGATATACCAGCAACAGTGCGTTCTATTTCTTTAAATCTTTTTTTGCCTTCCATCAGGCAGCCCAAAATGGGCAACTTCCACTTGCCGCTGAAAAAATCAAGCGTGTCATTTACCGCTTTAACAAATTCTATGGAGCATTTTGGCTTTTCAGTTTTTGTTGTTTGCATTTTGTTCATTTTTTGATACTATACCGGAGTATAGCGCTATACTTGGGTATAGTGGTTACTGATGTATAGCGAAGATAAATAATTTTGTGTTCTCATTCTTATCATACACATAAAAACAATTAAAATGATTCTCGTAACAGGAGCCACCGGTCATCTCGGAAAGGCTGTAATTAATTTCTTATTGCAAAAAAGTATTAATGCAGATAAGATCATTGCCCTTGTAAGAGATGAAGCAAAAGCTGCCGATCTCAAAGAAAAAGGTATTACACTGCGTAAAGGCGACTATCATGATTATGCATCATTGACATCCGCATTTAAAGGAGTTGAAAAACTTTTACTTGTTTCTTCCGGTGATTTTAATGACCGTTCTCAACAGCATATCAATGCTGTAAATGCGGCCAAAGAGGCTGGTGTTAAACATATACTTTATACAAGCTTCCAGGGCAGGGAAAATAAACCATCGGCCATTCCTTTTGTAGTGCAAAGCCATCTCGATACAGAAGCAGCCATAAAAAAATCAGGCATCCCTTATACTATCCTGCGCAATTCGATATATGCTGATATGCTTCCGATGTTTCTTGGGCCAAAAGTAACAGAAACTGGTGTGTTCATTCCTGCTGGAAGTGGTAAAATACCTTTTGCTTCGCGACTCGATATGGCAGAAGCCGCCGCAGTAGTATTAAGCACTTCCGGCCATGAAAATAAAGTATATCCTATTTCATCATCAACAGCTTATTCATTTGCCGATGTAGCCACCACGCTTTCTGAACTGGCAGGAAAAACCATTCCTTATATAGATGCCGATCCTGTGCAATACAAAGAAGCATTGGCGAAGGCCGGTGTACCCCAGGAATATATTGGTTTTATGAGTGGTTTTGCAGAAGCCATGAAACGGGATGAGTTTAATGCAGCAAGCAATGATTTGGAAACATTGCTTGGCAGAAAGCCTGCTTCGCTCAAAGAATTTTTAAAAACAGCTTATTTCACCAATAATTAATAAAAATTAAAACACACATCTAATGAAAAGAATAATCTTTTTGCCCGTTGCCGCAGCATTCCTGCTTCTTGTTTCTTTTACAGTTGTAAACAATATTACCTGGTCTGTTGATGGAGCTCATTCAAGACTCGGTTTTACTATCAATCATCTTGGTCTTGCTGATATCAACGGAAGCTTTGGCAGCTTTGAAACAAAGATCAGCACAACAAAACCTGATTTTTCTGATGCAGTTGTAGAGTTGAGCGGAGATGTGAGCAGCCTCAGCACCGGTATATCCATGAGAGATGATCATTTGAAAAAAGCTGATTTTTTCGATGCAGAAAAATATCCCAAATTCAGTTTCAAAAGCAATTCATTTAAAAAAGGCACTGGCAAAAACTATATCGTAACAGGTGATTTGACACTACATGGCGTTACCAAACCGGTTACTTTGAATGCAGTGCTTAACGGAATAGCTACTCACCCGATGACAAAAAAAGAAATGAGCGGATTTAAAGTAACGGGAACATTCAAACGTTCTGACTTTGGTGTTGGCGCCGGTTTTCCTGCTCCTATGCTAAGCGATGAAGTAAACATCATTGCTGATCTCGAATTCAGCAAAGAATAATTTCTTGAAAGATGAGAAGAATAGCATCAGTGATGGCAGCACTATCCTTATCGGGGATAGTGTTTGCCTTTTTTATGATCACTCCGTGGAAAGTTGATAAAGATTACAGCATCAGGTTTTCAAGCAGAGACGTAACCGGTGTGTTTGAAAAATTCGATGCAGTTATTGTTTTTGATCAGGCAAACTTACAGGCTTCAAACTTTAACCTGGTGATTGATGCCGCTTCGCTCAATACCGGTATTGACATGCAAACTGAAGATGTGAAAAGTCATGAATGGTTTGACGTAGCAAAATATCCTGAAGTAAAATTTACTTCTTCAAAAATTGATACTGCCGGCAAAGCTTATGTTGTGACCGGCATAATGGAGTTGCATGGCATTAAAAAAGAAATCAGCATTCCTTTTTCATTTGCAAAAAATGGAACTGATAAAGGAATTTTTTCAGCCAGCTTTATCATTAATCGCAATGATTATAAAGTAGGCCCGCCCGGTGGCGGCATTGCAGAAGAGATCAAAGTAGAAGTAAGAGTTCCGGTGATAAAAAAATAACTTTTTAAGGTTAGGTTTATGGTTTTATAGATGCCACGGTTTGAGCCGTGGCATCCCTATTAATAAGTCATCATTCCCAGGGTTTATTTTTCCATTCTTCAAAATCTTCTGGCTCATCGTCATCATCAAACGCCATTTCATCTTCCAACTCCTGCATAGTGTAATGAAGAGGTTTGTGTTTTTTTATTTCTTCCGATGCCTTTTCCTCAAAAAGGCCTTTTATTAAATTATTCAGCGTATATGCTTCAATGTCCAAAAGTATTTTGGTATTGTCAACAAAATCAACGGAAGGATCAAAGAGATAGTCAGGCTTACCATTCTCCCCGTTTTCATCAAACTCAAAACCAACAAGGTTCATGTCTATTGGAACCGGCTCTGGCTTATTACGGTAAGTTAACTCTACATAAAAGTTTTTGCCATCCTGGCAAAAAGTGACTGATTGAAGTTCCGGGTGCAACTGCTCGCCATACTGTTCTTTATAAACCCCGATCAGTTCAAATTTTCTAATGGATGATTGGCTCATAGTAAAAGGCTTTGGTTTCAATAAATATAAGAACTGATTTTTGGATAATAATCATTTCTATCACGAATTAATTCCTTCACATAGCCAGTCATTCATTCGTCTTTATCTCATCCTCTCCTTTTTGGCAGGCTTACATGAGCTGCCTATTTTTATGCAATGGAAAACGTCGGTCTCATTGTACTCCTTCTATTTGGTATCACATTCCTTGGGCTTTTAAGCTTCAGGTACCGGTTTCCCTTTCCTATTGTATTGATATTATCTGGCATTGTTATCAGTCTTATTCCCGGTTTGCCGGTCATATCACTCAATCCTGAAATAGTTTTTCTTATTTTTCTTCCGCCGCTTTTATATGCCGCCGCATGGAATACAAGCTGGCACAACTTCAAAGCAGCCATTAGTCCCATAGCAAGAGCTGCTGTCGGGCTTGTATTATTTACCATGTTGCTTGTTGCTGTTGCAGCCCACATGCTCATACCCGGCTTAAGCTGGCCGCTTGCTTTTTTGATCGGCGCTATTGTTTCTCCGCCCGATGCAATAGCAGCCACTACAATTACAAAGGGATTAGGATTACATCCCCGGCTCACAACAGTATTAGAAGGCGAAAGTCTTGTCAATGATGCCAGCGGATTGATTGCTTACAAATATGCATTGGCAGCTATCATGGCCGGCAACTTTGTATTATGGAAAGCCAGTCTCAACTTCCTGCTTGTAGTTATAGCCGGTGTTGCCATCGGTCTTGCGATTGGCTATATACTCTATCTTATTCATAAAAAATTTGTTTGTGATCCTGTTATCGAGGTCACACTTACTTTTCTTACTCCCTTTGCTTCTTATTTGCTGGCAGAGCATTTTCATTTTTCCGGCGTCATCGCTGTTGTCACCACAGGGTTATATCTCTCCTTTCGTTCCAGCGAAATGTTTAGTCACGAGAGCCGCATTATGACCTATGCCGTTTGGGATGTGGTTATCTTTATTTTAAACAGTCTCATTTTTATTTTGCTTGGACTGCAGCTACGCAGCGTTATGCAGGGCATCAGCACTTATCCCGTCGGCGACTTAGTATTGTATGGTGTAGTCATAAGCCTTGTTGTTATCATCGTCAGGTTTGTGTGGATATTGCCTCGTGTAGCCGTGCCGGCTTTGCGTCGTCAAATGAAAAGAGACAACATTGATCCCCGCAACATAGTAGTGTTTAGCTGGGCCGGTATGCGTGGAGTAGTATCAATGGCGGCTGCATTAGCGCTGCCATTCACGATTAATAACACTCCCTTTCCTTATCGCCACCTGATCATCTTTATTACCTTTTGCGTTATTGTTTCCACACTTGTGCTGCTTGGTTTCACCCTGCCCTGGATCATCAGGAAATTAAAGCTGCCCAAATACTCTATAGAAGCAGAAGAATACGAGGTACGCAACCAGGTAGTATCCGAAAGCATTACACATATTGAAGAAAACCTTTCCCTGCTGCAGGATACATTGCTCAACAACATTAAAAGCAAATACGAAGTAAAATACAATCGCCTGCAACGCACCGATCTTCCCGCCAATTATTTCGGCAATGGCAAAACACTTGGCCCGGGCTTTTTTAATGAGTACACTCAACTGCAAATTGACATGATAGCCGTTGAAAGAAAAACAGTAGAACGCTTACACCGCGAAGGCAGATCAAGTGATGAAATATTGCGCAAAATAGAAAGGGAACTTGATCTTGAAGAAACCCGGCTGAAGATGGAAATATATCAGTAATGCTTGATGATAGTGCAAGTAAGAGAAAATATTCTTATTATTCCGGCTGCATTGCTACTATTATCGTCTGTTGCGTCGTCCCGATAGCTATCGGCATCATTGTTCGATTCGACATTGCGCAATAATATATTTCATTAATGTTTGAAATAGACCCGCAACACAACAACAATATTTTTACAGCCTCGCAACATGTACTTTTCCCGTTTCATACTATTAACGCTTGCATTAATTTTTTTCTCTTCACCATTTTCATTTGCCGCTCCTAAATCAGATACCATACCCGGTTTGATTGTAATGGATAGTGCACTTCATTTTTTTGTTATTGGAGATTGGGGACAAAAGGGATCGCCGCCGCAGCGCCGTGTAGCCAATGCTATGGCTAAGGCTGCAGAGCAATTAAACATTTCATTTATCATTTCAACCGGTGATAATTTCTACCCTGCCGGCGTAAGCAGTGTCAGCGATTCGCAATGGATCTATTCATTCGAAAGAGTATATGATGCTCCATCGCTTCGACGTAAATGGCTTGCTGTACTTGGTAATCATGATCAGCAGGGCAATCCCGATGCCCAGGTTCAATACACTTTTCATTACAACAATTGGTATATGCCCGCCAGGTATTATGATACCACTATTGCTGCGGCTAATGATTCTATCTTGTTTGTATTTTTAGACACCGAACCTATCGAATTAAAATTGCGTGGCATAGCTCTTGACAGCATTAAATATCCATTTGGTCATGTTGAAAGGCAATTAAGCTGGTTAAAGCAGGTGCTTGGCAGGTCTACAGCACGATGGAAAATTGTAGTTGGTCATCATCCGCTGCATACCGGTGGCAGCAGGCGGCACAATAAGCGGATCAAAAAATTGAGAAGCCTGCTTCAACCAATCTTCATTGATCATCGTGCAAATTTTTATTTATCGGGCCATGAACATCAGTTGGAATTATTAAAACCAAAAGGTCAAACGCCATACTATATCATTTCCGGAGCTGCATCAGATCGAAGACATGTAGGATGGCTAAAGCGATATAGAAAATTTGCCGCCCGTAAGAGAGGCTTTGTAAGTATTTCGGTTTCCGGGCAGGGATGGTTGATACAGTTTATTAGTGAGGAAGCAAGGGTAATGGAGAAGTTTAAATTGTGAAGTTCATTTTACTCATTTGAACCAGACTGACAAAAGTTGCCGCGGGTCAAAGCCCTAACCCCCTTGTTCGGTTTGCATAAAAAACATTAGTGCTGCTTTAGAAATTTATATAATGCATGGCCGGCGTTAAATAGAGTATCCGTTTCATTAATTGGAGCTTTAAAAAGGGTTATGGTGTCTCCGTTAATTTTGAAAGCATAACAGTTTTGCGTGTCGGTTTGAATATCAAAGCATATTACATCGGAGCTATCTTCGGATGCCACAAAATCTGTAATCACATAATATGTCTCAATGCCGGGCAGTCCTTTAACAACTCCTTCGCTGGTCATCTGAACTAATCTTTCCTTATCTGTGCTGTCCGTTACTAAATACGACCCGGTTATCAGCTTTTTATTAACCATATATTGAAAACCATCTTCCAGACTCCTATTATGAGAAACTTCAATAACCCTTATATATTTTGTTTTGTCAAGAAGCTTTTGATTTTTCTTATAGTGATATAAAATCAGAGTAGTATCATAATTATTAATTTCATAACCAAGTTCGTACGAATCAGACTCTAGCTCAAACCCCCTGATTCCAGTTAAAAGCGACATTGGCGTTTTACCTTGTTTGAAATAAAGGATGAAATCAGAGCCTTCATGATTGCCGAGAGCTATATTTATAAGCATACTATCTGTTGCAACATTTGAAGTGTCTATAATCATCTCACTAATAAAAGTCAGTTTTTCGCTGGATTTAAAAGGAGATTTTGTTTTTGCAATATCATCTATGTAATCTGCCTGAATCCAAACACCATGGAGAAAGGGCTTAAACCTTTCAACCAGCTCATTTGTGGGTTTTTGTGGTTGTTTGTCCGTTATTGAATTGCAAGACGAAAGAATAATAAAAAGAGAACTGACAACGATTGTATATTTCATTGGTTTTATAAAAAAAAACAAAAATGACTGATTTTTGTAAAATACAATTTAATATTTGAAATCGTTCTCACTAACTTTTCAATAATGTCCGAATTACAGAACGATGAAGAGTCACCGACGATAAATGTCGGGTCTGACGACTCTGACGAGTATCAGACTCCGTCAGAGATGCTGACCGAAGCGTCAGCATGCGATGCAACAGGCGATGCCCAATGAACAGAACGCTGGTATAAAAAAACTTTTATATATAGACAGGGTCAAAGTGATCATTATCGTAAATTTTCAAAGAATAAAAGTAAAATTGCTCTTGTGCTGAGTTGGCTACGTCTTTATGTTTGCATCAGAAGCTGAATGATCCAATATCCATTTAAAAATCGTCCAAACATCCTGCAAAACCACGTATCAGCTTCTACCGTCCAAGGAACCTTTTCAGAAAGCCATTGCGAAAGCAGTGGTTTTTTTTATGTATGTAAGAATGCAATAGTATCAGCCAGCGGTTTTGTTTTCCTGCTGTTTGCGCAGTTCAATTTCTGAAAGCAATGTCTCGATCATTTTGCGATTCGCCTTCAAAGCAATGCCTCCATCCTGGTTGGTAATCGGGATACAGGGAGAAGATGCCGGCAAAATATTTCAACCGTTTTACCGCATGCACTCCAGGTCAGAATTTGAAGGCACGGGTATTGGACTGTTGATGCGCATCATTAAAACATGGTGATTTGTAACAACCGGATTAAGTTAGTAGCAGTAATAAGAAAAAAAATACCAGTCGCTACCCAATAAAATATAGGTTGAAAATGTTTGCATAAAAAAAGTTACAGCATTTTATTCAATGCTGCCATATTTCTATTATCTTAGCTCTTATCATAGGATAAGGTTTAATGGTTAATGGTTTTTGATTAGGACCCCGGCTTCACTGTCGGGGATCTTTTTTATAGGCACTATCTCCCCCATCTGCCTTTCTATTTCCGCTCTATCAAATCCCAAAGATTGCCATAAAGATCTTTAAACACAGCCACTGTGCCATAAGTTTCATCAGAAAGTTCACGGACAAATTCAATTCCATTTGCTTTCATATCATTGTAATCTCTGCGAATATCATCTGTATGCAGAAATAAAAACACACGGCCACCGGCCTGATTGCCGACTCTTGACCTTTGTTCATCCGTTGCTGCCTTTGCCAATAACAGTTTACAACCTTCAGCACCAGGCGGGGCAATAACCACCCATCGCTTGGTTTCTGATAAAACGGTGTCTTCAATCAATGTGAATTTGAGTTTTGCAGTATAGAATCGTATAGCTTCATCGTAGTCATCTACTACCAATGCCAGTTGTGCTATGTCCTGTTTCATATTAAATACTCTATGCGATTATCTATCTACCTGCTAAGCGGATGACCAATTTCCCAATGAAGACCAAACGGATCAACGATACGGCCGAGCTTCCATTCATACTCTTCAGTCACAGGAAATATTTCCTTTGCTCCTGCTTCTATAGCTTTTGCAAAAACAGCATCGGGATCAGCGACTGATAAGATCAGTCTTACCGATTCACCACCTAATGGCCTAACTTTTATATCGCCATTATCTGTAACACCTCCGCTTAGCCAAAACTCCGCACCTTCAACGGAAAGCTTTATTACCAACCCGCCATCAGGCGATTCGAGACGATAAGTTTCAACCGCATCAAATGCTGCTTTGTAAAACTCAACAGCCTTAATACAATTTGCAACCGACAGCCACGGTGCAATAGAAGTTCTAATATTGTAATGCAGCATCGTTATTCATTTTTTAATTGTAAATAGAGTTTTGTTACCCGGCATTCATCCAATGCTTATTCATTTTTCAGTAAACGCATCCATCAATTTCATTATCTCCACTCCTTCTTCCGCACTGCAGGGATTAGTGCCTTCATCAAGAAAATAATTAACTACATTTTCAATCATCGGTTGCTGCACATGCTGCAAAGCATCAAAGGAAAATGTTTTCGTTTCTCCATCCACGATCATCGCAACAGGCTTGTTTTCAAAAAAGCTAAAAACGATCTTCCCCTTCTCTCCTACTATTTCACATTCATCTTTTTCATCCTGCGATGATACATTAAAACTCCATACCCCGCTGAATTGCACGCCGCTTTTAAACAAAATATTTCCCGATACCATATCATCCGCTGCATACAAGCTGCCCTGCCTGTTGCCAATACCACATGTTTTATCTATTTCGCCAAAAAAATAATACATGAGATCGAGCTGATGAGGAGAAAGATCATGAAACAAACCGCCGCCGGCCAATGAAGGATCAACACGCCATGCGGTTTTTTCCACCTTCAAATCATTTGCTGAAAGCGATGACTTATATAATGAAAGACGTGCAAACCGTATTTCACCAATTGCTTTTTCGGATACCAGTTGTTTTATTTTTTTAAACAAAGGCTGTGCACGGCGATAGTGAGCAACTGACAATTTTTGATTCGTTGCCTTTACGGCATTCATGATATTAATAGCCGATGCAGTATTTACCGTCATCGGTTTTTCAAGATAAACCGGCTTCCCCGCCTGCATAGCAGCTATGGCATATTCTTCATGCGATGATGGGGGCGTAGCAATATAAACAGCATTGATGCCGGGATCATTAATAAGCTCATCAGCATTGCTGTACCACTTAGGAACATGATGACGCTGTGCATAATCCTTTGCTTTTTCTGCATTGCGGCGCATAACGGCCACCAGCTCTGAATTATTTACTTTGTTAAATGCCGGCCCGCTTTTTACTTCCGTTACATCGCCACAGCCTATAATACCCCATCTTATTTTTTGCATTGAAATGATTTTGAATTTTGGGAGAACACGGATGACCGGATATAAAGGATTTACACGGATTTTTTAAATTCATTAATGTTACTCTATGTCATGCTTATTCTTTTTTTACTGATCTCTAACGTCTAACTAATATGAGAATATGGATGCAACACATACAATGATCTTCTTAGCTTTTCAAACATTAATCCGTGTTAATTTATCCAATCCGTGTATCCATGTTCCTCATTTTACGCAAATACTCCATCACGTTTTCCTGTTCACTAAAATTATATTGAAAATTAAAATAGCCGGCTACCTTTATTGCAAATTCTGAAAATAATTCTGCCGTTAACAATAATGACTTCCAGTTACTTTCTATGTGATGATCGGAATAAGTGGCAAGAACACTCTTGTACTGCCGGGCGGTCAAATATTGGCTCATAAATTTTCCGCCGCTACCAAAAGAAACAGAAAAGTTTGTTTTAAACCCGATATACCATTCGATCACTTTCATGAACATTGGCCTCACAGTTGTTTCAAGCATTTGTTTTGCATAAGGCACCTGGTCTCTCAAAAGCCCTTTGGCAACATAGGTGCACACCCACCAAAACTCGTTACAAGTATCAAGAAACTCTTTTTCCGTTGGTGTTTTTATCCAATAGTCTTTATCGGTTGGAGTTGGCAGGTTATTAAAAAGATCATCTTTATCCAATAAACCTATTGTCAAGCTATCGGGCCAATAATTCTTTTGTACTTTTTCCACCGGATATAAAGTAAAATCAATCCTGTTACCATCTTTAAACAAAATAAGATAACTGTAACTATCCTCGTTGTGTTCATCAATAACCATTTCATCGGGAAGCTGCATAATAATCCTTTCGCCAAAAACATCCATCCAACCGGTATCATTGATAGAACTTCTTAGCTCTTTCACGATATAAACAATATCGAAATCCTGGTATTGATCTGCCATCACCTTATCGTTTGCTCTTGAACCATTCAGCAATACGGCCCTGATCCGCTCGTCGGATTTTGCATAGTCAATTATCAGTTTCTTTATTTCTTCTTCGCTTCTCATTGTAACAGGAATTGTCCCAGCAACTTCAAAAATCCGTGTTAATCTCTCAAATCAGGTCATCCGTGTTCTTCTTTCCCAATAAATGTACAATACTTAGTCACTGCTTTATTCAACAACAATTGCTGCGATTTAGACAAAGGTCGAAAAGGTACCGTTTCCACACTTACCGCATGATTTTTTATGATCCTTTTCCATGTGCCCTCAATTTTACCATTTATAATGATCATCCGGTTATAAGCAGGGTTCTCACCTCTGAAAAATGAAGAATCATTTGGAGATGACATCAAAGCGCTGCGGTCTTTATAGCTCATACCATACTCATCATAGTCTGGCATCAGGAAACTATCCTGTATCACACTGTTATTTTTTAAAGTATTTGGCAGATAAATATACTCCTGCTCACCTGTTTTTTCCTTCACAAACTTTTTTGGCAACATAGCAATCCCTGCTTTGGCTTCGCTAACGGTAAGGCCCGACCATGCAGTAAAATCTTTCAGCGCAGCAGGCCCGCGGCTTTTAAAATAACGATGAGTAAACTGTGACAACGCTTCTTCTTTTGAAATCATTTTTATCCGTTTCACTCTTTCTTCCAGCAATGCCAGTGTAAATTGATTTCCTTTTCTGGGGCCGCTGCAAATCAATGCTTCCAATTCTGCATTCATCAGCAGGTAAGCCAGCCTGAATCCTTCAGCATTAATTTTATTCTTGGTAAATACGGCTCTTAATTCATCACGGGTTAAGTGTTT
>Ga0187892_10005200_pt1 | contig 20748 bp, 17 predicted proteins | sample MA1701073metaG_FD_139345 | JGI IMG/M metagenome (GOLD analysis project Ga0187892, IMG submission 139345) | Bio-ooze microbial communities from a basaltic lava cave in the Kipuka Kanohina Cave System on the Island of Hawaii, USA - MA170107-3 metaG ... | reverse complement strand
GTGGACCAGGAAATCCCCATGAACAAGTCCGAGACTGGTCGCTTCAGCCCGATCAGGTAGTATCCACCGTCCAGCGAAGGCCCCAAGACAAGGTCATGCTCCGACAGCAGGCTGAAAGCCTGCCCGTAGTATGAGGTCGGCAGCGACGGCACGTCCGTACCGACCAAGAGCACGCGCCGGTAGCCCAGCGCGAAGGTTTCCTTGAAGGCGTGGTCCATACGGGTGCCCAGATCGTCGCCGATCTGGTGCAGGAGCCGAACCCTCTGGCGCTCTTCCATGATCTTGAAGAAGACATGGTCTGCCGGTGGTGCGCAGGCCAGGAAGCGATCCACCCTCACAGGTTCCTTCCTGTCTACCTCTCGGCTCCGCTCCAGCGCGTCCAGCACGAAGCTGCCATGCAGGCTGGCGGCTTCATCCGGGGTTAGCGGCGGGCAGAGGCGGGTCTTGACTTGGCCAGGGATCGGCGCCTTGGCAAAGATGACCAAAGCGGCGTGAGGCGTGAGGCGTGAGGCGTGAGGCGTCATTTTCCCATTAGCTGAGCTTCGGCCTTTTGTAACCCTCACCCCTTACCCCTTACGCCTCACGAGAGAAGGTTACCTGACGCTGCCATACAAGTGCCTGAGCTTGTGCGGACTGATCCCGATCCAGTAGAGGAATCGCAGAGCCCACATGAGGAGGATCGTGCGGAGGGGCCCGCAGGCATCCCAGCGGCGATAGGAGGTGATGACCTTCGACCGAAGCGCGGCAACCAGGCCGGCACGTTTGAGTCGGCTGGTGAAGTCCACGTCTTCCATGATTGGCAGGTCCGAATATCCGCCCAACTGCTCGAACACCGAACGTCTCACGAAGATAGCTTGGTCCCCGGTTGCAATACCGGTCCAGCGCGATCGTAGATTCATCATGCGACTGATCAGCCAGCCAAGTCCTGAATCCCGCTCGAACCGAACGTCGAACCGACCTCCGAGGCAGGCCGGATCTTCCAGAACCCTTTCGATCGCCTGCCTCGCGTCGCTCGGCAACCTCGTGTCGGCGTGGAGAAACAGCAACACATCCCCTTTGCTTATGGCCGCTCCCGCATTCATCTGCCTGGCTCGCCCAGGGGGGACCGTGACAAAGGTGAAGAGCGGGAGTGCTGAATGCTGAGTGCTGAATGATGAATGCTGAACGCCGACGACTTGAGCGAAAGAAAAAGCGGTAACAATCTCACGCGTACGGTCGTGGCTGCCACCGTCCACCACAATCAGTTCGTCGAATCCCATGCCGACGGTCCGGGAGAGCGCGAGGGGGACCGTCCATTCTTCATTCAGGGTGGGGATGACGACCGTGATCGTCATGGTCCCAATCCTATTTCGTGGAGGTCTTGAACATGAAGAACGCGACGATCGCGACCGTGGACCAAAAGATCGCCTGCTTGTGCCAGAAGTGGACTTCCCCGTAATGGAAGAAGGCGAGGCCTAGGACAATGGCCATGCTGACGACCGTGTAGCGGACGGTCGGATTGACGATGGTCGCGTGACCCCAGATTGCCAGGCCGGCGAAATACAGGATTACCGGGAACACACTGATCTCGAATCCGCCGCTGATCGACATCAGCACACCCAGAAAGCCGGTGAACATCATGGCCGTGCCGATCATCATCTCTGCTGTGGTGAGATGACGATCTTCGCCTGATCGTGGGTCTGCGTCGCGGGAAGAAAGGGAAGGGTCGGGCTGTGCCTGTCGGGTCGGGGCCCGAGGGTCCTGGTCTTGCACGGTTATGCCTTGAACTGCTTGCTCAATGTCAGGCCCTGTCGCTGATAGGAGGAGCCGAGAGCTGCGCCGTACACCTGGGTCGGAATCTCCAGCATCCTGTCATATACAACCTTGAAGAAGGTTTGTCCATCGTGGATCAGGAAGGGGACGTCGTGCGGACGGACTTCCAGCACGACCTGGGTGCCCCGGAGCTCCCCACGGCCGTAGCCGAAGCCTGGGTCGAAGAAGCCGGCATAGTGCGTGCGGAGCTCTCCGCAAGCCGCCTCGTACGCTACCATTTCGGCCGCGTAGCCGGCCGGAACTCTAATCCGTTCCTTGGACGCCAGGATGTAAAACTCCTCCGGCTCGAGCAGCAGACTGTCGTTGCGGTGACGATGGATCGGTTCCCAGAAATCCAACGCCGCATAATGGCCGATTTTGGAGAGGTCCACGACATGGCTGTTCTTCTTCGCCCGATACCCTACAATCCTGTCATGCCCCCTCTCCTCGCCTTGCAGGTCCACACGCAAGAACAGACCTCGGCTGATCCGGATCTCGCGGGGCGTCAGCGGTTTGTCCGATGGCAGGTTGTGGTACAGCAGGGGGGCGGCCCGGTGCAATGACCGCAGCGCGGAATCAGAGACGGTCGCAGGGCCTCGGATCAGGCGGAGCTGGTTGAGCGAGAGTCCGGTCTTAACCTTGATCGTGAACGAGCGAGGCACGATTTCCAGATAGAGTGGACCGGTGTAACCGGGACGGATCTCATCAAAGCCGACGTTCAGGTCCGTGATGACGCGGGTGAACACGTCCAGCCGGCCGGTCGTGCTCTTGGGGTTCGCCCTCGCGCGGAGGGTCTTGGGAAGGTGCAAGCTCTCCAGCAGGGGGACCAGATAGACGTGGCCCTTTTCGAGGATCGCTCCGCCGGTGAGGTCCATCTCGTACATCACCAGATCGGATTGGTAGAAGTCCAGGACGTTGAGTGTACTTGTAATCTCGGACCGCTCGGGCAGGAAACTGCTCACCAAGCGATAAGCTTTTCGGCCCAGGCGCAGATCGAGGCTGGCTGGCTGGACCTGCCGATCCTCGATCGGCAGGTCCGCGCGGATCACCCGCTCGGCAATGAGTGGCTTCAGTCGTTGGTACGGAAGAATCCCGTGCCGGAAGGCGCTTCTGGTCACAGATCGTCCAGTCCTCCATTCCTTCGGGGATCAGGACGGACGCCGCAGGCCGACAGGCTGGGCCCGGCTCCGACCATGGGCAGTTCACGGCTTGTGCCGTTCTGGGGTTGAGGATAGTGGAAGGTTTTGTTCTCGTAATTCTTGAGCACTGCACCGTCCTCGTCGAGATGCACCAGGTAATCGGGCGGCAGGATCGGGATCTTGCCTCCTCCGCCGGGTGCGTCAATCACGAAGTGAGGGACCGCCATCCCGCTCGTGTGGCCCTGCAGCGCGCGGATGATGTTCATGCCGGTTTCCACCGTCGTTCGGAAATGATTGGTGCCCTTGGTTAGGTCCGCCTGGTAGAGGTAGTAGGGTTTCACGCGGGCCAGCAGGAGCTGATGCACCAGCCGTTTCATGACCTCCGGGTCGTCATTGACGCCCTTGAGCAGCACGGTCTGTGCACCCAGCGGGACGCCCGCGTCCGCCAGCCTGCCGCACGCGGCCTTCACCTCCGGCGTCAGTTCGTCTGGATGGTTGAAATGCAGGTTCATATAAATCGGATGATATTTTTTCACGATCTCACAAAGCTTGGGAGTGATGCGCTCCGGCAGCGAGCCGGGAACGCGGGAGCCGATCCGGATCAGTTCCAGGTGGGGGATCGTCCGCAAGGCCTTGAGAATGCGTTCGAGGAGGTGGTCGGGAAGCAGTAAGGGGTCGCCGCCCGACAGGATGACGTCGCGGACCTCCGTGTGCTCCTTCAGATACGCGATAGCTTGGTCCAGCTCGCCTTTTTTCAAAAAACCCGGCTTCCCGACCAGACGCTTGCGCGTGCAGAACCGGCAATAAATCGGGCACTGGTTGGTCACCATCAACAACACCCGGTCTGGGTACCGGTGGACGAGGTGGGGCACCGGGCTCATCAGGTCTTCCTCGAGCGGGTCGTCCTCGGCGTCCATGTCCTCCATCTCAGCCGGGTCTGGAACGACCTGCTTCCAGATTGCGTCGCCCTTCTCCTTGATCGTGTCCAGCACCGTCGGCGTAATGCGCATGGGATAGTCGCCGACGACCGCCTCGATCTCGCGCGGGTCAACGCCCAGGTGAGCGGCGAGGTCCTTTGGCCTCACGACACTCTCAGCGAGTATGCGTCTCCATTCCTCCATTGTGTATCCATCCCTCCGTTAACTGGGTATCAGCACGAGGTACGCGGCGCGAGGCTATAGACTGCAGGATGGAAATTCCTCCTCCTCACCTCGTGTGCCGTGCCCTGCGCCCCCCGCTCCATAGCGGGATTCCAGGTACGCCAGAATCTCTCTCGTTTCGGTCAAGACCTTGTCGCTGTCCTTCAGAACCGGCACATAGTATTGCCCCGACACCTCGAATACCTGTTTGCGAAACGGTCGAAAGTCCGGCACCTCCACCTCATCGTACACGATGCCCAGCTCGTCGAGTTTTTCCCGGACGAGAGAGCATTCGGGACACCATTTCACGTGGTAAAGAGTCAAAGCCATGGTTCATTCACAAATGCTGAATGATGAGTGATGAATGCTGAAAGAGGAAGTTCTTTCATTCATCATTCCGCGTTCAGCACTCATTACTTTGATATGACCGCGCATGGGATCATGATGGCGTCCCGCATCCCGTGGAGCACTTTCTTATCCAATGGGCAGACTGTGGCGAGGATCCCGGCCAGTTCGGCGTGGTCGTCGGTGATGAAATAGTAGGGAGAGAGCCGTGTGCGTCCCGACATCGGGACGACGTCGTCGGTGCGCTCGTCATAGAAGGACAGTTCGAACTGCCGACCCTTGTGGAATTCTTGGAGTATATAGGGCGTCGTCGGGAACGAGGCCAAGGCAGTCTGCAGCGCTGCGGCCCACTCCGACTGAGGGAGGTCATGCCCAACCGACACTCCGCGGCTGCCCCAGGCCAGTTCCGAAAAGCCGGACGGTTTCACGACGTACCGCCGATCTTTTTGCGAGGCCCGCATCAGGTCTTGCCAATCGCCGACGGCTCGGCCGGCGACGCACAGGTCTGGGATGATGGCTGGGGGTGGCAACGGCCGTGGATCGAGAATCCACGTGCGTGGCATCAGGCCGGACAGCAACGCGAAGGTCTCTTCACCAAGTTCCCGTTTCCAGAAGGGACTCAGGATCGGATGGTGCAGTAACGCAAAGGAAAGCTTCTCCTCCAGAGCCGGTTTGAAGGGGGGGGTGACGATCGTCCGGTCCTTTTTGGCGCTGTACATGATGAGTTCGGACTTGGGGACGTTCTTGAGATCGAAGAGCTCGAAAAACCGATAGACCAACGCGATCGGCCGCTCACCGGCCTCTCCGGTGAGCACCAACGACTCTTCCGTGAATCGAACCTCTCTGGGTTCCACGCACCATGCTTCGATCCCGTGTTCCTGCAGCCGAGCGGCAACCCATGTCATCTCAGGACGGTAGTCATTCGCTTCATCGGACACGACGATTGCAACACATCCGGATCGGCCGTCCAGTAGATGTCGCAGCATTGCCGCAAAGCCCTCCACCATCCCGTCGGCCCCGCCGACGATGTCATATGGCTGATGGCTGCCGCCGTCGCCGAGGCTTTGGCGGCCCGCCGAAGCAAGCGTAGGCTGGCTGGCTGATGGCCGATGGGAAGAACTTGTAGGGGCTGCCATCGGCCATTCGCTATAAGCTCTTGCCAGCGCGCCGGTCAGACCGATGCCGCCCGGCACGGAATCCAGTTCGGTGATGACCATACCGTCTTCAGTGGGAATCACATCCGGACGGATCACGCCGGGAAGTAAATCCCGAAATCGTTTCATCCGGCTAAAGGTGATGAGCGACTCCGGCTTTCCTTGATCCAGGTAGGATGCCACCCAGCTAGGCTGCGCCCCACGGGCGCTGTCCTGATAGAGACGGTTGAGGGCTCGATAGAAGGCCAGCAGGCGGTTTCCCAATGAACGGAAGAAGGCCAGGTCGTCGGAGGAGAGGAGAAAGGGACTCGGAGCGATGCGCCACTTGGTAGTGGCCGGACCCGCGCCGACGGCATCGGTCGTGTCCCCGTGCGGTACTGCTTCATACAGGCCGTCGCGGACCAAGGCTTCACGGATGAGGGAGCACTGACGAGACGCCGCATCGCTTCCGGCCCGACTTGACAGGTTGTGCGTGAGTGTCAACGATTTTCCCCGTTATCCCAGTGGGTTTCCAGTTCTAAGGACAGGGTCAGGTTGCTCATCACGAGCAGCGGTGATCGTAACATGCCCTCTCTCGTTCAGACAAGAGCATGGGGGAAAGAGTAGACCAGGTCATTCGTCAACGGTCAGTCGAAGAAAAAAGCGAGTTAACGAGTGACGAATCACGAATGACAGTGACGCGGTCAGAATCAGCGGTACTTCTTGGGAGAAGGGACGGTCGAGACTTTCATATCAGAGTGGGCAGCCAAGACGCAGTTCCTACCGGCAGCCTTGGCAGCATAGACCGCCTGGTCCGCAGCCCCGATCAACTCCTCCGACGTGCTCGCGTGGGTCGGGAAACAGGCCACGCCGATGCTGCAGGAAAGAGACACATCCGGAGGCACCAGCTTGGCCAGCTCGGGCAGCATCGCCAGGGTTGTCACCCGCTCGCGGAGCAGCTCAGCAAGGATGAGCGCGCCCTCCAGCGGCGTGTCCGGCAGGATGACGGCGAACTCTTCTCCTCCGTATCGGGCCGGAATATCGCTGGTTCGTGCGGGGGAACGCACGCGGCCTGAGGACTGTTGATTCTCCAGCAGCCATCCCATTTCCCGGAGAAATTGATCGCCAGTGCTATGACCATAGGCATCGTTGATCTTTTTGAAATCGTCTAAATCCAGGAACAGCAGCGAGAGGGGGTTCCCGGATCGCTTGGCATGGGCGACCATGCGAGTGAGCGATTCCTGAAAGTAGGAATGATTGTAGAGTCCGGTCAATCCATCCCGGATCGACCGTTCCTGCAGTTGCTGATTACGGTAGATCAGTTCCTCGTTCATTTCTCCAAGCTTCTGATTCAGCAATTCGGTTTGCTTTTGTTGCCGCTTGGTGTCCGTGATGTTGGTGATCGTCTCGATGATATGGACGCGCCCGTCCGTGGTTTCCGCCTTAGACCACTGGACGAGCAGGTACTCATCATTGGGAAGGGGTACTTCACTTGAGGTGATCCGGCCGGTCTCGACCGCTTCTTTCATTTTGCAGAAAGCGCAGGGAGCGGCTCCGCCGACAATCTTTTCATAACAGGTTTGCGCCGAAATGTCCCCGAATTTAGCCATAGCGGTTTGGTTCTCAAATTGCACCTTGTAGGAGGCCGGGTCGATGACGGTGATGATCACCGGTTGGGAGTTCAGGAGAACCTGCGGATCATATTGAGGGCGCTTGGGAGACGATGGATCGGCCATTGAACCGACCTCAGAGTTGAAACCCTCTTGGCCTACGATGGAAGTATGCCAGGGTTGCCTGAAGCGTCAAGTGATTTTGCAAAAGCCACGCCTCGCTCCCGAGTCGAAAGAAACAGAGAAGGCAGGAGGATCTCTCGGAGAATGGTCGCTGCCTGGAGGAACTGAATTTTGTTCAGCGATTCTAGGAAGTTTGATAGGATTAGGCCGGAGGGTCGTCCCCCCATGCGTCGTATGGAGCTGATCCAGATCAGGCCGTTGCCGCAACTGGTTCCCAGCAGGGTGTGCCTGAGTTGCGAGGTCTGCTGTCGGTTTCCTGAGGCAGACAGCTTCCTCCGGCCCTACTTCACCGCGGAGGAAATCGGCCGAGCGGTCGCCGCTGGCATCGAGGCCGCGCATTTTTCCGATCGCAATGGCTGCCAGGTGAGCCTGGTGTCGAACTCAAACGGTGAGGGCTATCACTGTCCGGCCTTCGATCCAGCCACCTCCCTCTGCCGGATCTATGACGTGCGGCCGCTCGACTGTCAGATCTATCCCTTTGCAGTCATGTGGAATGCCGACCGTAGCCGAGTGGTGTTAGGGTGGGACACTAAATGTCCGTTCATGCGGGACCACGCAGAGACGGGAAATGGGCCTGCTGACATCCAGGCTTATGCAGACCGGATTGTAGCCCTGGTCGAACGAGACGATTCCCTCGAACGCTTCGCCACGAATCCCCCGTTGATTGGTCGGTTTCAGGAGGACGTCGTCATCCTCCGACCGCTGCCTCGCCTGACGGCACGCTTGAATCGTGAAGCGTCCCCCCTTGCACCTGGTGCTGTATCCCTAGCGCCGGACACCTTACCTCTCATGCCTTTGACGCTCGCCGATCGTGCGTTCGTTGAGCGTGCGCTTGCGTCGGGAGAGATCACCACTGGGACGTCATTAGCCGCCTATGCCTTCGCGCCGCACATGATCTGGAGGGCCTTGTTCTCTTACTGGTGGGCTGAACTCGCGGGCCATCTCTGCCTGTTTGCCGAACATGCGGACGGGCTCTTCCTGTCGCTTCCTCCACTCGGTCACGGACCCATGTCAGAACCGTTAGCCCAAGCCTTTTCGCTGATGCATGAGCGCAATCGCGGGTCAAGCGTGAGTCGCGTCGAGAACGTCACAGAGAACCTCAAATCATCGTTCGAAGCGCTAGGGTATCAGGTCAAGCCGAAGGACCCGGACTACCTGTATCGCGCTCGCGATCTGATCATGCTGGCGGGGGATCGGTACAAGTCGCAACGGGCGGCCTGTAACCGTTTCGTACGCGAGCGTCGGTTTCGCGTTGAGCCGTATCAGGACGTTCATCGAGACGCCTGTCTGGCGCTGTTTCGGGAGTGGACGGCGCAAAAGGCAACCGCCGGGCTGGATGCAGTGGCACAGCACATGCTCGCGGATGCGGAATCGGCCCATCGGGAAGCCTTGGCCCATCAACAGGCTTTGGGGCTGGCCGGGAAAGTCGTGTGGGTGGACGACGTGATCCGCGCCTATACCTTCGGATATGAACTCTCGCCGTCGGTGTTCTGTGTCCTGCTGGAAGTGACGGACCACAGCATTCCGGGACTGGCGCAATTTGTCTTTCGCGAGTTCTGCAGGGAAGTTGCAGGTCGAGGCTACGAGTTCGTCAACACCATGGATGATTCAGGGCTCCCGAGCCTGGCCCGATCAAAGCAAGCGTATCACCCTTGTCGGTTGGTTCCGAACTATGTCGCCACAGAGGGCTGAATAAATGCAATGGTCGCCCCAGAGACTCAAGGCTCGCCGACCGTACGCCTGGCTGCCGGCCCTCATCTTCTTGTCGATCGTCGTGGCGCTAGTCATCGGCCTGCTGGCCCTGCGCTTCCTCGAAACTCGTCTGGTAGCCACTACGGGGGAGAGCTTGAGCCTCGCGGCCGCCGAGGTCGCGGACAAGCTGGACCGGTTCCTGTTCGAGCGGTATGGCGATGCCCAGATGATTGCCCGGGCCTTCAGCCGGCGGATCTCCGATCAGGCCTATGTCACGGACTACTTGGCCTGGATGAAGCAGTCCTACGGCGTCTATCTGTGGTTAGGGGTCACGGACAAGGAGGGGCGGATCATCGCCGCCACGGATCCGGCCACGATCGGACAGGACCTCAGTAGAAGGACCTGGTTCCACGCTGTCCGAGACAGACGGACCATGCACGTCGGTGATGTGGAGCCCTATGAGGCGGCCGGCGGCATGGACTCGGTGGCCTTCACGGCACCGATCGTTGGCCCGGATGGAAGGTTTCTCGGTGCAGTCTCGACTCGCGTCGCGCTTCCGGCTTTGGAAGATGTGGTCGTCTCGACCATTCGAGCCCTTCGGATGCGGCTGGAATACTTGGAGTCGATCGAGTACCAGTTTCTGACTCATGAGGGCGCGGCCTTTATCGATTCGGATCTCTGGCATAAAGGCAATGTCAACCTGAAACAGCTGGAGCTTCCCTCGGCGCGCCTGCTCGACTCTGGCCAGCCCGGCTATGTCGAGGAGGAACACTTGCGCAGACATGTGCCAGTGGTGACGGGCTATGCCCGCACACAAGGCCATCAGGCCTTCCCAGGCCTGCAGTGGGGGGTGCTGGTGCGGGTTAACCGGAGCGACATCCTGGCCCCCATTCGGGAGGTGCTTTGGAAGATCGGGCTGGCGGGGGCGGTGATCTGGGTTCCAATGGTCGCACTGCTGTTCTGGGCCACGAGGCGCGTGCAGCAGGAATACGTGCAAGCACAGCTTGAGAGTATGCGCGCCAGGGCGGCGGAGGCAACGATGCGCCAAAGCGAGGCACGCACCAAATCAATCGTCCAGACAGCGTTGGACGCCGTTATTAGCATTGACGCAACGGGGGTCATCACTGAATGGAACCCACAGGCAGAACGGACATTCGGCTGGTCGCGTCAGGAGGCTATCGGGCGGACCCTGTCCACTACAGTTATCCCCCTTGAGCATCGGGAGGCCCATGAGCGTGGGTTGAAGCACTTTCTCGCCACCGGCGAAGGGCCGGTGTTGAACAAGCGGATCGAGATGCCCGCCGTCCATCGTGACGGGCACAAATTCTCTGTGGAACTGTCAATCTGGCCGATGCGGCTGGGGGAGACTTATACCTTCAGCGCCTTCGTGCGCGATATCACTGAGCGGAAACGGGCGGAGCGGCGTCTGGCTGCCCAATATGCCGTGACGCGTGTCTTGGCGGAATCCTCGACACTCCAGGAGGCTGGCTCCAATATGTTGCAGGCGATCTGCGAGAGCCTGAACTGGGAGTTGGGCGGGTTATGGAGCGTGGATCAGCGTAGCGACCTGCTGCGCTGTCTTGACATCTGGCATGTGCCGACGGTGAAGGCCGCTGAGTTTGTTGCGGACAGCAAGCAGCGCACGTTTCTCCCCGGCATCGGACTCCCTGGCCGTGTCTGGTCCAGCGGCCAACCGGCCTGGATTCCTGATGTCGTCAAGGATACGAACTTTCCGCGGGCGCCAATAGCGGCCAAGGTGGGACTGCACGGTGCCTTTGCATTCCCCATCCGGGTGGGAAATGAGGTCTACGGGGTGCTGGAGTTTTTCAGTCATCAGATCCGTGAGCCGGACCGGGAGCTGCTGGAGATGGTAGCAGACATCGGAATCAAGGTCGGCCAGTTCGTCGAGCGGAAGCAAGCCGAGGAAGCGCTGGATCAGGCCGAGGCGCAATTACGCCAATCGCAAAAGATGGAGGCCGTCGGACGACTCGCCGGAGGCGTCGCCCACGACTTTAATAATCTCTTAACCGTCATCACAGGCTACAGCCAACTGGTCCTCAGCCGCCTCGGCCCCACTGACTCTCTGCGGAGCCCAATCGAGGAGATCCAGAGGGCGGGTGATCGAGCTGGCACGCTGACCAACCAACTCTTGGCCTTCAGCCGCCGGCAGGTGCTTGCGCCAAAGGCGTTGGACCTGAACAAAGTTGTAGGCGATATGGGGGGCATGTTGCGACGGCTGCTCGGCGAAGACATTGAACTGCTCACTATCCTGCAGCCAGGACTGGGCATCGTCAAGGCTGATCCCGGGCAGTTTGAACAGGTGATTATGAACCTCGCCGTCAATGGACGCGACGCTATGCCGAAGGGTGGCAAGCTGATTCTCGAAACAACCAATGTCACTTTGGGTCGAAATCCTGGCCAGGAGCCCGTCGTGGCCGAACCAGGGTCGTACGTGGTGCTGACGGTGAAGGACACTGGATGCGGAATGGACGCGGAGGTTCAGTCACATCTTTTCGAGCCGTTCTTCACCACCAAGGAAGAGGGCAAGGGGACTGGACTTGGACTTTCTACCGTCTATGGGATTGTGAAACAGAGCGGCGGTTTCATCGAGATTCACAGTGAACCGGGAAAGGGAACGAGTGTTCAGATCTATTTGCCGCAGATTGCCGTCGAGACGAAGGTGGCTGAGCCTCGGCAGGTTCCTGTTGCGCCGCCGTCGGGATCCGAAACAGTACTCTTGGTCGAAGATGAAGCCATGATCCGCACGATGGTGGGCACGGTCCTTCGATTGCACGGGTATCTGGTGCTGGAGGCGCGTGACGGTCCCGATGCGTTGCGGGTTGCACGGGAGCACGCCGCTCCGATTCACCTCCTTCTGACTGATGTCGTCATGCCGGGAATGAGCGGGCGAGAGGTTGCTGAACGGCTGGTTTCGGTCCGCCGTGACCTCAAGGTGCTATATATGTCAGGCTACACAATCGAAGCCATGGCCCACCACGGGCTGTCGGATGCAGCCACCGAATTTATCCAAAAGCCCTTCACCCCGAACGCCCTGGCGCAAAAAGTCTCCGAGGCGCTGGGGAAGTCCCGAGCGACCTGACAGCCTCCCACCAGCCCCTGCCCTTGAACTGCCTCTCAGGTGATGGTGTGGCTTGTGAAGGAGGCGAGCGGGGCTTATAATGCTGCTCACTTCGATAGGGATGCAAGGAACTGCATGAACCACACAGGAGATCAGGTTCAGACAAAAGGGCGGGAGTTGGAGATTGACCGGTATCGGGTCCGGCAGGAGCCCTATTACGCCGAAGTGAACGGCGAAATCGACCTGTTCACGATTGCTGCTCAGAGCCGGATGCCGGTCATGTTAAAGGGGCCGACCGGCTGCGGGAAAACGCGCTTCGTGCAACACATGGCCTACCGGCTGAAACGGCCCCTCATCACCGTCGCCTGTCACGAGGATCTCACGGCCTCCGATCTAGTAGGGCGATACCTCTTGAAGGGGCAAGAGACGGTCTGGGTGGATGGACCGCTGACGCTCGGCGTCAAGCACGGGGGCATCGTCTATCTCGACGAAATCGTCGAGGCCAGGAAAGATACCACCGTGATCATTCATCCGCTGAGCGACGACCGACGCCTGCTGCCGGTTGAAAAGAAAGGGCAGGTAATCGAGGCGGTGGATGAGTTCATGCTGGTCATCTCGTACAATCCCGGCTACCAAAGCGTTCTCAAAGATCTGAAGCAAAGCACCAAGCAGCGCTTCATGGCCATCGAGTTCGGGTATCCGCCTCGTGAGATTGAAGTAGGCGTGATTGAGCATGAAGCGGGTGTGGACAAGGACGTCGCCCAGCGGCTGGTGAAGCTGGGCGAGAAGGTCCGGAATCTTCGTAACCACGGCTTGGAAGAAGGGATCAGCACCAGACTGCTGATCTATGCCGGCGACCTGATCCGGCAGGGCGTACCGCCGGCCCGCGCCTGCGAAGCGGCCGTGACGCGGCCGATTACCGACGATCCCGATATGCAGAAGAGCATCCAGGAGTTGGTGAAGGCGATTTTCTGAAGAGGGGCACGATGCGGAGCATCCTGAGTGTCCTTGCGGTTCTTGTGCTGTCCGTCGGCATCTACGGGTGCAGCTATCTCTTCTACCCGCGCGCGGGCGACTATCTGGAACAGGCGAAGGGCGCAACCGGCGCTGACACGATCATCAACCTGACCACCATGCTAGATGCCAGCGCCAAGGCTGCCCGTGGCGAGAACTATGAGAACGGCCTGGACGATCTGCACAACCAGTTTCACGCACTCCACGGCGCCATGTGCGGGGTCACGAAGGAGCAGGCGGCAACGCCGGCCTATGCCAAGGCGGTCACGATCCAGAAGGAAATACGGACGGTCGTTCACCGCCTGTGGAAGAACCGCAGGGACCAGGCCTTGCGCGAAGTGCACCTTGACCTCTTCACGAAGCGCGTTCAGGAGCTGCGCGAGACGGTCCAAGCTCTTAAAGGGTAACGCACCGACGCAATCTTTCTCCGGTCTTCTTCCCGCTCCATGAGCCAATCACCGGCGCAGGACACCCCAGAGGGGGCCGTTCTCACCATCCATGTCCAGCCCAAGGCGGCATGTACCGAATACGTGGGAACGCAGGGGGATGCGCTCAAGTTTCGCGTCGCTGCGCCGCCGATTGAAGGGGCTGCCAACGAGGCGCTGCGCGCATTCCTGGCCGAGCAATTCGGCCTATCCAGGGGTGGTGTGGTGATCCGTGCGGGCCTGGCGTCACGGCGCAAGCGAGTGCTGCTGACCGGCGTGCCAGCCAATCTGGTGCGGGAAGTCTTGGCGGATCGGCCGCCTAGATCAGAAAACAGGCGGGGAAATCGGCTAAGAGACACTGGAGTCTGATCGAAATCCGTTCCAGCCGTTTCATCGCCTCCGGCGTCGGCGCTGTAGGGTCCAGCCCTTTCAACCACTTGTCGTCTTGTTCGAGCTTCCAGAGTGAGAGGGACGAAGTCCCTGGAATTCCAGTGTCCCGTTTGGCGGCCTGCGTGACGAGCGGACGCAGGGTTGTGACCTCGTCGGCAAACTCGATCCGGTTCACCTGGAACTCGTAGGGGGCTGTATCCTGATCCATTCGTTCGGCCAGGTTCGCAAGCCATCTGACCGTCGCAGCCATCCGCTCGTAATGGAGCGTGTCGGGCAGGTCAGATGTCTGATGGTAGCGAGGTGTCCGGCCAGACGAGAGAAACAGAAAGGGGACCGAGGCGTTCCGGAACGAGTCGTAGTCACTGAAGGAGACCTGTCCGATCAAGGGAATCTCCTCGACCAGGTGCAGTCCGAGTGTCAGAACCGTGAGGGGTGAGGGGTGAGGCGTCAAGGGTGTCGCAGGCGCTGCTTTTACTCGCTGGTAAAGTCCAGGGCACTTCTCGGCGCCTGCGGCGAACACCACGTCCCGCAGGGGCTTCCAATGCACGCCGCCCATGAGGTCCATGATGATCGCGGTCTGCAGGCGCGAGGGAGAGCCGATCTCCGGTGGAAGGTGGTCCATAAAATACTGCGACCCCATGTTCGGAGTGCGGATGAAGGGAGGCTCTTCCGCATTAAACGCGACAAACAGCAGGTGGTGGTGCGGGAGCCTCGGTAGCATGCGCGCAGTTTCGAGAAGGATCGCCACGGCCGATGCGTTGTCATCTGCGCCCAAATGCTGCCCACCCAGATGGTCATAATGCGCGCCAATCAACAGCCAGGGCGATGCTGAGTCGGGGCTCGCTCCTGGCCGCAGTCCGATCAGGTTATCACCGAGTGCCGGAGAGATCTGTTGTCCGTAGCGGCCCACTGAGGGCAGAGCCTCAAGACCCAGCTCCTGAAATCTGGTCGCGATATAGTCTGCTGCCGCGCGGTTCCCGGGAGTGCCGGGCTTCCGGCCTCTAAGTTCTGGTCCGGCAAGATACGCGACGTGCGCTCTCAGTCGCTTGGCGAGCTCGCTGGTAACCAGCAGGGTTCGTGGATCAATTGCGGTTGAGGCGATCATGGTAAACAAGGGTTCTGCGACAGTGATGATGAGAGTGATGAGCGTAGCGGCAGCGAGAGCGAGAGTCCACCGCTGACGAGGATATGGATCGTTCAAGGTGTCGGCATCTTGTCCGGTTCAGCCTTCGCCTGGGCTTTGTGACGGAGGGCTCGTCCCTTGTCAGGGGTGGGGTCGGTGATAAGCCCATACACCTGTCGGCCCTCGTGGTCCTCCGGTAGGTATTCGGTAATCGGCATGCCGTCTTCTCGCACGAACAACAGGCAGTGGCAGTATTTGTAGATCTGCATCTCGTCGCAGGCGCAGATCCAGCGGCGGAGCTTGGCTTCGGCCTGTTTGTCCGGATAGAAGTTGCAGGGGCAGAGCGGCTTGCCGAGCTCATCCACGTGCGCTGCAAGCCCATTCACGACCGCTTCGGTCACCGCCGGATTCTGATGAAAGGTTGTCCCGCTCTTCGCGGCGAAGCCCTTCACAAATTTCCACATCTTATCGAGACTCTCTTTGGTTGGCTGATCCATGATCATCCTCGTGCCATTCGCCCTGTGCCTGCGGCGCTAGTTTACAAGCGCTGGCACCTCCTTTACAATCCACAAATTGCCCGCACACTTGCCTAGATGGAATGCGATGACAGAAACTCCATGCCCTCGCAGCGCTCAGGAGAAATTGGTCGCCCGCCTTGCCGGGCAATTGGACCAGGCGACTGCCGTTGACTTAGTTGAGGCGATGGTTCAGGCGACTGGTCAGCCCGACCTGCCTGCAACAGTCATTGAGCTCCTCGACGAGCTTCAAGAAGTTTCCTCGAAGGCAGCACAGGGGGCGATCGAGGCTCTTCCGGATCTGCGACGCCGCGGGGCAATGGGCACAGTGGTCTCGTGGTTGGACCTCGGGGTGGCGCTGGCTGGGTCTTCCGGCGCGGCCGCCATGAAGTATCTCAAGGAGAGCCCGCTGATCCTGGGTCTGATCCAGCCGGCAACGACTCAAGCCCGAGTCCTGACGCTGGCACTGGAGCTGGCTGACAGCGATCCCAATGTCGCGCTCGATTTCTTCCGAAAGGCGCCTGAGCTCCTCACGGTGCTGTCCGCGGACGAGTTGGGAAGCTGGGCGGAAGTCGGTGTCGAGCTGGCTCGGTTCGATTACGTGCTGGGCATTGAATTTTTCCGTCAGAGTCCTGCCGTCGCGCAGGTGATCCAGTTGGAGCAGGTCCGCGACTGGGTCGGATTCGGGATGAAGCTGATCACTCAGAACAGCTTGGGCAAGCCTGACTATCTTGGCACCTTGGAGTTTTTCCGAACGAGTGCAGCCATCCTGGGGGATATTCAGGAGGGGGCGGTTAGGAAGCAGGTGATCGCCGTTGGTTCGGTTCTCGCCGATCGTGATCCAAAGTCAGCCATCTCGTTCCTCGCAGAGTCTCCCACGCTCCTTCGACGAGTCCCTTCCGAAGGCTGGCAGCTCCGCGTGCTCCAATACGGTGCGCTCGTGGCGGAGCGGGACGCGGAGGCGGCCTTGGCCTATCTGCGCCGCTGCCCAGAAGTCCTGGCTCTGCTCGGCACTGCCGCAGATGTGCAGACGAAGTTCGAGGACTGGTTCAGAGGTGGGATTGAGATCGTGGACTATAGCATCGAAGGCGCTCGGGCCTATTTCTCGCTGGAAACCAAGAAGGCGTTGGCATCGGTTGAGCAGGCCATGAGCGGCGTTCCGCTCAGACAGGTCGCCAGATCGCTCAAACTGTTTGCTCAAGGGTTGTGTGGAATCGAGGTAACGATCCAGTCGTTGCCTGAGACAATCACGCATGGTGAGCCTGCCAAGGAACCAGCTCGAGCCACGGTCAGTCCGGATGGGCAGGCCATTGCGCTGCCGGCTCTCCTCAGCCGTTATCCGACGCGAGAGGAAAATATCCGGCTCTATACCGTGATGACAGCCCATGAAGCAGGGCACTTGGAATTCGGCACCTATCGCCTCCAGCTCAGCCAACTGGCTGATCTGATTGCCGAGGTCAGGAGCCGGTACGGCCGGCCCGATAGGCAACAGGTTGCCACGTTAGCCCAGGTATTTGCGCTCTATCCCCAGCCTGGACTGATTCGTGACCTCTGGACGGTGCTGGAAGACGCCAGGGTCGAATATCGGCTGCAACATGAATATCCAGGTCTGAGGAGTGATCTCGCTAGGCTGGCTCAGGAAGCAGTCACAACGAGGTCGCTTCAGCACGGGCTGTCGGTTCGGGAGCTGGTCGTGGACGCCCTGTTGCTGCGCTCCACGGCCGAGCCGGGGACGGTCCGGGTTCCAGACTCGATCGCGGCAATCGTGGAACAGGCCTGGGCATTCTGTCAAACGATCCTGACTCCGACTGCGATGGCTGGGGATGCGATCAGAGTCGCCGATCGAATCTATGTGGCGCTGGAAGAGATGATCCACCCTGCAAGCCGCGATATGGAGGTACAGGAGCCAATACCGGAAGCGGACCTTGGAGTCGGACCGAAGGCGTCAGAGGAAATATCCGGAATGTATCGGCCTGTGACGAACTGGGCCTATCGCGGCACGATGAAACCAGAGCTGGTCACAGACAGGGGTTGGTTTGGGCAAGAAGGTTCCGACGATGAGGCAGGCTCCCAGAGGGGCACTCAGGCAGCGGAAGAGCCGGCACAGTCGTATGTCGGACTTGCTCCGGGTAATACACACCGGCGTTCCGGAGAGCGACGTGGCGAGCTATCAGACGGTGCCCTTGTTCCGGGTTCAAGGCCGGCCTCGTCTGCTGAACAGATGCAGGCCTTGGACGATGATCAGCGAGGGAGACACGAAACAGAGCGGTCCAGGGGCCGAGCCTTTCTATATGACGAATGGGATGGTGTGATTCAGGACTACCGATCCGGTTGGTGTCGAGTGGTGGAGTGGGTTGCCCCAGAGGGTTCCAGTGACTTCGTTGAAACCACGCTGACCGAGCACGGACCAGCGGTGCGGCTGCTCCGTCGGTATTTTGAGAGTCTCCGGCCGCTGGGCCTGCGCCGTGTTCACGGGCGGGCGGACGGCGAGGAACTGGACCTCAATGCACTGGTAAGGCGAGCGGCGGATCTGGCGGCTGGCGTGGAGCCTTCCGATCGAGTCTATGTCAGCCGCGAGAAGCGAGAGCGTGATGTGGCGGTGGCGTTTCTCGTGGATATGAGCGGATCCACCAGCAGACAAATCGAGTCAGATGGGCGTCGAGTCATCGACGTGGAGAAAGAAGGGCTCGCATTGTTATGCGAAGCATTGGAGGCGGTCGGCGATCAGTACGCGATCTACGGCTATTCCGGTCAGGGGCGGCATCAGGTTGACTTCGTCATCGTGAAGGATTTTGACGAGTCGGCCCGTGGGCGCGCCGCGCAGCGGATCGGCGCAGTCACCCCGCTTCATCAGAACCGGGACGGCGCGGCGATCCGGCATGCGGCGCGCAAGCTCCTGGCCAGAAACGCCCGCACCAGGTTGCTGGTCCTGATCAGCGATGGCAAACCGCTTGACGACGGGTACACAGACGAGTACTCCCTGGAAGATACCAAGATGGCCCTGCGGGAGGTCTGCACGCGCGGCATTCATCCGTTCTGCATCACGGTGGACCGGGATGCAGACGACTATCTGAGGCGGATGTACGGAGAGGTTCGGTTTCTGGTGATCGACAACGCGGCAGCACTGCCGGAGCGGTTACCGAGGGTGTACCAACAATTGACGAAGAGCTAATAGCGAATGGCTTATGGCAGATGGCGTATGGCCGATGCCTCAGAATTCAGAAGTCTTCGCTATATGCTATTGGCTCTTGTATGACTGAACGCACAGTGCCGCCGTGGCTGTACAAACTGTTCACAGGTCACCAGTATCCCTACATACGGCGACAGGCGAAATTTGCGAACAAGGATATTAAGCCAGGAGAAGAGCGACCGGAGCCGACGCGAGAGGCCATTGACGCCAAGTTCCGGGAGATCTTTCCGCGCTGCTGGGTGAAGGTCCTCCAAGAGGTCAAGACCGGGATGATCGTGAGCTTTGTGGAATTGGGAACCTATGAGCCCGGGCAGTACCAGCAGTTGGTGGACAATCCTGAAGAATTCCTGGCCAAGACCTACGGCAAGAAAAAGATCAAAGTGAATTTTTATGACGGTGAGAACTTTGTTTGCACGATCAACTTTAAGGTGGCAGGGTGGACAGGACATGACGAGCATTGAGACGGATGTGAATCGTTAAACGTTCAACGGGTTGGGGAACCGCACCTGGCGGCTTTTCTGAGAGCGATTAACGAATAACGTTTAACGATTAACGAGGTACGAGCATGGCGCGACCGAAGATAACCGTGGTTGGAGCAGGCAACGTCGGTGGTACAGTGGCGCAGCGTCTGGCCGAGAAAAACTACTATGACATCGTCCTGGTGGATATTATCGAGGGGGTTCCACAAGGAAAAGCCTTGGACCTGACACAGGCAGGACCGATCTGCGGGTACAGCTCTCGGGTGGTGGGCGCCAACGGGTACGATGACACGGCTGATTCCTCGGTGGTTGTGATTACCTCCGGAGTCCCTCGCAAACCGGGGATGAGTCGGGATGAATTGCTGGCGACGAACACGAGAATTGTGCGTGGGGTCGTGCAGGAGGTGGCGAGGCGGTCACCGGACGCGATCCTGCTCATGGTCGCGAATCCGCTGGACGCGATGGCTCATGTGGCGTACCGCGTCAGCCGGTTTCCGAAACAGCGGGTGGTCGGGATGGCGGGTGTCCTGGATTCAGCGCGGTTTCGGTCCTTCATCGCGGCTGAATTGGGGGTGTCTGCTTCGGAGGTGCAGGCGATGGTGCTGGGAGGCCACGGCGACACCATGGTCCCGTTACTCCGGTACACGACTGTGGGGGGGCGGCCGCTCAGCGAGTGGCTACCGAAGGACAAGCTGGAAGCGCTTGTCCGGCGGACACGGGACGGCGGGGCAGAGATCGTGGACCTCCTTAAGGCTGGCAGCGCCTATTATGCGCCGTCGGCAGCGGTGACGGAGATGGTCGAGGCGATTCTGAAGGATCAGAAACGGGTGCTGCCCTGCGCCGCGCTCTGTGAGGGTGAATATGGTTTCTCAGGAGTGTTTGTGGGAGTACCGGTCAGGCTTGGGCGCAGAGGTGTGGAGGCAATCATTGAATATGATCTGACCGCGGAAGAGCGTACAGCCCTGGCGACCTCGGCCGCGGCGGTGCGGGAGCTCTGTTCGGTGGTGGACCGACTGCTGGAGACGTGAAATAGTCGGCGACAGGATCTGCAGGCTTACCCCAGCTTCTTGACATTCGGTGTTGCCTGGAGTAGAGACTTCGGCCTAGCAGTTAACCTCAGTATGGTGCGACGATGAAGTTTCTGGAGGATCCGTACCAGACAATGGGCGCTGGGTTCGCCCTGACGGTCGTCCTGGTCGTTTTCTGGCTCATGATTCGCTAACTAACGAACAAGTGTGAGTTTTAAGTGATGAGTTTCTGGTGCGGTAACTGAAAACTCACAACTAAAAACTTAAAACCCAAGAAAAGAAAGGTGGTCACTATGCCGGACGCGGCTGCATGGGTAGAGATCCTGTTGCGCTGGGTTCACTACTTGGCTGGGATCACGTGGATCGGCCTCCTGTACTTCTTTAACCTCATCAACGCCGGGTTTCTCAAGTCGCTGGACGCCGGGCAGAAAGGCGTCGTGATCCCTCGGTTGATGCCCAATGCCCTCAACTGG
>Ga0187892_10005199_pt1 | contig 20749 bp, 16 predicted proteins | sample MA1701073metaG_FD_139345 | JGI IMG/M metagenome (GOLD analysis project Ga0187892, IMG submission 139345) | Bio-ooze microbial communities from a basaltic lava cave in the Kipuka Kanohina Cave System on the Island of Hawaii, USA - MA170107-3 metaG ... | reverse complement strand
TATCTTTGCGGGCACTCATTGGGGTTGCAGCCGAAGGGCGTGCGGCCGGCGATCGAGCAAGAATTGGCCGACTGGGCGGCGCTGGGCGTGGATGGGCACTTTCAGGGGCGCCGGCCGTGGTACTCATACCATGAAGTATTTCGTGAGTGCGGAAGCCGGCTGGTCGGGGCTGTGCCGGGCGAAGTTGTCATGATGAACAGTCTGACGGTGAACTTACACCTCATGATGGTGACGTTTTTTCGTCCGACGGCGGATCGCCACAAAATCCTCATGGAGTATCCGGCGTTCCCGTCGGATACGTACGCGGTCAAAACGCAGCTTGCATATCATCGCTACGATCCTGAGGAAGCGTTGTTGATCGTAAAACCGCGGGCGGGTGAACACACTCTGGCGACCGCGGACATCGAGGCGTTCCTTGAAGAACATGGTGGGCGAATTAGCCTGGTGCTGCTTGCTGGGGTTAATTTTCTTACCGGCCAGGTTATGGACATTCCGCGAATCACGGCGGCGGCGAGGCGCCAGGGCTGCGTCGTGGGTTGGGATTTGGCGCACGCGGCCGGGAATGTGGTGCTGGCGCTGCATGATTGGGACGTCGACTTCGCGGTTTGGTGCAACTACAAATACCTGAATAGCGGTCCCGGGGCGGTAGGGGGGTGCTTCGTGCACGAGCGGCACGCCCGTAGTCTCGCACTCGGTAGGTTCGGGGGGTGGTGGGGCAACGATCCGGACACGCGATTCAGGATGCATCTGCAACCGGATTTTGTTCCGCGGACCGGGGCTGATGGCTGGCAGATCAGCAACCCGCCGATCCTGGCGATGGCCCCGGTGAAGGTGTCGCTGGACCTGTTCGACGAGGCGGGGATGCCGGCGCTTCGAGAGAAGTCACTCTCGCTTGCGGGTTATCTCCAATATTTGATCGATCGTCTGCCGCCCGGTAGGTTCGAAGTCATTACTCCGGTCGCGCCCGAGTTCCGCGGGTGCCAAGTTTCCATGCTGGTTCATGACCGTCCTAGGGAGTTGCTCGCAGCCCTGAATGAAGAAGGCGTAGTTTGTGATTTCCGTGAGCCAAACATCATCCGGGTGGCACCCGTATCGTTTTACAACACTTTTCTGGATGTGTGGACGGTTGGACAAGTCCTGGCACGACATGCCGATGCGAAATAGCCGCGATGGGACAGGCGCTTGGCGTCGTGATCGGGGGGCCGGCCATGAGCAGCGTTGACCGGTCGAAGTTCGCCATAGTCGGCGGCGGCCTGGGCGGGGCGCTGATGGCCATCTATTTGGGGCGCGCGGGGCACGAGGTTGATGTGTATGAGATGCGCGACGATCTTCGTACGAGCACGATTGCGGCCGGTCGGTCGATCAATCTGGCCCTGTCCCACCGGGGGATCTGCGCGCTGCAAGGCGTCGGTCTGGCGGAGGAGGTTCTAAGCCAGGCAGTTTCGATGCCGGGCCGGATGATTCACTCGCCAACGGCGTCGCTGAGTTTTCAACCGTACGGCGAAGGCCAGGACCAGGTGATCCATTCGGTTTCGCGGGCGGCGTTGAACGCAGCTTTGCTGAACGCCGCGACGCGCCAGACGAACGTGCGCCTGATTTTCAACGAACGTTGCACCAGGGTGGACCTGGACAGCGGTGAGTTGGAATTCACCAACGGGCGGACGGGAGTTCGGACCGCCGTAAAGGACCGGATCGTCGTCGGTGCGGACGGGGCTTTTTCCGCGGTGCGACGATCCATGCAGCGACGGGACCGATTTAACTACCGGCAAGACTACCTTGAGCATGGGTACAAGGAGTTGACGATCCCCTCGGGTCCAGGCGGCGAGTACTTGCTCGCCAAGAACTCGCTGCACATCTGGCCGCGGCGGTCGTTTATGATGATCGCCCTGCCGAACGCGGATGGGTCGTTTACATGTACGCTGTTCTGGCCACTGGAAGGCAACGCCAGCTTTGCCGCATTGAAAACGAAACGGGATGTCGTGGATTACTTTGCGAAGACCTTCCCGGATGTCGTGGGGCTTATTCCGACGTTGGATCAGGACTATTTTCATAATCCGACCAGTACCCTTGTGACGATTCGATGTGACCCCTGGTTTGTCGAGGATCGAGTCGTGCTACTGGGCGACGCGTGTCATGCGGTGGTTCCGTTTTACGGGCAGGGGATGAACGCGGCGTTTGAGGATGTGATCGTCCTGAGCGAGCGCCTCGCGCTGCACGGAAAGGACCGAGCGACGGCGTTTGCAGAATATCAACGGGAGCGCAAGCGGAACGTCGACGCCCTAGCGGATCTGGCCATCGAGAATTTTGTGGAAATGCGGGACCATACGGGCTCGCATGTCTTTCGATGGAAAAAGAAACTCGAAAAGACGTTGCATCGCCTATTTCCCAATTGGTTTATTCCGTTGTATACCCTGGTGACGTTCACGCGCACACCGTATGCGGCAGCCGCTCGTCGGGCGCGTAGGCAGAATCGATCGGTCGTCGCGGTCGCGGTGGCGGTGCTGCTCATCGGGCTGATCGGCATTGCGGGCCTGATTTGGTAGCGCGTCGCGGTGTGAGCCTGGAGGGACGGACGGGATGTCGTTGACCTACTGGAACTATTTGAATCTCTCTACGCTCCTCGATCTGCAGAAGGTTCAGTCCGATCCGCCGGAGCATGATGAAACGCTGTTCATCGTCATTCATCAGGTCTACGAGCTGTGGTTTAAGCTTGTGCTGCACGAGTTCGAGAAGATCAAGCGGGACTTCGCGGAAAACAATTTGTTTGGCGCGATCGCGACCTTCAAGCGGGCGCGCACGATCATGAAGACATTGGTGGGCCAGCTCGACATTCTGGAAACGATGACGCCGATGTCGTTCACCAGTTTTCGGGACCGGCTGGACACGGCCTCCGGGTTTCAGTCGGCGCAGTTTCGCGAGCTTGAGTACGTCCTGGGTTACAAGCGGCCGGAAATGCTGCAATACCAGGATCCGACCACGCCACAATATGTACGACTCGAACAGCGCCTGCGCGAGCGCAGCGTCGTGGATTACTTTTACGAATTCCTTGCCCATCGTGGCGTCGCCATCCCGACGGAGGTGCGCACGCAGGAGGTAACTCAGGCGGCGCGGCCCAACGTGGATGTTCAGGACGGACTGTATCGCCTCTATCGGACGCAGCCCGATCTGGCCATTCTGTTTGAGCTGATGACCGACTTCGACGAGGGTTGGCAGGAGTGGCGCTACCGCCATGTAAAGGTCGTGGAGCGAACCATCGGCAGTAAGAAGGGCACTGGCGGGACGTTGGGCGTGGAGTTCCTCAAGAAGTCGTTGTTTCAACCGCTTTTCGCCGACCTTTGGGCGATCCGGCACCGGCTCTAGGCTGAGCGGAGGCTAGGCCTACATGATCTACGACATCACACCGCCGATCAGCGAGTCGCTGAAGGTTTGGCCGGGGGACACGCCGCCGTCTCGCCAGATTCTCTGTGACATGAAACGGGGAGCAAATCTCACACTCTCGACGCTTCATGCAACCGTCCATCTCGGCGCACACGCCGATGGTCCGAATCACTATGGTCGCGACGCCCGGTCGATCGATCAACAAGACCTGGAATACTACGTGGGGCCCTGCCAGGTGATGCACGTCAAAGTCGAACGAGCCTCTCGGATCGCGGCAGCGGATATCGTCGCGCCGATTCGGGGGCCACGGATTCTGATCGGTACGAACACCTGCCCGGAGGCTGCGGTTTTCAATGAAGACTTCGCCGCGCTTGATCCCCGGCTGGTCGACTTTCTGCACGCGAAAGGGGTGCGCCTCGTAGGGATCGACACCCCGAGCGTCGATCTTTTCCCCTCGAAGGATCTGCCGGCTCATCGGCGGTTCCTGGCGCATGACATGGCCATCCTTGAAGGGCTTTCGTTATCGGGGGTCCCGGATGGCCTCTATGAGCTGATCGCCCTCCCGCTCAAGCTGGTCGGCTTTGACGCAAGCCCCGTTCGGGCCATCCTCCGCACCCCCGCGTAGATTCACGCTGCACGGCTCACCCAGGTTATCGGGCGCTTCAGTAGCAAACTGGGCTCGATAGAAGGGCCGGTCTGATAGGACTACACTTAGTAGACAGGATGGGGTGGCAGACCTGCAATGCACCGGCCTCATGGGCTCGCCGTGTCCGCCGGCTCCCCGCAGGGATTGCGAGCAACATGCGGTGTTCCGTTACTTTACGCGCCATGCTTACGCTCCTGGCGGAGTGCGCGGTCTGCGCTTCTTGCGTCAGAGCGCAGTCGGTGGAGCTTCTTTCGCCGAATCCCGAAACGAACGGCAATTTTGGAGTCGCTGTCTGCGGCGTGTCGGACGTGGACCTCGACGGCCGCGGCGATGTCATCGTCGGCGCGTGGCAGGAGGATCCGGAGATCAGCCCAGGGAACGCCGGCCGGGCCTATATTTTCTCAGGAGCGGACGGCTCCCTTTTGACGACGTTGCGGTCCCCGAACGAGGAAGCGGGCGGCAATTTTGGCGTCTGCGTCGCGGGGATTGGCGACATCGACGGCGACGGCCGAGGAGACGTGGTCGTTGGTGCGCCTCAGGAGGATCCCGGCAACAGCCCGGACGGAGCCGGCAGGGCGTACGTCTTTTTCGGCGAAAGGGGACGGCTTCCTTGGACTCTGGCGTCGCCAACTCCCGAGAACGGCGGAAATTTCGGGTCAGCGGTTGCCGGCGTTCCCGATGTGAACGGCGACGGGCGGGCCGACATTGTCGTTGGAGCGTACCGGGAGGACCCGGACAATAGTCCCCGGGACGCGGGGCGCGTGCATATCTTCTCGGGGGAAGATGGGACTTGGCTAGCGACGCTCAGGTCGCCGAACGAGGAGGCTGACGGGCATTTTGGTGCTGCCGTCAGTGGCGTCCCGAATGTGAACGGTGACGGCCGTGGTGGCATCGTTGTCGGGGCCGCACACGAAAACCCCAACGGCAGTCCGACCAGCGCCGGGCGGGCATACATCTTTTCCCTCGCCGCTGGGGCGTTACTCACGCCCTTGGCCTCACCCAACCAAGAGGCCATGGGCTTGTTCGGGTTCGCGGTCGCCGGCTTGGGCGACGTGAACGGAGACGGGCGGGGCGACGTCCTGGTCGGGGCCCGCCAGGAAACTCCCGACGGCGGTCCCGACAAGGCAGGGCGAGCGTATATCTTCTCCGGTGCGGACGGCGCATTGTTGGCTACGCTCGTCTCTCCGAATGAACAGGCCGTCGGACAATTCGGCATTTCGATGGCGGGAATCCCCGATGTCGACGATGACGGAACTGGCGACGTGGCCGTCGGAGCCGGCGGCGAGAGCTCATTAGGCGGGCAAGCCGGGGCCGGAAGAGTCTACGTATTCTCCGGGGCAACGGGCGAGCGACTGATGACGGAGGTTTCGCCGCATGATGAACCGGGCGGCGGATTCGGATGGGCGACGTCGGTGAGCGGCGTTGCGGACGTCGACGGCGATCAGGCGGGCGATTTGGTCGTCGGCGCCTACCACGAAGATCCCGGGGGTAGCCCGATCGATTCGGGGCGGGCGTATTTGCTGGTCAGTGATTGCAATCGCAACGGCGTTTCGGATGTGATGGACACGTCCGAAGGAGGATTAGCGGATTGCAACGCGAACGGGCGGCCTGATGGGTGCGATTTGGACCGCGATGCCGACGGGGCCGTCGATGGGTGCGACGGCTGTCCGACGGACCCAGACGTCATTCAGTGTACCTGCGGAGACTCCGAAGTGGACACCGACTTCGACGGCGTGCCGGACTGTCTCGACAACTGCATCGACGTATTCAACCCCGGACAGGAGGACGCGGACGGCGACGGAATCGGTGATGCGTGCCCGTGCATCCCCCGGAGGTATGGCGACGTCAATCACGACGGACGCGTGGACGTTGATGACATTCTGTGCGTTCTGGACGGGTTCGGAGAGTTTGCGAGCTGCCCGAAAGGGGATATCTTCCCTTGTCAACCCGACGGCATGATCGATATTAATGACATCGAATCGGTCTCGGATGCGGTCAGTGGGAACCCGCGTTGTCCCGATCCGTGTTCCTAGGTGCATCGGTTGAGCCGGGTTTGCGGGTAGCTCATCCTGGGTTGCCGTCAAGCGCTGGAGAGAATGTTCAGGATGTCGCCGTCGGAAACGACATAGGCCTTGCCCTCCTTGCGGACCTTCCCCCCGGCGCGGGCACCTTTCAGGTCTTTAAGGGCGACTAGATCGTCGTACGACACGGTCTCCGCGCGGATAAAACCGCGTGCCAGGTCCGTGTGAATCTTGCCTGCGGCTTCGACCGCCGTCGCCCCCAGTGGAATTGTCCACGCCCGCACTTCGTCAGCCCCCATCGTAAGGAACGAAATCAGCCCGCAGGCCCTGTAGCAGGTCCGGATCGACCGATCGCGAGCCGATTCGGCGAAACCCAAATCGGCCAGGAAGGCCGGGCGATCGGCCGGATCGAGCATTGCAATCTCCGCCTCAACGGCTGCGCTGAGGGCAAGAGACTCCGCTACGTGGTCTACATCGAGCCCTTCCGTCATGCTACTGGCATCATCCGACACGTTGCGAATGCACAGCAGCGGCCTTTCAGTCAAAAACGCAAAGCTCGATAGGAGCCGGCGCTCCTCATCCGTGGACAACACCGTCGACAAGGGTGACCCAGCCTCCAGTGCTTCGCGGCATCGCAACAGGAGGGCCAACTCACGCTTCTCCGCTTCGTGCGTTTTCGAGGGCTTTTTCAATGCCTTTTCCAGACGGTCCACCCGCGTGGTCACGGCGTCGAGGTCAGCGAAGATCAACTCGTCCCAGACGGCCGCAAAGTCCGCCTTGGCATCGACTCGGTTGCGATATGCCGGCACCGCGGCATTGGAAAAATCGCGTACGACCACCGCGAGCAACTCCGCTTGGCGGACCACCGGCAACAGGCGGCGCCACTCCTCCTGTCCTTTGGCTTCATCGAGAGCACACCCGGGCACATCGATAAACTCAATTGTCGCCTCGGTCACTTTCTTGGGCTGATACAGGTCCGTGAGGTATGCCAGTCGCGGATCGGGGACTCGGACAACGGCGTGGCGCGGTTCGCGCGCCGCGCCAGGCTCAGAATGGATTCCGGTAACGGCCGCGAAGATCGTCGATTTCCCCGACTGCGGCAGTCCGATGATGGCGACTCTCATGGCTTCACGCCCAGACTGTCTGCAACTCCGGCCGGATCGTCCTGATGGGACTCATAGAGTGGCGGAAATGGACTCTTGCCGGACATCGTTTTCAGCCAGCGCATTGTGCAGTTCGACAATCTCATAGGCGCCGACGGCATGGCTGTGATTGAACTCGACGACGTCTCCAATACGCTTTCCCATGATTTCCCGCGCAACCGGGGTTTGGTAGTTTAACCAGCCGGCGGCCGGATCCGCCTCCCAAGGTCCGGCCAGCACCATTTCATAGTGTTGCCCGTCCGTCGTTCGTCGAAGCACGACCTTGGTGCCGATCCCAACGTGGTCGGTCGGAATGTCCTGGGGCGAGATGACGTGGGCAATGGCCAGTTCCGCGTTCATCTGCGCCAGCCGCGCGCGGAGTAAGTCCCGTTCTTCCAAAGCGAACTTGTATTCAGAATTCTCGCTAAGATCGCCAAGTTCAGCGGCCCGTCCTATGGCCCGGGCGTTGTCCCGCATCTTTACATTGATGTGGTGTTCCAGCTCTTCGTGTTTCTTGGTAAGGCCGCGTTGCGTCACGTACAGAACATTCGCGCGATCCCACGGCGCGGCCTCAGGCCGTGCGACTTCCATCGTCGGAAACTGAAGCCGCAGTAGGTTCAGCAGCTCCCCACGAACGTTTCGGCCAACGCTTTCGAGCCGGCCGATTTGTGTCCGAAGCGCGGCGGCCATGCCGGGATCCAATCCTTCCAGGCAGCGGCGGAACCGCTCGTATTTTCGCCCGGCCAGGACCGTTTTCGCCCGCGAGGCGACTCGCTTTGCGGCATCCTTCGGAACGTCATCGCTTCGCTTCCCCTCGTCCAAAGTCCGTAGGAGCCGTGTCAGTAGGGTCAGCAACTGGATCTGGGACACGCGATCTTCGTTAGACGGTCCATCCCATAGCCAAAGCAACGCTTCAAAATGCTTGGCCGGATCAGCCAGAATCCGCTGGATGGAAGGTTCAAATTCCTCAGGGCCCAGGCCAGAGTCAACGAGTCGAGAGGCCACCCGGTCGCACGCCGCCATCGGCAGTGTCGGCAGGAGTGACAGCAACTGATGCTGCCAGTCCGCGGGGCCGCCCTCTGAAAGGGCCGTCAACGCCAAGTCGAACAGCGAATCGTCGTTGATAGCATCGAACAAATGACGCATGTTCGATGAGTTTCTGAACAGGGTGTTGACCGCATCAGCCGCGTCGGCAACGCCGATCAGCTCCCCGATCCATTGAGCCGTGAGCAACGATGGCGCCGCCGCGTGCGCTCCCGCGGCCGCCAGACGCTTCCCCTGCTCATGGAAATGGTCGTAGCAACGGCGCAACGCGGGCTGCGAAGGCGTCGTTTTCCTCGCCTTGCAATCTCGCAGGTACCGATCGACGATCGTTCGTTTGATCTGCGGGTCGTGTTCCGCCTGGAACTCAAGCAAGAAGGCCTCGTCCGGCACGACCGGTACATCAACGTACGTCACGATATAAGGACCACGGCCTTCGACCTTCACATGACGGCATGACTTCAGCGCGGTGCGAGCCCGACTCCACCAACTCTTCCAATCATTCGGCTTCAAAAATGCGGGGACGAGCATCGCCTCGAGACGATCGCTATCGATCTTGTTTTCCTGTTGCCGGCAGATATCGACGACAACGGCGGCGGGATCGTCATTGAGCCGCCGCTTCAAGTCCTCGGCGGCGAAATGCCTCATGACCCGAAAATCATCGGCCTTGGCGGGCTGATAGCGATCGGCGAGATGGACGGCGCCGACCGTTTCGACGTCGCCGTTGTCTAGGATGGTGAATCGCCAAGTGCTTCGGTCGATGGACTCGACTCGAGCCGCCACATCATCGTCACGGGCGACTAAGTAATCGCCCTCGCGCAGGGCCAGTCCGACCTCCAAGGTGCGCAGCGCACGCCGGACGGGCCGCCCGCCTGCGATGCCGGATTCCGTCAGCAATTCTTCGAGGCCGGCCTGCTCCGCGAAAGTGGAACGGTACAACTGCGTCACCTGGCCACGGAGCGTCTGACTCTCCCCCAATGCCAGGAGAAAGGGACCGGCCACTGTCAGCCCGTCATGCGGCGACCTCTGGTCGGAAAACGTTTCGATGGCCGCCCAAGCGAGTTCCTCAGCCTGCGCCATTTTTCCAACGCGACAGAGTTCCGCCAGAACGACGTGATAGGCGGCGAGGCCTTCGGGCGTCGCGTCGGAGGCTTCGACCAGCCGCATCCACTCCTCTTCCACTTTGGTCGTGTTACCGCTGCCGACCAATTGAACCAACGATTCCGGTTGCATAGTGAAGCCCGCTCTCCCTCGACCCTCGTCGTCGCACATGCGCCGAGCTTTGTAAGTATTGCATAATCGGACGGAGTTGTCGAGACCACTCGGTCACGGGCGGCGTCCGCACTTGTCACAAGGAAGCACAATCGCCGGTTTAGACGCCGCGCAGGCTTAAGCCTAGGCTTGCTGGGGTCAATCGTTTCCGCGTTGCAGTTCAGCTCCGAACCTGCGCCGTCGAACAGACTCGAGAGAAGGTCGTCCTCGGCGCCCGGGATTCGAGGGCAGCCTTCAGATACAAGTCGGTCATACGCTCGGCGGTGAGGTCCCAGCTGAAGGCGGCGGCGCGGTTTCTGCCGCGGCGCACCAACTCGGCCGTGTCGCTTGGCCCCACGCGGAGTCGCCGAATGGCGTCGGCGGTCTCGCGAGCGTCATCGGGAGCAACCAATATGGCCGCGTCGCCGCCGACCTCCGGCAGCGATCCGGCGGCGGCCGCGATCACCGGGCAACCGTACGCCATTGCCTCGAGAACGGGAAGTCCGAATCCCTCATCACGCGAGAGCATCAAGAGCATAGTTGCAGAAGCGTAGTGTCGTGCCAGAGCGTCGTCTGCAATGTCGCCGAGGAATCGAATGCGCCAGGGGTGCTTTAGCCGCCGGTACATCTCTGTGGCATCCTGACAGAGCGATGTGCGGCATCCGGTCAGCCACAGTTCCAGCGGATCATCGAATCGATCCCAGTACTGCTGAATGGCTGCAAACATCGCCGCGACGTTTTTGCGCGGATGGTGTCCGCCGACGTACAAGGCGTAGGGCGCCGTGGCCCGCTGCACTTCGATCCGTTCCACCGGTGCGACGCCGTTGGGAACGGTCACTACGCGCCTGGGGTCGACGCGAAATAGGGTCAATACCTGCCGTCGCACGTGCTGACTGACGGCCGTTACCAGGGTCGCTCGGCGAACCGAAGCGCGCATCGCCAATCGATAACACCACTCCTGAAGGCATGTTGCGAAGTGCGACCTGGGATCGTGCCAGGGGATTAGATCATGAATACTCAAGACGACGGGGACGCGGCGCAGCGCGGGTACGCCGGTATTCCACGTCGCATGATATACATCGACGCCGGCGCGGCGGATGATTCCCGGCAGCCGGCGCTCCTCCCACCACAACCGTCGAGCGGGTGTCCTATCCTTGCGGTCGAAATCGCAGGTGATCGTCTCGACGTCGCGGCGGCCGGCCCATGGGGATGCGGCTTGCGACGCGCATAGGACGACGACCTGAATATCATCGCGACGCACGGACGCATCGACGAGTTTCGTGACGACGCGACTGACTCCTGAGAATCTCCCGATCAACATCCGCGCATCGAGCATCACCCGTAGAGGCCTCATCGGAAAACGGCCTTCCTCGCAAAAAGCACGAGCGAAGCGCCGAAAAGCTTGTCCAGGCGCGAGATCTTGGTTTCCGCATGGGGACGGCGGGCCCTGGGTGAGAACGCCCAATGCTTGCGCATGAATTGCCAAAAGCCGATGCCGAGGACATCGGCCTCCGTCAACCCCGCTTCCCGCGATCGGCGGAGTAGCTCGCCGTGGGCGTAAGGTCGCTCCATGCCGTACGGCCACCAGCCGCGCAACTCCAAGTACTTTTTCCAAACCCGATAGGGAATGCACCATGCATTCGGAACGCTAATGATCGCCATTCCGCCCGCACGCAGTGCACAGGCATGAGCGGCAATCGCTCGGGTCCGATCGGCCCCTTGGAAGTGCTCGATCACGCCGGATGAAACGGCGACGTCGAAGCGGTCTGCATGGGCTTTGCGCGGCCCCAGAAAATCATCCTGTTCATAGCCGCCGGCCAGTCCCAGCCGGTCAAAGCGATATTGCGCCTGAGCGAGCGCGGCCGGGTTTTCATCCAACAGTGTCACCCGCGCCCCGCGCTCCGCAAGTAGGATGGATAGATCGCCACGGCCACTGCCTAATTCAATAGTCCGCAGGCCGGCGATGCGCCCGAAGGCAGATTCGATCCGCGACACGATCGCCGCCCAACGCAGTCCGTTGCGCTCACGTGCGAGCAGAGCATCATCCCGTGAATCAGACGGATGATGCCGCCATACCCTGTCCCACACCGCCCGGCCGGTGGCCTGAGGAGAGGGGGGAGGGGATGAGCTCACAAGCGATGGAGTGTTCACGGCGCCGGCCTCCGCTTCATGGTTGAGGGTAGATTGGGTATTCGGTCATTCATGGATCGGACGGCCGGCGGCGCGCCTTGAACCTGCCAGGCTGAAGCGATCCGCCAGTCCCCGCGGCACCGCCGAAACACACTCCCACGCCGCCCGCCACGATGGCCGATGGCGGAGCGCGAGGGCAAAATGGGACAGCGCCGTTCGAGGCTGATCACCACGCCGGGCGTCATAGGCGAGCTGCCGATGCGTCTGCGCCAATTGGCCATGGAGCGCCCTCTCTTGAGCTGGTGTTAGGTCGTCGAACGACGTCCGAATCGCATTCAGCACGTCCCGATAGCCGCGGGTGTTGGCAGCCTTGTCGGATCGGGCCAGACTTCCGGGAACATGATGGTGAAGGCACAAAGGTTCGTCGACAAAGCCCGCAGGCCACGCCTTGACAACCTTGAGGTAAAAGAGCCATTCCTCCGCATACGTACAGTGCTCCGGAAAGCGGATCGCGTCGCCTAGCGCGTCGCGACGCACCATACCGACGATCGTAGAAATGAAGTACCCTCTGATGAGCATGTCAAAGAGTTCGCCCGTGCACACGCACAATCCCGGCGCGATTCGTTCATGTGGAACCTGATGCGCCAGCAGCCAATGTTCCGCAAATGCGCTTTCGTGACGGACGCCGGCCGCATCCACGAACGCGTAGTCGCCGTAGACCAGTCCCAGGTCCGGACTGCGTCGAAACAGGTCGAGTTGGCGTTCCAATTTGCGCGGAAGGAACTCATCATCGGAGTCCAAGAACGCCACATACCGCCCGCGACTCGTTTCAATTCCCCGGTTCCGAGCGGCGCTGCTGCCCCGGTTCGGTTGCTGAACTAAGACAAGACGGTCGCGAAGTTGATTCGAGTAGCGAGCGGCCACTTCCGCGGTGGCATCGGTGGAGCCATCGTCGACTAAAACGATTTCCCAATCGTCAAACGTCTGTGCCAGAATTGAATCCAGCGCCCGTGGCAACAGCGTCTGCCGATTGTACGTGGGGACTACGATGGAGACAGTTGGCGTACTCATACCGTACAACAGTTTGCTTCCCGCAGCGCTCCGGCTGAGACCGCGTTCGGCGCGTCAACGCCGACCAGTTCGTTCAAAACCGCGGCCAGCTTGCCCGTCAGGGCGACCCGACTGTACCGCTCCGAGTCGGCTGCCCCGCATCCGCTGATCGGCCGGCCGGATCGGCGCGCCCAGTACAACTGTTCCAACGCCCCCGCGATTGTCCGATCGTCGAATGGAACAGTAATACCGGCATGGCATTCCCGAACGATTTGCTCGCACTCGCCGCCCGCCGGTCCGACCACGAGGATCGGTCGCTGCGCGGCCAGGTATTCGAACAGCTTCGCCGCGATCACGGTGTGCGCATTGTGCCCGCCGGGAAGCGCCAGGAGCAGGGCGTCGGCAGCCCGCATCTCCTTAATGGCTTCGGAATGCGACACATACGCGCCGAACGAATAGGGCAAGCCAGTTGAGGCCGTGCGCTCCAACGTTCTTGAGTCAGCGTGGCCGACGATGCGAAACTCAACGGCCTCGCGATCCGGGCCCAGTGCATCGGCGAATTGTCCCAAACCGGCGTAGAGTGCCGTGCCTGTGCGCCACTGATCGAGACGACCAACGTGCGCCAAGACGAAGCGCCCGGCACGATCCGGCGCCGGGACGGCTGGAAAATCTGCAGGATCAAACCCGTTGGTGACCGTGACGAACTTTCGTTGATGCATTGGGAGATGGTTCGCCAGAACCGCGGTCTGACCAGCGCTGACGCCGACTACTTTGTCCGCGGTTTCGAGGATGCGCTGCTCGAGCAGGCGGTGCGCGGAGCGGCGAGCGGGCGAAGTTTCCAGGTACCGATAGTCATCAGTCCACAAATCGCGGAAGTCGGCGACCCAGGGCAGTCCGGTCCACTCCTTGATCCGCAATGCCAGTAGATGATTGGAGGCCGGGCTAAAGGTCGAATAGATTGCGTCGAAGGCTCGTTCGCCCACCAGGCGTTGGAGCGGCGCCATACTGGTCTTGACCCATGGCGCATAATCGTCGGGCAGAGCGGGCTGTGTTCGCCACGCGTCCGCTCGACGAGCGATCGCGCGAGGGAACTTCCAATTCGACAGCGCCGACGAACTCTGCGTGATTATTTCGAGGTCCGCCGGCAGGTCCGTGCAGAGGGTCGGGTCTGAGGGTAAACCTTTCATCCGGTCAATCCGCCAAACCGTCGGCTGCCAACCGAATTGCGGCAGGTATTTTGCGAACTTAGCCGAACGCTGCACGCCCGGCCCGCCGATGGGTGGAAACGCCGCGGATATCATCAACAGGCGCCGGGCTGCGTCCGCGCGGATGTTTTCGCCCGGTCGCGTCATACCATGGCCAACGCGCGATCCCGTGCCCGATCGAGCGTCGCCTCCCAGGTACGAAGCACGTCACGCCAAGTATAGTTTCGGATGACCCATTCTCGGCCCGCAGCACCCATCCTTCGCCGCTGGGGCGCATCCTTCAACAAGTCGATAAGGGCCTGGGCTACTGCATCTCGCGATCCCGGTTCCACCAGCACGCCGGTCTCTCCGTGGCGAACCGTGTCCGGTAGACCCCCGACATCCGAGGCAATCACCGGTAGCGCCATCGCCGACGACTCAAGCGCCGCCACGCCGAAGCTCTCGCACATGGACGGCATTACTGTCAAATCCCATTCTGCCAACAAGCCGGGCATGGCGCTATGCGGCCGACGAGGCAGCCATTCAACAAAGGAATCGATGCCCAATCGAGTCGCCAGCTGCCGGCAAAACGCAAGCTGCGGACCGTTGCCGCAGAGGTCAAATCGCGTGGCCGGCATGGCGTCGAGAACTGCCGGAATCGCCTCTACGAGCAGGCTTGCCCCGTAAACCTCGCGGAATCCCTTGAAGAAGCCCACACGATGGTGATCCCCGACCGCTCGCGGCGTCGGTCGGAAGGCGTCTACGTCGACGCCCAGCGGCAGCGAGTCAATTTGGTTCGTGTCAAGGTCGGCGAACGCGGCCACGATCTTGGCGAAGCGAGGTCCGCCGACGCCGACGGAAGTAGCGTTGCGGAGAAGCTCGATGCGCCACTCGACCAGCGCCGCCGACGGAGGAAGCTCGCCCGGCGGCGGGACGATGTCCGACCCTCGCGGCGAGGCCACCACGCATCCCTGAGTCAACATTTCCGGCGTAAAACCCCAATCATGTAGAAAAAAGATCACGACGACGTCAAACCGCCGGATGAACCCGCGAAGATACGCCGTGAATCGGCTTTGCCAACGGTGAGGGTTCCGCAAGCCGGCGGGGGGTACGCGGAACTTCTCGGCGGTTACGCCCGTCAGAGCTGTCGGCTTGTGGCAGACAACGTGCACATCATGACCGAGGCAGGCCAGACCGGGCGCAAGCCGTTGCACGTGAACGTTGGCCACGTCAGCGAAGAAGCAGATCTTCACGGCGCTCTTCCACCTGGGGTGAAATCCCTCTCCCCAATTGGGGGAGAGGGTAGGGTGAGGGGGTACCAGGACGCACGGCAAGTCCCGCCTCGTTTACGCGGAACGACCAGTCGTGTTCAAGCACCCATTTTCCGGTCGCCCGGCCCTCATCGTTGACTACGATCGGAAACCGCAGCGGCGTATCAACGACTGTCGCGCTTGTCTCGGCATTCCAGATGCGAACGTTCCAGAAGTACTGCCCGCCGGCCAGCGGAATCCGTGGCAACGACAGTGCCACAGTATTCGCGCCGACAGCGCCGCCGAGCGTCAGCCCGTCGCGACCAGAATTGAAACTCAGTAGGTTCTCGCCAGCCGAGGCACGAACGTTTAGCTCGACGACCAGCTGCCGAATGGGTTCAGGCAAATGAAAGGTCAGCACCGCCCGTATCGCCTCTCCGGCACGGATCAGTGTTCTTTCCTCGCCGTCGTCGCTGATAAACTTCAGGTGCGTCAAGTCGCTGTTACTACCGCGCCCAGCGCTTTGTTCACCCACATCCGTCGGCCGCACGGCATAAGATCGGGACATCGCCTGAAGGTATTGTCCAACGGCCTCGCTCGCCGGCCCGGCGAACGTACATCGACCACCGTCCAGCACGATCGCACGAGGGCATATCTCTTGCATCTGATCGAGTTGATGCGTGACGAAGATCAACGTCGTGCCCGCCGCAACCAGCTCGCGCATTCGCTCAAAGCATCGAATCCGGAACATCGCGTCGCCTACGGCTAGCACTTCGTCGACCAGCAAGACGTCGGGGTTCACATGGCAGGCGATGCTGAAGCCCAGTCGCGCGTACATGCCGGAGCTGTACCGCTTGACGGGCATGTCCATGAATCGGTCCAACCCGGCGAACGCGACGATCGCCGGTAATTTCCGACGAATCTCGCGCCGGTTCATGCCCAGGATCGCGCCGTTTAAAAAGATGTTCTCGCGACCGGTCAGATCGCCATGAAACCCCGCCCCGACTTCAAGGAGCGCCGCCAACCTACCATGCACTTCCACCCTTCCCTCATCGGGCCGGAGGATGCCGGCCAATAACTTTAGGATCGTACTTTTTCCGGCGCCGTTGGGGCCAATGACGCCGAGCGATTCGCCGGGTCTGACATCGAACTCCACGTCATGCAAAGCCCAGAAGCACGATCGCGAGTCGGTTTGATTGCGCCGTAGAAGCCATCGCATCGCCGCGGCCGGCAGATTGACAAGACGGTCGCTCTCGCCGCCCATGCAAAACCGCTTGGAAACGCGCTGGAAGCGCACCGCCGGAGCCGTCATCAGATGCACTCCGCGAACCGGTGGGACGTTCGCCGAAACCAAGACCACCCGCCGGAAAGAACCAAGACGGCCACGATCGCCGCGTACGCCAGGCCCCACAGGTCCGGCAACCGCCCATGAAGCAAGCAGTCTCGATACGCGTTCATCATCGGCACCAGCGGATTGAACGACAGCAGCCGCGAAATCGCCGTTCCATCCTGGGGCAGGGGAACCACCACCGCCGATACGAACATCCACAGTTGGATCGCTACGTTGAACACTTGCCGAACATCACGGTAAAAAAGATGGCCCATAGCCAGCAGCAAGCCCAACCCCGCGGTCAACATCACTTGCACCAAAACGATCAACGGGAGAAACACCCAGGCGCTCGATGGTCGCAGCGGCCAGTCACCGGTGCAATGCCAGTAGAGCATCAGGCCGAACAGCGCCAGCATGGCGATGCAGAAGTCGACGAAGGAAGCGGCCACGCATGACAACGGGAAAACTTCGCGCGGAAAATACACCTTGGTCACTAGGTTCCGGTTCGCCACCAGCGAGTTGATGCATCCGCTCAGGCTTGAGCTGAAAAACATCCATGGCGCCAGCCCGGCGTAGGCAAAAAGCGCATACGGCATCCGTGCGTGCAAAAAGGAAGGTGCATCGATCGCTCGGGTGAACACAAACGTGAATACCAGCATCATGGCGATCGGAAGGACGACCGCCCACCCGATGCCCAGCAACGATTGCTTATAGCGGACCTTCAGGTCGCGGCCGGTCAGGCTCAGCAGCAGGTGCCGGTGCCGGAGTACGTCAGAGAACATGGATCGCAGCGCGGCTGGAGTCCGATCGACATGCCCTGCGACCGTGCCCATTCGCGCGGGTCCATCATGGGGAAATGAGGCATTCGCTTTGAGTCTAGTCGCGGAGAGGATCGAGTTGCCGTTCCGTCGCCCAGGGAAGTTCCTCGCTCTCCTCGGTGGGCGCGTCAGCGTCGGACGGGCCGTAGGCGTCGTCTTGTTCGGCCTTCTCTTCCTCTGCCGGTTCGATGATCGTCATGCCCATCGTGGGACGCTGCGACGCTGCCTCCGTCGACATCGAGGCGTCCGGCGTTTCACTAGCCATGTCGGCATACGACATTATGCCCGGTTCATCCGCGACTGAGTAGTTGATCTCTTCATCCTGCGAATGCGGCACCATCGGCGTTAGCTCGTCGGTGACCCAATAGAACGGCGGATACGGCGGCCCCAACACAACACCCTCCGGCCGCCCGACCACCACGGCTTCGGCGTTGGCAATGCCCTCAGCCTCCAAACAGGCAATCTCGTTGCGAATGATGGATAGCTCGTCCTCCATGGCCTGAAGAGTCGAGAACGCTCGCATCGAACCGGTCTTCGTCCCGGCATAGCTCTCCAGTCCCATGGACTCGTCAGTCTCCTCTTCTCGGCTAAACCGCGCAAATTCGTCCTCGGCCGACTCCGCGGCGTATTCGTTCTCGTCCTCCGAGACGATCGCAATGGCCGTGCGCTCGCCGGAGAATTCCTCTTCGGCCGGTGTCGCCAACGTGTGCCAAGAAGGTACGCCAATCGTTGCACCCGATGCGGGAACCCGGTCCCCGGTCATTCCCATTTGCCAAAGCTGGGTAGAAGCCGCAACGAAATTGGGGTCTAAGTTGAGCACATACTCGAACGAGTCGGCCGCTTCCGCATAACGCTGCTGCCCGCGAAGCATGAGCCCCAGGTTGTAGCGTGCGTCAACTTCGGGAAGAACCGTCTGAAAGCTGGCCAGGGCCTCCTCATAACGGCCCAGCTTGGCCAGAACCATGCCCCGATTGATCTGTGCTCTCGCAAAATGCGGCTCCAACTCCACCGCCCGCTGAAACTCCAATTCAGCCTCCGCCCATCGCTCTCCCAACATGAGTTCAAAGCCCAGGTTGTTCCGCAGGATCGCGTCGTCGGGACGTAGTCGCACTGCCTTGCTGAGGGCCTCGACGGCCTCGTCGCGCTGACCGGCCAGGCTCAGCATCAGCCCGAGCCGGTGGTACGCATCCGTATAGTTGTGATTCACCGCGACGGCCTTGCGATATTGCACGATCGCCAGCCCCACCTGCCCCTGATGCTCAAACAGCCGGCCCGCGGCGAAGAACGTCTCCGGCAGGATCTTCGGCGGCACGACTTCCGGAGTGCGCTCCGCGACCCGGTCCATGGACCGCTGCCGATAGGCCCGGTCGCGCCCGGCGAAGTCCGATTTCGCGCATCCCGCCGCACCCATCGTGACCAGCGTGAGAACGGTAGCCTTAAAGTTCCTGTGGTATGCCATGTTTCGTATCACCTCTCGCTTCCGTCGCCTTATCGGCTAACAGCGCCCTGAGCTCCGCCTGCACCGGCACCGGAACCGCCGCCCACCGTCGGCAACGCGGTGCCCCTTTGATACTGCCCAATCGCCCGCTCGGCCGGCACGCCGCGGCCCCCCGAGACCATCAGCTCCACACGCACCCGGTCCATGTTGCAGCCTTCCATCGCAAGGTACTCACGAACATGCTCAAGGCGTTCCTTAATCACGGCGTCGTCCTTTAGGTACGTCTCGTAGCGCACGGTCCCGCCGTAGGCATCCAAGAGTCGCGCCATGCGATCCAGCCGGGCAACGCCCGTACCGCTGATCTCACTGGTGTGCGGAACGAAGTGGATGTCCGCGATCGACATGTCGTGCAGAATCGCGTTGTCCACCATGTGCGTGAAGTGCGGTCTCGGGCTGGTCCGCATGTCCTCCATCGTCATCGAAGTCTTCCGATGACATGCCGAGCCCGCGACCAAGAACGCCGACGAAACAAGAAGAAAACCCCGATTCCCAAACATGCTTGTGCTCCTGCTTTTTGGTTGGTGGGCTTCACCATCCGCACGCGACGGATCGGCTGCCACGCCCGGTCCCCCGAGGGTTCCTATCCGCAAGTACCTATCGAGCAGATCGTCCGACAACCTTCGTAAATTTATCGGTCGCCCCTAAGCGGGAATTGCGATGCGCCGGACAACAAAGCGCCAAGTCCAATAACTACCGGAGTGCCAGCATAGGAACATAACTCCCTAAGCGGCTGTTCCCCAGCGTTCCACCTTGAAGGCGACGCAATCCGAAGCGCGACCGCAGGCAAGCGGCCGGTGCGTCATCCTTCGGGGACTGGCGGCCTCTGGTTTCCGGCCCGACTCGCCTAGCGCCTGACTACCGCGGCCTGGCGTCCCCGATAAGCCGAAGATGATTGCCGTGAATAGACCAATTTGAGAAAGGAATCAGATCCGATGTCGAAGGTGCCCGATAGTACCGCAAAAAAGGTATCCGTGGTTTCCCCGTCATTGCTTCATCCCCTCCCGATAACAATCCAGTGCACGGCGATTTGGTCCACTCGAAGTAGTAAGACCGAATGAAACTCTCGAATACGATTCGTCGCGCGTCAAACGGCGTAGTTTGAATAACATGGGCAAACCGAGCTTCGGCTCTGGCCGGGCGCACTGGGTCCGCTAAGCTGGCCGATAATTCGTGACCCACCCCAAAGCGCCGGTCCTGAAAAACAGGGGGAACGAGCCCCTCCCTGCGCCCGTAGTGGCCCGGTCCACTTGAGGCGACGCAATCTGAACCCCGCCCGATTCCGGTTGACCCAGTATCAGGTCAAGGGAGCGGAAGTGTCTTCCCCTGCCGGCCGGCTCGTAGTCGCGCAGCGAGGGTGGGGGACGGACGGGACTGTCGAAATCTCAAACGCACTCCTGGGTCCGTCAGCGGAAGCGACCGTCGATTCCGAACCGCGCCCGCAAGGAAGCGACCGAAGGCGCCGACACAAAGCGCTCGACGCGTAAGCGATGCAGGTCGCCCTCGGCGGTCGCCGCTCGCTCGACCCCGACTAGCACGGCGGGCTGCCGCTGAAAGCATCGAGGACGGCCAGGATGTCATCGAGATCGATGAGGCCGTTGCCGCCGCCGCATGGGTAGATATCGCCATCCCCTGAGCACGCATTGGGGTTACTGAAGTCATCCAGCACGCAATAGACGTCGTCGATGTCCACCACGCCGTCGTCGTTCAGGTCGCCGTACAAATAACATTCGTCAGTAGTCTCATTACAGGACTCGCCTGGGCAGGGGTCGCCGGAGTGAACGCCGCAGCTTCCGCCGGCGCACGTGTCTGTACCATTGCAGAACAGGCTGTCATCGCACGGCGTGCCGTTGGGCTGGAAGGCATCGGCAGGGCAGTTGCCCGCGCCGCCGCAGAATTCCGCCACGTCGCAGTCGCCCGCCGAGGCGCGGCATTCGAGCGTGCTCGGCTCGAACCCATCAGGCGGGCAGTTGCCCGCGCCGTCGCAGAACTCAGCGACGTCGCAAACCCCGG
>Ga0187892_10005198_pt1 | contig 20753 bp, 12 predicted proteins | sample MA1701073metaG_FD_139345 | JGI IMG/M metagenome (GOLD analysis project Ga0187892, IMG submission 139345) | Bio-ooze microbial communities from a basaltic lava cave in the Kipuka Kanohina Cave System on the Island of Hawaii, USA - MA170107-3 metaG ... | reverse complement strand
TACTTCGTCTACGGCATGTACCACCAGTTCAACGTGGTGACCAACGTGGCGGACGTGCCCCACGCGGTGCTCGTGCGGGCGCTGGAGCCGGTCGAGGGCGTGGAGCTGATGCGGCGCCGTCGCGGCGGCGTGGCGCCGCTCGACCTCACGAGCGGCCCGGGCAAGCTCTGCATCGCCCTCGGCATCGACCGCCGCCTGGACGGCGCCGACCTGCTGGGCGACCGGATCTGGCTCGAGCCGGGCCGGCGCGTCCGCCCCGCCGCCATCGCGGCCGGCCCGCGCGTCGGCATCGACTACGCGGAGGACTGGGCCGCCCGGCCCTGGCGCTTCTGGCTGCGCGACAACCCGTTCGTGAGCCGCACCGGCCGCCTCACCCAGTCATCGCCGCGCCCGAGGACCTTGTCGGGGTAATTGCTGTTCCGAGCGCCGGCTATGCCGGCGCAACCCCTTCCTGGGGGAGGCTCGGAGGGGGCCGCCGAGGCCCCCTTCGATTACTAGACGCGGATGCGGAGCCCGCTCCGGTCGAACACCCACATGAGCGCCCACCACAGCAGCACGTACGCCAGGGCGTAGGCCAGGGACGCATTGACGGGCGAGGCCCAGGGTGCGAAGAGGTGCTCGAACAGCCACGCGTGCAGGCGCGGGCCGCCCGCGCCCACCCGGACGATGACAAAGAGCTTCGCCATCAAGCTGGACAGGAAGAAGAGCACGAGCGCGTGGACGCCCAGCACCGCGAAGGGCGCGGCCCAGACGCGGCGGCCCCGCACCTCGATGACCCAGTGGCCGGCGGCGAGCGCGACCGCGGCCAGCCCCGCCATCAGCAGCGCGTACGAGCTGGTCCACAGCGGCTTGTTCACCGGGAACGAGAGGCCCCAGAGCCAGCCGAGCGCGGCCGCGACGAGCCCGCCGAGCGCGAGCCCACCGACGATCCGAGGTCCGGACCGGCCGGCTCGCAGCCAGTGCCCGGCCAGCACCCCGAGCAGGGTGGTTGCGGTGGCGGGCAGTGTGCTCAGGATGCCCTCCGGATCGTACACGCGAGTGGCCTGCCAGATGTGCCGCGGGCCGAGGACGAGGCGATCCACGTAGCCGGCCAGGTTCCCGGCGGGGCTCAGGTCGCCCGCCACCTGGCCGGGCGCGGCCACCTTCGTCATCAGGAGCCAGTAGCCCGCCAGCAGCACGCCCGCGACGACCGCCTGGATCCGCCACCCGCGCGCTCCGCGGGTGGCCACCACGAGCAGCGCGGCCAGCAGATAGCAGACCGCGATGCGCTGGAGCACGCCCGGGATGCGCAGCGTGGCGAGCGGGAAGAAGGGCAGCGCGTGGAGGAGCAGGCCGAGGGCGAAGATCACCGCCGCGCGCCGGAGCACGCGCGCGGCCAGCCCGCCCGCGCCCCTCTCGAGCGCCGGACCCAGGGCCAGCGGGATGGAGACGCCCACCACGAAGAGGAAGAACGGGAACACCATGTCGGTGGGCGTCCACCCGTGCCACGGCGCGTGCTGGAGCGGCCCGTACACTGCGCGCCACGTGCCGGGATTGTTTACCAGCACCATCGCGGCCACCGTGAGCCCGCGGAGGGCGTCCACCGAGAGCAGGCGCGGCGGCGCGCCGGGCGGCGTCACAAGAGCGCCCGCGGCCACTACAAGATCGAGCGGCCGGCGTCCACCATCAGGGTGGCGCCCGTGACGAAGGACGACTCGTCCCCGGCGAGGAACAGGATCGGGTACGCCACCTCGCGCGGCTCCGCCCAGCGGCCGAGCAGGTTGTCGCCCGCGCGCTGCGTGCGCATCTCCGCCTCGGACACCCCGCGCGCCGCCGCGCGGCGGATGTGATAGGGCGTGATGGTGCCGCCCGGGCACACCGCGTTGACCCGGATGTGGTGCGGGGCCTCCTCGACCGCGAGCACCCGCGTGAAGCCGAGCACCGCCGCCTTGGTCGTGTCGTACTGGCCCATGCCGGTCCGGCCCATCACGCCATAGACCGACGACACGTTGACGATGGTGCCGCGCCCCGCCGCCCGCAGCCGCGGCAGCGCCGCCTTGCAGCAGTGCGCGGTGCCGAGCACGTTGACCCCGATGATGCGCTCCCAGTCCGCCGCGTCGGCGTCCGCGAGCGGCGCGTAGACGCGCACGCCCGCCACGTTCACGAGAGTGTGGAGCGCGCCCCAGCGCGCCGCCGTCTCGTCGATGATTCGACGGGCGTCACTCTCCCGAGTGACGTCACCGGTGAGGGCCTGGACCCGCGCGCCCGGCACCGCGCTCACGATCGCGGCGGCCGACGACTCGACCGCGGCCGCGTCGGCGTCCAGCAGGGTCACCGCAGCGCCCTCCTCGGCGAAGAGCCGGCCGGTGGCCTCCCCGATGCCCCCGCCCCCGCCGGTGACGAGCGCCACCCGGCCGGCCATGCGGCCCGGCATCAGGCGAGCGTGAGCTGGTCGCCCGCCCTCACCACCATCCGCGCCATGGCGCCCTCCACCCAGCTCTCGCCCGGGGCCAGGACGACGGAGGTGGACCGGACGAGGAAGGAGCGCGGGTTGCCGCCGGGCGCGGGGGTGCCGTGATCTCGCAGCGCCCGGGCCGCGGTCATCATCCGCCGGCGCACCTGGATGATCGCGGTGTCGCTCGAGCCGAGGCGCTCCCGGCTGCGGTCCACGACCTCGCCCTGGCTCTCCTGGACGGCCTGGTCCTGCACGCCGAAGCCCGGGATGCCGCAGTACATGCGGGTGCGGTGGACCTCCCAGTCCATGAAGTAGTCGTTGTCCCGGTTGGCCGCGGTGCGAACGTCCCCGTAGGGCTCGGAGGTGGCCGGCGCGTAATCGCAGACGTGCGCGCCCTTGCCCTCGATATTGAGCCGGATCTCCTCGTCGGTCAGCTTCCGGTCCGGGTGCCACGTCACCATCCAGTTCACCGAGTGCGTATCGTCCATCGGCACCCAGATGTGCGACTGCACGATGCGCTCGTCCAGATCGGTGGGCGGCATCGTGTAGAACGGCAGCAGGAACTGGGTGATGCGCCAGTACCAGCGGCCGTCCGGATTCGCCCGGCGCGCGCCGATGAGCACGCCGTAGTCGGTGTCGGCCACCTCGAAGCGCGGCGCCCGGTCCCCCGTCGAGACCGCCGCGCCCACCCCGAAGCTCACCCGGTCCATGTCCTCGGTGACCTGGCTGTTCCGATGGTCGATCGGCGCGTGGAGGAACGAGATGTGGCTCGAGTCGATGCCGCCTTCCATGGCCTGGAACCAGTTGCAGTCCTGCACCCGGCGCGAGATGAACGTGTGCCCCTCCGGCAGCAGCGTGAACTCGAGCTCCGGCAAGGGCGGGGGCGGGCTGGCCGCTCCCATGTAGGCCCAGATCACTCCGCCCCTCTCCAAGCACGGATACGCGGTCTGCTTGACCTTGGCCGCGAAGCCCGACTCGGGCGGCTCGCTCGGCATCTCCTGACACTGGCCGTCGAGGCCGAACGTCCAGCCGTGGTAGGCGCAGCGCATCCCGCTCTCCTCGACACGCCCGTAGTAGAAGGATGCGCCCCGGTGGGGACAGAACTCGCCGATGAGCCCGGCCCGTCCGCTCCGGCCGCGGAAGACGATGAGGCGTTCGCCGAGCAGCATCACCCGCTTCACCCGGCCGCCCGGCTCGAGCTCCTTGGACTCCACCACCGGGATCCAGTATTCCCGGACCAGAGCGCCCATCGCGGTGCCCGGTCCGGTCCTGGTCAGGAGCTCGTTCTCTTCGCGGGTCAGCATCGACAGGCCCCCCCGCGCCGAAGGTTAGCACGCGGTCCAGCGGGGCGCCAAGCGAGCGGGCCGCCAAGCCGACGGCTCGCCCAGCCAACAGGTCCCCAAGATTGACAACGGGCGCAGCCTCCCCTACTCTCCGGCCGCAGCCCACGCGATTCCGCTGCCTCCAGGAGGGGTCCATGACGAGACTCGCCTATTGCCTCATCGCGGTCCTGCTGCTCGCCCCGGCGACCGCGGGCGCGCAGGAAGTCACCTTGAAGGTCGTGAGCGCGTTCCCGGAGAGCTCGCTCTACGTCAAGCGGCTGGAGACGTGGATCGCCCGCGTGAACGACGAGGGCAAGGGCGTGCTGCGGCTCAACTTCATCGGCGGGCCCAAGGCGGTCCCGACCTTCGAGGTGGGCAACGCGGTGCGCACCGGCGTGGTGGACATCGCGATGTCCACCGGAGCCTTCTACACCAGCGTGTTCCCGGAATCGGACGCGCTCAAGCTCACCCAGATGCCCATCGCCGAGCAACGGAAGAACGGGGCCTACGACTACATCAGCCGCGTGTGGAGCCAGAAGGGCAACATGCACTACCTGGCGCGCATCGTGGAGCACCAGTCCTTCCACGTCTACCTCAACAAGAAGATCGACCGGCCCGATCTCACCGGGCTGAAGATCCGGGTCACCCCGGTGTACCGCGACTTCTTCACCGCGCTCGGCGCCACCGTGATGCAGACCGCCCCCGGCGAGGTCTACACCGCGCTGGAGCGGGGCGTGGTCGACGGCTACGGCTGGCCCATCGGCGGCATCTTCGACGCGAACTGGCAAGAGAAGACCAAGTATCGCGTGGACCCCGGCTTCTACGACGCGGAGGTCTCGCTCCTCGTCAACCAGGACACCTGGAAGAAGCTGACCCAGGCGCAGCGCGACTTCCTCACCCGCCAGGCCCTGGCACTCGAGGGCCAGAACGACTTCTGGAAGACCTACGCCCAGGACGAGATCAAGCGCCAGGCCCAGGCCGGGATCCAGGTGATCCGCTTCGAGGGCGACCAGGCCCGGCAGTACGTCGAGCGCGCCTACGAGACCGGCTGGGCCGGCGTCCTCAAGGCGAGCCCCGAGCACGGCCCGAAGATGCGCGAGCTGTTCTCCCGCCGCTAGCCGGAGTCCACAGCGCTCCGATGCCGGCCCGCGCCTACCGGGGACTGCTCCACGCGGGCGCGGTGGCCGCCGCCCTGCTCCTGGGCGTCCTCGCGCTGCTCGTCACCACCGACGTGGTGGCCCGCAACCTCGGCTGGGGCACCCTGCCCTGGATCCTCGAGGTCTCCGAATACTGCCTGCCCCTCGCCACCTTCCTCGTCGCGCCCTGGCTGCTCTCCCGCAGCGAGCACGTGCGGGTCGACGTGCTCCTCACCATGCTGCCGCGCCGGACCGCCCGCGCGCTCGACCTCGCGGCCGACGTGGCCGGCCTGGCGGTGTGTGCCGTCTTCGTCGTCTACGGGATGCGGGCCGTCACCAGCTCCGCCCAGCAGGGCTCGCTCGTGATCAAGTCGATCGTCTTCCCGGAGTGGTGGCTCTTCGCCCCGGTGCCGGTGAGCTTCGCCTTCCTCGCGGTCGAGTTCCTGCGGCGCCTCGTCGCCCGCGAGCCCCTGGCCGGGGCCGGCCCGCACGTCTAGCCCATGGCCTGGTGGCTCGCGGCCGTCGTCCTGTTCGGCGTGCTCACCGGTCTCTTCGCGGTCGGCCTGCCGGTGGCCTTCGCCTTCCTCGGCATCAACGTGGTCGGCGCGTGGATCTGGCTCGGCCAGGACGCGGGCCTCGTGCAGATGATCCGCAACGGGGTCGCCTCCATCGCGAGCTTCTCCCTCACCCCGATCCCGTTCTTCATCCTCATGGGCGAGATCCTCTTCCACACCGGCGTGGCCATGAAGGCGATCGACGCGATCGACCGCCTGATCTGGCGCGTGCCCGGGCGCCTCTCGGTGGTGGCGGTGGTGGCGGGGACCGTGTTCTCCGCCATCTCGGGCTCGACCATCGCGACCACCGCGCTCCTGGGCAGCCTGATGCTCCCCGAGATGCTCCGCCGGCGCTATCACCCGAGCATGGCGATGGGCCCGATCATGGCCATCGGCGGCGTGGACATGCTGATCCCGCCCTCGGCGCTCACCGTGCTGCTGGGCAGCCTGGCCGGCATCTCGATCTCCCAGCTCCTGGTCGCCGGCATCGTCCCCGGCGTCCTCCTGTCGATCCTCTTCGTCGGCTACATCGTCCTGCGCACCTCGCTCGACCCGACGCTGGCCCCGCCCTTCGAGGGCGAGCCGATCACCGGCTGGGCGCGCTGGTGGCCACTCGTGCTCTACGTGCTGCCGCTGCTGCTCATCTTCACGGTCGTCGTCCTCGCCATGTCCGCGGGCTGGGCGACGCCCACCGAGTCGGCCGCAGTCGGCGCGGTCGCCACCGCGCTGATCGCGGCCCTCTACCGGTCGCTCACCTGGCCGAGCCTGCTCCGGGCGCTCCTCGGCACCGCGGGCATCTCCGGGGTCATCCTGCTCATCATCGTCGGGGCCACCACCTTCTCCCAGATCCTCGCCTTCTCCGGGGCCACCAATGGGCTCGTGAACGTGATCCGGGAGGCGCAGCTCACCCCGGTGGTGGTCCTCTGGGCGATGATGCTGGTGCTCCTCGTGCTGGGCTGCTTCATCGACCAGGTGAGCATGATGCTGATCACCCTGCCGTTCTTCATGCCGCTGGTCGAGCTCTGCCGTTTCGATCCGATCTGGTTCGGCGTCATGTTCCTCATCTGCCTGCAGCTCGGGCTTCTCACCCCGCCCTTCGGGATGCTGCTCTTCACCATGAAGAGCGTGGCTCCCCGCGAGATCACCATGGGCCAGGTCTACCGCGCGGTCACTCCGTACGCCCTGTTCGGCCTCCTCATGCTCGCGATGGTCTGGCTGGCGCCTCCGGTCGCCACCTGGCTGCCGCGACTGCTCTTCGGCAAGTGATGGACGCGGTTCGGCTCACCCACCAACGTCATTGGCCCCGGAAAGTCTACCTTCGAATGGTCTACCGGGTGGGGAAGCTTACGGATGGTCAGCCCCGTCAGCATCGCGGCGCTTGGGCCGTTGTCCGGCGCCTCGAGAATCGGATTGACGCGGTCGTACTGGAAGCTCGCCGTGGTCGGACCGGTCAGCGCCAGGAGCCGATTGCGAGTATCCCACGTGTAGGCCGTGGTGTCATCATTCGTGAGGTTGCCGTTGGCGTCGTAGCTGAGCGTCTGGCTGCCGAAAGTCAGCTGACGGTTGGCTGCATCGTAGGTCGCCGAGGCTACGGGATCTGGGAGCAAGGTCCGGGCGAACGTTCCCCCGATCCCCGTCCGGTTGCCGGCCGGCTCGTACGTGTAGGTCAGGTCGCCCAACTGGGCGGTCGCATCCGTGGTTACCGCGGCCTTGCTTATCATCCCGGATTCAGTGGGACGGCGGGGAATACTTCAGAGAGTCAAACTAATGTGCTGGTGGCTGAGGTCGGTGCCCGCGCACGAACCTCCGAACTGCCGCGCACACTACTCCCAGCAGTAGTCCCGTGACGGCAAACACAATGACGTTCGAGAGAACTGCCAACGACAATAGAACCCAATACGAACCTGTCAACGGACGCGTCCCCGCCCCAGCCATGAGCACCACTGAAGTAGGCCATGCATACATGAAGAGCAGCTCCACCCAAGGAGCAACGCGCCCGTGGGGATGCGTGTCTAGCCACACTACTACCGGGGCCAGCAAGACTGGGCCCACGCTGCCAGCAAGAACTGCGACTACCATCACTCGCTTAGCCGTGCTCACTCGTACCCCCAACTGGTCCGCCCGTCCCGCCGTCTCAGGCCCGACCGCCCTCCTCGCGGATAGTTGTTAGCATGCCAACCTGTAATCAAGGCCGCCCAAGCGCCTCCACCGCGCCGAATATCCAGTTGGGATTGTCGTTGGGAATGCGAATATCGATGCCTCCTTTCCCCAGAGCCTCCCTTACGAACCCGCCGCAATGGCGACCCGAGAGCACGTTGTACCACCCGGGGCGTGCTCGTCGCTCGTCGATGTACCGCTGAATTGCGACGTCCTGAAGGGGCGTCGTCTTGATCGTTATCGTCTGCAATAGCCGACCTGAGTTTGTTGCATCATCCGAAACCTCGCCGGGCCACAAGAAAGCGTTCGGACGCGTGGGTCGAAATCCTACTGTTCTGCTGGTGTTGACACCAATTCCCACATGGTTGTATGGACCACAGCATTCATAGAGTGAGACTGTCACATTCAGGCCGTTCGGATCAATCCAGTTCAGAGGACTATTGATGGCATACGCGTACAAGTTAGTGCTTCCGCCTTCGAAGCGGATCGGGTCCTCGCTTATGAAGCGATGGACTCCTGGCCGATAGTACCGCGCCCGGTAGTAGTAGAGATCAGTCCCGTCATTCTCGCGGCCGGTGTACTGGAAGGCATTGCCCGAGCTGCCGGCCGTGACCTCCGTCCGACCGAATGGCTCATAGGAGTACGCCGTCACAACCGCGCCCACCGCATCCGCTTCCGCCAAGGTGCTACCGAGCGCATCGGCAATCAGGCCGCGCACGCCACTCGCCTCCGTGCGGGTCAGATACTCATCGAGGGTAAGTCCGGTGAGCAGGGCCGCGGCCAACCCGCTATCCAGCACCTCAAGGATCGGGTTCAAGCGGTCGTACTGGAATCGCGTCGTGACCGCGCTGATCGTCCTCTGGACGCGCCGGCCCAGCGGGTCGTACTGGAAGCTCGCCGGGGTGGGCCCCGTCAGGGCCAGGAGCCGATTGCGGGCGTCCCAGGTATAGGTCGTCGTGTTATCATTCGTGAGGTTGCCGTTGGCGTCATACATGAGTGTCGCACCGCCGAAGGTGAGCTGGCGGTTGGCCGCGTCGTACGTCGCGGCAGAGACTGGATCCGGCAGGAGCGTCCGGGGGAACGTCCCCCCGACCCCGGTCCGGTTGCCGGCGGCGTCGTAAGTGTAGGTCAGGTCACCCAGTTGCCCACTTGTATTGCGGTAGATTAGCGCGGCCAGCCGCGAGGCCGCGTCGTACTGATACTCAGTCGAGACCTGGTTCGGCAGCGTCAGGCGGACTCGACGGTCGGCGGTGTCGTACTGGAAGGTCACGAGTTGACTGCCCTGTGTGATCTGGGTGAGGCGCGAGGCCGGGTCCCAGGTGTACCCGACCGACGCCTGGCCGGAGGCGGTCATCGCCGTCCGCCGGCCCAGCGCGTCGTGCTGGTAGCTGAGCATGCCCAGTGCCTCGGTCTGGGCCGTCAGCCGGTCGAGCACGTCATACGTATTCTCGATTGTGCCCCCGAGCGTATCGGTCGCCTGCGTCAGGCGCCCGACAGCGTCGAAGGTCAGGCTCACGCTGCTGTCGGCGTAGGTGCTCCCGGTCCGGCGGTTCAGGCCATCATAGCTGAACGCCGCCACCTGCCCCTTGCGGTCCGTGTGGCGGGTGAGGTTGCCCACCTCGTCGTACTCGAAGGTCTCGGTCGCGTTGACCGGGTCGGTGCGGGTCTGCAGCCGGTCCATGCTGTCGTAGCTGTGGGCGGTCACGCTGTTCCGGACGTCGGTGACGGTCAGCAGGTTGCCGTTGCCATCGTAGGTGAAGCGCGTGAGCCCGCTGAGGCTGTCCTGGATCTGTGTGGCCCTGTTGAGAGCGTCGTAGGCGAAGCCGGTCGGCATCCCCCGCGGGTCGACCTGCTGGGTCAGGCGGGATACGGCATCGTACACGCGCCGGGTCGCGTTCCCGAGCGGGTCGGCCACCGTGGTCAGGTTGCCGACGCTATCGTAGGTGAAGGTGGTCGTGTTGTTCAGCGGGTCGGTCGTTGACGTGACCTGGCCGAAGCCGTCATATCCGAGGGTGGTCCGACTATTGAGCGGATCCACGACCGCCGCGAGGTTTCCTTGCGGGTCATATTCGAAACCGGTGACCTGGTTCATCGGGTCCGTGACGATGGTCACCCGGTTGAACGTGAGCTCGTAGGTGAAGGTGCGCGGATTACCCGCCGGGTCGATCAGCCGCGTGAGGTTGCCCAGTACGTCGTACTCGCGCCGGGTGGTCCGGCCGAGCGGGTCGGTCATGCTCAGCAGCAGGTTGCTGCCGCTGGCGTAGTCGTACGTCGTCGGCTGGCCCAGGGCGTCGGTCGTCGAGAGCGGCTGCCCGGTGCTGCTGAACCGGTGGGTGGTGACGTTGCCCCGGGGGTCCGTCACCCGGGTCTCGGTCAGGCTGGGGCCGATCACTGCGTAGGTGAACTGCCAGACGCCGCCGTCGGCCTGGGTCTGGCGGATCACCCGTCCCTGCGGGTCGTACTCGTTGGTCAAGAACGTGATGTTCCGGGGGTCGGTGATGCTGACGATGCGGTGCTGGGCATCGTAGGCGTAGCGGGTGACCCCGCCGGCCGCGTCGGTGACCGTCTCGAGCCGGCCCTCCCCGTCGTAGGTGTAGAGCACCTGGCGGGCGATCGGATCCGTGACGCTGGTGATCCGCCCGGCCCCGTCGTAGGTCAGTGTGTACGCGCGGCCGGCGGGTTCCGTGACCTGGGTGATGAGACCGAAGATCCCGGGGGCCGGCGACTCGCGGGTGATCGTCACGGTGTTGCCGTTCCGGTCGGTGATGGCGCTTAGGCCCGCGGTGTTGGCGAAGCCCACGATGCGGTCGTAGGTGTGGATGAGGCCGTCCTTGTAGCGGATCTGGAAGCTGAACTCGCCCGGGAGCTGGGTCAGGACCGCCCCCAGCAAGATCGATTCGGTTGAGGTCCACTGGCCGGGGCCACTGGGCCGGAACTGGAACGTGTTCTGGTCCGGCATCGTGAGCACCAGCGTGTCGCCGTTGCTCGTGAGGCGGCTGTCGTAGATCGCGAGGTTCCAGCCGATGCCGAAGAAGCCTTGGCGAGTGTCATCACTCCGGTAGCTGCGCTGGATCGAGATGGGGATCCGCGCCGGCAGGACCAGGTCAGTCTTCTCGACCGTGAAGATCCCGGTGCCGAGGTCGACGGGGTCGCCGCCCGTGAGGAACTTCCAGAGCTTCTGGAGATTCTCGCGGGCGATGTCCCACCAGTGCCAGGCGAGCCGCGGCAACCCGGTCCCGGGGTCACTGACCACTTGGCTGCCGTCCGCGCTCACGGTGCCAGTGCCCCAGATGTTCCAGTTCCCGATCGCCAGGTCGAAGTAGTGCATGTCGGCCGGCCGCCCGGGGGACGCCTCCGTCACATTCGGGAAGCTGATCGGCAGCGGCTGGGACGGGACCGAGCCCCCGGGGTTGATCGCGAAGAGGAGCGGCGCGCTCTTGCCCGGCGGGAACGGCATGGGGCTCCGGTCTACTGGCACCGGGGTGATCACGAGCTGCGCCACCGGGTTGCCGTCCGGGCCCGTGATCTTCGTCCCCTGCGGCACAGTGACGACGAGGCCGGGGATGCGCGGCGTCGTCGCCAGCACCGTCTGCGTCGTGAAGCCGCTGGCGTCCAGCGGCAGGGTGATCGCGTTGGCCGTGTCGAGCTTCGGCAGGTAGATCGGGAACGGTACGCGCGTCGGGCCCGTGGCGGCCACCGAGATCTGGATCTCCACGATCGGGAACTGGTCGGTCACCGTGGACGCCGTGCGGCCGTCCACGAACAGCATGTTCGGCCCCGTCGGCGGGGCCAGCAGCGTGAAGTTGCCCGCCGCGTCCGTCAGCACGAAGGCCGCGCCCAGCACCACGCTGACCCCCGGGATGGGCTGCGGGATGGACTCCGCCGTCAGGATCTGGCCGGTCACGGCTAGGGTGTCGGCTGGGAGCACCTCGAGCGAGACCTGCGCCGTGCGCGTCTCCGTGCGGCCGTCGATCTGGGCCAGGCCCGTTACCGTGAAGGCGTAGATACCGGCGGCGACGCTGGGAGCCACGCCGAAGTTCAGGCGCGTGCCGCTGCCGGGGGCGATCTGCGGGCTCAGAAAGCTCGATGTGATGCCGGCCGGGCCCGCCGAGACGCTCAGGCCCACCAGGCTCGTGAAGCTCCCCGTCCCCGCCGCCTGGATCTGGGCCAGGCCCTGGTCCCCCGCGACCACCCGCACCGTGGCGGGCGCGGCCGGCGCCGCTGTGAGCGTGAAGTTCCCGGTCAGCGTCACCGTGAAGGGCGCGCTCGCCGAGCCGCCGGCCGTCAGCACCACCAGCGGGCCCGTGCTCGCGCCGATCGGCACCGTGGTCGTGAGCTGCGTGGCCGTCAGCGTCCGGATCACCGCCGCCAGGCCATTGAAGGTCACGGTCGTCCCGCCGGCCACGAAGCCCGTCCCCGTGATCGTCACCAGCGTGCCGATCGGGCCGGTCGTCGGGTCCACCGTGCTGATCGTGGGGCCGAAGCGCACGCTGAACGCCCGGCTGGCCGGCGTCGGGTCCTCGTTGCCGGCCAGGTCGCGGGCCTTCACCTCGAACGTGTGCGAGCCCGCGGTGAGGCCGCTGAGCTCCGCGGTGGTGGCCGCGCTGAACGCGCTGTAGGCCCCGCCGTCCAGGCGCCAGGCGAAAACGAGGCTGCCCACCGGCGTGAGATTGTCGGTCCCGGTGAAGGGGAAGCTCGTGGTGGACGTGGTGATCTCACCGGTCGGGCCCCCCGTGATCGTCGTATTGGGCGGCGTGTTGTCCACGATGACCACGCGCGTGGCCTGCGCGGAGTTCGTCGCCTGATCCGTAGCCGTCGCCGTCAGCGTGTGGGTACCGTCCGTCACGCTGGTCGTCGTCCAGCTCGCGGTGCCGGTGATGGAGGCCGCGGGTGGCGTCGGGTTGAGCGTCGTCGTCAGCGACTGGCTCTCGGCCTGGAGCGTCAGCGTCGCGACGCCCCCGCCCGTGTCCGTGGCCTGCGCCTCCACGGTCACCGTCTGGCGCACGTGGGCGTTGGCCGGGGGCTGCAGGAAGGTCACGGCTGGCGCCTCGGTGTCGGGCGGCCCGAGCTCCAGCGCGCCGATGTCGAACTGGGCGGGTTGCCCCTCGGTGCCCGCCCGCGGGCGGACTCCCTCGGCGAGATAGTCGGCCTCGAGGAGCGGGTCGAACGCGGCCGGCAGCCCCAGCGTGCGCGGGTCAAGGCCCTGGTCGATCAGGGGGGACGCAGTCGCCGGCGCGAAGGTGTCGTCCGCGGTATTGGCCAGCGTGTCGGCGCCGTTCACGTTGGCGTAGACCGTGGCCGGGTTGTCGCACCCGGGGCTGGCCGTGACCCCGGTCCCCTCGCTCCCGGTCGGGGTGAGGTTGCCGCTGTCCGTCCCGTCCAGCGCCGGCCCGTTGATCTCGCCCAGCCGGTTGCCGCAGACCAGATTGTTCCGGAGCTGGATGCCTGCCGGGTTCGGGCTTGATGAGCTTTCCCGCGTCACCCCGAAGCGGCCCCCCGTCGAGCCCGAAGCCGTGCCGTTCCCCGTGATGGCGTTGTTGGCCAGCAGCACCTGGTGCTCGCGGGCCACGGTGACGCCGCTCCAGGCGTTGCCGTGGATGGTGTTCTCGATGAGCTGGTGCGGGCCCCCGTCGGCGTCGATGAAGGTGAGGCCGTTGCGCCCGTTGCCGTAGATCAGGTTGTTCACGATCAGCGTGCCGGGGTTGCCCCGCGCGATCGTGATACCGCCGTTGCAGGACGCGCTCCCGTTGCCGAAGATCCGGTTCCGCTCGATGTGGATGGCCGTGTTCTGGTTGTTGCCCCCCATCAGGGCGATGCCCTCGCCCCCCGCCCCGGTGATCGTCAGCCCCCGGATCGTGATGAACTTCGACTGCTGCAGGCGGAGGGCGTAGCCCTGGGTACACTGGCTCACCGCCCCCTGCAGGATGACGCTGACCACCACCGCCGCCGGATCGGCCTGGATGATGATGCGGTCGGCCTCCGTGGCGCTGGGCGTGTTGTTCTTGCCCGTGATCTGCACCTGCTCGACGTAGGTCCCCACCTGGATCTGGACGGTGTCGCCCGCTTGCGCCGCGGTCACCGCTGCCTGGATCGTGCCGTAGCAGGGGCTCTGCCCGCCGCACGTCGGATCCGCCTGGCTCACGTACCGGGTGATGGCGTGGGCTGCGGCCGGCAGCGCCAGCAGCGCGGCCAGCGCGGTGATCAGCAGAGCCAGGCGAGGCCTCATACGGCTCCCCTCATCGGGCGGCAGCCGGGGCCGGCGTCTTGTAGGGCGCATTGCGGATGCGGTCCATCTCGTCCTTGGTGAAGGGCCGCGCCCCCTCGACCGTGGTGGCCTGCTGCGGCCGCCCCTCCTCGTCCACGATGCGGTCCCAGCGGTACTCGCGCGGCTGGCGGAACTCCTCGAGCTTCGGGTGCTCCTTGCTCGTGAACGCCCCCAGCCCCAGTGCCCGCGGGTTGCCGTGGCAGCTTGCGCACGTGCGCACCGCCTTGGTCACGGTGTGCGGCACGATCGGGTTATGGGCGAAGCCGAACTTCTTGAACTCGTACTCGGTCTGGCCCGCGGGATTGACGTAGGTGAACAGCGGTTGCGCGCGCGAGACGAACGGCACCACCTTGCCGCGCCAGCTCATGCCGAGCACCGGCTCCGGATCGGCGAAGCGCACCCCCGCGGTCAGCCGGAACCAGCCCTGCTGGCTGTGCTCGTTGGCCAGGTGGTCGAAGGCCACGTCCACCGGGGCCTTGTAGGCCGAGTAGTCCATCTTGATGTGGCAGCCGTAGCAGGTCGGCGCCCACGCCGTATGGCAGGTGAAGCACTCCAGCTTCTTCAGGTGCAGGGCGTCATGGCCGGCCGGCTGGGTCGGCAGGGCGGCGAGCTGCGGGATCGGCAGGACCTGGCCGGTGAGCTTGGTCACCAGGGTGACCAGGTTCGCGGGGTTCGGGGCGGTGCCCACGAAGACGTTGTTCAGCCGTCGCCCCTGGGACGTCAGGCCCGTCGCCATCCGATCGGGCGTGCCGTGGCAGTTCTCGCACCGCACCTCGACCTCGTAGTGGCGCTTCGCGTAGATGCGGCCGTCGCCGTGCATCTCGCGCTCCGTGTGGCAGTCGATGCAGGCCATGCCCCGCGTGAAGTGCACGTCGGGGATCTGCTGGGTGTAGGAGTGCCCGTGGAGGAGATCCTGATCGTAGGTGAAGGTCTCCTTGCCGACGGGCGGGGCCTCCATCATGCCCCGCAGGTTCATGGCCGCCCGCGAGCCGCCGTTGTGGCAGGTGGCGCACTGGGTGACCGGGATCGCCTTCGTGAGCTGGTGCCGCAGCGGCCGGCCGGGCTTCGTCTTCGACATCGCCTGGTCGCCGCCCGCGTACGTGCCGTCCTCGCCGTAGGGCATGTGACAGGCCGCGCACCCGGTCGCCCGGAAGTTGCCCTTGAGCCCCTTGGCCTGGGTCCACAGGTGGCAGGACGTGCACTCCTTCCGCAGCAGGTCGAAGAAGACGTCGCCGCTCTGCTTGAAGGTGGGCAGCGGCTCGAGGTGCGGCACCGTGCCCGGCACCGGCGGGTGGCCCTTGGGCGGGTGGCCCTTGGGCCGGAGGAACTCGGCGGGTCGGGTGGGCTCGGGCGCCATCGAGAAGCGCACGTCTTCTCGCGTGGGCTGGAGCCCATTCGGGAAGAGCGTGCCGCTCTGGGTGCCCGAGCGATGGGCCATGATCGAGGCCTTCACCTTCTGCGCGATCGTCTTATGGCACGTCCCGCAGGTCTGGCTCACGATGCGCAGGTCGCTCGGATTGGCCCACATCCCGGCGTGCGCCTTCTCCATCGTCGGGGCCTTGGCGTCGCCGCGGTGGCATTCCGTGCAGGTCAGCGGGCGCTTGGGGTGGGCGTCCTCGATGCCGCGGTGGCAGAGGACGCACTGGTCCGGGCGCGGGGCCGCGTGGGCGGCTACCGCCGAGGCACTCAGTACCGCGAGGACGAAAAGCAGGCCGAGCGCGAGCGGCCTGCGCCCCCTCACCCTGACCCTCTCCCCCTCCGGGGGCGAGGGAATCGAGAGGGCGCTCGGGACGCGCCTGGCCCGGGTCACAGGCCGCTCGCTTCGATCTTGCGGATCCGGTTGTTGTCGCGGTCGGCGATGTAGAGGCTGCCCTGGCTGTCGAGGGCGACCCCGGTGGGATAGTTGAGCGCCGCGGCCGTCGCCGGACCACCGTCACCGGAGAAGTCCCAGGCCCCGGTGCCGGCGACGGTCGTGATCGTGCCACCCGGCGTGACCTTGCGAATGCGGTGGTTGTCGCTGTCGGCGATGTAGAGCGTGCCCTGCGGGTCGACCACGACGCCATAGGGGTCGTGGAGCTGCGCGCTGGTCGCCGGCCCGCCGTCGCCGCCGAAGCCGGCGGTGCCGTCGCCGGCCACGGTCGTCATGGTGCCGCCCGTGTCGACCTTGCGGACCCGCTGGTTCTCCAGGTCGCCGATGTAGAGACCACCCTGGGCATCCAGGGCCACGCCCGAGGGGAGGTTCAACTGGGCGCTGGTGGCCAAGCCGCCGTCGCCCCCGAAGGCCGCCGTACCGTCGCCGGCGACCGTGGTGATGACGCCGGTGGGGTCGACCCTGCGGATGCGGTGGTTGTGGCTGTCGGCAATGTAGAGATTGCCCTGGGCGTCCACGACCACAGCCACGGGCGTGTTCAGCTGGGCGCTGGTCGCCAGGCCGCCGTCGCCCCCGAAGGCCGCCGTGCCGTTGCCGGCCACCGTGGTGATGACGCCGTTGACGTCCACCTTCCGGACGCGGTGGTTGTCGCGCTCGGCGATGTAGACGCTACCCTGGGCGTCGGTCGCGACCCCGATGGGATAGTTGAGCTGGGCGGCCGTGGCGGGTCCCCCATCGCCGCTGAACCCGGGGGGACCGCTGCCGGCAACCGTGGTGATGATGGCGTTCCCGTCGACCTTGCGGATACGATGGTTCGGCACCGGCCCCTGCTCGCCGCTGTTCGTGGCGAACACGTTACCCGCCGCATCGACCGCCACACCCCACGGCGTCTCCAGGCCCGCCGCCACGGCCGGCCCGCCATCGCCCTCGAACACCGGGTCCCCGTTGCCCGCCACCGTGATGATCGCCGCCGGGTTCAGCGTGAACGGACCGGGGCTCGTCGCGGTGCCGGACAGCGTCGTCACGGTGACCGGACCCGACGCCGCCCCCGCCGGCACGCGCGCAAAGATGCGGAACTGTTGCGCGAGGAGCACCGTCGCTTCCACCCCGTTGAACCGGACGACGTTGTTGGCGGGGACCTGCCCGTCGAACCGCTCCCCGCTGATCCTCACGACCGTCCCGATCGGCCCACCCGGTGGCAACAGCTCGACGATCACGGGCTGCGGCGGCACGACCGTGAAGCTCACGGGGACGACGCCCAGCCCGCCACGCACGTCGACCTGCGCCGCGCCCAGGGGCGCGCCCGCCTCCACCACGAAGGTGAGCGTGATCTGGTCGAAGTCGGTCTGCACGTTCTGCAGCGTGAGGCCCGGCGCGGCGGTGAACAGGCCGGCGCCGATGAGATTCGAGCCGGAGATGGTGACAACCACCGTCGTGCCCTGCGCCAGCACCGAGGTGGACGTCGAGCTCACCGTCGTCGTCTGCGCGACGCCGCTCTCGCGGGTGATCCGCGTGAGATTGCCGACCGAGTCCCAATGCCAACTTGCAGATTGGCCGTCCTCGAGAATTGTTCGCACGAGGCGCCCGAGCTCGTCGTAGAGGTGACGAATGTCGGCCGCAACCGGGAGAGGGAGCAGCAGCAGGACGCCCAGCGCCGCGACGATGCCGAAGACGGCGGCGCTCGCCCGAAGCGAGGCGGCGATGCGGGAAGCCTTCCAGAACCCGGGTCGAAGCACGAAACCTCGTAGAGTCGAGCGTGCACGGCAATTCAAGCGTGGCTGCCGCGGGAAATTAGGTGACCCACGCAGAGCTGTCAAGCGAATTCGTCACGATTTCGGTCACACAGTAAGGACACCGCTCCGACTGCACCGAAACATGGGCAACGCGATCGTCACACTGCACAGAAATCAGTCTCGGCGGCAGTGGGGGCACGCGGGAAAACGAATCATGTCCCGGATTGCCCGGGGCCATTCGTGTCGCTCGTTCGCGGCACACCGCCACCATGCCACTCTCGCTGATCCCGTCGTGACTCGATCTGGTGTCAGGAGGCGGTTCTTGGTCGGGTGCCAGCGGGCCGTGACCTCGGGAACCCGTGACGCCAGGGAATTGGTGACCGAGGCCTTCCGCCCGTGACACGCCGGACAGCCCTGCTTCGGAGGGCCGGTGCGCGCCCGCACTTCGGCATTCCACTCATGGTCGGGGCCGCGCAGACACCGCCACCAGACCCTGCGGCTGGTTCCGGCGATGACGTGGTGAGGGGTCAACGCGCCGTTCTTGGTCGGATGCCACTCACGCGCGAGCGCGGGGAACCGGGTGGCCAGCGAGTTGGTGACGGACAGACGCTTGTTGGCGCAACACGGGCACCCGCTTGGGCTCGTGGACCTGGTTCGACTCCGGACCGTATTGGCCCACACATGGTCCGACCCCTTCGAACACCGCCACCAGACGCGCACGTCGGCGTGGGCGTCCACGTGGCTGGGGGTGAGGGGGCCGTTTCTGGTCGGATGCCACTGCGCAGCGATCGCCGGGACAAGCCTGGCCAGCGAGTTCGTGACCGAGACCCGGTGCCGCGCACAGAACGGGCAGCCGCTCAACCGGCGCCCCTTGACGCGGCTCAAGACCGTCGCTGACCAGACGTGGTCGGGGCCTCGGGCACACCGCCACCAGATGCGCTGCGTCGAGCTGACGCCCACCTGCTCCGGACGCAGGCTGCCGTTCGCGGTCGGATGCCACTCCCGCGCGAGGGCCGCCCGTCGCGCGGCGAGTGAGTTGTCCCTCGAGCGTTTCCGGTACGCGCAGAACGGACAGCCTCGCGACGTCGACCGGGGCGCGGCGGGCGTGCGATTGGCCACGATGGCCGCCCAGACGTGGGTCGGTCGCACGCGACATCGCCACCAGACTTTCCTCCCGGACTGCGCGGCCAGATCCTCCGGCGTCAGCGTGCCGTTCCTGGTCGGATGCCACTCGGCGGCGAGCTTGGGGTAGCGAAAGGCCAGCGACCGGGCCGGCGGGATCGACGCGCGTACGCAGAAGGGACAGCCCCCCCTCGGCTGAAACCAGGTTGCGAGGGTCGCCTGCCAGGGCTCGCTGGGGTTCGAGGGACAGCGCCACCAGGCCGCCTCACCGGATCCGCTGGCGGCCTGATCCAGGCGTCGCCGGCCGTTCTTGATCGGATGCCAGTGCTGGGCCAGACGGGGAAAGGCGGCCAGCGAGCGGATGACCGAACCCGGGCGGCGCCGCCCCGCCCGGCAGAATTGGCAGCCTCCCGGGAAACTCTTCGTGCGCGCGTTGACGCTCGCCAGCCAGACGTGGCTCCTGTCGTGACGGCAGCGCCACCAGACGACCCTGCTCGACCCCGCCGTCACCTGTCCTGGTGTCAAGCGACCGTTCCTGGTCGGCTGCCACTCCCGGGCCGCGGCAGGCACGCGGCGGGCCAGCGAGTTGGTGACCGAGACGCGGCGCCCCGCGCAGGAGGGGCAACCGACCCCGATCCTGGTCCGATTGCCGACGATCGCCCGCCACTCGTGATCAGGCCCCTTCGGGCACTTCCACCACACGTACCGCCCCGAGCGCGCCGTGAGATCGCTTGGCCGAAGGCGCCCGTTCCTGGTCGGATGCCACTGGCGGGCAACCGCAGGCGCGCGCGTGGCCAGCGCGTTGGTGACCGAGACCCGCCGCCCCGCGCAGAAGGGACAGCCGGCGGTTCGTCCCTGACCCGTCCGTGAAAAGGGAGCCGCTTGCCACGCGTGATCGGGACCGCGGGGACAACGCCACCAGACCAGGCTCGCGGACCCGGCCGTGACCTGATTCGGACGGAGCGCGCCGTTCCTGATGGTGTGCCACTGAGCGGCCAGCCGGCGATGGGTCTGCGATAGCGGTCGGTTCATTCCCGGCATCGGAAGATAGCTCAGGTGGCCACCGGATCGCCACCCGGCTCCGGCAGGCGCTCGCCTTGACGGAGTTGCCCGCGCTCGGGTACCCTGCCGCGCGATGCTCGGATACGCGCTCCTCGCGCCGCCCAGTCGCCGCCCCACCGTCGATCTCCACGCGGTGGTGCGGCTGGCCCGGATCGCGAGCCGGGGCTGACGCCGGCATGGACGCGGTCCGGCTCGAGATCGAAGGGCCCGTCGCCCGCGTCACCCTGAACCGGCCCGCGGTGCTGAACGCGGGCGATCCGGGCTGGGTGGCCGAGCTGACCGACGTCGTCGCGCGCGTCGGGGCCCTTCGCGATCTCCGGGTCGCGGTCATCACCGGGGCGGGGCGCGCCTTCTCGACCGGGGTGGATCTGACGTCCCTCGCCGCGGGGGAGATGACGCTGCCGCACTTCGTGGCCTGGGAGGACGCGATGACCGCGATCGAGCGCATGGAGCTGCCATTCATCGCGGCCATCAACGGCCACTGCCTGGGCGGCGGGCTCCAGCTCGCCCTGGTCTGCGACTACCGGCTGGCCGCCGCGGACGCGATCATCGGGCTGCCCGCGGTGAAGGAATGCCTGATCCCCTCGATGGCGCTCTACCGGCTCCCGCGGCTGATCGGGGCCGCGCGGGCGCGCGAGATGATCCTCACCGGCGAGCCCATCTCGGCGGCCCGGGCCGCGGACGTAGGACTCGTCAATCAGATCGTCCCCGCGTCCGAGTTTCCCCGCGCGCTCGACGAGTGCATCCAGCGCTTCCTCGCGCTCCCCGCGACGAGCGTGGGCGTCAGCAAGCGGCTCCTGGCGCGCGCCTTCGATCTCCCTTTCGACGCCTTCCGCCGGGAGATGGAGGCGGGCTTCCGCCTCTGCCTCGACTCCACCGAGCATCGAGCGGCCATGGCCGAGCTGCGCCGGCGGCGGATCGGACCCGCGCGATGACCAGTCCCCCGACGCTTCTGCCCACCTCGGTGATCGGCAGCCACGGGCTGCCCGGCTGGGTCTGGCTCGCCCGCGAGGCGCTCGTGGCCGGACGCCTGGGCGCCACCGATGTCCACGAGCTCATGGAGGACGCCACCCAGGTCGCGCTGCTCGACCAGGAGCG
>Ga0187892_10005197_pt1 | contig 20757 bp, 20 predicted proteins | sample MA1701073metaG_FD_139345 | JGI IMG/M metagenome (GOLD analysis project Ga0187892, IMG submission 139345) | Bio-ooze microbial communities from a basaltic lava cave in the Kipuka Kanohina Cave System on the Island of Hawaii, USA - MA170107-3 metaG ... | reverse complement strand
TCCGTCACCGGAGGAGAACAAGTCTGACGCCGACAGACATATGCCGTTGGCTGCCCATTCACACTCGTCTTCCCTTCAGCGAGCGGCAGGTCGGACTCTCCGGCACGACGAACGGCTTCGACCACCTGCACGGTACAATTCGGTAGATAGCGGTGATGAACTGTTGAGAGCAACGACTCGGTCATCGGCTCGCCACGAGTCCCGACAACGACAATCTCTTGCGGCATCGACAGGTACCAATCCAGCGCACAGAGCATGGCCGATGAGCCATAGGCATTCTGCCCCATCACGTTCCGAAATACCCGGAACAGCTGCTCGGCCCGATCTTGATACCTCTGCTCTCTCGTGAAAGAGAACAGCCTCAACAAGTTCAAGGCCACAATGGCGTTACCGGACGGAATTGCACTATCGGTCCCGGACTTCATGCGATGCAGGAGGGCTTCATGGTCACAGCTGGTATAAAAACATCCACCCGCCTCCTCATCCCAATATCGTTCCAGCAGCTGGTCCGTCACCTCGCGGGCTTGATCCAGATACCACCGATGCGACGTCGCCTCAAACGCGTCCAGCAATGCGGCAGCAAGACAGGCCGCATCGTCCAGATAGCCGTTTAAGCGCTTCTTCCCCTCCCTGACCGTACGATAGATCCGCCCGTTCTCGACCGCATAGTCCAATAGGAATGTGAGCGCCTGTTCTGCAGCTGCCAGATACGCTGGGACCCCGAACGCTTGATAGGCATCGAGATAGGCGGACACCATCATCGCATTCCAGCTCGTGAGTATATTGTCGTCCCGCTGCGGCTTCATCCGCTGCTCTCGTGCGGCAAGCAACTGTATCCTGGCAGGCCGCAGCAAAGACTCAACCTCCGCCTGCGCGTCGGGATCCCGATGAACCCCATCGAGCCGATTCAACACGTTCTTGCCCTCAAAATTGCCGCTCTCCGTCACCCCATAATGCCGGCAGAACTCCTCAGCCGTTTCGGCCCCCAGCACCGCAGCAATCTCTCCAGGTTCCCAGACGAAGTAGCTTCCCTCATGCCCATCACTGTCGGCATCCTGTGCCGCAAAGAATGCGCCGTCCGGGTGCGTGAGTTCTCGACGAACGTACTCCAAGGTCTCTTCCACCACTTCACGAAACCGGTTCTCTTTGGTGAGACGCCATCCATCAAGGTAAATCCGAACCAACTGCGCGTTGTCGTAGAGCATCTTCTCGAAATGGGGAACCAACCACCGGCCATCCACCGAATAGCGATGGAACCCCCCGCCGAGATGATCGTAGACTCCTCCAGCCGCCATGGTTCTCAGCTGTAAGAGCACCTGCTCTTGATGGGAGATATCTTTTGTCCGAGCCGTCTGACGCAGCAACAGGCTAAGCGGCGGGACTGTCGGAAATTTTGGCCCCTCACCGAACCCGCCATGAACCGGATCGAAAAACTGTCCTAAGTTCTTGGCCGCCTCGTCGAGCAAACGATCTGTCAAGGGATCGTCCGACGGCTGCGGCGTTGAGACTCGCAACAGTCCGGTTTTCACCTTCTCCACATTCTTGCGGACATCGTCTCGATGATTTCGATAGACCTCGACGACGCCGCGCAAGACATCGGGAAATCCCGGCAGGTTGTGGCGGGGTACCGGCGGGAAATACGTCCCCCCATAGAACGGCTCTTGGTCAGGTGTCAGAAACATCGTCAAGGGCCACCCGCCGCCCCGTCCCAGAAACACCTGTGCGGACTTTTGGTAGATATCGTCAAGATCAGGACGCTCTTCTCGATCGACCTTCACGTTAATGAAGTCCTTGTTCATGAGCCCTGCAATCTCGGCATTCTCAAAACATTCATGTGCCATAACGTGGCACCAGTGGCATGCCGAATAACCGATCGACAACAAAATCGGCTTGTCCTCTGCTTTTGCCCGAGACAAGGCTTCTTCGCCCCATGGATACCACTCCACCGGATTCTCCGCATGCTGCCGAAGATAGGGGCTGGCTTCCGTGAGCAGCCGGTTCGGGACAGAGTCCGCTTGTGTGGTTGGATCTGTGATCAACTTTTCACCATCATACTTCGTCATACTACCTTGGCCCGAAGCCGCTCTGCAACGGATCTGTTGGTCTATGTTATAGTTCTGCCCTACTTCGAAAGGCCCACGACATGAACGGCTCGACACGCAGCGGCTCTCCCTCCCTTGTTGTGGGTACTCTGCTCGGAATCATCCTCATTCTGTTCCCCCTCGGGGATCAGGGCTTTGCGCAATCAGAGGAAGACCAACGTGCATGGCTTCGTTCGCTCGACAGCCTGTCAAGCGAACGCATGCTCGCCGACGTGACGACGCTCAGCAGTCCTGCATTCAACGGCCGTCAAACAGGTACAGCGGGCGACGCGAGTTCGGCGAAGTGGGTCGCTGATCGATTTCTTGCTTCGGGCCTCTCGTTGGCCCGTACTCATATCGATCCAACCAGTCCTCTGGGACAGGGCCGTGGAGGTGCAGCCGGATTCATGACTACCGCAGTTACGGCACCGAACATTACACCAAATCCACTACTCCGCATTTCAAGAGCCAGTGACTCGCTCACCCAACAAGTTGGAACAGACTATCTCCCCATCCTCGATGCACCCTCCGCTAACGTTCGCGGACCGATTGTGTTTGTGGGCTATGGAATCATAGACGTAACACAGGGCATCGATGACTACGCCGGCGTCGATACCACCAACGCCATTGTTCTCTTTCTCCGTGGCACACCCACGCACTATAAGGGCACCATCAGCCATGCGGACAAGGTACGCTTCGCACGCCAGAAAGGCGCGCTCGGCTATCTCACTACCACAGGACCAGTGCTCAGCCCCTATGAAGCGCGACGCGGCGTCACTGGAAAACCCAGCGCCTATTATGGACACTCTCCCCAATCAGAAACTCTTCCAGGAGCCTGGGTCAGCACCACTCTAGCCGAGCAGATCCTTGCCGATCCCGATCATACACAGCCTAGTCGGCTACATGATATGCAAGAAAAGCTGAATCGCTCTGCTGCCGTACAATCACTCAACACCGGCCGCTATGGCTCTCTCGATTGGCAGGTTCGTGCAGAGGAAGGCCTACTCACGAACGTCCTCGCCTTCCTGCCAGGGAACAATCCGCAGAAGACACAGGAGATCCTCGTGATCGGCGCGCATCGTGACCACTTCGGACGACAGGCCGGCTTGCTATTTGCCGGCGCTGACGATAACGCCTCCGGCACGGCCGTGATATTGGAAGTCGCCCGAGTAATGGCTCAGGCAGACGCAAAGGCTCAAAAGACCGTTTTGTTCGTCTCGTTTAGCGGAGAGGAACAGGGACTCGTTGGATCTCGGCTCTACCTTCAACGGCCGTTCGCGCCGATCAGCTCGACCAAAGCCATGATCAACATCGACCATGCGGGAATCGGGAATAGACGGCTGACGATCGGTGTGACGGGCTTCGAGAAGAGCGTCGCGCTCGAAGCGGGGCAGACAGCAGGGCTCACCGACAAGCTCGATGTGTACGGATTTTTCCCCGGTGGCGACCACGCGCCGTTCAAAGAGGCAGGGGTGCCGACAGTCACCATCGTCAGCGGCGGCATCCACCCACACTTTCATCAGCCCACCGATACTGCCGACACGATCAATCCGGAGATTTTGCAAGCCGTGGCTCGGTACGTCCTAGCCCTCACCTGGCAACTGGCGAATGCCCCCTGATCGGATACTGAAAAACCATTGTCAATGATCTGGAAATCGACAACCAGCATATCAGAAGTTACAATGGAGCGCCGCGCAGAATAGCCGTGCAAAACAGGCTGAGATCGTGGTCAAGGTTGAGTGAAGGCCTGGCTTACTTCATCTCAGCCTTGGCCTCAGCCTTTAGAAAGATGGCGGACTTTTTCAGTATCCCGTTAAGGGATATCATCCAGAATGGTGGATTGGATCGATGGCAACGGCGCGGTCTGGCGTGGAGGGCCGGGGAGGACGAGCGGCGAACCGACCTGGTTAGCGCCTTGGATGAGTCCGATCGAAAGTTGTGGCCCGAGCGTGGTGATAGCCCCGCTCCACGCCTGACCGGTCGTGGGATTCCGAAAGCTGTACGATTGGAAATTGTTCCCGGGGTTGTACAGATACCCCTGCGTGCCCTGGTTGTCGAGATAGACACTCCCTATGCCGGGCGACCTGAACAGTGGAGCAACCCCCCCATCGAATGAGCGAACACTGGAAATCGTCGACTGGCCCCAGGTCTGCGAGATCAACGGCGGGAACGCAAACAGGAGCAGAATCAGCACAAACAGCGCTCCGGGAACCACCGCGACCGGCAGAATAATTTGCGTGACTCGATGGCCCTGAAATCTCATTGCAGTTAGTCCATGACAGGCTGTCTCACACCATTATAGTATGCAGAAAGATTCATTGTCGATCAAAGGGGGCGTTATGGAGCAGTATCTTGCAGCACATAGATGGTGGCGCACATTTGGCTATGCCGTCGGGGTCTGTCTGGTCCTGGCACCTAGACTCAGCTGGGGACTGGAGATCGACAAGGCGCCACCAACGGAAAGACGGGAAACCATCTCCCTCGCCGATGCAGCCGTTCGCGCGCTGCAACATAATCTGGATATCAGCATCAGTCGCCAGACGAAGGAGAGTCGGCTGGCCGATATCATCATCGAACAAGCCAAGTTCGATCCGACTCTGAGCGTCAACGGCCAATTCAATCGAACGTTGAATCCACTCAATCGACCGGTATTCGGCTTCTCACGGCCCACGCTCAATGAGATCCAGACCTTCGACCAACGGACCCAATCCGTCACGTTCGATGCGACGACAAATTTGCTGACCGGCGGCAACATCGACCTGAACTATAGCCCTACTCGAACCAATGTAGCAGGAGCTCAAGGGTGTTTTGGACAACCGATTGGCACTCCTGGATGTATTGGAGGATCTTTCTTGTTCAATCCGTCCTGGACCGGTGGTCTCGCGCTTACCCTCACGCAACCTTTCCTCCGCAACGCCGGGATCGACGTCAACAAGACCTTCATCCGCGTGGCACAGAATAATGCCACCGTGGAAGAACATGTCTTTCGAGATCGTGTCCTCACCGTCCTGGCAACGGTGGAACAAACCTACTGGGAAGTCGTCTTCGCTAATGAAAATCTGAAAGTGGCAGAGGCCGCCCTGAAAGCAGCGCAGGAACTCTTGGCCAGCAACCGCGCGAAGGCAAAGGCCGGCATCATGTCGATCGTTGATGTCCTGCAAGCCGAAGCAGCCGTTGCGTCGCGGGTTGAGCAAGTGTTGGTCGCGGATAAGACGATTCGGGACCAGGAAGATCAACTGCGCCGATTGCTCAACCCTGCGGAAGAAGATCTGCGTCAAGACATGCGCTTGACCCCGCTCGACCAACCGGTCGTGACACTCGAACCTATCAGTCTTGAGGAAGCCATCGATACGGCCATTGAGCAGCGGCCGGAAATCGTCCAAGCAAAGAAGAATATGGAGACGAGCGATCTGAACACCAAGTTTGCGAAGAATCAGATTCTCCCGACCCTCTCGTTCCAAGGAACGATGGGAATGGCAGGGCTCGGAAGTAACTACAGCAACTCGGTGAACAGTAACTTTAGCGGAGATTACTATAATTATGGAGCGGGCCTCGTCTTGAGTTACCCACTTGGCAACCGCTCAGCCTGGAGCACATACAACAAACGGCAGCTGGAGGAGAAGAATGCTGAAGCCTCGCTCGTGAGTGTGCGACAGCAGATCATCGTGGGTGTGCGCGAAGCGGTACGACGAGTCCAAACCGATTTTAAGCGGATAGAAACGACTCGATCGGCCAGAATCATGGCTGAGAAGCAGTTGCAGGCGGAGCAAGAGCGCCTGAAAGTGGGGCTCAGCACCACACGCTTCGTGCTCGACTTCCAACGAGATCTCGCGACGGCCCAAGGGAACGAGTTGCGCGCCACGGTTGACTACAACAAATCACTCTCCAACCTCGCGCGGCACAAAGCCACCACACTCGACCGCTACAATCTCCAACTGAATTAAGCTTCTGTATGATGGCGCCTGAGCCCGGTCTGCGCGCAACACCGACTCAGGCCGAAGAATGGGGAGCAGCCCAGGCGCTGCTCCCCATCGTTGCGACGCTCGGCTACTATACCCTTCCCCCCTCGTTTCAAGAACAGACGCTGGTCCAGTTCACGCCACAGATCGGCGCCTATCTCGCCTTAGGTTTTTGGGCCGCGCACAACCGCGACATCGTATCTCGGCTTGGGCTGGAGAAAGGAAAAGTCCAGGATGGCTTACGCTGGGGACTCTTGACAGGCTTGCTTCTCGGCAGTCTGAATACGTTCGTGATTCTCTCGGCTTATCCACATTTTGGCTACGACATCAATTTCCTTAAGACCACGCCGCATGGCCGACTGCCTTTCTTCGTCATGGTCCCCTGGTTCATTTGTGGCATCGCCATCCTTGTGGAATTGAATTTTCGAGGATTTCTCCGTGGACGGCTGGCCGCGCTTGAATCGAATCTATGGGAATCAGCCCTGGTCCGGCGCCTCTCGCCTCTTGCCCTCATCACCTGCGCGCTGGTATTCGCGTTCGACCCCTTCATGGTAACGACGTTTCAACATCTCCACTGGATCGCCCTCTGGGACGGGCTCATCTGGGGAATCATCTGGCTACACACACGTAATCTCTACATCACGATCGTCGCGCACACGATCGAAGTCATCGCGATGTACAGCGCGGTGAGAATGGCGATCGGATAGCGATCGTTTCATTCTTCCATTGACGATTGGCTTTTTGAAATAATTCCATGATCCAATGACCCACTGGTTCAATTTCAATGAATCCCTCCTTCTCCAGTTACCTCGTCAACGACGTCTTCGGTGATCCCGGAGTCTATGTCGAGGTCCGCTGGTCGAAGCGGGCGTTGCTGTTCGATCTAGGGCACAATGACGGGCTGGGGCCGACGAGGCTCCTGCGTGCCAACGACATATTTATCTCCCACACACACGTGGACCATTTCATCGGTTTTGACGCAGTCCTGCGAGTAGCCTTGGGGCGCGGCAAGACCGTCCGGCTATTCGGCCCTCCTGGACTCATCAACAATGTGCAGGGCAAATTACAGGGCTACACATGGAATCTGGTTGACGGTTATCCATTGACCCTCGACGTCCAGGAATTTCACCCGCAGGAAGTCTGGCGGGCGCTGTTCCGCGCAACCGACGGGTTCCGCCAGGTTGAACAACCGGCTCGCCCTCTCCTGCCGGACCCAGCCACAGGTCAATTCACGATCCTGAACGATCCCCAGTTCACCGTAAGGGCGGTCTCCTTGAACCACCGTGTTCCCTCGTTTGCCTATTCCCTGGAGGAGCAGTTCCACATCAATGTGAACAAGCAGAAGCTCCACGAGGCAAACCTGCCGGTCGGCTCTTGGCTCAAAGACTTGAAAGAGTACATCTGGCAAGGGCAACCGGATGAGTTCCGCTTCACGGCCACATTCTATGACCATCACCATCGCGAGGAGCGAGAACTTGTGTTGGGCGAGATCAAAGAACGATTCTGCACCATATCGCGCGGGCAAAAGATCGCCTACGCCGTCGACGCTCGATACGATGAAGAGAACGAAGCGAAGATCGTCGCCCTTGCTCAGGGCTCGGACCTCTTCTACTGCGAGTCCCCTTATCTGGACGTAGATGCCGGAAAGGCCCGCGATCGCTACCACCTGACTGCGAAGCAAGCAGGACTCATGGCACGCAAAGCCCAAGCACGCGACCTCGTTGTCTTTCACTTCTCACCCCGGTATACAGGTCAGGGCGAGGCATTGGAGCGGGAGGCGATGGAAGCGTTTCAAGGAATCTGAGGAGGAGGGAACGTGAGCGACTTCGTGAGATATACCCTGTACTTTCTGTTTGGCGGAACCATTGTAAGCGTCTCCACCTACCTTGGGTCGCAGGGAAAATCGTTCCTCGCCGCCTTTGCCAGCACCTTCCCTGCCATTACCGGCGCCACGTTCGTGCTGATCTATTTAAACAGTGGCAACGACGCGATCGTCAGCTACGCAAAAAACCTGCTGTGGTTCGTCCCACCCTGGATACTCTACGTCGTCTCCATGATGGCGGGCATACCACGATTCGGTTTCTGGCCCTCCATGATCGGCTCACTCGTGCTGTATCTGGGCTGCGTGGGAGCGGTGAAGTTGGCGTTGAAATAGCTCTTTGGTTGACGCTCGAGCAGTTGTCTCGTTACAACTGCTCAGGTCGCTCCGCTGAAATGGAGCCGATTCATTTCGCCGAGAGTCGACACCATTTGATCGAGGGCCGCGGTGACGGAACGGCTCGCTGCTTGGGATGGGCCATCGGCCCCGGCCCAAATGTTGGGAGGATTTTCGATCTCTCTCACGTTTTGACAGAACCGGACGATCGTCTGTTTCCAGTGGATAGGACCGGATCCTTCATCGAGGAAATCGGCTCGATCCTGCGAGAAGGGCTGATCAAACTGCGTAGCCCGCAGCTGCCACATCTGCTCCATCGCCTGTTGCCGCTCAGGACTGAGATCCAACCCGCTGGCCCGTTCATTGAGCGCCGCGAACAGTCCTCCGACGACGTGGTCGACCTCCGATTCGGGGAACACGCCGACACACGATTGCATGAGCAGATACTTGTGAAAGAGGAACACCTCGGCGCTGATACGTGCTTCGTTCGCGGAAGGATCGTAGGCTCGGGCTAGCTCGCGCATCACATCGCCCGACGCTCCTTCAAGGCAGGACCCCAGCAACTGGGCTAGCTGGCGGCCGAGGCCGAGATATTCTGCCTGAGGCAGGCGCTGCATGATCTTACTCCGGCTCCACGACAACCGCTGTACCGCTGGCGCTGACCATCAACATGCTGGCACTGGCGCCGATCGTTTCATAATCGATATCGATGCCGACAATGGCATTGGCGCCCAGATGACGAGCCTGCTCGCGCATTTCGCCCAGCGCAATATCCTTGGCCTTGCGCAATTCGGCTTCATACGCCGCCGATCGTCCACCTACGATATCACGAATCGATGCGAAGAAATCACGAAAGATGTTCGCGCCGAGAATGGCATCCCCGGAAACCAATCCCAAATACTTGACCGCTTTCTTTCCGTCGATACTCGGTGTTGTTGATAGAATCATATTCTCCTCCTGCTGAACGCCCCATCCTCTCACCTTTTAGAAGGAATCGCCAAGCCTTTCGCTGAATCTCCCCCCTACTCCCGAGAAATCTGAGCGACACACCCTGATCGCATGTCGGAGTAGATATTCATGAATGGTCCGCGCTACGATCATGCATTTGTACCTGTCGGAATGCACGCCGTGAACCCTACCCCTCTACCTCAAAACCAGTCTGCAAATCTCATCGTCGAGGGGGCGCGGCAGAACAATTTGAAGAACATCTCGCTCCGTATCCCGCACAATCAGGTTACGGCCATCACCGGTGTATCAGGGTCGGGAAAATCCTCTCTCGCATTTGACACTCTGTTCGCCGAAGGCCAGTGGCGCTATGTGGAATCGCTCTCCACCTATGCCCGCATGTTTCTCGACAAGGTCAGTCGGCCCGATGTCGATCGGCTTATCAACGTCCGCCCCGCCATTGCGATTGAACAGAAGAACCCCATCCGCACCGCCCGCTCGACGGTCGGTACCACGACCGAGATTGCCGACCTCCTGCGACTCCTGTTCGCTAAAGTGGGCCATCCGGTCTGCCCCGATTGCGCCATCGATGCGCGCAGCTTTCACCCTGGCAGCGTCGTCGACGACCTCCTCGACCATTGCGGCAACGCACGAGCGATGATTCTCTTCCCTGTCACGGCGCCGATGCCGAAACAGGACCAGGCCTTTCTCCAATCGCTGTTGCTGCGCGGGTTCACCAGAGTGCAGTGCGGCGAAGAGATCCTCGATCTCCATGAGATCCACACCCTTCCCAAAACCAGGCCAGCCTATCTTCATGTGATCCTCGATCGGCTGGCGATCCGTGAAGACAATCGATCCCGCCTCGTCGAAGCGATCGAAATCGCGTTTCGCGAGGGCGAAGGCCTCTGCCGCGTGGAGATCATCGACCGGGGCCGCCGCACCTACAGCACAAACTTTCGTTGTCAACAATGCGGACGAACGTTCGAACCGCTTCGTCCAGTCCTCTTTTCCTTTAACCATCCGCTCGGCGCCTGTCCGGAGTGCAAGGGGTTTGGCAATATTCTCCGTTACGATCCCGACCTGGTCATTCCCGACCACAGCAAGTCGCTCGCTCAAGGCGCGATTGAACCCTGGAGCAAACCCAGCGGCGACTGGTGGCAGAAACAAATGTTGCTCTCAATGAAACGGCGTGGGGTCGACCTCGCCCTCCCCTACAAAGACCTGCCCCAGCATATCAGGCAGATGCTCTGGAATGGAGAAGGCAAGATGGAGGGCGTGCATCAATTTTTCGAATACTTGGAAGGGAAGCGTTATAAGTTGCATGTGCGAGTGATGCTCAGCCGCTACCGGACACCGGTCTCCTGCTCAAGCTGCGACGGGTTCCGTCTCAGACCGGACGCCCGCTATGTGAAGATTGCGGGCAGAGACATTCATGAGCTGTCTGCGCTCACGATTGAACAGAGTGCGGCCTGGATCACAGCCCTCGCACTCTCTCCCTACGAAGAGCAGGTCGCCCGCGACATTCTTCGACAACTGGCGGCCAAGCTTGGCTTTCTCCTCCGCGTGGGCCTCGGCTATCTGACGCTCTCCCGTCAGACCCGCACGCTCTCGGGAGGGGAGGCCCAGCGGGCAGCCTTGGCCAATCAACTCGGCGCCCGCCTGGTTGGCACGCTCTACGTGCTCGACGAGCCGACCATCGGTCTCCACCCGCGTGATACCGCGACGCTCGCAGGTATTCTGCGAGAGCTGGCAGTCCAAGGCAACACCGTGGTTGTCGTCGAACACGATCGCCAGATGATGCAGGCAGCCGACCACCTTGTCGAACTGGGGCCGTTGTCGGGAGAGAAGGGCGGCGAAGTGATCTGTGCTGCGCCACAACAGGAATTTATTGCAGACCGGCGATCGATCACGGCGCGCTACCTGCGCGGCGAGGACGAAATCGCAACGCCCAGGTCTCGGCGAAGAGGAAACGGAAAACTTCTTGTTATAGCCGGCGCCCGCGAAAACAACCTCAAAGATCTCTTTGTCCGTATTCCGCTCGGCATGTTGATCTGTATCACCGGCGTCTCGGGGTCCGGCAAGAGCACATTGGTCGAAGACACGCTGTACCGGGCCGTCGCCCGCGCCTTTCGTATCACGTCACTGCCGATGGGCAAGTTTCGCGCAATCAAAGGAATCGAACATCTCACCGGCATTAAGCTCATCGATCAGGAACCGATCGGCCGAACGCCGCGCTCAAATCCGATCACCTACCTGAAAGCGTTCGATGAAGTCCGCTCTCTCTTCGCTTCTGAGCGCGATGCGCTCCGGCGCGGGCTCACGCCGGGCCATTTCTCCTTCAATACCACCGGGGGCCGATGCGACCGATGCGAAGGGAGCGGCGTGGAAAAACTCGAAATGTATTTCTTCGAAGATATCTACGCCACCTGCGAGGTCTGCGACGGGAAGCGATTCAAACCGGATGTCCTCTCCATTCGCTATCGCGGGAAAACGATCCACGAAGTGTTGCAGATGACGGCTGAAGAGGCGCTGGGATTTTTTAGCGGCTCGCCCAAGCTCACCGAAAAGCTCCACCTTCTCTCGACCATCGGGCTCGGCTATCTCCGCCTTGGCCAGTCCGCGACGACACTCTCCGGCGGTGAAGCCCAACGGTTAAAGATTGCCTCCGAACTCAAAGACTCGTCTGCGAAGAACGTGCTCTATATCATGGACGAACCGACCACCGGGCTACATGTCGAAGATATCAAGAAGCTCGTGGCGATCCTGCATAAGCTGGTGAACAGCGGCAATACCGTGGTGGTCGTGGAACACAATCTCGACGTCATCAAGTCAGCAGATTGGATCATCGACCTAGGCCCAGAAGGCGGCGCAGCAGGCGGCCACATCGTAGCAGAAGGCCGACCGGAGCAAGTGGCAAAGGTAGCTGGTTCTCATACAGGACAATTCCTCTCACACATCCTCGCCCCATCATCAGGATCATAGTTAAGCCACAGCACTTCCTTTCAGCCGCGGATCAAACGGATACGCGGCGACTTTGCCGAAGGAGCGAAGAAGCTGAGGTGGTCAGGGGGAGAAGGAAAGCGGAAACTGACTGAGTTTTTCTCTTCGGTTCTCTAAGGGGTGGGCTGGCTGATCCCCGACTGCGCGCGTCCAACGAGGGCCTTCTGATTCCCCAACTTCCCCAGAGGGAGTAGGCAGATTGTTCTTCACTGCGCGCATCGAGCGACCACCGCTTTATCGTGGGGGCTCTGCGAGCAAGAAGAACGGTCTGCCTGCTCCCTCGCATCCTTCTGAGGCCGCGCGTTGCGCGAGCAAAGGGGACGGCCAGGCTACCCCGTCTTTTTTTGCGGCTCCAGCAACTTTTCCCCTTTCTTGAACACAGCGAAAATCGCCTGCGAGGGACAGGCATCCAGGCAGAGACGGCAGCTTTCCAGGCAACGGGAAGAGTCAAATTTGAATGGAGGGGTCGAGAGCCAGGCGCCGGTCGGGCAGATCGGAACACAGATGGCTTGATGCGTGCAGCGGTCGGGATGGCGGATGAGGTGATCGCGAATGATCATCATGGGTTTGACTCCTTCAAAGAGACCTTGGGAAAAGATCTCGAACATGTTTCTATCCGGAAGGCTGCTCACTTCCACTCCTTCACAAGTTTCTTCAACCGATCTTTCAGTTCCGGATGCTGCTCCAAATTGTTGTGAATCGCTCCGAGAATCTTTTCGACCCTGGCCGACTTGAGGGCGTCTTTGTCCTTCTTGACCAATCGATCATACTCCACATAGGCTGCCTGATGCGTCGGCTCAAGGAGCGACCGGGCCACGGCCAAGGCCTCGCCCAACTCGTAGGGCTCCGATGCCATGGCAGGCACGATGGTAAAGGCGCCATCGGTGCACACCAGCACTACTGCTCCCTGCTTCCCCTTGAGCGGGATAACGGCCTTGATAGTTTTTCCCGTCAAGGCCTCCCAGTTGCCGAGAAGCCCCGGAAACTGTTTCATGAAGGCCACCTTTTCCAGGTTGGCTTTCCACTTTTCTTCGACGGCCATAACGATCCTTGTGATGCGACGCTACGATTTGAGCGGAGGGACGGTCGTGGGAGCTGGGTGATCGGGCATAACGAGACGGGCCACGACCTCGCCCTTGACGACGTGGCGCTCCATGATTTCCGTCACGTCGGCCTCGGATTTGACTTGATACCACACGCCTTCGGGATAAATCACGACGCTCGGCCCTTGAGCGCAATGATCGAGACACCCGGCTTTATTCGCGCGGACGACGTCCTTCAAGTCCAACCGCTTCGCTTCTTGCTTAAAGTGCGCGTGGAGCGCTTCAGATCCAAGCTTGGAGCAACTCCCACGGGGATCGTCGGGACTCCGTTGGTTTGTACAGACGAAGATATGACGTTTGTAACCGGACATGATCGATCGTAGATTATGCCGGAATGGTGATGGTGTTGAATCGTTCGAGTAACCGTGTGACCTCTTCTCTCGCAAGCAGAGGTGAATGCTTCTGTGCGGCATCAAGCAGGGCGACAATTTCCCTCAGACGCAGCCCGGCACGCTGGAGTTCATCGGGTTTCGACAGTTGAGAGGCCTGCCCGGCGCCAAGCTTGTCGATCTCGGCGGTGATATCTCGGAAGTCTCGTTGGAGATTTTTCTGCATCGAACAGCTTTCGCAATACCATTTAGGGCTTTGATCGGTCGAGGGCGACAGTCGGTCGTAGGTCCGGCCGAAGAAATCCTTCCCAAGCGATAACTTCATGAGTGCGGCGCTGCTAGCGCCGCAGGCGTTGCAGGACCCAGCTGCGGAATCCATAGAGCCTCCTCTGTCGATCAAACCCGAATTAGCGGGCGAATCTTACACCAGGCCTGCGCGCACTGTCCACTTGGTGGGGACATCCCGGAGGGCCGGACGGTGCATGTTCACAGCTGTTGTATATGTATATAATGAGCGCGGAATCCCAGAATCGATTGTGCAGGGAGGGAGAGGCCATGGTCATTGGGGTACTGAAAGAGGTCAAGGACCATGAGTATCGTGTCAGTGTCACACCCGACGGGGTTCGGGCGTTGCGTCAGGCCGGCCATGACGTCTCGATCGAACCTTCGGCCGGAGCCGGCAGCGGATACTCAGATGAGGACTACCAGAATGCCGGCGCAACTCTGGCGCTGTCGAAGGAGCAGCTATTTCAGCAGGCCACGCTCATTGTGAAGGTCAAGGAACCCCTGCTTTCCGAGTGCCACTTCTTCCGTCCTGGCCAAACCCTCTTTACTTATCTGCATTTGGCTTCCTTGCCGGATCTCACGAAGGCTCTCCTGGATACCATGATCACGGCAATTGCCTACGAGACGATCGAGGCAAAAGACGGCACGCGGCCGATGCTCAAACCAATGAGCGAAATCGCTGGACGGATGTCGGTGCAGATCGGCGCACACTATCTGGAAAAATCCCAAGGAGGGCGCGGGCTTCTCTTGGCCGGTGTGCCTGGTGTGGAACCGGGGAAAGTCGTGGTGCTTGGAGCTGGAGTGGTGGGTAGCGAGGCGACTCGAATCGCTGTCGGAATGGGGGCCCAGGTGACGGTGATCAATCTCGACCTTGAACGGCTCCGGGCACTCGACGAATTGTATCGTGGTCGAATTGTGACGCGTGCATCCACGCAAGTTGCGATTGACGAGTCAGTGATGGCCGCAGATCTTGTCATCGGAGCAGTCCTGGTTCCTGGGGCTCGCGCCCCCAAGTTGGTCTCACGGGAACTGGTGGCGCGCATGAAGCAGGGAGCCGTGGTGGTGGATGTCGCGGTCGATCAAGGCGGCTGCTTCGAGACCACGAAACCCACGACCCATTCGGACCCGGTTTATGTGGTGGACGGGGTGCTCCATTATTGTGTGTCCAATATGCCGGGGATTGTTCCTCGTACGTCGACGGTCGCGTTGACGAATGCCACACTTCCATATCTTCTGCGTCTGGCCTCGCAGGGGGTTGAGAAGTCTGTGCAGGCAGACGCGGGACTGGCGAAAGGGGTGAACCTGTCCGGCGGCAAGATTACCTGTCGAGAAGTGGCCGATGCCCATGGCTTGCGTTTCGACCCCCTGATGTAAGACAATCCCCGCTCGCTTCGTGGTTCTGCTGATTATGTCGGGGCGTAGCGCAGCCCGGTAGCGCACTGCGTTCGGGACGCAGGGGTCGGAGGTTCGAATCCTCTCGCCCCGACCAAACAGAGCTTGCTCGACCCGGAGCCCACTCTTCCATTGAGGCGACGGGATAAACCCCTCCAGTGTTTCGTTCCTCTCTAAACCAAGCTTGCACGTGCCGCTGGCCTCTTTATCGATTTATCGTTACGACGGCCAGCGGATAAACCCCTCGGCGAAGTTTACTAGCGCAGAATCGCAAAACGCGTGACGCCTCTACAGAGGTGTGAGAGTATCCCTTCGATGGCCGCCCCTCTTGAACCGGCAGTTCTCCGAGCGAAGTTGTTTGTGAGGGGAAAGGTTCAAGGAGTCGGGTACCGAGCGTTTGCAGCTCGCGTCGCTTCGCAACGAGGACTCTGCGGAGGAGTCAGGAATCTCGATGATGGCCGGGTCGAGCTTGAAGTTGAAGGCCCCAAAGACCAGATTCTGATGCTGATCGAAGACGTAAGGACTGGGCCGCTGGCGTCGCGAGTGACAGCCGTTGATGTGGAGTGGAGTCCGGCAACAGGGCGATTTTCAGATTTTCAAGTGTGGTATTGAGAGAGCCAGTTGGGAGTGACTAAACGTATGGCGCGAGGAGACGCGAAGTTACACGAGCTGGGCGAAGCACGCCGACACGCCGTCGATCATGACGACGAGGACACCGCCACGTCGTCGGGTGTAGGCGAGTCGCTCGTCGGCGAGGAAAAAACGAATCGCCGCTCCGAAGGATTGGATACCCTCAAGTGCTACTTGCGCGAGATCCGTCGCTCGACTTTGCTGACGTTTAAGCAAGAACAGCAGTTGGGCAAGCGGGTTATGGCGGGGGACGAGCAGGCGCGCCAGGAGATGATCGAATCGAATCTCCGACTGGTAATCAGTATCGGTAAGCGGTATATGCATCGAGGATTCCCCTTCTCCGATGTCATCGAAGAGGGCAATCTCGGGCTTATCAAAGCCGTTGAAAAGTTCAATTACAAACGCGGGTTTCGTTTCAGCACCTATGCGTCCTGGTGGATCAGGCAGTACATCGAACGAGCAATTATCAATCAGGCAAAGCTCGTGCGGTTGCCGGTGCATGTGGTGGAACGGCTGAATCGTTATCTCGCCAAGACGGAACAGCTCGTTCAAGAACTCGGACGAGAACCGACTGCGTCGGAAGTCGCGGCACGGATGAAGACAACAGACGAAACCGTGTTGGACCTCAAGCAAGTGGTCCGTACGACCTGTTCGTTGGACAGTCCGATCAATGAGGGCGGGGATACATATTTGCGTGATGTGATTGAGGACCCTTCGGGTGTCTCGCCTGCCGACACAGCCGAGGGGGTGATGCGTCGTGCGGAGATGATGGAGTGGGTGCAGGAGTTGCCTGAGAAGGAGCAGACTGTTATTATGTCGCGGTTTGGGCTCGATGGGAGTGAGGCCAAAACGTTGGAAGAAATCGGCCGGGCGATGGGGTTGACCCGTGAGCGGGTCCGGCAGATTGAAATGGCCGCTTTGGCGCGTTTGCGCCATACCATTGAACGCAGAACCATGACACAAACCGACTTGCTCTGATCGATGCCCCCTGTCAATTATCGCGCCCTCATTCGCGAGGTTCCCGATTTCCCCAAGCCCGGTATTCTCTTCTACGATATCACGACGCTGCTCAAGGACACCCGCGCTCTGGCGTCGATTACCGATGAATTGACCGCCTACTATCAGGGACGACAGATCGCCAAAGTCATCGGCATCGAATCGCGCGGGTTCATTTTCGGCGGGATACTGGCGAACCGGTTGAATGCCGGGTTCGTTCCCGTCCGGAAACCCGGCAAGCTACCCGCCGACAGCTTTGAAGTCAAATACAGCCTCGAGTACGGTTCGAACTCCCTTGCCATCCATCGCGATGCGATTGGTGTGAGAGAACGGGTGCTGATCGTGGACGACTTGCTGGCCACAGGGGGCACGGCGGCCGCGACGGTGTCTCTGGTTCGGCAATTGGGAGGCGAGATTGTCGGGCTCGATTTTCTCGTTGAACTCCAGGGCCTTAAGGGTCGAGAGAAACTAATCGGCCATCCTATCCATTCGACAATCCTCTATCCTTAGCAGGATGCTGAAAAAGTCCGCCAGCGGCGTTCTCGCTTCGCTCAGAAGCTCAACGTACCGAAGCGTACGGCTTTGCCTCTTCGCTCGCTGCGGCCTTGCTGGACAGCCTTGTTGAGCATCCTGCGCGGGTGCTCCTGCTGTCCTACACATGCGGATCGTGAGTTCCCACCATGCCACACTAGTTTTTCCCGCAGACTGTCAGTGGCTTTCAGCCTCTTCCACATAACCTCTTGTAAAAGGCGGGAGTGCCGTGCTATGAATGCCGAACTTTTTTCGGCTATTCGACGATCATCACAGGAGTAGAACCCGCCATGCCAACAAAAACTCCCGCCAAGAAAAAACCGGTTGCGAAAGCCAAGGTGCGGGCAAAGATCGAGAAACCAGCGAGCAAACCAAAGCGCACTCCGATTGTGGTCCCTGAAAAACCGATCAGCATGACCGTCTCTCCCCTGGCTGCCAAACCGAAAGAAACGGCGAAAGAACGCGAAGACCGGGAGCGCCGACGCCAAGTCCTCCATCAGATGTTGATGCGGAAGCGCCAGGAAATTATCAAAGAAATTGAGGGGAGTCTGGGCCAATCCCTGATTGAAGATAAACAGCGGCGGCTTGAATCAGCACGCGACGTCGGCGATCAAGCCCTCATGGATCTCGATCGCGAGCTGGGCATTTCCTTGATGGAAATGCGCAATCGTCGCCGGCAGGCTATCGATGAGGCGTTGACGAGGCTCACCGAAGGCACCTATGGTATCTGCGCGGAGTGTGGCGTAGAGATCAGCGAGCGAAGATTGGAAGCCGTCCCGTTCGCGAAGCTCTGCGTCGAATGTCAGTCGAAAGAAGAATTGCTGGAAAAAATCGAGCGAGAAGAAGATCGAGACTAGCCGGTTCTCCGCGCGATTGGTTTTGTCCCTGCCTCATGTAGCCCGCATCCTGTCAAACATACTTCTGGCTCTGCCCTGGTTAGACGAGGCTCGCGTTCTGTGAGCACTATTGGTACCCTGCGTCATATGTGGGAGTGGATCTAATGATGCCAGCGAGTCATCGAGCCGTCGTCTTGGCGAGTGGGGGGCTGGATTCCACCGTCACGGCAGCGATTGCCAAGCAAGAGGGTTACGAACTCTTCTTCCTCACTATAGCCTACGGACAACGGCATGGCGTAGAAGTGGAGCAGGCTCGGCAGGTCGCAGCCGCCTTGGGCGTGTCGAATCATTTGGTGATGAATTTGGACCTTCGCGCCATCGGCGGGTCGGCGCTCACCGGCCCGGCGGCAGTGCCCAAGGACCGGCCGAGGACCGAGCGGAGTCGGACCATTCCCGTCACCTATGTGCCGGGCCGCAATCTTATCTTTCTCTCGATTGCTGCAGCGCATGCGGAGGTCGTGGGAGCGTCCCTCATCTATTTTGGCGCGAACGTGCTCGACTATTCCGGCTATCCAGACTGCCGGCCCGAATTCATTCGCGCGTTTGAAGCGGCAGTGAAGGAAGGCACGAAAGCCGGTACGGAAGGGACTCCCCTCCAGGTCAAAGCCCCCTTGTTAATGCTGACGAAAGCGGAAATTATCCGACGAGGGATCGCACTACATGTCCCGTTTCATCTGACCCACAGTTGTTACGATCCGGTAGGAGACCAGGCTTGTGGGCGATGCGATAGTTGCGTGATCCGGCTAGAGGGATTTGCCAAGGCCGGTGTTGTCGATCCCATTGCATACCAGCCGTCAAGATAAGGAAAAGCCTGCGGTGGCCCGTAGACTGTTGATTGGTTCTACTCTGAGTGGTATCGAGAGGAGTCCCGCGCTTTTCTGTCGTCTTCTCCTTCTTCTTCGATGTGTTTGAACATAATAAAACCTACTGGGATTATTCCGGATGCCGCACCGAGCATCGCGAGCCAAACACCCCAGGGCTTTTTGGAGTCGGGAACCACAGCGTCTGCAAGAAAGTAGGTGGCGACTAGAGCCGCGAAGATGAATAAAAACCTTGCGAACCAACGTGGCGCTCCAATCAGATCACAGAGCTTGCGCGCGCCGAAGACGACTCCGAAAGCCAACACCAGCGAGAGAATGCCGCCCATGAAGAGCCTCGACTCTTAACGAATGAATAGGCTGACCGACATAGCATGATGCTCAATATATCTTCAACTGTTTCTCAGAATACTAGCCGCGTAGCATCTCGGAAATACCCTGTACCGTCAACTGAGAGCCAAAGCCAAAAAGACCTTCTTCATCTTGCAACCTCCTTGTCTGACTTGTTACTCTGCAGCCGCTGATTGAGGACATCCACACTTCTGACTATAGGAGACAGCATGAGTGTATCGCATCGCATAGGTGACATAACGTGTGAACTGTGTGGACAACGCAATGGTCAGAACCAGCGGTCCTGATTCCATGAAAATCACGATGACCTCAAAACTTCAGATCGGAGTGTGGTTGCTGGGCCTGGGCCTCCTCGCGGGCTGCGACTCCACGCAGCCCACACAACCCACACAAGCAACCTTGAGCAGCGCTGTGCCGGCGGAGTTCCAAACGGGCGAAACCACCTTCAACACGAACTGTGCAGCCTGTCATGGAAAACAAGCGGTGGGCACGGACCACGGACCTCCGTTAGTGCATAAGGTCTACGAGCCGAACCATCACGGAGATCAGGCCTTCCAACGGGCTGCGGCCAACGGCGTCCAGGCGCACCATTGGCAATTTGGCAACATGCCGAAGATCGTCGCCGTCACTCCGGCAGATGTCGATCAGGTCGTGAAGTATGTCAGGTGGTTACAACGCCAGGCAGGCATCCAATAGCTGCAAGATGCTGAAAAAGGCCGCCAGCGGCGTTCTCACCTTGAAAGCATCCTCAACGTAGCCCAGAGGCTACGCCTCCGGTGCTTTCATCGGCTGCGGCCTTGCTGGACAACCTTTTTGAGCATCCTGCCCAATCTAGACTCCCCCCCCTTTCCCCTCGATAGAGTCTCGATTGAGACTCGGTGTGAGCCTCGGACTGATCATATGTCCACAGAAACTGGTGGAAATGTAGAATGTCCTCATTTTCTTTCAAAATAATGCGCGCCCAGATTCTAATAATAATGGTTGGTGCCCTTCTGCCATTTCTATTTGACGTTTGCTTTGCTCAGATACCAGATCGTAATCAAAAAGAATGGACATGGAAGGATAGTAAAGGACGTTCTAGAACCAAGGCAGAGCTAGATTCTATCCTCCAAAAGCATGCTGAGTGGGTCAAGACAACCCAGTTCATGCACAACAGCTGTCGTGCTCTGACGTCTCCCCGGAAAACGACGGCAGTTGAAAACTGGAGTAGACTACCGGCTTCGACGGTCCTCGACGAAAGGAGTGGATCGATGAAGCGGTCAAGATTTTCCGAAGAGCAGATCGTC
>Ga0187892_10005195_pt1 | contig 20773 bp, 21 predicted proteins | sample MA1701073metaG_FD_139345 | JGI IMG/M metagenome (GOLD analysis project Ga0187892, IMG submission 139345) | Bio-ooze microbial communities from a basaltic lava cave in the Kipuka Kanohina Cave System on the Island of Hawaii, USA - MA170107-3 metaG ... | reverse complement strand
GCGGGTGCGCAGCGCCGAGACCGCGCCGCGCTCGGTGCACCCACGGCCGCCGTTCATCACCAGCACGCTCCAGCAGACCGCGTTCAACCGGCTCGGGTACGCCGCCAAGCGCACGATGGCGCTGGCGCAGCAGCTCTACGAGGGCGTCGACCTGGGCGAGGAGGGGTCGGTCGGCCTGATCACGTACATGCGCACCGACTCGTTCCGCGTCGCCGACGAGGCGGTCGCCGAGTGCCGCGCGCACATCGAGAAGCGCTTCGGGAGGGAGTACCTGCCGGAAACGCCGCCGGTGCGGCGCGCGAAGAAGGGGGCGCAGGAGGCGCACGAGGCGATCCGCCCGACGTCCGTCGAGCGCACGCCGGAGGCGATCCGCGGGAGCCTGACGGAGGAGCAGTACCGGATGTACCGGCTGATCTGGCGGCGGTTCGTCGCGTCGCAGATGAAGCCGGCGCTCTACCTGCTGACGGAGGCTACGGTGCGCGCGGGGCGCGCGACGTTCGCCGCGAAGGGGCGGCAGCTGCGGTTCGACGGCTACACGAAGCTGACGAGCCCGTGGGCGAAGCGCGAGGACGTGGTCGACCTGCTCAAGGAGCGCGGCGACGTGGCGCAGGTGCTGACGCACCTCAAGCGCGGCGGGATGCGGCTCACGCCCGAGGGGGCCGACGTGCTGCGCGCGGCGGCGAAGGAGACCGCCATGCCGCCCGAGCTGCAGCAGGCCCTGGCGGCGGTGCGCGACCAGGTGCTGCCGCCGCTGGCGCCGGGCCAGGCGCTGGCGCTCCACGGGATCGACCCGGGGCAGCACTTCACGGAGCCGCCGCCGCGCTACACGGAGGCGAGCCTCGTCAAGGCGCTGGAGAAGTTCGGCATCGGGCGGCCGAGCACGTACGCGCCGATCATCTCGACGATCCAGGACCGCGGCTACGTCGCCTCCGACGACCGCAAGCTGAAGCCGACGCAGCTCGGAGAGCTCGTGAACGAGAAGCTCGTGAAGCACTTCGACGACATCATGAACACCGGCTTCACGGCGAAGATGGAGAAGAAGCTCGACCGCATCGAGGACGGGCGCGCGAAGTGGGTGGACGTCCTGCGCAAGTTCTACGACGCCTTCATCGGCGACCTCGAGAAGGCGCGCGAGACGATGACGAGCGTGAAGAGCCTCGAGCCCGACCCGCCGGTGCCGTGCGAGAAGTGCGCGAAGCCGATGCTCGTGAAGTGGAACCGCTACGGGCAGTTCCTGGCGTGCAGCGGCTATCCGGAGTGCAAGAGCGCGAAGTCGCTCCAGGCGCCGGAGGTGGCGGGCGAGAAGTGCGACAAGTGCGCATCGGACATGGTGATCAAGTCAGGGCGGTTCGGGCGGTTCCTCGCGTGCTCCAAGTACCCGGAGTGCAAGAACACGCGGCCGATCCCGCGGGGCAACCGGCGGCTGACGGTGCCGCCGGGATGGTCGCAGAACTGCGAGCAGTGCGGCAAGCCGATGATCGTCAAGTACGGCCGCCGCGGGCCGTTCATCGCGTGTTCGGGCTACCCGGACTGCAAGAACACCGCGCGCGTGCCGAAGGAATGGTTCACCACGCTGAAGCCGCCGGGCGAGGGGGACGGGCCGACGGACGCGGCACCCGACGGCGACGGGGATGCCGAGTGAACCACAACTCCCAAATCCAAACTCCCAAATCCCAACTGTCGAACGCCTGCGGCAACGGTCCGGCTGCTCAGCGGCCTCCGCGGGTTCTGCGTGAAGCCGGGTCATGAAGTCGATCTTCGTCACCGGGACCGACACCGGCGTCGGCAAGACCGTGGTCGCCGCGGGGATCGCGGCCGCGATGAAGCGGCGCGGAGCGAACGTCGGCGTGATGAAGCCGATCGCCACCGGTGGCAAGCGGCGGGGCGGCTCGATCGTCTCGGCCGACGCGGAGTTCCTCATCGAGGCGGCCGGCGTCCGCGACCCGATGGAGCTGGTGAACCCGGTCTGCCTCGAGCCGGCGCTGGCGCCGAACCTGGCGGCCAAGATCGCGCACAAGCCGGTCGAGATCCCGGCGGTGTGGAAGGCGTACAAGGTCCTGCGCTCGATGCACGAGCTGCTGGTCGTCGAAGGCGCGGGCGGCCTGATGGTGCCGATCCTCGACCGCTACTTCGTCGCCGACATGGCGCAGCGGCTCCGGCTGCCGCTGGTGGTCGTGACGCGCCCGACGCTCGGCACGATCAACCACACGGCGCTCACGGTTCTGGCGGCGCGGCAGTGGGGCCTCGAGGTCGTCGGGCTCGTCGTGAACTACGCGGAGAGGATCAAGATCGGCGTGGTCGAGCGCCTCAACCCGGCCGCGCTCGAGTCGGCGTGCAACGTGCCGGTGCTCGGGGAGGTGCCGCACTTCGGGGAGGTCTCCGCGAAGGATCTGCCGCACGACCCGTTCGACGACATCGTGAATCTTCTGTAAACGAGCCGCCGCCGACTGCGCATCGTATCATCAGAGAGCATGCAAGCCGCCCTCCTCCTCCTCCTCGCCTGCGCCCAGGACAGGCCCGACGGCGCCTGGCTTGGCCAGTACGCCGACCGCGACGGCACGATCTGGCGCACCGTCTGGTCGTTCCGCTCCGACGGCACCGTGCTCGGGTGCTCTCCCCGGAGCAGCCTCGAGGACTTCCTCAAGGGGCGCGCCCTCACCGAGGAGGAGAGGAAGTCGAGCGGGACGTACGAGGCGCGCGGCGGGCGCGTCCGCATCCGCTGGGCCGACGGCAAGGAGGCGGAAGTCGGACCCGACGCGGGCAGCTTCAAGTGGGGCGACTACGCGTTCAAGCGGCTCGACCCGTGGAAGGGGGGCAAGCTCACCGGCCACTTCGAGTGCGTCCGCATCACGAACATGGGGACGACCGGCTCGCACTTCCTCATCAAGACATGGACCTTCCACGAGGAGGGGCTCTTCCAGCAGCACGACCACTCGACGGTGTTCTCCGAATTCCTGCAGACGGAGTCGCGCGACACCGAGCGGCTGCGCGCGGACGGGGCGCGCGAGATCTGGCGCGAGACGTGGCAGCGCAAGGTGCCGATCCACAAGAGCAGCAAGGAGTCGTTCTCGGGGCGGTACAGGATCGACCGCTCGGCGGCGGCGCTCGACCGCAACGACGCGAAGAAGGGGGACGCCTTCATCGCGGTCGTGCGGCAGGGGAAGGGGGACGAGCCGTGGCTCCTGCTCATCGACGGGTGGCTCCACCGCGGCACGCCGGGGAAGTTCCCGGAGGCGTCGAAGCCCGACGCGAAGTGGGTGAAGCACGCGGGCGAGGGATACGAGCTCTCGATGCCGCCGGACTGGGAGGCGAAGGTCGTCGAGCAGGACGGCCGCAAGGTCGCGGCGCTGGCGCCGAAGCAGCAGGTCCAGCACGGCGAGGGCGCGATGCTCGTCCTCACCTCGACGGTCGATCCGGCAAAGAAGGCGCACGACGCCGACGTCGTGGAAGAGCTGCGCAAGGTCGTGCGCGCGCTGCCGGGGTTCAAGCTCGAGGACGAGCGCGTCGAGTACGAGCGGATCGACGGCGCGATCGCGGTGCGCATCCTCATGCGCGACGAGCGCAAGAAGGCGCAGGGGGAGCCGTTCGAGCTGCCGATCGAGGTGGAGGCGCACCTGGTCGTCAGGGGCGGGACCGCGGTCGTGCTCGTGGGGCAGCGCAAGCGCTCGCTGGCGTCGGGCCTCATCGAGATCCAGCTGCGCGACGTTGCGCTCTCGGCGCGGATCACGGCCCCGGTGCGGGAGAAGCCCGCGGGGCTCGAGACGTCGGCCTTCGACCTCACGCTGCCGAAGGAGTGGAAGGCGCAGGAGGTGGAGAGCGAGGGGTACAAGCACCTGGTGCTCCTGCCGCCGGGGATGAAGTGGGATCCGGAAGACGAGCCCGACTTCGCGGCGCACTTCCATGTGCAGGCGGTGGTGCCGAAGGACCTCGCGGCCGACCTCAAGGCGTACGTGAAGAAGATGGCGCCGGACGCGAAGCAGGAGGGGGACGCCGAGGCGCTGAAGGCGGACGGCGAGGCGGCGGTGCGGCTGCGGTTCGTCGAGAAGAGCGACGAGGGGACGTACGTGATCGATGCGTACGCCGTGGCGAAGCACGGGAAGACGCTCTGGATGGTCGTGAGCGCGACGGCGGACGAGCTGAAGAAGCACGGAGCGGCGGCGCGCGCCGCGTTCGAGTCGATCAGGGTCAGGAAGTGACGCCGGCGACGACCAGCACGAACTCCCCGCGCGGCTCCTCCGAGCGGAAGCGCTCCGCCGCTCTGGCCACCGTCGTGCGCGTCGCCTCCTCGTGGATCTTGGTGATCTCCCGCGCGATCACGAGCGGGCGGTCGCCGAGGGCGGCGAGCATGTCCTCGAGCATCGCGGCCACGCGGTGCGGCGACTCGTAGAAGACGAGCGTCTTCTCCTCGGCGGCGAGCGCCAGGAGCGCCTTGCGGCGCTTGCCCGGCTTGCGCGGGAGGAAACCCGCGAAGACCAGCTCGTCGGCCGGCAGGCCGGAGACGCTCGCGGCGGCCGCCAGCGCCGAGGGGCCGGGAATCGCGCGCACCGGGATGCCGGTGTCGTGCGCGGCGGCGACGAGCTCGCGGCCCGGGTCGGACAGGCCGGGCGTGCCGCATTCGCTGACCAGCGCGATCGACTCGCCGCGCCGGAGGCGGTCGAGCAGGCCCTCGCCGCTCTTCCCGTAGTAGGCGACGAGTGGCCGGCGGATGTCGTGGTGCGAGAGGAGCTTGATCGTCGTGCGCGTGTCCTCGCACGCGATCGCGTCGACCGTCTTGAGGATGCGCAGCGCCCGCAACGTGACGTCCTCGAGGTTGCCGATCGGCGTCGCGACGACGTAGAGGGTGCCGGGCATCGCCAGATCTTACAATGCGCGTGATGGACGGCATCCTCCTCATCGACAAGGAGCGCGGGCCGACGTCGCACGACGTCGTGGCGCGCGTGCGCTCGGAGACGGGCGAGTGGAGCGTCGGGCACGCGGGGACTCTCGACCCGCAGGCGACGGGGCTGCTCGTCCTCTGCCTCGGCCGCGCGCTGAAGCTCATGGAGTTCATGGAGCGGCACGACAAGGAGTACGAGGCGGCGGTCCGGCTGGGGCGCGCGACGGAGACGGACGACGCGGAGGGACGCGTGATCTCGGAGCGCGATGTGTCAGGCGTCACGCGCGAGGCGGTGGAGGCTGCGGCCACGAAGTTCGTCGGGCCGATCCGGCAGCGCCCGCCGGCGTTCTCGGCGGTCAAGGTCGAGGGGCGGCGACTCTACCGGTACGCGCGCGCGGGGGAGAAGGTCGACGCGCCGGAGCGGACGGTGCGCGTGCATGCGTTCGATCTCGTGTCGTTCGAGCCGCCGGTCGTGCGGTTCCGCGTGCGCTGCGCGAAGGGGACGTACGTGCGGTCGCTCGCGCGCGACCTCGGGGAGGCGCTCGGCTGCGGCGGGTCGCTCGAGGCGCTGCGGCGGACGGCGAGCGGGCCGTTCCGGGTCGAGCAGGCGGATCCTGCGAAGCTCCTGCCGCCGGACGCGGGGATCGCGGACCTGCCGGAGGTGCGGCTGCCGGACGACTGCGCGGGGCGGTTCGCGAAAGGACAGGCGGTCGCCGTCGATCCGCCCGGGCCGGTCGCGCGGGTCTACGGGCCGGCGGGGTTCCTCGGAGTGGGCGTCGCGCGGGACGGGCGGCTTCAGCCGCGGAAGGTGATCCTGTAGAGCCGCGGCCAGTAGACGTCCGGATGCCGCGCGAGCGCCTCGAAGCCGCCGCCCCACATGTTCGTGTTGACCGTGATCACGATGCGGCGGCCGCCCTCCTCGTCGAGCTCCGCGTGCTGCTTGGCGCCGTACGCGAAGGCGCCCTCCGGGAGGTCGGAGCGCGTCGGAGTAACGGGTTGACGCGCATCTCAAGGTTCAAGCATCAGGTTCCAGGTCGTCCTGGGGCAAGCGTCGCCGGTCGTCGGTCCCCATGAAACGTGATACTTGAAACGTGAGACCAGCGCGCGGAGCGCGCTAGAATGGACCTCATGGGAAGCCGGATTCACCGCTTCAGCGACCACCTTTGCGGGCGATTCCCGTTCAAGGTGTCGAAGCTGCCGGTCGACGCGGGCTTCACCTGCCCGAACCGCGACGGCACGAAGGCGTGGGGCGGCTGCACGTACTGCGACAACCGCTCGTTCAGCCCGCCGGCCCGGGACCGCTCGGTGGCCGTCCGCGACCAGATCGAGCGCGGACTCGCAAAGCGGCCGCACGCGATCGTCTACTTCCAGGCGTATACGAACACGTACGCGCCCGTCGAGCGCCTGCGGGAGCTCTGGGACCTGGCGCTGTCGTATCCGCAGGTCGTGGGGCTGGCGATCGCGACGCGGCCCGACTGCGTGCCCGACCCGGTGCTCGACCTCGTCGAAGCGTACACGCGGCGCACGGCGATCTGGCTGGAGCTTGGCTTCGAGACGTCGCACGACGCGACGCTGTCGGCGCTCAACCGCGCGCACACCTGGGCGGAGTGCGAGGACGCGGTGCGGCGCGCCCGCGGCCGGGGATTCGAGCTCGTCGCGCACCTCATCTTCGGGCTGCCCGGAGAGACGCGCGCGATGATGATGGAGACGGCCGACCGCGTGGCGGAGCTCGGAGTCGACGCCGCGAAGCTGCACCACTTCTACGTCGCCCGGGGAACGGCGCTCGAGGCGCAGCACCGGCGCGCTCCGCTGGCGCTGCTTTCGCTCGAGGAGTGGGCGTCGCTCGCTGCGGACGTCATTGAACGGCTGCCCGAAAAGCTGTATATCGAAAGGGTGGCGGGGGAGCTCGGCAACGCCTGGCTCGCCGCCCCGCGGTGGGGCAAGTCCACCGCGCAGGTCTGGAATGCCGTGGAGGCGGAGCTGGAGCGCCGCGGCACGCGACAGGGTATGAGTCGGAGGAAGAGCCATGGCTTCGTGCCCCAAGTGTGACCGGGCGCTCCCGGCGAACGGGAACTGCCTGTACTGCGGAAAGCTCGGCGAGATCAACACGCAGAGCCGGAGCCGGGGGATCCCCTGGCTCGGCCCCGCGATCAAGCTGGGGCTCGCCTTCGGCCTGGTCGGCCTCGCCTACTGGATGATCTTCACGACGAAGGGGCGCGCCTTCACCGAGTCGATCAAGTCGATGGTCGGGACGTCCTCCAAGGAGGACGACGGCGCCTCGCCGTGGGTGAAGCCGCTGAAGAAGTACAAAGATGTGAATGAGATCCTCGGCAACAAGCTCACCACGCAGGTGACCGAGGAGGAGCTGGCCGGGGACAAGTCGTGGAAGATGGTGACGATCGTCCGCCGCAATGGGTCTGAGCTGATGCAGTGGGCGTTCAAGGTCAACAAGGACACCGGCGAGGTGATCGGGCAGAACGCGGAGGCGCGGTCGCTGATCGGGAAGTAGATCCCAGCCCCCGGATCCCCGATCCCGGGCGCGCTCCGGAGATCATCACAAAGGCACCAGGGTCTCGAGAGCCAAGTTGATCGGATTCCGATCGGTCGCCCTGCGAGCGATGGTCTCAGCCGCCAGATCCGCAGCCGGTATCGGGGATCGGGTGCCCGGGATCGGGGCTTAGTCCAGCTTCTGGACCGTCACGCCGCGCTCGGAGAGGTACTTGAGCGCCTTCTCCGTGTTCTTCGGCGAGCCGACGAGCTCGACTTCCAGGTACGCGCTCTTGTCGGTGATCCGCCCGCGCATGATGTTGGGGATCACGTCGAAGTCGTGCGACAGCTTGTAGATGATCGGATCGCCCAGGATCTTCTCCGGGAACGTCATCCGGAACCGGACCGACTTCTGCGCGCCCTTGGCCATTGATCCTCCAGAGCCTGCTCGACCTCCCCTCGAAGGAGGATCAGAGCCTCTCTATTTCCTTGAGATAGATTTTCGTGGAGATTTCTACGTTCTCCAGGATCGCGCTGTCAAGCAGATTCTTGAGAACGCGCTTCGAGCCGCCGCCCATCGCCCCGAACTCGCAGCCGACGCGGAACGCGTTGATCTCCTCCGACTTGCGGCACCAGACGACGCGCCCGGGCGCGCCGATCGTCCCGCGGACACCGGGCGCGTCCATCGAGATCCGCAGCCCCTGGCCCGGCCGCATCTCCTCGCGCGTGATGAAGTGCAGGCCGAGCTCGCTGAAGTTGAGCACGAGGTAGCGGGGCGACGGGGGCATGAGGAACGCGAACAGGCCCGCGCCCTTGCGGTAGCGCAGCGTGCTGTTCTTGACGGCGTACCGCTTCCGGCGCCGCCTCTCCGTTCCGTCCCAGCCCATAACCGTTCAACCGTTCAACCGTTCGACCGTTCGACCGTTCAACCGTTCAACCGTTCAACCGTTCGACCGCTCGACCGCTCAACCGTACAACCGTTCAGCCGCTCGACCGCCGGCCCAGCCCGACTACCACCCCACCCGCACGCCGACTCGCGTGCGCGGCCCGCAGTGCGCGTGCCCGCGGTACGAGTGCCCCCAATGGGAATACCAGCCGAGCGAAACCGTGGGGCCCCACCACGAGTCGTAGTACGCGTAGGTGGTCGTCGACGGGGCGTAGACGGCGCGCGAGGCCGCGCGCTCATTGACGATCAGCTGCTGGACGAGGTCGTCCGACGCGCCCGCCTGCTTGAGCGCGACGATGTCGTCGGCGCTCAGCTTCGCCGCGCCGCTCCGCTTCGCCTTCTCGATGATGACCGCGTCGGACACGCCCGCCTTGAGGAGCTTCTCCGTCTCCGCGCGCGTCAGCGGATCGCCGTAATCGACCCGGCGCGGCGGGGGCGGGCGGAGGTCGTCGTCCGGGTAGAGCGGGACCCAGCAACCGGCGCACAACAGGGCCGCGGCCGCCGCCAGGCGCTTCATCGGGAGGATTATATCACCTCGCGATGCGAAAACCCTTCTCGCCCGTCGGCTCCCGCCACTCGACGGCGACGTCCTCGACGCGCGCGGTACCCGGCCCGAGCCTGCACCACTCGATCATGTCCTCGACGATCGCGCGCTCCCCCTCGAACGCCGCCTCGACGCGCCCGTCCTCGAGGTTGCGCACCCAGCCGTCGAGCTTCCGGTCGCGCGCCTCCCACATGCAGCTCGCGCGGTAGCCGACGCCCTGCACGCGACCGGAAATGGTGACGTGGGCCCGAACGGTGTCAGCCATGAGCCGTTAGCCCTAAGCCTGAGATCGTTCGTAACTCGGAAGCTCCTCTTGCTTACGGCTAACAGCTGATGGCTAACGGCTGGCAGCTACTTGGGCTTGTCCTGCTTCAGCGGGTTGTTCTCCTTGTCGATCTCGTCCTCGCGGTACGCGCCGCCGAAGTCCTTGGGCTTCTCCGGCTTCGGCCCCGCGTCCGGGTCGAACCCCCGGAGCGGCACCTTCTTGAGGTTCGCCGGCAGGTCGAAGTCCGCCGCGGGGATCGTGCCGCGCGCGGCCGCCGTCACCTCCTCATCCGACACGACGCGGTCGAGGAAGAGCGCGCAGCGCACGCGCCCCTTGAGCGGGAACCCGCCGAGCGAGCGCAGCTTTTCCGCGACCGCCGGATGGAACGCGCCCATCGCCGCCAGCGCGTCGAAGTACGCCAGCCCGTCCGCAAGGCTCGGATCGACGAGCACATCGACCGGATGGTCGGTGCCGTTGACGATGACGTCGCGCCCGGCGGCCTTCCGCCCCGCGACGACCTCCGACCTGCCGGTGTCCTTCACCTCGACGGCCGGCGGCGACGCGAACGCGCCGAGGCCGATGCGCACCTTCTCGATGTCGTCGGCGTCCGCGGTGCCCGCGACGCGCTTCGCGGCATCGGCGAGGTCGGACAGCACGCGCGCGCGGCGGGCCGCGAGCGCCTCGAACGTCACCTCCGAGTAGGTGCCGCCCGCGACGTCGACGACCCACGCCAGCTTCCTGTCGGGGCGGATGATCAGGCGCGTCGCGAACGTCGCGTCCTCGATCGCGACGAGTCCGCCCTGGATCTTCACGATCTCGCGCCGCTGGATTTCCGACGCGCGGCCGACGATGTCGCGCGAGACGATGCGGACGCGGCGCTCCACGGTCAACCCCTCGACTCGGCCTCCGGCCTCGCTCGAGGCAGGGGCCCCGGACTGGGCGAGCGCGAGGAGCAGGAGGAGCTTACTCATAGCGCAAGGCGGTCACGGGATCCATGCGCGAGGCGCGCATCGCGGGCACGAACCCGGCGAGCGCGCTCACGAAGATCGAGAAGAGGACGGCGCCGGCGGCCAGGAGCGGCGAGACGTGGAAGAGGCGCACGTCGTCCGGCACGTCCGTGAGGCCGTGGGCGACCGCGTCGAGCGCCACGCCGCCGATGGCGCCGGCGCCGAGGCCGACGATCCCGCCGATGAGCCCGATCGCGGCCGCTTCGAGCAGGAACACCACGCGCACGTCGCCGTTGCGCGCCCCGATCGCCTTCATGATGCCGATCTCCCGCGTCCGCTCCAGGACCGCCATCGCCATTGTATTCGCGATCCCGAAGATTGATACGACGAGGCCGATCGCCCCGATGCACGCCATGAAGCCCTCGATGACCAGGAAGATCGTGCGCACGGTGCCCAGGATGTCGGCCGACGTCAGCACCTGGTAGCCGGAGTTGCCGAGCTGCCGCTTGAGCTCCTCGACGGAGTTCATGTCCTTCGTCTTCACCTCCGCCGACAGGTACGAGCCCTTCTTGTACACGAGAAGTGGAGCGTTCCCGCCCTGGGTGAGATCGCGCAGTTCGAGCGCGCGCTCCATCGGGACGAAGAGCTGGCGCGCCTTGATGCCGAGCTTCTCGGTGTCGAGGACCCCCGCGACGCGGAAGGTCACCTGCTCGGGCGTCAGCTGCGGGTCGTCGTCCGACGTGAACGCCCGCGAGAAGACGACCTTCTTGCCGACGATGTCCTGCGGGCGCTTCTCGAAGCGGACCTGCAGCAGGCGCGACGGGATGAGCACGGCGCGCTCGTTCGGGTCGGTCCAGAGGTCGCCCGCGAGGAGATACTTGCGCATCCCCTCGATCTCCTCGGGCGGCAGCCCGCCGATCGGGATGAACTCCTCCTCGGAGTCGGCCTCCCCGTCGATCTCCATGCTGAGGAAGAGGTTGATGTCGGGCACGACGTGGGCGACGCCGGGGAGCTTGCGCAGCTCCGCGATGTCGCGGTCGGTGATCGGCACCGACTGCATGCCGAAGTCGAAAAGGTTCGGCTTCTTCTGGCCCTTCCTGGCGCCCGGCTTGACGCGCGAGATGAAGATCGTGCGCAGGGTATCTTCGCTCTGGAAGAGCTTGAGGACCTCGCGCTCGAGGCCGACCGCCAGCGAGATCATGAGGACGAGCGCGGCGACGCCGATGACGACGCCGACGAGCGTGAGGGCGGTGCGTCCCTTGCGGCGCCCGAGGTTGCCCGCGGACATGCCGAGCGCGTCGGCGGGCCTCATGCGCTCCTCCGATCGGAGGCGATCCGCCCGTCGGACAGCTCGACGACGCGCTTGCAGTACGCGTCCGCCACCACGCGATCGTGCGTGACGACGATGACGGTGCGGTCGAGGCTCTTGAGGAGGTCCATGATCTCGGTGGCGGTGCGGGTGTCGAGGTTGCCGGTCGGCTCGTCGGCCAGCAGGAGCGGCGGGTCGTTCGCGAGAGCGCGCGCGATGGAGACGCGCTGCTGCTCGCCGCCGGAGAGCTCCGACGGGCGGTGGTCGCGGCGCGCGGCCAGTCCCACGCGCTCGAGGAGCTCGTCGGCGCGCCTGCGGCGGTCGCGCGGGTCGCGCCCCGCGAGCGTCATGGGGAGCTCGACGTTCCTCCGCGCGGTCATGGACGGCACGAGGTTGAAGAACTGGAAGATGAACCCGCAGGTCGTGCGGCGGTAGTCGGCGAGCTCGTTGTCGGAGAGCTCCGCGAGGCGGCGGCCGGCGACGTGGATGTCGCCGGAGGTGGGGCGGTCGAGCCCTCCGAGGATGTGGAGGAGCGTCGACTTGCCGCTGCCGGAGCGGCCGACGATGGCGGCGGGCTCGCCGGAGGCGAACTCGATCGTGAGCGCGTCGACGGCCGTGACGACGCCGGCGCCGTGCTCGTAGCGCTTGGTCACCCGGTCGGCGCGGACGAGGCTGTCCACGTGGAGAGGATAGCGGAATCGGGGCGGGGCTGAAAGGACTCTGGACAGCCGCTGGAGGCGGTCCTAAGATACGCGTCCCACATGGCCCTCTACGACTACCGCGGCGCGATCCACTGCCACACCACCTACTCCGACGGCACCGGCTCGATGGAGGAGGTGATGAAGGCGGCCAACGAGGTCGGCATCGACTTCGTGATGATGACCGACCACGACACGATGAAGCCGCACGACGACGGCCACGGCAAGTGGTGGGACTCGACGCTGCTCATCTGCGGCACGGAGATCACGCCGCAGCCGAACATCGGCAACCACTACATCGCGTTCGGTGAGGAGCGGCTGCGGGTGGAGGGGCTCAACCAGAAGCCGCCGCAGGAGATCATCGACGAGGTGACGCGGCAGGGATGGTTCGGCTTCCTGGCGCATCCCGACCACCAGGGGACGAAGCGCTTCAACGTGCCGTCGTACAGCTGGAAGGACTGGAACGCCACGGGCTACGCGGGACTGGGGCTGTGGGACCTGCAGACCGACTGGCAGACGCAGCTCGACCGCGAGGACACGGGGCTGACGGTCTACACGGAGTTCGAGAGCGCGCTGACGGGGCCGCGCAACGACACGATCGCCCGGTGGGACGCGCTGTGCCAGAAGGGGAAGGTCGTCGGCATCGGAGAGATCGACAACCACAATTTCAAGCGGGAGTACGAGGGGCAGACGCTGCAGATCTTCCCGTACGAGACCGCGTTCCGCACGATCACGAACCACATCCTGCTCGAGAAGCCGCTCGACAAGAACTACGCGAAGGCGCGCCGGCAGGTGCTGGAAGCGGTGCGTCACGGGCGGCTCTACGTGTCGTTCGACTTCTGGGACGACCCGACGGAGTTCACGTTCGAGGTCGACAACGGCACGGCGGTGGGGCGCATGGGGGACGAGATCGCCCTGGGGGCGGAGAAGACGGAGCTGGTCGTGACTCTCCCCGAGGAGGCGCTGCTGAACGTCTTCCACAACGGCGAGTCGATCCACGAGGAGGAGAACGACGAGGTGCTCCTCGAGATCGCCCAGCCGGGGGTGTACCGCATCGAGGCGATGAGGGACAACCTCACCTGGATACTTTCGAACCCGATCTGGGTTCGAAAGTAGAACCCGGAACCCGGAACCCAGTCAGAGAATGCGAAGGACGCTCACGGAGCGCCTTCTGATCGCCGAGCCCGCTACATACGGAGTGCAGAAGGACGCCGACGGAGTCTTCACTCGCCGCGGGAACGCTGGATCGCCTCGATGTAGCAGTACAGGAGGCGGCCCACCTCGTCCGTCAGAGCCATCTCGGTTTCGACCTTCGCATACCCGAGATCGCGAGCCAGGATGAGGAAGTAATGCGTTTCGTCGAGCGATCCCAGCGCGATGTTGAGCAGCCGAACTTTGTCCGGCTTGCTGCGTCTCCGGAAGCCCTCGGCGATGTTCGCGCAGATTGAAGCCGCCGCGCCCTGCATCTGCGAGATGAGCTTCCACAAGCGTCGCGGAAAGGACTCCGTGATGCGGTAGACGCGCAGGACGAGCTCATGCCCCTTCTGCCATGCGACCAAGTCCGTGAACGACTTCGCCGGTTTGCGATCCATACGACCTCCTTTCACAGGCCGTAGTGCCAACGGCGGGCCTGCGATTCCGCGCGGCGATCGCAGTTTTCGTGTTACCCCCGGTAACGTTTGTTACCGCCGGTAACACTCGGTAGGGGACGGACTCTGCAGTCAGAAGGCGCTCAGCGGGCGTTCCGCATTCCCTGGCTGGGTTCCGGGTTCTGGGTTCTACTTGAGGTCTTTGACCCACTCCCTCCACTTCGGGTCGATCTCGTCGAGCTTCATCCCCGCGACCTTCTCGAGCGCCGCGCGTCCCGTCGGGTCGTCCTTCGCGGTCGCCTTGAACTCGCGGTAGAAGTCTCGCAGCTTCTTCTGGTCCTGGAGCCACTTGCAGAGATAGCGCGCCGTCGCGTAGTTGACGCCGCGCGCCTCGTCGTAGAACTCCTTCGTCGACGTCTTGAGCAGATCGGCGAGCGGGACCGCGCGGTCGTCGCGCATCGCCTCGCGCAGCCCCTTCAGGCGCCAGTTGACGAGCCCCTCCATCTGGCCGTCCACGCCCTGCTCCGACTGCTCGTAGAGCGAGGCGAATCCCTCGTTGAACCACGACGGCACGCCGGGGAAGTCCTCCGCCAGCAGCGGATGCACCGTCTCGTGCGCGAGCGTCCCCGTCCCCGTCGCGATGTTCATGACCATCTTGCGCTCGCTCGGCATGTAGAAGCCGAACGGCGTCGACGGGCCGCGCTGGTACGTGTCCATGCAGTACTTGTCGTACGACGGCTTGTCCCGGAAGCAGTAGATGCGGATCGGCTTGATCGCCTTCTTCTCGAAATAGAACGTGGTGAGGAAGCGGTACATCCGCTCGACGGTCGCGCGGCACCGGCGATACTCGTCGAGTCCGCCGTTCGCCGCCAGGTAGAAGATCCCCTCGAGGCTGTCGATCATGAACTCGTCGCCGAGCTCCTTGCGGATCTCCCCGATGGCGCGCTTGACGTCCTCGTCGGTGCGCGGCGCGTCCTGCATGTACTGGGGGAGCGGGTTCGGGTCGGCGGCGCAGCCGACCGCCGTGAGCGAGAGCGCGAAGGCGGCGATCATCATGCCCAGGACCCCGCAACGGCCGTGCCACGGCGCGGGCGTCGCCGGCGTGCGGACGCGCGTATCCATCCCGATACTATTCTAGACGGAAACCGCCCGCTTTTGTTCGACAAGCACTTCAAGCACGTCGCGCCAGCGGGGGTAGATCGCCTTGATCGAGTAGATGTCCTCCGCCCGCCGGCGCGCCGCGTCGCCGGCGATCTTGCGAAGCTCGGCGTCGCCGACGAGCTTGTCGAGCGCTTCCGTCCACTCCTCCGTGTCCTGAGCGGGCAGCCCGCACTTGCCGGCGTCGATGACGTCGGGGATCACGCCGTAGGGCGCCGCGATCGACGGCAGGCCGCACGCCATGTACTGCATCACCTTGTACCCGCACTTGCCGTTCGTCCAGTCGTTGTCCGGCAGCGGCATGATGCCGATGTCCGCCGTCCGGACCGCCGCCACCTCCGACACCGGCGACCACGGCACGAACTCGACGGGGCAGCCGACGTCGAAATCCGGCGCCCGGTCGCACACGATGCGCAGCCGCAGGCCCGGATGGCGCTTCGCCGTTTCCACGAGCGCGTCGCGGGTGGCGGCGAGCGTGCCGAGGTTGGAGCTCGTGCCGGTCCACACCAGCGTCTTTCCGTCGCCGAGCACGTTCTCGGGCGTGTAGCGGTCGGTGTCCACCGGGGTCGGGAGGACCCAGACGTTGTCGTTGTGCCGGAGCGCCCACTCGCCGAGGAACTCGTTGCCCGTGATCACCGTGTTCGCCATGCCGACGACGATCGCGACCGGGTTGACGTCGCGGTCCGCGTAGCGGAGGTGGATCGAGTCGTCGAAGTCGAACACGACGGTGCGGTTGAGGAGCCGCACGAACTCCTCGGTCGCCGGCGTGAACGGAGGGAGGAGCTCGCGCTCGATGAAGACGACGTCGTAGAAAGGCGCGCGGAGCGCGGCCATGAGGCGGTTCGGGAGTCGCGCGACCGTGGAGAGGCCGTCGAGCACGCCGCGCACGAGCCCGTTCTGCGTCGGCGGCTCCGCGGAGGGGACGCAGCAGCACTCGCGCACGGTCCAGCCGTCGGCGCGCAGCAGCGGCAGGTACTGCTGGACGCGGAAGCGCGCGGACGGCGTGTTCCGCGCTGGAAGCAGAAACAGAGCCGACTTGCCCACGGTCCTCCCAAAACGAGTCTAGCCTCTTTTGCGGCAAGCCGACGCGATTACTTGCTCGTACTGCCGCGCGACGGCCGGCGCATCGAACGCCGCGACGTCGAGCCGCGCGCGATCGGCCAGCCGCTTGCGCAGCTCGCGCGATTCCAGGAGGCGCAGAAGCGCGCCGGCCATCGCCTCGGGATCCTCCGGCGGCACGAGCAGTCCGTTCTCGCCGTCGCGCACGAGCTCCTCGGTGCCGACGCGAGTCGCCACGACGGGCGCGCCGCAGGCCATCGCCTCCGCGACCGCCAGCGGGAAGCCCTCGACGCGCGAGGCGAGCGCGAAGACGGTCGCGCGGCGGAGCGCGGGCGCCACGGCGCTGATGCGGCCGGGAAGCGCGACGTCCTCCCCGGCCTGCAGCTTCATCGGGCCGTCGCCGAAGATGAGGAGCCGCGCGCGGGTGCGCTCGCGGACGCGCCGGAAGGCCTCGATCAGCACGTCGTGGCCCTTCTGCCGGTCCAGCCGGCCGAGCGACACGATGCAGGGCACGCCGTCGTCGAGCCACGGATGCGGCGCCGGGCCGTCGCGCCGCAGCTCCTCGAGCTCGATCGGATTGGGGATGATGTGCACGTCGCGGACGGCGAAATTGCGGCGCAGGTCCTGGGCGGCGGCGCGCGACACGGCGATCGCGAAATCGAGCCGGCGCCAGAGGCGGCGATGGAGCGGCAGCAGCGGGGTCTTCTCCGGGAGCTGGCGCGAGGGGACCGACTGCTCGATGTGCCCCACGCGCGTCGCGCGGGGAAGGAGCGGCCGCGTCAGCAGCGAGAGCAGCGTCGGGACCTCGATCGCGGAGAGGAGCACGTCGACGGCGTGCTCCCGCAGCGCCGACCCGAGGCGCAGCGCCGCGCGGGGAAGGAAGAGGCGCCGCGTCCGGCCGAGGTCGACGACGGGCACGTCCGCGGGGACGGCCTCCAGGAGCGCGCCCTTGCGGTTGAGGAGAAGGAGCACGGGCCGCACCCGCGAGCGGTCGAGGTGGCGGAGGACACGGATCATCGACATCTCGGCGCCGCCGACCTCGAGGTTCGGCAGGAAGAAGCCCGCGACGGTCACGGCGCTATTTTAGTGGCGCGCGGGCCCCGTGGAATCTCAAAGTGATGGCGTGGGACGCGAACGATCCTGCTGCTGCCTCTGCGGGGCGACGGGACGCGCGCGTTTCCGCCGGGGCGCGTACGGCGTCCTCGCCTGCGGCGCGTGCGGCCTCGAGTGGTGCACGCCGTCGCCGGGCCCGGAGGAGCTGCGGGCCATCTACGAGGCGGGCTACCACCACGAGTACGAGCTGGACTGGAAGGCGCCGCACGAGCGGCGGCTCGTGGCCCAGCAGCTGCGCGCGCTGGCGCCGGGGGTCCGCCGGCTGCTCGACATCGGATGCGGCTTCGGGCACTTCCTCGACGAGGCCAGGCGCCTCGGGTTCGAGACGCACGGGACGGAGCCGGATCCGGTGCGGGCGGAAGCGGCGCGCCGCCGCGGGCACCGGGTGTACGTCGGCTACGGGGACGCCGGACCCGCAGAGCCGCGTTTCGAGGCCGCGGTCCTCAGCCACGTGATCGAGCACGTGGACGACCCGCTTGCGCTCCTGCGGCAGATCCGCGGCCGGCTGGCCCCGGGCGGCCTGCTCTATGTCGAGACGCCGAACTTCGGAGGCCTGCGGGCGGCGGTGGCCGGACCGCGCTTCGCGCACTACGCGCCGCCGGAGCACATCACGTACTTCCGCGCGCGTCCGCTCGTGCGTGCGCTGGCGCAGGCGGGCTTCCGGACGCTGCGCCTCACGTCGGTCGTGAGCGCCGTGGCGGGCAAGGACACGCTGGCGCATTACCTGCGGCTCCACTTCCTCCGGCCGCCGCCGGCGCCGGGCGCGACGATGCCGAAGTTCGTGTCGGGCCGCCTGCCGTGGCTCAAGCAGCGGGTATTCGACGCGGCGCTCTGCGCGGGGCTCGGGCTGGTGCCGCTCATGGTGGACCTCGGCGGCGAGCACCTGGGCGCTTTCGCGACGCGCTCCTAGCGCGAAAGATCAAAGATCGAAGATCAAAGATCAAAGGGGGCGCACCCGGCCGCCCGGAAGGGCGACCTCTGATCTTTGATCTGTGATCTTTGGTCTTTCCCTAGCGCAGATGCACCATCAGCACCTGGACGTCCGCCGGCGTGACGCCGGCGATGCGCGAGGCCTGGCCGAGGGTCGCGGGCCGCACGCGCGAGAGCTTCTCGCGCGCCTCGTTGCGCAGGTGGCGCACGCGCGCGAAGTCGAACTTCGACGGGATCGGCCGGTCCTCGAGCCGGCGCGCGCGCTCGATGTCCGCGAGCTGGCGCTTGATGTAGCCCTCGTACTTGAGCTCGATCTCCAGCTGCTCCAGCGCCCCGGGCGACGCGAGCGCGGCGAGCCCCGGGATCTGCGCAGCGGTCATCTCCGGACGCTTGAGCACGCGGTCGAGCCGTCCGCGGCGCAGGAACGCCTTCGCCGCCTCGATCTCGCGCTCCTTGCGGTCGAGCGCGGAGAGGTCGCGGATCAGCCCGAGCGCGTGGCCGTGGCGCATCAGCCGCCGGTCGGCGTTGTCGGTGCGCAGGAGCAGCCGGTACTCGGCGCGCGACGTGAACATGCGGTACGGCTCGCGGTGCTCGAGGCGGATGAGGTCGTCGACCAGGACGCCGAGGTACGCCTCGTCGCGCCGGAGGACGAACGGCGGGCGCCCCTGGATCGCGAGCGCGGCGTTGATGCCGGCGACGAGCCCCTGGCCGGCCGCCTCCTCGTAGCCGCTGGTGCCGCAGATCTGGCCCGCGAAGTAGAGGCCGGCGACGCGCTTCGTCTCCAGCGTCGGCCAGAGCTGGTGCGGCGGCGCGTAGTCGTACTCGACGGCGTACCCGTAGCGCAGGAAACGGGCGTTCTCGAGGCCGGCGATCGTCCGCACGAACGCCTCCTGCACGTCGGGCGGCGTCGACGTCGAGATGCCGTTGCAGTAGATCGAGTCGGTGTCGAGCCCCTCCGGCTCGAGGAAGATCTGGTGGCGCGCCTTGTCGCGGAAGCGCACGACCTTGTCCTCGACGGACGGGCAGTAGCGCGGGCCTGTCGACGTGATGTCGCCGCAGTACATGGGTGCGCGGTGGAGGTTCGCGCGGAGGATGTCGTGCGTGCGCGCGTTCGTGTAGGTGATCCAGCAGACGGCCTGCGGCCGCGTGAGCCGCTCCGTGAAATGCGAGAACGGGACCGGCTCGGGGTCGCCGTGCTGCACCTCGGTCTTCGAGAAGTCGATCGACTCGCTCGCCAGGCGGGGGGGCGTGCCGGTCTTGAGGCGCCCGATCTCGAATCCGAGGCGCCGAAGGTTGCCGGAGAGGTGCTCGGCCGACGGCTCGTCGATGCGCCCGCCGACGCGCTTGACCTCGCCGCAGTGCTGGAGCGCCTTGAGGAACGTGCCGGTGGTGACGATGACGGCGCGCGCGTCGTAGGTCGCGCCGCTGCGGCCGACGACGCCGCGGACGCGGCCGTCGGCGACGAGGAAGTCTTCGACGGTGTCCTGCTCGACGCGAACGGTCGCGAGCAGGAGGTCGCGCATGTATCGGGAGTAGGCGTGCTTGTCGCATTGGGCGCGGGGCGAGCGGACGGCGGGGCCCTTGCGGGTGTTGAGCATGCGGAACTGGATGCCGGCGGCGTCGGTCGCCTTGCCCATCTCGCCGCCGAGGGCGTCGATCTCGCGGACGATCTGTCCCTTGGCGAGGCCGCCGATGGCGGGGTTGCACGACATGCGGCCGATCGCCTGGACGTCGAGGGTCAGGACGAGCGTGTCGAGGCCCATGCGGGCGCAGGCGAGTGCAGCTTCGATGCCGGCGTGTCCGGCGCCGATGACGAGAACGTCGGGCATGGGGCCATGGTAAGCGAATCACGAATCACGAATCACGAATTACGGGGACCCCTGCGGGGTCTTACCCCCGGTGCGCAGCATCCTCGGGCTGCGGGTCGGGACGCTGCTGGTGATCCTCGCGGCGCTGCCGGGGCTGATCCTCCTCGCCCCTCGAGCTGCGTGCTGTCGCTCCACGCCGGCAGGGTGCGGCTGGAGTCGCGCGACTACGAGGGGCGCTGGGAGATCACGGCGGAGGGGGAGTGCCCCGCCGCGACGTTCGAGGAGCTCGTCGGGAAGGAGTTCCACGTGCTCGTGACGGTCGTGCTGAAGTACGGCGAATGGATGAAGCCGCTCGGCTGCCAGATGCGCGTCCTCAAGGCGGAAGGGCTCGTCTGGGGCACGATGGAGGCGCAGCGCGAGAGCCGCGGGCTGCGGGCGGAATTCATGGCGACGCGGGGGCGTTAGGGACACTCTCGGCATCGTCCCTGCTCCTGACCTGGCTACAATCCGGCCCGCTTCCTCGCCTCCTCGATCTTCGCGCGCAGCTTCGGCTCCATCGAGGGTTCCGCCGCGACCGCCTTCTCCCAGTCGTCCGCCGCGTCGGCCCAGCGCTTCTGGTCGTAGCGCAGATTGCCGCGGTGGCGCCACGCGAGCGCATACCCCGGATCGATCGCGAGCGCCTTCGTGTAGTCCGCCTCCGCATCCGCATCGTTGTTCATCTGCCGGTGGCAGAGCCCGCGCAGGTTGTAGGCGCGCGCGTGGCGCGGGTCGATCTCGATGGCTTTAGTATAGTCCGCCAGCGACAGGACCCAGCGCTTGAGGTCGTAGTGCAGGTTGCCGCGGTTCGTCCACGCGATCACGTACGACGGGTCGATCTCGATCGCCTTGGTGTAGTCCGCCTCCGCCCGCTCGTAGACCTTGCGGTCGTGGCACAGGTTGCCGCGGCTGTTGTAGGCCGTCGCGTAGTCGGGGTCGGCGTCGATGGCGCGCGTGTAATCGGCGTCCGCCTCGTCGAGGCGGTCGAGGTCGCGCAGGACGCGGCCG
>Ga0187892_10005192_pt1 | contig 20782 bp, 12 predicted proteins | sample MA1701073metaG_FD_139345 | JGI IMG/M metagenome (GOLD analysis project Ga0187892, IMG submission 139345) | Bio-ooze microbial communities from a basaltic lava cave in the Kipuka Kanohina Cave System on the Island of Hawaii, USA - MA170107-3 metaG ... | reverse complement strand
CGCTGCGCGTCGTCGGCCTCAGGAATGTCTCTCGAACCCTTTTCAAAATGCGGGGATCCGACCCGCCGAAGAATTTGCTTGACGGTCGGTCCTTCCATATCAGCTAGCGCCGCTGCAATCGCCGCAGGAGCTGCAGGCCTCGCTGCAGCGGGTCGTACGCGCCGGCGACCCGGCGGGCGAAGTCGCCCGGCGTGTCCTGCCGGCTGACGTAGGTCCGCCGGAGCGCGAAGAGGTCGGCGCGACGGCCGTTGACGCCCGGCAGCGTCGAGCACGCGGCGACGTAGCCAGCCTCCTGCACCAGGCGCTGCACGGCCGGGCCGAAGTCGCCCCGCGGATAGCAAAACAGGGGCACCGGGTTCCCCAGACGATCCTCGAGCCTCGACCGCGAGTCGCTGATCTCCCGGCGCGCCTCTTCGAGACCGAGCCGCGAGAGCATGGGATGGGTCAGCGTGTGCGAGCCGAAGTCGACGCCGCGGCCCTGCATCTCGCGGACCTGGGCCCAGTCCAGCGGCCGGGGGACGAAGTCGGTCCGGGTGAGCGTCGGCAGCCGGTCGGTCCCGATGTAGTCGACGGTCAAGAAGATGGTGGCGGGGAGCTCGAGGCGCACGAGCACGGGGAACGCGTGCTCGTAGTTGTCCACGAATCCGTCGTCCAGGGTCACCGACACGGCGTTCGGGGGCAGCGCCGGGCCCCGGACGAGGCGCTGGACGGCGTCGGCCAGCGGCACGACCCGGTAGCCCTTGTCGACGAGGTGCTCCATCTGGCCCTCGAAGGCCGGAGGGCTGACCGCGGATCGCATGGGCAGGTCGCTGATGCTGTGGTAGTAGAGGATGCGCAGTGCCGGCCCGCGCGCCCCCAGGCGGCCGACGCGGTGGACCGCGAGACCGACGTGGCTCAAGAGCGTCCGGGCGGCCGATTTGCTCACGGGCTTCCAGCATAGGAGGGTCGGCTCAGCCCCGTCAAATCTCCGCCGGCCTCCCACAGCCTGGGTGGAGCCCGAGCCCCTCCCCCCGGCCTCTCCGCGCGGTGCTGTCCGTAGTTCGTTGTAGGACTTGCTGTATGCCTAGATTTCACGCGCTGAAACTAGGACAGCACCCTCCGCGCGGCCCACTTGACGGGCCGGCCACTGCCGTAGTAGCGTTCGGCCCGCCGGCCGGGCCGACCCGCGGCCCGGGGACGGCGGTGGACCCGGGCGGGCGCAGGGGGCGACCGGCGGAAAGGCGGAGCGTTATGGGTCGAGGCATCGTGTGGGTGCTGGCTCTCGGGCTGGTCGTGCCGTGGAACGCCGATGCCGCGTCGACGCTCGTCCTGGACGCGACGGCGGACTCCGTCCTGCGATACGCGCATCCGGACCAGAACGATGGAGCCGCCGAGCAGCTCCTCTTGAAGACCGGCGGCGGCATCGTCCGCTCGCTCGTGGGTTTCGACATCCCCTCCCTCGGCCAGGGGCGCGTGCTCGTCAGGGCGACGCTCCTGCTGACCATCACCCGGATGGAGAAGACGTGGGGGAGCGGCCGCTACGTGGCCGTCCACCGGATGCGGGAGCCCTGGGTGGAGGGAAATGGGCGGGTGGACGAGGTGAGCTGGTTCAGGGGCTTGAAGCCGAGGCCGGGGTCGGGCGAGGGAGTCACCTGGAACTGCGCCATCGACACCCGCCTGGGAGATCCCGTGGCCGACTGCGCGACGGGATGGGCGGGCGGGACGTTCGTCTCACAGCTCACCGACGCCGTGCTGCACGTCAATGGCATGGCGGGAGCCATGGCCTGGGACATGACGGAGGACGTGGCCGACCTGATCGCCGCCGGCGGCGAGGTATCGTGGATCGTGAAGAAGGAGAACGAGAAGCTGAAGGGTGGCAAGGTCTACTACTACTCGCGGGAAGGCGCGGCCTATCTCAAGAAGCCGGCCCTCGGCCCTCGGCTGATCCTCGAGTTCGACTGAGTCCGCCCATCACGTCCCCGTCCCCCTGAGCCCGTCCCGCAGGGTTGGCGTGTCCGGGGCGCCGACCCTGCGCCAGTGCTCGCCGAGCACGCCAGCCTCTCGCGCCCGCGGGGTCCGCGGCGACCCGGCTGGCCGGGCATGGCTACCGCCACTCCCCCCGGAAGGCGGTTCGCTTCCCGCCGATCGGCTCCTGTCGAGTCGGACAAGGTAGGGGGCGACACCCGATCGATCGGGTTCGTCGTATGGGGGTTTCGTCGTGAAGTAGCGCTCTGCGGTAGGCGGGCCCGCTCCCGGTCCCCCCCGGCTTGGGGTGGCAAGGGGCGGGGAGCCGGAGTGCCGCCGTGAACGCCGGCAGGCGTCCTTGCCCAAGCCCGGGGACGGGCCCGGGAAGCCCGCCAGAGCCTCGCCTGGGGTGGGTGCCGCGAAGGGCACCCTCTAGGAGGGCGCCCCGGAGCGCGCGCCGGCCGGCGAGCGACCCTTCGCCGGTCGGGGAGCGATTCCGGCGCATCCGACCAAGGTCCATCCGACCAAAGTCCAATTGACCTCTTCGGGAGATGGGCCTACGGTGCGTCTTGTTCCGCTGTCGGAAACGAGTTGATCGTCTCCAGGTTGATCGTCTCCAGACCGAGGGAGGACAGGACGATGCGAACGTGGGAACGGAGCGGTATCGCGCTGGGGATCCTCCTGGCGTCGGCGATACTGTTGCTGGGCGTGCCCGGGCAGGCGCTTGCGCAGTGCGGACCCTTCACGGACGCCGGGGCCGAGTGTCAGGTCTCGGGCACGGTCACGACGTCGGGCTCGCACGTGATCGGCAAGACGCTGCACGTCCTGAGCGGCGGCACCATCAAGGTCTCCCCCGTGTCCGCCGGGCTCAACCTGGACATCGCCGGCGACCTGATCATCGAGGCCGGCGGGAAGATCAACGGCAACGTCGACGGCAACCAGCCCGGGGCCACCATCGTGGTCACCGCGGCCGGCGAGATCGTCCTCAAGCCCGGGAACCCGGGCGGCATCATCACCGCCAACCAGAATCACGGCAGCTGCACGGCCAACGGCGGCGGCGGCAACATCAGCCTCACCGCGGGCGGCAACGTCACCACGGGCGCCGGGTCGGAGATCACCAGCATCTCGCCCTGCGGGAAGGGGAAGATCGACATCGCGGGCGTCATCGTCAACCTGGGGGGCCTGGTGCTCTCGCAGGGGACGACGTCGAAGGGGCAGGGTGGTCCCATCAACGTCATCGCGAGCTGCGACCTGATCGAGACGGGCGAGGTCACAAGCCTCGGCCGTGACCCCGGCGCCGACCGCGTCCACCTGCAAGCCGGCTGCACGGTCCGGATCTTCGGGCTGGTGCGCTCGGAGGGCCAGGGCCATAGCAGCACGACCACGAACATCTGCCGGGGCGCCGAGCGGCCCGACAAGCCCGACAACAGCCGCGCGTGCGTCGAGATCTGGTCCGGCGACACCGTGCTCATCGACGCCCAGGGTTCGAACAAGGGTGAGGTGCACGCCACGGTGGGCTTCGGCGGCGGCGTCTCGGGCCACGCGTGGATCGACATCTTCGCCCTCAACGACATCACCATCAACGGTCCGTTCGTCGAGCCCTTCGCCGTCCACTCCAACATGACTCTGTCCAACGGCACGGGCGGCACGATCCAGGTGAAGTCCAAGGCCGGGAACGTGAACACCGGCGGGCTCGCGATCCAGGCCAACGCGACCAACGGCGGCGGCGCTGGAGGCATCGTCCTGGTCCAGGGCGCCATCGACGTGAACTTCAGTGCCGCCACGATCGAGGCCAAGGGCGCCAACAAGGGCGGGGGCCACCAGTCGGGCGGCGAGATCACCGCGCGCGCCTTCAACGGCGTCGTGAGCGGTGTGGCGCCCGGCCGGCTCGACGCCGACGGCGGCGGCGGACAGAGCACGCCCGATCCGGGCGTAGTGACTCTCCAGGGATGCGGGACCCCAGCTGCCGGCGACGGTGTGAACTACTCCGGCACCGTGGTGCCCGCGCCAGCTGTCATCCTGGCCGACCAGTGCGGCGGGGAGCCGGCCTTCGCGGCCTACGTGGTGTTCCCGGCGTGCGCCTGCGCGTGCGTCTGCGTGAGCGCCGCCACGACCGCAGCCGGTCAGGCAGGTCCGACGACCAGCATCACCGGCACGGGGCTGAAGCAGGTCACCGACGTGTATCTGAATAGCACCACGTGCGACCCGGGTTTCGGGGACCACTTCCCGAAGGCGACGTTCCTCCTTCAGACGGACACGTTGATCCGCGTGCCCGGCTCGCTCACCTCCGGCCTCAAGATCGTGACGGTGGGGCCGAACGGCTCCTGCTGCATGATCGCACCGTAGGCGCGTCGAAGGCCTGGCGGCGGGGAGTGTCTCCGCTCCCCGCCGCCGCTCCTCGCTCCAGGCCCCTCGCGCTCCCACGCTCCCCGCCCCGAAGCCGGCGGTCCGCGCTCGCGTGCCGGCCGGCCACGACCTGCACGACGCCCGATTCCCGCTGGCTGAACAAGCGCAGCGCGCCGGCAAACTCTTCCGAAATTGAGGAATGGTTTCCCCAAAGACGGAAGCGATGAGCGGGCGCTCGGGCGCGTCGGCGAGGCGCCTCGGGTCCGGGCGCGGGCCGGCGCGCGTGGCCGCGCGCGTCGCGCCGAGTCCCCGGGCGGCGGCGGCGGCCCAATCCCCCGCGCGCCGCCCGGAAAGCGCCGCCGTGCGGACCCCTTCCCTGGGCTCCGTCCCGGCCCCCCGACGCCGGGTGGCGACCGGCGGCGGCTGCCCCCCGTGGCAAGGAACTTGCTGATGTTCCACGCGCTTGACCGCCCTCACGAGGAGCCCGGTGTGGGGTGCCGCTGGGTGTGGGCCGTCAGCGTCGATGACGTCGTCAGCTGGGGCACACGGTCGACGGGAGGGAGTTCTCGTTCGGTCCGACGGACGGCAGCATCGATTAGCCGAGCCGGCGCGGGAGAGACGACAATGAGGCGACTGGCGCTTGTGGCCGCGACCTTCCTGGCCCTCGCGGGGTGGATGGCGCCCGGCGATGCGGCGGCGCTCGGCTGCGTGGACCTCGGGGGCACCGAGACGCTGACCGAGTGCGTCGTCAGCTCGAACGTCGGCAACAAGTCCGGCACGTTCGACCTGGACAGGACGCTGCGCATCACCGCCTCGGGTCGCATCACCGTGCCGCACGCCTCGGGCGGGAACACCCTCACGCTGAACGCCTGCCTGGCCGGGGGCTCCTGCGACGTCATCATGGAGCCGGGCGCGGTGATCTCCGGCGACGTCTCGGGCTCGGGGCCGCGCGTCGGCGCCACCATCAACATCAGCGCCTCGAACGAGATCGTACTGGAGGGCACCGGCGCGACGGGCGCGCTCATCACCTCGAAGCAGACCTCGGGCGGGTGCGGGAACAGCATGGGCGGGGCGGTGAACCTGACGGCGTCGTTCGACATCCTGATCGAAGGCGGGGCCGAGATCAACGTGGACGCCAAGTGCTCCGCCGGCGCCGTCACGATCATCTCCACCCAGGGCGACGTCGTTGTCGACGGCCTGATCTCCTCGGTCAGCCAGCAGCCGGGCACGGGCGGCACCCAGCGGCCCGGCGGCGGCCCCATCACGGTCATCGCCCGCTGCAACCTGTCGGTGAGCGGCCAGCTCGTCAGCCAGGGGCTCGACCCCGGCGCGGACCTGATCCACCTCGAGGGAGGCTGCCAGGTCGTCATCTCCGGCACCGTGACGTCCACCGGGTTCGCTCACGGCGTGCCCACGAACCCGCCGAACCACTGCAACAACGCGAACCGGCCCGACAAGCCCGCGAACTCCGCCGCCTGCATCGAGGTCTGGGCGGGCGACCTGCTGCTCATCACCTCGACCGCCGAGATCAACGCGGACACCGGGGGCTCGGGCGGCAACGCGAGCACGGGCTGGATCGATCTCTTCGCGCGCGGCCCCATCACGATCGTGGGGCCGGCCAGCCCCCCCTTCGCGGTTCACGCCAACGGCAACGGCGGCTCGGGCGGCGACGGCGAGGAGGGCGGGATCGTCACCGTCAAGTCCACGCAGGGGACGGTGACGGCCAGCGGGCGCGCGCTCCAGGCGACGACGACGAAGAACGACAGCAACGCGGACGGCGGGCAGATCACGGTGCAGGCGGCGGGCAACGTCACCCTCGACACCGCCACGCTGGACGCGGCCGGAGGGCCGGGGGGCGTCGGCGACACGGGCGGGACGATCGCCGTGCGCTCGTTCCAGGGCGCGCTGAGCTGGCAGAACGGCGTGGGCGACGTCCGCCCGAACGCCACCGGCACGATCGCCCTCGAGGCCTGCGGCGCCATCACCACGACCGGCACCGACTTCAAGGGCGAGGTCCCGAGCCTCACGCCCGCCTCGTGCGCCGTGACCGCGCCCACGCTCCCCAGCTACGTCGTGCTGCCGGACTGCCTGTGCGGGACGCTGCCGGGCGACGGGGAGTGCCCCGAGGATCCCCATCACCTCATCACCCGGGTGGTGGACCCGTTGGGCGACCCCCACGGCGTGCTGCCCGTGCACCTCACGCTCCAGGCGGCCGTCAACAGCGCCACCTCGGGCGAGACGATCGGCGTGTTCGGCACGACCGAGGAGAACGTCAAGATCCTGACCAAGCGCCTCACGATCACCCAGTGCACGGTCGCGAAGATCAAGGCGCTGGACCTCACGATGCCGGTCATCCAGATCTCGAGCCCGGACCAGATCATCGTCATCGGGCTCGACACCGAGAACGGCGCCATCGGCTGGCAGCTCGACAGCAACGGTCACGAGCTCCGGGGCGTGCGGGCCACCAACCACGGCCAGTTCGGCATCTGGGTGAGGGGCAACAAGAACCGCGTCACGTGGAACGCCATCCGCCAGTGTGGCGTCGGCATCCAGGTGGACGGCGCCTCGAACGACCTGCGCGGCGGCACCGTGGAGCTGAACACGGGCGCCGGGATCGTCTTCGGCGCCACGGCGACCGGCAACAAGGTCCAGGGCGCCACGGTGAAACAGAACGGCGGCGACGGCATCACGGTCGAGGGCACGCTCAACAAGGTGGTCAGCAACAAGCTGGAGCAGAACGGCGGCAACGGCGTGGCGGTGTCGGGAGCCGGCAACACGATCAAGGGCAACACGGCCGGCACGGGTTCCGGCCTCGGCAACGGCCTCGACGGCTTCAACGTCAACGCGGCGGGCACGATCCTGGACAGCAACAAGGCGAGCGCCAACGTGCTCGACGGGTTCGACGTCCGCGGCGGCATCGATGGTAGCCCCAACCAGCTGAAGGGCAACCAGAGCAATCTCGGCGGGTCGGGCCTGAACCGCGAGAACGGTGGGCCCGAGTATCGGCTGCTCGGGACCATCCAGAACAAGGGCGGCAACAAGGCCGATGGCGTCGGCGTGCCCAAGGCCACGAAGTGTTCCACCTTCCCCAAGGCCGGGGTCACGACGCTCCTCAGCGAGGTGACCTGCGAGTAGCGCGCCCTGGAGGTCGGATCGGCCGGCCACCCGCCGGGCGGGGGCAGCCCGGCCGCGCGGCCGGAGTTGTCGGCGCGCGGTCGGGGTGTGCCCCGGATCACGCCACAAGGAGGAATCGGAGAATGCTCGTTCGCACGCTCATGGCAGGGCTGACGGCGATGGTCTGGCTGCACGCGGCGGCTGTCGGCGCGCGTGCCCAGCTCGTCGACGCGCCGTGGCCGATGTTCCAGCACGACAACCAGCACACGGGGCGGAGCACCCTGCCGGGCCCCACGGCCCCCATCACCATCAAGTGGTCGTACAAGGGCAAGAACTGGATCAAGACCCAGCCGGCCGTCGGGCCCGATGGCACCGTGTATTTCGGATCGGGCCGGCAGCCCATGTGCGCCGTCGATCCCGACACCGGGGCGGAGCTCTGGTGCAATCCGAAGGGCGGCGACGCCAACAGCTCGTCTCCGGCGATCGGGATGGTGAACGGGAGCCACCGGATCTACATGGGGGCGCGGGACAACAAGCTGTGGGCCGTGAACCCCGACGGCTCCGTCGAGTGGCGCTACAAGATCGCCCTCGACGGGGACATCGACACGTCCCCCGCCATCTCCTCGACCGATGGCACGATCTACATGACCTGCGGGTGCCTCGCCCAGGGCATCGTCTGGGCCCTCGACCCGGATCCCCCCACCGCGGCCGGCCTCCCCCGGTGGTCGCTCGAGCTCGGCGCGGGCATCAAGAACTCCGCCCCCGCCATCGGGGAGAACGGGCGGATCTACGTCGGCGCCCTCGACGGACGCCTGTTCGCCATCGACGACACCCCCGCCGGCGGCGTGATCGCCTGGGACCTGTCCGTCGGGCAGCGGATCCGGGAATCCGCGCCCACGATCCACGTGGGCGCCGGGGGCGTGCACACGATCCTCGTCGGCACGGACAGCGGGCTCGTGGCCGTCCGGGACGACGGGACCCAGGGCACCCAGCTCTGGCAGCGGACGACCGCGGGCGAGGTGGACACGACGCCCGCGCTCACCGCCACGGGGCAGATCGTGGTCAGCTCGTTCCTCAAGGGGGTGCGGACCCTCTACGCCTTCGACCTGAACGGCAATGCCGTCTGGGACCCCAAGGGCGGCGCCGCGAAGGGGACGACCAAGCGGAGCCAGTCCGCCTCCGCGGTCATCGACAGCAACGGCATCGTCTACCAGGCGCTGGGGAAGTGGGTCTACGCGCTCGCCTTCAACGGCACCGCGGTCCCGACGGAGGTCTGGAAGGTGAAGCTGCCCGCGGACGTGATCACGATGTCCCTCGGCAACGGCGTGCTCTACGTCAGCGCCAGGGACAGCATGCTGTACGCTCTCGAGTAAGGCGGCCACGGGAACGCGGGTGGCCGCCCGGGGGCGCGGTTGACACGGTGATGTTTCAGGTCTATAAGGAGGCTCCAAACGGTCGCACGACCGCGGGTTTCCCGGGGGGTATCGGGGTGGAACGTGCCGGAGTCGTCGCTCGAGGCAGGACCCGCCGCCCGCCGGTTCTCGGAGACCCCAGGAGAACCATCATGCCTACGCTCGCTCCCGCCCGCAGCTATTCGTCTGCGTGGATCCTCGTGCTGGCGACCCTCTGCCTCCTGGTCGCCGTGGGACCCGCCCGCGGCCACCAGGCGGACTGCCCGCTCGGCACGTTCAACGCCGTCACCAGCGAGTGCGACCTCAACACGGCGGAGACGGCCACCGGGACGATGGTCTTCGGTCACACGCTGCACATGTTCGCCGGAGGCAGCATCACCGCCCTGGACGCGTCGGGCTTCACGCTGGACATCGCCGGCGACTTCATCATGGAGGCCAACAGCGAGCTGAGCGGCGACCAGGCGGGCGGCTGCCCGCGGATCGGCGCCCCGATCACCGTCCAGCTGAACGGCGGGGACATCGACCTGAAGCCCGGCTCCTACGTGCACTCCAACTCGTGCTCGGGGGGCTTCATCCAGCTGCTCACCTCCGGCACCGGCGTCGCCAACATCGACGGGGTGGTGGAGTCGGTCGGGAGCCTGTCGGGAACCGGCGCGAACCAGGGGCCGGGCGGCGGGCCGATCACCATCATCGCCGGCTGCGAGCTGACGATCAGCGACGCCGGGGTGGTCTCGAGCCGCGGCGAGAACCCCGGGGCCGATCTCGTCCACCTCGAAGGCTGCATCGTCGTCGTCAACGGTCTCGTCGAGTCCACCGGGAAGGGGCACGGCCTGCCCAACAACCCGGCCAACAGCTGCAGCGACGCGCCGACGCTGTCGCCCCGCCGCAACCCGGTGACGCGGCCCGGCAAGCCGGCCGATCCGAACGGCCCGTTCTCGACGGGCTGCGTCGAGATCTGGTCGGGCACGACCGTGGTGATCGACAGCACGGGGAGCCACAAGGGCGAGGTCAACGCCGACGTCGGGTTCAGCGGGGGCACCAAGGGTGTCGGCTGGATCGAGATCTTCGCGAACGGCAACATCAGCATCCTCGACGGCGCCGGCAACGACGCGAGCGGGACGCTGACCTTCGCCGTCCACTCGAACGGCGGCATCCAGCAGACCAACGACAACGGCGGCCTCATCGACGTGACGTCGGTGTCCGGCGACGTCCTCACGAGCGGGCTGGCCATCCAGGCCAGCACCTTCCGGAACGGCGGGCGGGGCGGCGTCATCAACGTGCTGGCCGGCAGCGACGTCCAGTTCGGCACCGCCACCATCGAGGCCAAGGGCGCCAATCAGGGCGGCGGCAACCAGGCGGGCGGCCTGATCACGGCGCGGGCCTTCAACGGCAGCGTGACGGGCACGGCGCCCGGTCTGCTCAACGCCGACGGGGGCGGCGGCCAGGGCGTGCCGGAGCCCGGGGTCGTGACGCTCCAGGGATGTGGGACGGCGGCGCCCAACGACGGCGTGAACTACACGGGCACGGTGATCCCGGCGCCCGCCAACATCCTGGCCGACGCCTGCGGCGGCTCGCCCACGCTGCCGGCCTACGTGCTGCTGCCCGACGCCAACTGCCAGCAGTTCTGCGTCGCGCAGAGCCCGATCAAGCGCGGGGTGAAGTTCAGCGACCTCAACAACAACAACCAGCGCGATGCGGGAGAGCCCGGGCTCGCCAACTGGACGATCAAGGTCTTCCAGGGCGGCGCCGAGATCGCGTCGACGACGACCGACGGCACGGGCAACTACCAGTTCATCCTCTCCCCCGGCACCTACGTCGTCTGCGAGGTGCTGCAGGCGGGCTGGACCCAGACGTTCCCGGTGGCCGGTGTCGGCATCGTGAGCTGCGCCGCGCTCGGAGCCGACCTGGCCCCGCTCGGGTACCAGATCACGCTGGTCGCCGGCCAGATCGACGACGGCAACGACTTCGGCAACCACCTGCCGGGCGGTGACGCCGAGTGCCCGGAGGACCCGAAGGCCGTCCTGACGCGCGTGGTGGACACCTCCGCCACCGCGCACAACGTCCCCAAGCACGCCGCCGTCCAGGACGCGTGGAACAACGCCCAGCCGGGCGAGGTGATCGGCATCTTCAGCAACACCGTCGAGAACATCATCCTCGGCGGGACGAAGTCGCTCAAGATCACCCAGTGCACGACGGCGCAGGTGACGGCGGCCGACCCCAACCTGCCCGTGTGGAACATCACGACCACGGGCATCCTGACCATCATCGGCCCGGACTCGGTGGGCGGGACCGTGGGCTGGCGCATCCAGACCGACGGCCACGACATCCGGGGCGTCCGCGCGACGGGCGCCAGCCTGTACGGCATCCAGGTCATCGGCGACGACAACGAGGTGAGCTTCAACGAGGCCACCGGCAACGGGGTCGGCGTGCGGATCGAGGGTGACGACAACGACGTCCGCGGCGGCACCGTGTCGGGCAGCACCGGGGACGGCGTCCAGATCGCCGCCGGCGCCACCGGCAACGAGTTCCGCACCGCCAACGTCCAGCAGAACGGCGGCAACGGCATCGTCGTGGAGGGCTCCGGCAACACCGTGCGGGACAACGGCCGGGTGGACAACAACACGCTCAACGGCATCCTGGTGAGCGGTGACGGCAACCTGGTGAAGAACAACAAGACGGGCAGCGATGTGGGCAAGGGCAACACGCTGGACGGCGTCCTCGTCACGGGCGTGAACAACACGGTGCAGGCCCACAAGGCCAACGCCAATGGCCTGGCCGGCATCCACGTCGGGGCGGCCGCCACCGGCACCCGGCTCAAGGGCAACCACAGCAACCAGACGGCCTCGGGCGGCAACAAGGAGAACGCGGGGCCCGAGTACCGGCTGGACGTGAACGCGATCAATCAGGGAGGCAACCGGGCAGACACGGTCAACATCCCGTCTGCCGGGAAGTGTCCGACGTTCCCCGCTGCGGGGGACTGCGAGTAGGGCCGCGGCTCGCGACGGACGCGGCAGGACCGCTTAGGAGGGAGCTGGGGCGCCCGGGGCACCGGGCGCCCCCAGGCTCAAGGGGGCCGGACGATGGGTAGGCGGATGGGTCGCGCACGTGTTCAGCCGTGGTTCCTGGCCGTGATCCTCCTCGTGGCACTTCCGGCCCTGGGGCCGGGCGTCGCCTCGGGGGATGCCTGCACCGACGCGCCGCCGGCGGGGTTCGGTGGCGTGCTGAGCGGGGCGCCCGGGACGGGCGAGTGCACCGTCTCGAGCGTGGCGAACGTGAACCCGACCCTCGGCCCGTTCAACATCGACCGGACGCTCAGGATCACCGGGACCGGCCGGATCGACGCCAGCCACGACGTGAACGACACGGCCGGCCTCGTCATCAACGTCTGCGTGGCCCCCGCCCCGGCGTTCGCGACGTGCGACCTGATCATCGAGACGCCCACGGCGGCCGGGGGCGGGACCATCGACGCCAGCGACGACGCCGTGGCGACCAGCCCCGGGGGGGCGAACGAGGGCAACGACTCGGCGAAGCCCATCACCCTCAACGTCAGCCGGGACCTGATGATGCGGGCGGGCAGCTTCATCACCGCCGAGAACACGAACTCCGGCGGCGACGGCGCGGACATCACCATCACGGTGGGGCGCAACGTGACGTTGCACAACGACGGCGGCTCGGCGCCGGGCGCCACCATCTCCAGCAGCAAGGCCGCCGGGGGCGGGGACCACACGCTCGCCGGCGACATCCGCATCACGGCCGGCCCCCCGCCGGAGTCGCCCGTCGGCAACGTCGTGATCCAGGAGTTCTCGGCCGTCAAGGCGAACAACGTCGACGACCTCGCGGGAGAGATCCACATCACGGCGGGCCATTCGATCACGATCTTCGGCGACGTGCTCTCCCAGGGCCTGTCGACCGGGCGCGGTCAAGGAGGGCCGATCTTCCTGAACACGTGCGAGCTGCTCGTGGGCCACACCGGGCTCGTCTCGAGCCTCGGGAAGGACCCCGGAGCCGATCTGGTGCACGTGGAAGGCTGCGTGGTGCGCATCTTCGGCGTCGTGGAGTCGACCGGCGACGGGCACGCCAACGACATCACGAACCTCTGCAACACGGCGCCGCGGGCGGCGGCCCACGTCCAGTCGAACCGCCCGGGCTTTGACGGCAAGTGGGCGGCCTGCGTCGAGGTGTGGTCGGGCACCACGATCACGATCGATGGGACCGGCCTCAACCCGGGAGAGGTCTTCGCCGACACCGCGGTGGGCGGCGGCGGGAACAGCGGGGGCAGCTGGGTCGACATCTTCGCGCGCGGCAACATCTCCATCCTCAACGACAACCTCGCGCCCTTCGCCGTGCACGCCAACCAGCCGACCGGGACCGGCACGGCGAACGGGGGGCCCAGCGGCGGGCTCATCATGGTCAAGTCGCTCGAGGGCATGGTGACGACGGCGGGATTCGCGATCCAGGCCAACGCCACCCAGAACGGGGGCGGGGGCGGCGAGGTCATCGTGGAGGCCAGCCAGAACGTGGCGTTCGGCACGGCCATCATCGAGGCCCGGGGAGCCAATGCGGGCGGCGGCGCCCAGAACGGCGGCCGCATCTTCGGCCGGTCGTTCAACGGGGTGGTCAGCGGCGCCGCTCCCGGCCATCTGAACGCCGACGGTGGCGGTGGCCAGGCCGTCCCGGATCTGGGCGTCGTGACGCTCCAGGGCTGTGGGACGGGGGCGCCCGGCGACGGGGTGACGTACACGGGCGCCAGCACCCCGGCGGCCACCATCCTGGCCGATGCCTGCGGTGGGTCGCCGACCGTGGCCGCCTACGTGACGGCGGCGGGTGCGCTGCCCCTGGGCGACTGCCTGACCCGCTGCGGGGACACCCCCGGGCCCGGCAACGGGGATTGCCTGAAGTCCTCGGTCAACTCCGTGCTCGACGTGGTGTCGGGCCGGTTCCCGGCTAACCTCGGACCCGACTACGTCGTCAAGGTGCACGCCCCGTTCGACCAGCAGATCCAGCCGATCGTGGACGGGGCCGTCGACGTGAATCTCGACGGCTACATCATCATCCTGGTGGTGGCCCAGGACGGCGGGCTCCTGGGCGGGCACACGACCCAGCACGTGGTCATCCAGAACGCCTATCCGGATCCTTTCGGCTTGCTCGCCTGTAGCGTCACCCTTCACGCGCTGAACGCGGCTCAGCCGACCGGCCACATCACGTCCACGGCCAGCGCGCCGTTCCCGCCCGCTCCGGCCACCGGCAACATCTTCGTGATGGACCTGCATGCCGCCGACAGCAGCGTGGCCGGCTGGCTGGTCGACGGCAACAACCGCTACCTGCGCAACATCAACACCTCCGACAACGCCATCGGCGTGCACGTCGTCGGCGACGGCAACACGGTGCACAACGGCCTGGCCGAGGACAACCAGGGTCAGGGGTACCTCGTCGAGGGCGACAACAACAAGCTGACCGGCATCAAGGCGTTCGCGAACCAGGGCCACGGGGTGGAGGTCCTGGGCTCCGGCAACCTGGTGGAGAAGGCGGACGTGGGTGACAGGTCCAAGGGCAACGTCGGCGACGGGGTCCACGTCGAGGGCGCGAGCAACGTCATCTCCGAGGTCGACAGCTACGCGAACCTCGGCTGGGGCATCTTCGTCATCGGCGACCTGAACCAGCTCAAGAAGAACAACGCCGGCGAGAAGAACAAGCCGAACGCGCTCGGCGGCATCCGGGTCGGGGGCAACACCAACAGCCTGACGGAGAACGACGCCTTCGCCAACCTCGGCGACGGGTTCTTCATCATCGGCAACGGCAACTTCCTCAAGGGGAACCGCGCCGGCGACACGGGCAAGGGCAACGCCGGCGACGGGTTCCACGTCGAGGGGAGCAACAACGTCCTCGACTCGAACCGCGCCAACGCCAACTCGGGCGACGGCTTCGACTTCGCGCGCGCGGCGGGGACGAACAACTCGCTCAAGGCGAACAAGAGCAACGAGACGGGGAACAACGGCAACAAGGAGAACGGGGGGTGCGAGTACCGGTTCGCGGAGAGCACGTCCCTGGACGCGGGCTCGAACAAGATCGACAACGCCAACTTCGTCGGCGTCGGAGCGCCCAAGCGCTACGCCGCCGGCTGCTACGAGGTGAAGCCGTAGCCCCGGCGAGCTGACGGGGCGGGCCGAGCGAGCGCGGGGCGCAGGGTCACGAGACCCTGCGCCTCGTCCCGTCTCGGCGCCGATCGAGGCCCGGCGGCCCGGGGGGGCCGACCGAGAGGCGGAAAGGGTTTTCCTGGAACCGGCACGTCGGTTCACAGCGGGCGAGGGTCCGGCCGCTCGCTCGCTCCTCGTTAGGGCTCGAATTCCCCCCTTTGGGCAGGGCGCTTCCCCGGGGGACCCCTGGCGGGCCGGGCCAGGGTGCGCCGGACGGCTGGCATCGCGCTTGCCTGTCCATGGATCGTGACCATCCGGATGGGGACGACATGACGGACGGCGCATCGAGGCGGGAGCCGAGCCGGGAGACGGCGGCGGGCGCCGCCCGGGCCCGGGCCGGCCGGGCGCTGCGTCGCCTCACCCCCGACGTCCTGTGGGTGCTGCCCGACTTCGTGATCATCGGGGCCCAGAAGGGGGGCACCACGTCCCTCTACGCCCACTTGAGCCGGCATCCCAACGTCCTGCCCGCCCGGCGCAAGGAGGTCCACTTCTTCGACAACAAGTTCGCCCGGGGGGCCGGCTGGTACCGCCGGCAGTTCCCCTCGGTCCTCACGCGGGTGGGCCGCCGCCTGCGCCACGGCGCTCCCGTCCTGGCCGGCGAGGCGAGCCCCTACTACTTGTTCCACCCCCGCGCCCCCGAGCGGCTCCGCGCCCTCCTGCCCGGGGCCCGGCTGATCGTCCTGCTGCGCAACCCGGTGGACCGCGCCTACTCCCAGTACTGGCACCGGGTCAGGGACGGACAGGAGACGCTGTCGTTCGAGGAGGCGCTCGACCGTGAGCCCGAGCGCCTGGCCGGCGAGGCCGAGCGGCTGCGGGCCGATCCCGGCTACCACAGCGTGAACCATCAGGCCTACAGCTACCTGGCCCGAGGCGTGTACGTCGACCAGCTCGTCCGGTGGCGGGCGCTGTTCCCGGCCGATCGGATGCTCGTCCTGCGCGGCGAGGACCTGTTCGAGAACCCGGCGAAGGTCTACGAGCGCGTGCTGCGGTTCCTCGGGCTGCCGGACGTGCGGATCGAGACGTTCGAGAAGCGGAACGCGGCGCCGCCGTACCCGCCGATGGCCGACGCGACGCGGCGGCGCCTGCTGGAGTACTTCCGGCCGCACAACCTTCGCCTGTACGACCTCCTGGCGACGGACTTCGGCTGGGACGCCTGAGGCCGGCCGGCGCGTCGGTCGCGCTCGACGGCGGGTCGCGGGGCCAGCGGGCTACTGGACGGTCGCGGTGAACCGATCCGCCCGGTGGGGGCTCGCGGGAGACTTGGAGCCGATCAGGAGGCCGACGCTCCCGTCGGCGAACGTGGAGTCCTCGGCCGTGAGCCGGTCGACGCCGTTCAGCGTGAGGGTCAGCACGGACCCCTCGGCGCGTGCGCCCAGCCGGAAGAGGACGCCGGCCAGGCCCTTCTCGACCGGGCCGGCCGCCAGGATCTTCTCCTTCCCGCCCAGGACGCGCACGATCCTGAGGGCGTCCGAGCCCAGCTGGCGGTACGCGGCGTAGTAGTTCTCGGGATCCCGGTAGCGCAGGACGATGCCGAGCCGCGGGCGCGCGTCGCTGCGGGCCGGCGTGAAGTCGGCGTCGGCCTCCTGGGTGGCGCCGGCCAGCGCCGGCAGGTGCGCGACGCTGTAGCCCTTCACCGGGCCGGCCAGGAGGCCGTCGTCGCCGAGGACCAGGTCGCCGATGACCTCCGCCCATCCGTTGCCGAGGTGGGTGGAATCGGCCCGGGCGAAGTTGTCGGAGAACGAGCCCGGCCCGCCGGGCCCCCCGCCGTCGCCGTCAGGGTCTCCGCCGTCGCCAGCGCCGCCACCGCCCCCGCCGCCGTCACCGCCTCCGGACCCGGTCAGCACCACCGCGAGCGTCGTGTCCCGGGTCACCTCCACCGCCCGGACGTCGGCCTGATAGCCGGCGCGGGTGGTGGTGAGGGTGTGAGGGGTGCGCGAGGTCGTGGCGCTGCCCCGGCGCACCTTCTCGACCAGCGGCTGGACTTCCAGCTCACCGGCGGCGTCGGTCACCCGGTCGAACACCGTGGCGCCGAGCGCGTCGACCGCCCGGACCCGAGCGCCCCCGATGGGCCTGCCGGCCGGATCCTCCACCCGCATCGTGAGCCACCAGCCCGTGGCCAGGTCCGAGCTGCCGTCGACGGAGACCTTCCGGAGCGGCGTGCTGATCAGGGTGTTGGCCGACGGCTCCGCCCCGCTACCCTCGGAGACGACGTCCGTCCCGCACTCGTCGAGGCGGACGTCGGCGATGGTGTTGTCGCGGGTGCTGGTCAGGCGCAGGCAGCTCCCCGAGGGGTGGCGCACGGAGCCGCCGATCACGGTGTTCTCGGTCGGCACGCGGTTCGGGCTCGCGTCGTACACCCGGAACTGGAGCTCGGCGTTCACGAAGTCGTTCTCGAGGAACACGTTGCCGGTGGCGTCCCCGGTGACCCGCGCCCGGCGGTCCCGGAAGGTGTTGCCCTCGAGGTGGTTGTCGCTCGAGTCCTTCAGGTAGAGGCTGTTCGACCCGGTGCCGTAGGTGGTGTTGCCGATCAGCACGTTGCCGTGGGACTCGAAGATGTAGATCTGCTCGAGGTAGTTGTCGAAGAGCACGTTGTCCACGAGCTGGTTGGCGCTGGTTCCCGACGCCAGGTGGATGCCCTCGTCGGCGTTGCCGTCGATCACGTTGCCCTGGATCAGGTTGTTCCGGGAGCCTACCGTCACGTCGATGCCGTAGCCCGCGTGGCTCGAGAAGTTCCCGTTGGCCCAGGTGCGGTTGTTCAGGATCTGGTTGCCCTCGGCCGCCCGCAGCCGGATCCCGTGGTAGAAGCCGGTCAGGTTGCAGTTCCGCACGGTCGCCCCGCGCACCTCGGCGCCGGTGTCGCCGCGGACGTAGACGCCGTACCGATCGGACCCGCTGCCGCTGCCGGTGATCCGATGGCCGCGGCAGTCCAGCGTCACGTGGCTCTTGACCTGGAGCCCGTGGCCCGGGCACGGGCCGAGGTCGGCGGAGAGGCTGTAGGACGACGTGACCGTGTCCCCGCACTTGCAGGGGACGGCGCCGCCGCAGTTCGCTCCGAGGGCCGGGCCCGCGGAGGCGAGGAGCAGGAGGAGAGCGATCGCGGTAGACCGACGCATGGTTCGAGCATAGGCGTCAGGCCCCAGAAGGGTCAAATTTTTCCACGATTATTCCAAATCTTTATCGATTTAGTGGCACGACCTCCCCGTCTTCGGCAGCGATTGCGCCTTCCTGAAGGGTGGCCTGCCGCGGATCTCCCCATCGAATCACGACGCGGCCGCCTCGGCCAAGCGTCGGGGGGGCACCCCCACGTACTCGGCCCGGGGCCGGATGAGACGGTTGTCCGCGAGCTGCTCGAGGGCGTGGCCGCACCAGCCGGCGACCCGCCCCACCGCGAAGATCGAGGTGCAGAGATCGGGCGGGATGCCGAGGGCGTCGTAGACGACGGCCGAGTAGAAGTCGACGTTCACGGGCAGGGAGGTCCGCGCCCGGACCGCCCGGTGCACCCGCTCCGCCACCTCGAAGAGGCGGGGGCGCCCGGTGGCCTCGGCCATCTGGCGGGCCATCCCGACGAGCACCCGGGCCCGGGCGTCGTCCACCCGGTACACGCGATGGCCGAAGCCCGGGATCCGTGCGCGCGGATCGGCCCGCTCTCGCTTGCCGAGCCGGGCCATGGCGTCGAGCCGCGCGGCCACGAAGGCCTCGGCCCGGGCGGGGTCGCCGATCTCGTGGAGCATCGCCAGCACGTCCTCGTTGGCGCCGCCGTGGCGCGGGCCCTTGAGCGTGGCGATTGCCGCCACCACCGCCGCGTGGAGGTCGGCCAGGGTCGCCACGGCGACCCGCAGCGCGAAGGTGGAGGCGTTGAACTCGTGGTCGGCATGGAGGACCAGGGCCGTGTCCAGGACGCGGGCCACCGCCTCCGTCGGGGAAGCCCCCGTCAGCTGGTAGAGGAAGTGCGCGGCGTGGCCGAGGTCGCGCCGCGCCGCCACCGGCTCCTGGCCCGAGCGCAGGCGGTGCCAGGCCGCCACCGCCTCGGGCACCAGCGCCGTGAGCCGGCGCGCCTTTGCCGCGTTGGCCTCGGCGTCGCTCCGGCGCGCGTCGGGGTCGAAGGCCGCGGCCACCGACACGGCCGTCCGGAGCGCGTCGAGGGGATGGCAGTCGGCGGGCAGCCCCCGGAGCGCGCCGAGCACGCCGGCGGGGAGGCCCCGGGCGGCCCCAAGGGCCTCGCGGAAGGCCGCCGCCTCCGCCGGCCCCGGCCGCTCGCCCTCCCACAGGAGCCAGGTGGTGGCCTCGAAGTCCAGCGTCGCCGCCACCTCGCCGATCTCGTAGCCGCGGTAGTAGAGGCGCCCCGCCGCGCCGTCGATGGCGCAGATGGCCGAGCGCGCCGCGACCACGTCCTCGAGTCCCGCCTTCCAGTCGGATGCCATGGCCCTCGTCCTCCTCGGGGCGCGTCGCCCCGTCGCCGAACGTTCGAACTGCATGATAGTTTATTATAGTTGATTAGACAATACTGAACATGGACAGGGCCGTATACGGCTGCTAAGGTGCGAACACGGGGACCGGCGCCCGGCCGGGCTCGTGTCGATGATCGTGATCGAGGGCGAGGAGTACCTGGAGGTCGACGAGGCCACCCGGCTCTTGGGGGTGAAGCGGGCGACCCTCTACGCCTACGTGAGCCGCGGGCTCCTGCCGAGCTACCGGCGGGGCATCAAGCGCCGCCGGCTCTACCGGCGCGCGGACCTGGAACGGCTGGTCCGCCTCGCCCCCTCCGCCGAGCGGCCGGCGCGCCGGGGCCGGCGCGTGGCCCCCGCCGACATCCCGCTCGCCGAGACGTGGATCCGGGAGTGAGCGCCGGCGCGGGCGGGGTCGGCGCCGCCCGCGGTCAGCCCGTGAAGAGCCCCCCGTTCGGCGACAGCCACTGCCCCGTGTAGAAGGCGCCGTCGTCGGAGGCCAGGAAGAGCGCGGTCGCCGCCACGTCGTCCGCCGTGCCCATGCGCTGGAGCGGGGTCCGGCCGACGATGGCCCGGCGGGCCCTCTCGGCGATGGGCGCCGTCATGGGCGTGTCGATGTAGCCGGGGCAGATGGCGTTGACCCGGATGCCGCGCGAGGCCACCTCCCGCGCCACCGCCCGGGTGAAGGCGAGGATGCCGCCCTTGGCGGCGCTGTAGTGCGGGACGGACTCGAGCCCCATGAGCGCAGCCACGCTGGACAGGTTGATGATCACCCCGCGATCGTGCCGGCTCATGAGCCGCAGGGCCTCGCGCGTGCAGTAGAACGTGCCGTGCAGGTGCACGGCCAGCATCCGGTGCCAGGCCTCGTCGGTCATCTCCGCCGTCACGTCCCAGTGGCTCTTGATGCCCTCGCCGCTCAGCAGCTCGGCCATGCGGGCCTCGCCCCGGGCCGTGACCCGCTCGCGGTCGCCCGGCGCCGCCTCGGCGATCCCGGCGTTGTTGACGAGGATGTCGAGCCGGCCGTGCTCGCGGTCGAGGTCGGCGAACATGGCGCGCACCTGGCCCGGCTCGGCCACGTCCGCGCAGGCCGGCTGCCCCGCCCCGTCCATGGCCTTCGCCGTCCGGGCGGCGGCCCCCTCGTCGACGTCGTTCACCACCACGCGGGCCCCCTCCCGGGCGAAGCAGAGTGCGATCGCCCGACCGATCCCCGACCCGCCCCCCGTCACCAGCGCCACCTGTCCCTCGAGCTTCACCGAGTTCCCTCCTTGGCGGCGCGGCCTGGGCGCCCGCCCCTCTACGAGGGCAGCAGCCGGCCGAAGCTGCTGTT
>Ga0187892_10005191_pt1 | contig 20784 bp, 18 predicted proteins | sample MA1701073metaG_FD_139345 | JGI IMG/M metagenome (GOLD analysis project Ga0187892, IMG submission 139345) | Bio-ooze microbial communities from a basaltic lava cave in the Kipuka Kanohina Cave System on the Island of Hawaii, USA - MA170107-3 metaG ... | reverse complement strand
CGTCTTCAAGGCCAAGACGAACGAGCTCAGGGCCGAAGCTGCCAAGACGGAGGAGGCGCTGGCCACAGCTGCAAGCATGGACCCGACGCGCGGCGACAACGCGGTGGCGCTCTTCGACTGGACACAACGCGCCGCAGATATCTGGCGCGGTTCAAACAATCGGGTCCGTCGCCAGATCCTCGATGTAGTTTGTTTGAACCGTAGCTTGAGCGACGCAAAGCTCGTCACAACAAAGAGAAAGCCCTTCGATGCGTTCACCGAAGGGCTCGTTTCTAAGAACAGTCGGGGCAACAGGACGTCTATTGAACTTTTTTGGGGTGGTCTAAATCGCTGGCCGACATCGCTGCTTCGCGTCGCAGGGATTCTTGCGCATCCGTTCGCCGACTCAGGATGACCGGCGCCTTGGCAGAATCCGCACTGGCTAATGGTGCCTTCGCAACGAGACAGATGATCCAGCACGTTCTATCCCACCGTGTTCCGAGTCTGCGTCAGGCTATACTGGCACCTCGCGATTGGCGATACCGTCTCCTGCAAGTTCAGGCGTGAGAAGTGGCACACGATCTCAAGAAGCTTTCGCTGCTTCAACTCGCCAAATATGGGCATTGTGACGAACTCCGCCGCCGAGCGTCCACCCGCGAGAAACTGGACCTCGCGCAGCTATTCGAGCGCGCGGTCACAGATTTCAGGACGGTGAAGCGCAATCCTGGTCATCAACAGATTCTGCAATGGTGCATCGACCAAGGGCTCGACTTCGGTGCACGTGCCGGCTGGTTGAATGAATCGGTTGTCTGCCTCGCTGCACGGTATGGAAACCGTCAGATCGTCGATTCGATGATGCGCAGAGGGCTTCCCAACGATCCCTTTGCCCGAGCGTCGGTGGGCGACATCAAGTTTCTCCAAGGCTATGCCTGCCGCAACGAGCTCTCCGAAGTGAGGGACAAGAACGGGTTCAACCTGCTCTGTAGAAACCCTTGGCTCGTCTGAGGATCATGATGTTGAGAGTGATGGTTCGCAGCAGGATTTCTCGGCACTGGCTCCAGTACGTTCGCGCTCGCAGGGCCGCGCCGAGCAGTCGCTTGAGCATGCTGTTGACCGTTTCAGCTTGCCAGCGCTGAGAGTAGCGCGTCAGATGAAGTCGCGATTGCATTTGTCGTCGCCAGTAGCCGCGGGCGGGCTTCGTGGATTGCCGGCCGATCTTGGCCGGGATCAACGACCGCACGCCACGTTGCTCGCGGGCGAACTCGTGCGAATGCTCGGCGTCGTAGCCCGCGTCGGCCGCCAAAGTCGCGATGCGAACGCGCGACAACGCTTGATCGAGCGCCGCGCGAAAGTGCGGCAGGTCGGGCCCAGGTCCGCGTCCCGGCACGACGGCCAAGATCAAATGGCTGCGACCATCGCAGAGAATGCCCGCCTTGGGAAAGCGTTTATACCTCATGGATTGCCACGTTTCACGGCCTTTCGCGCGTCGGCGGACGTAATAGCTGCTGGCGTGACGCGCCTCCCAGCCGGTGCCGTCGAGCGCGGCCAAGGGCGCCGTTGCCGGCAGATTCCCTTGCCATCGCGCCACGCGGATCGATTGATCCAACAGTCGTCGCGCCGGCCGAAACGCCAGCAGCCGCGCGGCCGCCTTCTGCAACGTCGTGAAGTGCGGGGCTTTCGTCAGCTCGAGGACCGCCGCCAGATCGGGCGAGTCGCTCAGCAGCGAACTCACCTGGCGATAGTCGCACCGCAAAAACTCCTTCAACACCAAACACGCGAACAACTGCGGCTGGTTAAACGTCTTCCGGCTAAACTTGCTGGAATACAGGCGCAGCGTCGTCAAACCAATCAGGTAGGCATACTGCAGAACCCGGCGAGAAGATTTGGTGGTGGTCATCTCCTCGTACTACGAAACTCGCCGTGCTAGCAGACTAAACCGGAAACCGGGGGTTTCTACAGAGCAGGTTCAACCTATTATTTGCCTGTGCCGGATCCGCTCTCGGCCGAATTGACCCAGGCGTACGTCGAAGGCTGGCTGACGTTTGCCGGCTATCGCTCGAGCACGGAGTTAGTCCAAACCATGAGGTGATCTTCGAACTTCCAATCTTTCCGGCGTACCTTTGCGCTTCGTTTGGGGGCAATCAGGAGGTCATGCGGCTGTTACTCGAACATGGGAGCCTGATGCCCGAACGCCTCTATCAGACGATGGAACACACGCTCGAGCCCCACCAGCGGAGCGGCGAGCCCTTTTATCACATTGCCGAGATCATATTGTCACGCGGATTTAACTTGAACGACAGGGCAGAGAAGAGCCGCACTCTCTTACATGGTTCAGCAAATCGAGGTTCCATCGTGGCGGTGCAGTGGCTGCTGAAAAACGGGGCCGACCCAAATGCATTGGACGACCACGGACGAACGCCGCTGCATGTGTGCGCCGAGAGGAATACGGCCACATCCGTGCTCAAGTTGCTCATCGATGGAGGCTCCGACTCCAACGTACGAGATTCGTCAGGAAAGACTCCTCTTGACTACGCTCGCCAGAACGCACGGATGAAGGTCATTGCCTATCTGACATCCATCGGCGCGAAATGCCGGATTCGCGACGACAGTGGCGACGGGATTTGAACTCAAGAAGTTTGCACCGCGACACGAGTTGCGGCAAAACCTGGGCCCAGGCAATCACGCTCGCTTCGAGATTTGAACTCGAATTGTCGCAGCCGCAAGTTGCTCTCGCCAAACGAGAACCGGCCCGTCGCACCCGGTTGCGACAAGCTGCTCACGACCTAAAATCGGGGCGACTGGACACGGTTAGAACTGTTTCTCGAAGGGGTCCGAAGCTGGCCGGTGCCGTTACTGCGTTCCGGGAAAAGACTTATCGAGGAGTATGGCAAGTCTTCGTGACCGGCTCACCTTCCCATTCCGCGTGTACGGACGCGACTAATCTGCGTCCCAGAATACGCCGAGCGGCGTCCTTTCGCGAAACGAGAACTTGGGGCGACTGGCCGGTCTGAAGCGCATGTGCGGAGCTGGTTGGTTTTTCCCTCTTTGTCCGGTCGATCTACGTGAAGTAGCCGTTACCCGCTGAACCGTTCCGCGGAGTCGCCGCAGTGTATGAGCGAGCTCGATTCTGGCTAGACTCCTTGAACTCGGCCGAAAATGATGGCTTCGTCCAAACGCGCCGCAAGCATTCCGATTGCGATTCTTGCACTTCTGAGCGTATGCACGGCCACATGCTGGGGGCAAACGGCCGAGTCCTACCAGTCGTCCTTCGGTTCGGCTAAAGGGCGCATATCTAGTGCGACGGCCAACAACACATTCCCTCCTGGCGCACCAAGTCGGCGTCGCGAGTTAACTGCTGCCGCACTCCAGATCGAGCATCCACCAGAGCCCATTGCACCGGGCACACCGCAATGCCCACTAAGTCTTGCCAATCTAGAGGCGATCGCACTTGGGAACAACCCGACGTTGGCACAAGCAGCGGCACAAGTGCGTGCATCGCGTGGTGCCGCCTTGGAAGCAGGTCTATATCCAAACCCGATCATTGGGTATGAGGCAGAGCAAATTGGTGCGGCCGGCACGCCCGGCGAAATTCAAGGTGGCTTCGTGCAACAGACCATTGTGACGGCCGGCAAGCTGCGGCTCAGCCGCGCCAAGTATTCGCAGGAGGCCTATGAGGCACAGATCCTGGCGATGGGCCAGCACCTTGTTGTGCTTAACGGGGTTCGGATGCGTTTCTATGAGGTTCTGGCGGACCAACGGATGGTTGAATTGCGGCACGAACTGCTTTCGAACGCCGAAGAGAATCTCCGCACCACGCGAGAAATGTTCAACACCGGTTTGGCAAACGAAGCTGACGTGTTGCTTGCTGAAGTCGAAGTCAACCGCGCTCAAATCGAACTGGCAGACGAAGAAAACAGCTTGGTGGCCGCGTGGCAACATTTGGCCTCGGTCATTGGCATGCCCGAACTGCAGCTAGCTCCCCTGGCTGGTCAGCTTGAGCCGGACGGCTCGGTCTTGGAATGGGAGCAAAGCCTGGCTACTCTCTTACGCGAGAGTCCCGAGCTCCAAGCGGCGCGCGCCCACGTGGTTCACGATCAAATCACTGTCCAACGCGAGCGTGTGCAGCCGGTGCCCGACATCCGCGTGCAAGCAAGCACCGGCTACAACTTTGAGACGCAAAATGCAGTCGCGGGTCAAGTACAGATAGGACTCAATGTGCCACTGTGGGACAGGAACCAAGGAACCATCATGCAAGCCCGCGCAGACCTTAGCCGTTCGCAGGCCGAGGTCAGGCGTCTTGAACTCTCATTGCAGCAGCGCCTGGCAGACCAGTTCCGCCGATATCGAACGGCACAACTAGCCACGAAGCTTTACCGAGAGGCCAATATTCCCAAGGCTTCCAGAGCTTATGAGATCCAACTCGATATGTACAAGAAGCGGCGCGTGGCTTGGCCTGAGGTGGTCGAACTGCAGCGAAACCTGTTTCGCGTTAAGTCAGACTACACGCGTAGCCTGCTTGACCTCCGTAATACCGAGGTGGCTATCACGGGCCTCTTGATGGTGGACGGTCTGAACGCGGCAGCTTCGCCGCGGCCTGGCGGACATATCAACGCCACGCCAAGGCCACGATAGCACTAACTCGGTGCGACGAACGTAAAACGGTTCCCCGCGCCAGTGCAATCACGATACTCAACGTAGCGGTAAGGTCGCTAGTAGTCTCCCGTCGCCTCACTCCCGGCCCGGGTTCCCAGCGCCTGCCAGATACGAGCGTCGATCGTATTCGGGATCATGTGCACTGATCCGTCGCAGAAAAGGAAGTGCACTCCCTGCGGATGTTCACTGTTCGAATCCTCCACATGGTCAAATTCACTGTTGGGGACACGACCATCTTCGGCCGTCCCCGTGTTGGTCAAAACGAGCACGGGCGGGCCTTCCTCTTCATAGGCGAGGTTAAGGGGTGGAATACTGGCACCGGTAACGGCCCCGACCCAGGTTGTCTGAGGCGATTGGCGACTGCCGCGCTCGCCTACCAGCAACGTATGGCTCGTGCCGTCCCGAATGTCGGCGATCTTGATAGCGCGATTGCGAAAGAGCACGCCGGTTCCCGTGTCGGGAAATCCAGTAACTTCGAAGGTGCCACCCACGCCAACATAGTTGGCAAATGCCAACTCCGTCAAAGTTGACCCGGTCTCGTCAGCGACGCTGAAGGTTAATGCCGTCACCGGATCGGATGGACAGAGAAAAACCGGTAATGAAGTCATTCGTACCTTGTCGTGGAACGGATCTGTGATTTCACGATCAAAATCGACTCGGAGACTCGTTTGCTCAAGATAGGGTAGGATCCTCGCTCCCCAACCCCAGCCAGGGCCCAATCCTGGTTCATTCGCCGCGCTGGCGCGAGAGATGATCCCGGGCGGGAACGACCCTATGGCACTTTCGTAATTCAAAATACCGAGTCCAATTTGGCGCAGATTGTTCTTACACTGACTGCGGCGAGCCGCCTCGCGGGCGGCCTGCACCGCCGGCAACAACAGCGCGATCAAAATGCCGATGATCGCGATGACCACCAATAGCTCTATCAACGTGAAACCCTGTCGGCGAGCGCACTCGCGCGCAAACACCATGCATTTGGGTGACATCTCATACGCCTCCAATTGAAACTGGCCGCGCATAAGCGCAGGCCGTCACGCTGTCGGGAGTAATGCACAGTCCTTCCGGCTACCATTTGGCAGCCATCGGCGCATGCACCGGAATCATTCCTAACCGACAAACGGAGGGGCGCGGGCGTGAAATGAACGCGGAGCCGATTCAGTCGGCGCGTGGGTGCAGATGACCGTCAACTGCACGCTCAGTTGATGCGATCCGTCGAGCTCGACGACTTCGGCCGGCGTCGTGCGATGGCCAAGAAATCGGCACACTGCACAGTCATCGTCGTGCAGCGGTTGATGCGCCGCGTCGCGATGTGCGACATCAACACCTTCTTCGGAGCCGTGGTCGCGCGCGCCTGGACGGCAGTCCTCACCATGGTTGTGCCGCTCGCAATGACTCACGTGATCCACAGCCAAATCGTGGCTGTGGCTGTGCAGCAATCCGCTGAACGTGCTGGCGGTTACATAGACCAGCAGAAGAAAGAGGGTTGCCAGACGGTTGTGACGCGGCGACAGCATAAAACCCAGGCGATCGGCGGGGACACAATTTAGGACGCCATTCTAGGTCGTTCCACTTCGTGGCGTCAATCAAGAGAATTCCGTATTCTGAATGCCAAAAGGCTTTGGCCCTACGCGATAGGTCCCTCGGTGCGCATTGTAGCCGGCACATTGCACGCTCGGAATCCTGGCCAGATTGAAGTCCGGCCGCGATTGAACTGAACGAGGACAACTCGAAACGACATGACAACCGACGCAATTCGCAAGCTCATTGGACACTGGCGCTCGGACAGCGCCGGCACCTACCAAAGCTGGTTTCTCTGGGACCAGCGGATCAAGAACTTTCGCTCCATCCGAAGTGGTCTGAACCAGGTAATCCAGGAGATTGAAGCAGGTACATTTGGCAACGCTTACAGGGGGTCATCGTTGGAGACTGTCGTCGGCTCGATCGCCGAGCAGCGACAGGTGTTCAAGGGGGCTGATCATGCGTTCCTCTGGAAGCCTAAGTTGCGAATTCCGGACATCTACGAGGACGAGCTGAACCAGCGAGCATTCGGACAGTTCTTGAAGACTTGCACTTGTTGCCAAGAGGAAGAGGCGATCATTGACGCCATTCATCGCCTGGACGCAAAACGGGTCAAGGGTCTCGGACCGGCCGCGGCGAACCTGCTGTATTTCCTGCATCCGACACTCGTACCGCCGTTCAATACTGCGATCGTCAAGGGCTACAATGCGCTGACTGGCTCTAACGCTAAGCTTGGGAAATGGGAGTCGTATCTCGCCATGCGAGCGGGCATCCTGCGGCTCAACGGGGAGTATCGCGAGCTTCTGTCCAACGACCTCGGGGCCGTAGCCGGCCTGCTGTTCGATATTGGCGCGGGCCGTTATCCTACCCCGCCGCGCGATGACAAAGAAGAGGACCGACAACTCTGGGTGGCCGACCGAGCGCGTCCGCGCTCTGACAGGGGCGGCACAGAAGGCCCGACAACGAGATGTCGAAGGAGACGTCACGCATACCCAGGTCCAAGGATGGCTGCGTGACCTAGGAATGGCGCTGGGGTTCGACGTATGGGTCGCCGCCAACGATCGCAGCCGACCATTCGGTGACGGCCGACTCTCTGACCACTGTCTGGATACGCTCCCGACCGCACTCGCATCACAAGCCGGAGTCGAGACAGTGAAGCTGATCGACGTGCTGTGGATCGAGAAGGACGGAGGACGCGCCGCCGCAGCCTTCGAGGTGGAACACAGTACGTCGATCTACTCCGGGATCGTGCGTCTGCTCGACTTGGCGATGAGCGAGACTAGCGCGGCGACACAAGTCTTGTTCTTAGTCGCGCCTGATGGACGGGCGGATGAAGTGCGTGCTCAACTGGCGCGCCCTGCCTTCCGACAGGTGCGCAATCTGAACATCCGCTTCCTGCCCTACGGTGAGCTTGAGAGTCACCGCCAGACCGCCGCTCGTTTCGGAGAGGGTCTGAAAGCGATTTTGGCGATCTCGGAAGCCATGACGTGAAGAATGTTGTAGCACGGCCCGGCGTAGATCTCAGTCGCTGACCGCGCGCGGAAGATCTGCGGAGAGGACAACTACTCTTGAGCTCGGCCCTCAGTGCTCCATGTGCATCTTGGGACTGAATTTTGAGTTAGGCACGCTGATTCCGGCCGGTACATCACCGTTGCCTGACGCTACTTTGTCGTACAGGTCTGGCGGCAGGACACGCACGACGGTCATAAGGCCCATGACTCCCATGTACCACTGGGGCGCCATTCCGCGCGTGAGTGGGTTAGATGTGACCTTCTCGATGCCTTCCGGCGACATCATGGCGTGCATCCCGGAATCTTGCGGATAGCCGGGCACGCTGTAGGGGTCGATCGACTTCTTTGAGTCGGTCTTCATATCGTGGTCCATCTTCATTTCGGGCTCTGCACTTCCGTGCCCCGCATGAGCTTGTTGCGAAGTCATCTGGCCCATCGCGACCCTCTTGCGGCTGCCCGGGCCGATACCAGGCTCCATGTGGTTCATCATGTGGTGGAACATGTGGCAGTGCATCACCCAGTCGCCCGGATTGTTGGCGATGAACTCGATCTCGCGAACCTGAGCTACACCGACGAGCACATTGTTTCCTGGCACCCAGGCCGATGGCGGGATACGGCCGCCTTCGTTTCCCGTTACCCAGAAAGTATGACCATGCAGGTGAATCGGATGGTGGTCTTCGGTGCTGAAGTTCAAGAGGCGAATCCGGACACGATTGCCCAGTCGTACAACCAGCGGCGTGATGTAAGGCGCGCTGCGGCCGTTGAAGGTAAACCAATTAAAATCCGCGGGCATCTTTGCGCTGGCCGGCGTTTGAACGGCCGCTGGTATGGAGAACTCCTGAGTGATCAGCGCGAAATCCTGGTCCACTCCCGGCTCGTATGCTGCGCGGGGATGAATGATGAGCAGGCCGACCATCCCGATCGCCTCTTGCATGGCCATGTGTGGGTGGTAGAAGAACGTGCCGTTCTGGTGCAGGGTGAGTTCATAGACGCCGGTCTGGCCCGGCATGATGGGGTCCTGGGTGACGAACTCGACTCCATCGAGGTAGTTGGGCAGCTCGATGCCGTGCAGGTGAAGAGTCGTCGGCTCAGGCAGCTCGTTGTGAACCACAAACCGCACGCGGTCACCTTCCGTCACCTCGATCGTGGGGCCAGGCATTGTCCCGTTGTACCCCCAGTGGTTCATCCACTCGCCGGGCAGTAGCTCGCGCTGGACTGGCTGTGCGTGGAGATGGAATTCCTTGACGCCGTCCACCGTCTTGTACGCCAGCTTCGGCACGTCGGGAGCTTCGACCTCGACGGGCGGATCTCCAGCAGAGCGCAACCCAGGCACTAACTTGCCCCGATCTGTCGGACTGCCGACCGGCCCGCCTGGCCCGGTGTGATGACGCGGATACTCGTCAGACTTATGGTCATGCTCTGGCTGTGGAGCGTGGTCATGGTGCCCCGCTTGTTGTGCGGCTGCGACCGCCGGTGACCTGGCGACGATGAGGCTACCAGCCGCCAGACTGCCGCCGGCTAGGAAAGCTCTACGATTCGGCTGTTTGTCCATGTTCCTCTCCCGAGAGTGTTGGCAGTTCGTAACTGTTTACCGCTCCAAACCATAGGGCTTTTGCCCATCGGCGCTTGCAACTGCCACCCTCCGAAAGTTGCATGTCGTAACTTATTGCGGTGCAATCTCTTGCGAGCAACGGTAAACAATTGCGGCAGTTCTTAACGATCTGCAATTGTACCTTGTAGTGCTAGGCTGGTGAAAAAGCCTAAACGGTACCTTGGCAATTGGCTGCACCCTGGAAACACAATTCCCTTCTTAGGTCGCTTCGATCAGCAAACACTTAATCGCTCGGAGGATGCACCGATGGACCTGCCAATCCCAAGGCTCTGGGAGATTCACCCGATGCTGGTGCATTTTCCCATCGCGCTGCTCTTCATCGGCGTCGCCGCGGATTGGTTGGGGCGACGGCGTGCTTCGTTCACCCGGCCGGCGGCCGGATTGCTCGTCGCAGGAGTGATCTTCGGCTGGCCCGCTGCTGCGTCCGGGCTGCTTAGCTTCTATACGGTTCCGGCTCATACGGACGAAGCCCACACGCTGATGTGGTGGCACCTTGGCTTCGCGGTCGCGGCGCTGTTGTTGTTCACCGTGCTTTGCGTCAAACGCTGGAGAGCGCGCGAGTCTTCATCTGGTGGTTGGCTGCTGGCGGCCGAAGTGCTCGCTGCGCTGCTGTTACTCGTCACCGGATATCTGGGCGGCGTCATCGTCTATCACGGCGGGGCGGGCGCTGCTCCACATCTGCTATCCCCCGAGATCCAGCATCGGCATTCGCACGATGGCGCGCACGACCACCAGGGCCAAGCAGAGACGGACGAACACGACTACGGAACGGGGCAGCACGAACAGCGAAGTTTTCCTAGCGGAGTCAACCCTGATGAGTCCGGCCCGCAACGCAGGCCGCCGCATGACTTCGCGGTAAGCGGCCACTTGGAAGGTGCTGAATAAGGTCCACAATGTTCGAAGATTATGCGCAACCATGGATGTACTTGTTGGCCAGCCACAATTATCCAGTTCTTCAACCACCTGATGCACGGAGTCGATTTGGCTCTGATCATGCGATGGGACATGCCGTGGTGGGAAGCGATCGTCGGTGTGCTGGAGATCTTCATCCTCGGCTGGCCCGTCGGAGCCGCCGTGGCAATATTCTGATAACCTCGCAACTCCGAGCATAGATTGACTTCAGAGTATTCGCGACCTATGCGCAACGATCACGCGTGTTCCGATCCGTCTGCGCGGGACTTTCTGCCCGGCGCCCACTTCCATTTTCTTACGCCGCTGTACGAGCTCATCGCACGGCCGATGCTCGGCGGCGTGTGGCGCGCGGTGGCCGAGGACATTTGCCGCGCGGCTCGACCGGGAGCCATGGTCGCCGATTTTGGCTGTGGCCCCGCAACGGTACTTCGGCGGGTGGCCGCTGTGCGTTCTGATCTGGTGCTGGTGGGTGTGGACATCGACGAGCAAATGCTGGCGATCAGTCGCCGGCGGCTGCCCGGCGCGAGGTTGCTCCAAGGTTCAGTTGCCGCAGTACCGATCGAAGACGCGTCCGTAGATGTCGTGGTCAGCTCGCTTGTCTTTCACCATCTGCCCCGAGAGGTCAAGCAAGGGGCATTCCGAGAGGCACGGCGCGTTTTGAAGCCGGAAGGGTTATTTTTTCTTTGCGATTTTTCGATGCCCACGACTCGGTCGGGTGCGTGGCTTGTCGGATTGTTCGGAAAGTTCGAATCCGGCGTGGCGAGCCAAGCGACCGGCGAACTGCGCGAGCTCGCTGAGGCCGAGTCATTCTCGATCGCGCCACGTTGGACGCGCTGGGGCTGCATAACGCAGCACGAAATCCGAGCTCAGCCGCCAACGGAAAGTCTGGCCTGAAGGCTCAACACATTCCGTTCGCTGCGATGCTCCCTTGAACTTGTCGTTTTGCATAGTCCGATCGTCGTGGGAATCTGCGGACCAGCGGATGGCCAGGCAATATCCAGAGAATAGAAAGTCCGTCAAGCGGGCTTGACCAATGGCTAGCTCCGCAGGAGAATCCTCGCCCTTTCTCTCCAAAGTATCAACGCGACTCACGAAAACAGACATCTCTTCAATTTCGCTGCGGCTCAAGTCTGGAAATGTCGATAAGACTTTTCGAAGCCTCCTCGTCCATCTGCGATGGCGGCACGCACCGGATCTCTCCATCATGCCGTTTCCCCAAGCCATTGCCACGCGTGGCCTGATTTGGCTCACGGCCTTCATGACGCCTCTGCAGGCGGTCCTGCCGGCATCCTGTGGTTGTACCGACCACAGGATGACCTGCGGGGAGGTGGTAAAATCGGTCGGATGCTGTGATTCGGCTAACCAGGAAGCGTCCGGGGTTGGAGGGCAATCTTATCGACATCAACAGTCCGCCGGTTCCTGTTGCTGCACCGGCGCAAAGGTGTGCCGCTGTGGAGACGCCAGCCCGAGCCGCCACAAGGCCGAGCCACGCAGCGAGCTGACTGTGGTGAAAACGGGCTGTTGTACTGGCGCTGAGCTGGCCGCATCACAATCCTCAGCATGCACTTGTGGCCTGAATTGCGGTTGCGGCACGACGAAGGCGCCAGAACCGGCCACGCCAGATTCTGAGAGCGGCAGCTCAACACAGAAGCTGGCAAGCAGCACGACGTCCATCTTCACCAGCGTCGCGGTTTCCGGGCCCCGGACCATATCGCATCACCGCGATCTGTGTTGCGAGGCGCAAGCCCTCGCTGGCCTTCAGCGCTGCATTTCTCTCTGCCGGTTCACGCTCTGAGCCGGATCTCGTAGCACCACTGCGCGCGCAGCCGACCAATCCTGCCGGTCCCAGCACGCGCCACTTTCACGGTGCTTCTCTGCTCGCTACGGCTAGGCAACGCTCTCTGTGAACCTGTTGTTCCGGCAGGCGAATCCCGGCCGGAACGGTCCGACTGCTAATCTCTCCTTCAACGTGCATGACGCACAAGGAAAGGGCGAACCATGCCATCGCGCTCGCTTAAAGCATTTCAAGTTGCGCAGATTCTGGTCATCCTAGCGGTTAAGACTTCGGCGGTTTCTCTGGCTTTGGCGCACGATGGCACGCATGGCCCGAGTCCTTCTCGATCTTCGGCCCCAGCGAGGACTCTCCCCAGCACAAGTCCAGACGGGCCGGCTTACGATCCTCCGTTCGTCGCCCCCCACGGCGGACAGTTTTCCAGGACGACCGGAAACTGTTTTGAAGTCGTCTACGACCCCTACGAGACGCGCATCTACGTTTACGACATGTTCCGCGCTCCGAAGTCCGCCCAGGGAATTCAAGGCTCGGCGACTATGCAGGTGGCGAGCACGGGGCGTGCATTTCGGTATCCGACGCAACTCGTTCCAGCCAACAATGGGCAAGATTATCTTGCGATTCCGGTGGACCTGACTCACGTTCGCGACGGCGACATGAGAATCACTTTCGAGCTCGCTAACGTGCCCAGCGATCTTGAGCCCTCGGCCCGCTTCACTCAAGTCTTTTCCATGTCACGCGCGCCGGCCGCGATTACGGTCGTCCCGCTGACGGAAAACGACCGTCCGCTCGTCGAGAAGCAACGTATCTGTCCCGTCATGGAAGCAGGGCTGAACGAGCACGGCCAGCCAATCAAGTTGATGGTTGGCGGTCAACCTGTGTTCGTGTGCTGCGAGAGCTGCGTCGAGGAAGTGAAGAAGGATCCGCAGAAGTACGTGGCGAAGGTCGCAGCGACAATCCAAGCAGCAAGCCAACCGACAAGGCCGCAGGCAGCCGTTTTCTGGGCAAGTGATGCCGACGCTGCCGCTATCCAGGCCCAAGCGATCTGTCCTGTGACGAAGCAACCACTTGGCGCACACGGGAGACCGCTCAAGGTCGTCGTCGAGGGTCGACCGATATTCGTTTGCTGCCAGGGGTGCATCGCCAAGGTTCAGCGGAACCCTGAGCTTTACCTGCCGCCAGTGGCTCGCGGGAGTTTTGCTGGTCTGAATACCCGCGAAAATAGCGGGGTGTTTGACGAATCAAGTGAACCAACGACAAACGTCCGAAATTCCGCCGGAGCACGCTGCTCGGGCAACGGTTGCAGTTGCAATTCGCGCCGCTAGAGATCGTGCATCCATCCAGCGAAAGGATTCGCCAAAAATGAACATCGTTGCCATTAGCACGTTGTCGCCTCAGCACCATTTTGTGCTGTCCGCAATCGACGAAACCTGGCCGCTCAAGGCCGTGCTGCAGCCGGTCCGGAGGAGTCGCGCGCCTACCTCGAAGCAATGGATGAAGCTCCTGAAGTCGCCAATCAGGACGACCGCCCGCCGCCTGCAACTTGGATTCTACGATTGGCTCGATGGACGGATCCACCGACAAGTTGCCAACGAGCTTGGCACGCCGTCGCTAGCCGGGCCCTTGGAGACTCGAACGGTGAGAATCTACGAGGAAGATATCAACAGCGACGAAACAGCCGACCTCATTCGCGCCCTTGAGCCTGACTTGGTCATAACTTCGTCCTGTCCGCTATTGAAGCGCAAGATATTTGCGGCGCCGCGACTGGCGACCATCAACATTCACTGGGGGGTGGCGCCGTATTATCGCGGCGAGCACACGCTCTTCTGGCCGCAATACTTCGGCGATTACGAAAACATTGGGGTGACGATCCATCAGATTGACGACGGGATTGATACGGGGCCGGTCCTGGCCGTGGGCTTTCCCGCGCTCTCGCCCGACGACACGCAAGCCAGCTTGCAGGCGAAGTGTGCGCGAATGTCGGTCGAGTTGCTTGCCGAAGTGCTGACGAGGATCGAGAACAGTGAGCGTGTGCATGGTCTAACGCTTCATGAGCGTGGCCGCCTGTTCCTCCGACGCGATCGCTGGTTTTGGCACGACATCGCCTATTGGCTTCGACGGCGGATGGCGAATCGATGTCTTCCACGGACCGAAGCGCGCCGCGAGGTATTCATTGGGCGCGCTGCGGACGACGAACACGCTTCGCGCGCGGAGAGTGATTGTTCGGTCAGGGTTTGATCAATGCCCACTCGCACTCGATGCCCACGTGGCGGCGAGGTGTTGCTTCGGTGGACTCTTGAGAACACCATTCCAAAGGAGATGAAAAATGCAAGGACGCATCATCCGTGTCGTGGTGCTAATCGCCGCGATGTTCGCGGTCGCGATGACCGGCTGCCAGTCTTCGGCTCGGTCACGATCCACGACGGCATCGCCCGGCGGACAATGTCCTAGTTGTAAGTGATTTCGGGAGCGAAGACTGCGCCCCGGCCAGCACGGGAACAAAACCAGCCTTGACGCGTTTTAGACTAGGAACGAAGATTGAAGCGTTCGCAATTTCGACCGAGCACGCCATGATTCGACGGACCAAAAGAAGCCTTTCGCTGGTGCTGATCGCGACGATGTCTTTCATGGACATTGTACTTGTGACCGGTGCGTGCGAAGCAAGCCGCTGCGCACTTGCATCGGCACCGTGCTGCGGCGCCTGCTGCACGCACGCGGGCTGCGCGAATCAGGCCTGCTGCTCAGAGTCCGCCGAGCCGTCGGCGTGCCAATGTTCGGTTGATCAGAAGCGTCCCGCCGCTCCCCCGGAGCGGTCAGGTGGAGACGAGCAAAAAGTTGGTCGTCGCCTCGTCTGCGAGGTGGCAACTTGCTTCCTCCCCAACGACGCGCCACGCCTGTGGACCGCCCAGGACGCTTCGCTTCTTTCATCGCTGCCCGCGTCTCGCCGACAGGCTGATCTTTGCCGCTGGCTGATCTGATCCTTTAAGTGGACAGTGCCATTGCGCGCCCGTTGCACGTGCATGGGCCGCAAGCGACAGGCTGACAGCTTGCCGACCGATCGTAGCCTTTTTTCGCTACGCACAATCGGTCTGTTCTGAGAACGAAACGCGAGGTAACTATGAGCGCGCCCGATGAGGCGATTCCACCCGCTACTGAGAATCAGGCAGTAGCCGGTGATAATACTCCGCAGCCCGTTGGCTCGACCACGTCCGCCGCACCGCCGCGGATGACTTCACGGGAGATGCGGCGCTGGTGGATCAAGCTACTTGTCCAGCCGGTGCTGTTCCTGACGTGCGGCGCGATCCTGATTTTCGGCCTTGGGATGGCGCAACGATTGGGGTTCATCTCCGCTGGCGGTGAGGGTAGTCACAGCCACGCATCGGCGGATGCCACGGCCACGCGATATATCTGCCCGATGATGTGCACTCCGCCGCAAGCGGAACCGGGTCGATGTCCGGTCTGCGCGATGGAACTCGTGCCGGCAAGTTCCGGCGCTGGCAGCACGGACTCACGGTCGATCCGCGTCGATCCTGCGAGCCGCCGCATCGCAAATATCCACACCGTCGCAGTGACCACGATGCCGGTCACGCGATCAATCCGTGCGATTGGCGAGCTCAGCTACGACGAAGGGTCGCTGAAGACCATTGCCGCCTACGTCGATGGGCGGCTCGATCGACTGTATGCCGACTACACGGGCGTAACCGTGAAACAGGGCGATCACCTGGCGCTACTGTATTCGCCGCAGTTGTATTCTGGCCAAGCTGAATTGCTCCTGGCAAAGGAAGCACTCGACCGGCGCAGATCAGCAACCCTGTCGAACGCCATACCGGTCGATTCCAGTCTTTACGAGAGCACCAAGGAGCGTCTGATGCTCCTGGGCGTGACCGACTTGCAAATCCGTCACTTGGAAGAGTCGGGCAAGGCCGACAGCCGACTGCACCTATGTGCTCCGACCAGTGGCACAGTGATTGAAAAGCTCGCCGTTGAAGGGCAATACGTCAAGGAGGGGGACCCCATTTATCGGCTGGCTGACTTAACAACCGTCTGGCTGATGCTGCGGCTGTTCCCGGAAGACGCCGCGTCCCTGCGCTACGGGCACAAAATTGACGCGGAGGTCCAGTCGCTTCCCGGGCGGCGATTTACTGGGCGGGTGGCGTTCATCGATCCGAATGTCGATCCAAAAACGCGCACGGTTGGCGTTCGCGTCGTGATTCCCAATACCGACGGAACACTGCGCGTAGGAGACTACGCCAAGGCGACCGTTGAAGTGCCCCTGTCCCACGCTGACCAGGCTCTCGTCTACGACCCGGAGCTAGCCAACAAGTGGATCAGTCCTCGCCATCCGCATGTCATCGCGGCGTCCCCCGGGAAGTGCCCGATTTGCGGCGTTGGACTGGTTCCCGCGGCACAGTTTGGCTTTACCGATCAGCCGAATTCCGATAGCGGCGCTCTGGTCGTGCCGCGCGATGCGGTCCTGATGGCCGGCAGCCACAGCGTCGTCTACGTGGAGACCGACCCCGGTCGCTTTGAAATCCGCCGTGTGGTGCTAGGGCCGGTTTGTGGCCATCAAGTGGTGATTCGAAGTGGCCTCGACCACGGAGAACTCGTGGCGACCCGCGGCAATTTCCTGATCGACTCGCAAATGCAGCTTGCCGGAAACCCTTCACTCATCGATCCGACCAAACTGGTATCGACCAACGATGAGCCGATGTCCGCCGAAATAGTCGCGGCTTTGTCGCAGCTCTCTCCCGAGGACCGCGCCTTGGTCGAAAAGCAGCGGATTTGTCCCGTCGCCGAATACCAGCTTGGCGCAATGGGCGCGCCCCAAAAGGTCGACGTCAAGGGAACGCTTGTTTTCATCTGCTGTGAAGGCTGCCGCGAAGCGCTGCTCGCGGAGCCCGAGAAATACCTGGCGAAATTGCAAGCGGCTTCCCGCGCAGAACCCGCGCAAGACTCCGATGTGGACGCGAGCCAGACCCAAATGGATCTCCCACCGATTGGCGTCCCTCAGATGATCGAGCCGCAGCCGCCGCACTCGGCGGCGGTCGGGAGAACTCCGACGGCGCCCCACACGGCGGAGCGATTGAAAGTCCAGTCCACCGCGCCACGGAAGGAGGACGTCCGATGATCAGGAGGATTCTCGTTTTCTGCATCCGCGAGCGGCTCGTGGTTTTGATCGCGGCCGTGGCAGTCGTGGCCTATGGCTGGTATTCGACGCACAAGGTGCCGCTCGATGCGATTCCCAATGTGGGTGAAAACCAGGTGATCGTCTTGGCGGAGTGGCCAGGGCGATCACCCAAAAACATGGAGGATCAGATTACCTACCCGCTATCGGTCGCGCTTCAAGCCGTGCCGGGCTCGAAGAGCGTGCGTGGCAGAAGCATGTTTGGCTTCAGCTTCATCCAAGTGACGTTCGACGACAGCGTGGATTTTTATTGGGCGCGCTCCCGCGTCGCCGAGCGACTGACAACCGTCTCGGGCTCACTCCCCGATGGCGTAACACCGACGTTGGCGCCGGATGCCACGGCGCTGGGCCAGATCTACTATTACGTGCTGGAGCCGCCGGCCGGCATGGACCTGGCTGAGTTGCGGTCCAAGCAGGATTTCGTCATCAAATACGCTCTGCAGTCTGTGGACGGGGTCGCCGAGGTCGCCTCCATCGGTGGCTACGAGAAGCAATATCAAATCGAAGTCGATCCCGACAAGCTGCGTTACCACAGCATTACGCTGGCAAGAGTGATCGAATCCGTGCGCGACTCGAACATCGACGTCGGCGCCAAGACGGTCGAAAGCAGCGGCATGGAGTTCCTGGTTCGGGGCAAGGGATTTATCGGGACAGACAAGACGGAGCCGGAAACGATCCAACAGATCGAAAGTACGGTCGTGCTCACGCGCGACGGCGTGCCGATCCGTGTCCGTGACCTAGCTCAAGTCCAGACCGGTCCAGCATTTCGCGATGGCGCGCTGGACTTCAATGGTCAGGAGGCAGTAGGCGGCATCGTCGTGATGCGCTATCGCGAGAATCCGCGCGATGTGATCAAAAGGGTCGAGGAAAAGATCGCCTCGTTGGAGCCGGAATTGGGCGGCATCAAGATTCGCTCGGTCTACGATCGCACGCTGCTGATCGACGAAACGGTCGCCACCCTGACGCAATCAATTGGCCAGGAAACCATCATCACGATCGTGGTGATGATCCTATTTTTACTGCACGTGCGAGCCAGCATCGTGATTGCCATTACGCTGCCGACGACCGTGCTCATGTCATACGTCGCCATGCGGCTCTTCGGTGTGGACGCCAACATCATGTCCCTGGCCGGGATCGCCATCTCCGTGGGAGAGATGGTCGACATGGGGATCATCGTTCTGGAGAACGTCTACGGCGCACTGTCCGACTGGGAGGCGGCTGGCTCCCCAGGCGGCGAAAAGCGGCGCTTGCGGGTCATCTATGACGCTGCCATCGAGGTCGTGCCGGCGGTGATCACGGCGGCCGGCACAACGATCGTCAGTTTTTTCCCCGTGTTCTTTTTGACAGGACGGGACTACAGGCTCTTCGCGCCCCTCGCATACACGAAAACCTTCTCGCTTGTGGCCAGCTTAATCGTCGCCGTGGCGATCGTTCCCATGCTGTGCCGTGTGCTACTGCGCAGCTCGCGGACGCCACGCTTGGTGAGCTGCGCGATCGGATTGGCTCTGGGTGCGGTGTCCGCGTGGCTCTGTTATTTCGTGTGGGGCCGCCAAATCCAAGAGTGGACACTGCTCAGCTTGCCCTGGGCCACGGCAATCGTGGGCGCGATGGGCTTTGCCGCAGGCTGGGGAATCGCTCGGGAGCGACTTCGGCATGCTGACGAGAGTCCCGTGAGTCGACTCCTGCGCTGGCTCTACGGAGGACGACTGCGCTTCGCCTTGAACCATAAGGCCCTCTCTTTGTTGTTTCCGGCGATCGTTGTAGTACTGGGATTCGGCGCCTGGTTTGGGCTGCCCACCGTCATGCGCCCCGTCGAGAAGTTGGCCGCAACGCTCGGAGCGGATCTGAACGATCTGCCGGGCTATGTGCGGGCCAAGCATCTCTTCACGGGCCTTAACTCTGACGACTGGATCGCGCTGGATGAGGGGACGTGGTTCTACATGCCCAGCTTGTATCCTGCCGCGAGCTTCAATCAGGCGATGGAAGTGTTGCAGACGCAGGATGCGATGATCAAGCAAATTCCCGAGGTTGCTAGCGTATTGGGCAAGATCGGACGGGCTCAGTCGGCGCTCGACCCCGCGCCTAGCGCGATGATCGAGACCTACGTGATGCTCAAGCCCCGCGATCAATGGCGACCTGGCGCGACCGAGCGCTCGATCTGGGAAGAAATCAACAAGGTGGCAACCCTGCCTGGCGTGACCCCCGCGTCGCCACTCCAGCCCATCGAGGGCCGCGTCGTCATGTTGCAAGCCGGGATCAAGGCCGCAATGGCGGTCCGAATTTATGGCGACAACTTGGAGGGGTTAGCCAAGGCCTCGCTGGCGGTCGCCGCCCATTTGAAACAACACCATTTGGTTAACGCCGGCACCGTCAATCCTGACATCGTCATGGGCAAGCCGTACTACGAGTTCGAGGTGGACCGCGAGGAAGCGGCGCGGTACGGCATGACCACCATGGCGGTTAACGAGCTTGTCTCCGCGGGGGTGGGCGGCTACGACGTGACGACGACCGTTGAGGGGCGCGAACGCTACCCGATCCAAGTCCGGTTCGGACGCGACGTGCGCGAGCGGATCGACGAATTGCACCGAGTGCCAGTCGTCACCGAGATGGGTGACGTGGTACCGCTGGAGCGGTTGGCCGAGGTGGCAACCACCTGGGGCCCCGGGATGATCAGCAGTGAAGACTCGCGCCTCGTGGCTCACGTCATGTTCTCGCCGTCCGGCGGAGCGGGCGATCTGGAAACCGTGGAATCGGTCATGGAATCGCTGACGGCGGCTCGGAAAACCGGCAAGCTGCCGTTTCCCTCCGGGAATTTCGAGATGCAACCGGTCGGCTCGTTCCAGAATCAGATCGAAGCTAACCGCCGCCTCATGTGGATCGTACCCCTGGTGGCCCTGATTAGCTTTCTGCTGATCTACATGGAGTTCCGCAACATCCCGATCTCGCTCACCGTGTTCACCGGCGTCCCCGTGTCCTTTGCGGGAGGCATGATCTTGGTCTCGATGATGGGCGTCGAATTGAATACGGCCGTCTGGATCGGCTTCATCGCCATGTTGGGGCTGGCGGAGGACGATGGCGCCGTCATGGCAACGTTTATCCACCAGACGATGAAGCGGCGGACAATTCGATCGATCGAGGACATCCGCAACGCTGTCCACGAAGCTGGGCTGAAACGCATTCGTCCTTGCATGATGACCACGATCACGACGCTGGTTGCGCTCGTCCCGGTCATCGTTTCAAGTGGTCGGGGAGCGGACGTGGCCCGCGCGATGGCTTGGCCGGTGCTAGGTGGCATGCTCGTTGAACCTTTCGCGTCATTCGTTGTGCCAACCCTGTACTGCGCTTTCCTCGAGTTCAAATGGCGTGCGGGCCTGGCGGATGAGATCTGGGATGACCCCGAATCGGACCTTGTTCTCCCGCCGACAGCGTCCGCATCGTTGGCTGCATGAGTGTTACCTGTGTTCCGGTTTATTCTTGAAAGGAGTTGAGAGATGAAGTACTACGTTTTCGCACTGGCGATTGGCGCTGCCAATCTGTTTGCGGTCGCTTCGGCAAAAGAACCCTCACCCCAAGAGGAAGCCAAACACGATCAAATTCACATCGCGGTGCAAGAAATCTGCCCAGT
>Ga0187892_10005190_pt1 | contig 20785 bp, 13 predicted proteins | sample MA1701073metaG_FD_139345 | JGI IMG/M metagenome (GOLD analysis project Ga0187892, IMG submission 139345) | Bio-ooze microbial communities from a basaltic lava cave in the Kipuka Kanohina Cave System on the Island of Hawaii, USA - MA170107-3 metaG ... | reverse complement strand
TAGCCGTGCACGGTGTCGCCGCCCGCGCCCGCGAACGAGAACTGCTCATGGCTGCCGAAGCGGATCGCAGCGAGGCGCTGCGCATTGAAGTCGGTCAGCGCGCGCGCGCCGGTGCCGTCGAGCGCGGCGCGGAAGAGCTGTGCCGGCGACGCGAGATGATCGCGCGCGTACACGAGCTCGTCGTCGCCGACGCCGTACGCCGAGACCGTGCCGCCGTCCGCGACGACGCGCGCGGTGCCGCTCGCCACATCGATCGCGAAGAGCTTGGTCTGGCCGAGCTCGGACGCGTGCGTGTAGAGCACCTTGCCGTCCGGCGCGAGCGCGAGCGATTCCGCGGAGCGGTCCCAGCCCGGCACGAGCTCGCGCACGCGGCCGCTGCCGAAATCCATCGCGATGATCGCGAAACGGTCGGCCTCGAAGCCCGGCCGCTTCATCGCGCGGTAGTAGAGCGTGCGGCCGTCGGCCGAGAACAGGGGGCCCGCATCCCACGCGTCGTTCGTGTCGGTGAGGTTGCGGGGTGCCGCGCTCGCGTCGACCGGGACGCTGTAGAGATCGAAGTTCGTCGACCACGGCTCCGACTGTCCCGCGATGCGCGCGGAAAACACGATCGACTTGCCGTCGGGTGAGAACGTGTATTCGGCATCGTCGCCGAACGGCTTCGAGGGCACGTCGCCGTCGATGCCCTTCGAAACCCACGCGGGTGCGGCTTCGGCGCGCCCCTTCGCGTCGAGGTCCGCGACGAAGAGTTGCGAGCGGGTGCCGTTCTTCCACGTGTCCCAGTGACGGATGAAGAGCTCGTCGTAGGCCTGCCCGCTCGCCTTGGTCGCGGCGCGCTCGTCGAGGCGCTTCTTCGTGCACGCGAGCTCGGCGCACTCGGCGAGGACTTCGAACGTCACCGCAAGCTGGCGGCCATTCGGCGAGACCGCGTACGAGCCGACGTCGAGCGGATAGTCGGTGACCTGGCGCGCGTCGCCGCCCGATAGATCGATGCGCCAGACCTGGTTCGAGCCGCCCCGCGCGGACAGAAAGTAGAGGCTCGTGCCGTTCGCGGACCAGCGCGGCGTAGTCGAGCTCACGCCCTTCGTCGTGAGGCGCCGCGGCGCTTCGTTCGCAGCGAGCGACCGCACCCAGATCGAGTTGACGCCCTTGTTCGCGTCGAGGTCGGTCTCGCGCAGCTGGAACGCGACGGCGCTGCCGTCCGGCGAGACTCGCGGGTCGCTGACGCGGTCCATCATGACGAGGTCGCGGACGTCGAGGCCGCGGGGCTCGGCAGCCGCGGCCGACGCGGCGCTCGCGGCAAGGGCGAGGAACAGCAGGGTCGGGCGCATGGCGGGCCTCTCGATTCGGAACGACGATGGTATTCGCTCGGAGCATCCGGCAGGTCGCGGCGAGCGATCTGTGGGAGGGGGCGGAAGCCCCGACGGCGCGCCGCTTCGATCGCCGCGTCACCCTGTCGGGGCTTCCGCCCCTCCCACATGTCTTCGGACGTCGCCGGCATCCGAGCAGCGCAGCTTCAGTCAGCAAGGATCCCTGCGATAGCGCTTCGGTGTTGACCGTCGTGTGTGGTCCGGCCACGCTTCGGCACCGGAGGATCCACGCATGACGCATCTCGTTTCCCGACTCGGGTGGCTCGCGCTCGCGGTGCTCGGCGCGCTCTGTCTCGGTCGCATCGCGCTGACGCGCGGCGAGTCGATCTCGGCGATCTGGCTGCTCGCCGCGGCGGTCGCGACCTTCGTGATCGCGCAGCGTTTTTACGCGCGCTTCATCACGCTCAACGCGCTCGGCATCGACGCGTCGCGCGCGACGCCGGCGTACCGGCGCAACGACGGGCTCGACTACGTGCCGACCGATCGCGTCGTGCTGTTCGGGCACCACTTCGCGGCGATCGCGGGCGCGGGCCCGCTGGTCGGGCCCGTGCTCGCAGCGCAGATGGGGTATCTGCCCGGCACGCTCTGGCTGCTCGCCGGCGTCGTGCTCGCGGGCGCGGTGCAGGACTGCGTGATCCTGTTCCTCTCGACGCGCCGCGACGGCCGCTCGCTCGGCGAGATGATCCGGCGCGAGATCGGGCCGGTCGCCGGCAACGTCGCAATGGTCGGGATCCTGCTGATCATGGTGATCCTGCTCGCCGTGCTCGCGCTCGTCGTCGTGAAAGCGCTCGCGCAGAGCCCGTGGGGCACGTTCACGGTTGCGATGACGATTCCGATCGCGCTCCTGATGGGCGTCTACGTGCGGTACTGGCGACCGGGACGCGTGCTCGAGGTTTCGGTGCTGGGGCTCGTGCTGCTCGTCGTCGCGGTGATCGCGGGCGGCCACGTCGCGGCCGACCCCGCGCTCGCGGCGTGGTTCACGCTCGACGCGAAGACGCTTGCGTGGCTCCTGATCGGCTATGGCTTCCTCGCGGCCGTGCTGCCGGTGTGGCTGCTGCTCGCGCCGCGCGACTACCTCTCGACCTTCCTCAAGATCGGCACCGTCGTGCTGCTCGCGCTCGCGATCGTGTGGGTCAATCCCGAGCTGAAGCTCCCGGCGGTCACGCAGTTCGTCGACGGTACCGGCCCGGTCTGGTCGGGCCCGCTGTTCCCGTTCCTCTTCATCACGATTGCGTGCGGCGCGGTCTCGGGCTTCCACGCGCTGGTGTCGTCGGGCACGACGCCGAAGCTGATCGAGTCCGAGCGCGACATCCGCGCGATCGGCTACGGCGGCATGCTGACCGAGTCGTTCGTCGCGATCATGGCGATGATCGCCGCGGCCTCGCTCGAGCCCGGCCTCTACTTCGCGATGAACAGCCCCGCGGCGGTGATCGGCACCGACGCGGTGTCCGCCGCGAACGCGATCGCACAGTGGGGTTTCGTCGTGACGCCCGAGATGCTGACCGAGGCCGCGCGCGAGACCGGCGAGACGACGCTGCTGTCGCGCGCCGGCGGTGCGCCGACGCTCGCGGTCGGCATGGCGCAGATCTTCGGGCGCGTCGTTCCCGGCGAAGGCATGGTCGCGTTCTGGTACCACTACGCGATCCTGTTCGAGGCGTTGTTCATCCTGACGACGGTCGACGCCGGCACGCGCGTCGGGCGTTTCATGATCCAAGACCTGCTCGGCCGCGCCTCGTCGAAGCTAGAGAGGACGGAGAGCTGGGGCGCGAACGTCGCCGCGACCGGGCTCTGCGTCGCCGGTTGGGGCTGGTTCCTCTACCAGGGCGTCGTCGATCCGCTCGGCGGCATCAACACGCTATGGCCGCTGTTCGGGATCGCGAACCAGATGCTCGCCGGCATTGCGCTCACGTTCGCGACCGTCGCGCTCGTGAAGATGAAGCGCGAGCGCTATCTCTGGGTCACGCTCGTGCCGATGAGCTGGGTCGTCGTCTGCACCACGACCGCCGCGATGATGAAGGTGTTTTCCGAAGACCCGCGCATCGGTTTTCTCGCGCACGGGCGCCGCTACGGCGAGGCGCTCGCGCGCGGCGAGGTGCTCGCGCCGGCCCGCGACCTCTCGGAGATGGGACGCGTCGTGTTCAACGACCATGTCAACGCGTCGCTCGCGCTCGTGTTCTGCACGGTCATGCTGACCGTCGTCGTGCTCGGGACGCGCGTGGCGTGGCGCGCCTGGCGCGAGCACCATCCGTCGGCGCACGAGGAGCCGTACGTGCCGCGGCCGGCGGAGGGCGTCGCATGAGCTGGCTGCGGCGTTTCTTCCTGCGCTTCGCCGAGTCTGCGCGGCTCGCGATCGGCGTGCCCGACTACGAGCGTTACGTCGCGCACCTCCGCGATGCACACCCGGAACGCACGCCGATGGACTACGCGACGTTCTTCCGCGAACGGCAAGCGGCGCGCTACGGCAAATCCGCAACGCGCTGCTGTTGAGACGGACCGCGGCGACGCGCGCCTTGCGGGGGACGCGTCAGCCGGAGCACGGCGGAGTGGCGGGGATCTCGCGCACCTCGATCTCGAAGGGCTTCTCGCCGATACCCGGCGCGGTCGAGGCTTCGGCCGCGATCTCGTACGCACGCTCGGCGCTCGCCACCTCGACGATCCAGAAACCCGCGAGGTACTCCTTCGATTCCGGAAAGACACCGTCGGTGATCGGCTTTCCGTTCGCACCGGCGCGTACGAGCCTGGCCTGCTTCGGTGCCGCGAGGCCCATCGTGCCGACGAGCTCGCCCGATGCCGCGAGCTTCTGGCCGAAGCGCCGCATGAACACCGTGTTCGCGGCGAGCACGTCCTTCGGCCAGGCGAGGTAGGTGTCGTATCCGTCACGCGGGCTGTTCATGAGCAGCATGAATTTCATGGGTTCGCTCCTGCTGTGGCGGCCCGGGCTGGACCGCCTCCGTGACGAGGTCGGCGCCGGGCGACGGATTTCGACATCGACCACTATGATCGCCGCCCGCGCCTTCGACGTGCTGAACTGCCTCGTCGACATCGGGGCCCGCGAGGCCGCACGCACGACTACCGCCGGCCGAACGCAGCTCAGCCCGCTTCCCTCCTTCACCGTTCAGGGTGAGATCGCCACCATGCGCTCGTCGGCGCACGGAGGCGAGCGCGAGCGAGTTGGATCGAACCAGAACCCGGCATGCGGCACGGGGTTCCTCCCCGGAGCCGCCGGCACGCGGCAGAGACGGAACGGCGGCTGACGGAAGCTGCCGGTCGCTTCCGCAGCCTGCTCGAGCATTTCGGCATGCTCGCGATGCTGCTCGACGATCACGGCATCGTGATGTACGTGAACCCGGCGATGCTCGCGCTCACGGGATGGCGACGCGAAGAGGTGATCGGCCGAAGCGCATTCGAGGTGTTCGTGCCGACCGAATCGGTTCCCGCGATGCGCGCGGCCCACCGCGACGTACTCGCGGAACGGCCGAGCGCCTGGTCCGGGCGAACGGAAATCGTGACACGCAGCGGCGAGCGGCGGCTGACGCGCTGGTCGAACACGGTGCTGCGCGGCAGCGACGGCCGACCCACCGGCACCGCGCACATCGGCGAGGACGTCACCGACTTCGCGCGCGCGCAGGCCGCCACCCGGGCGAGCGAGGAACGCTATCGCCGCCTGTTCAACGCGTCGCCGCTGCCGATGTGGCTGTACGACCTCGAGACGCTCGCCTTCGTCGCCGTGAACGACGCTGCGATCGCTCGCTACGGCTACAGCCGCGACGCCTTCCTGGCGATGACGATCGCGGACATCCGGCCCGAGGCGGACCGCGAACGGCTGCGCGCTGCGCTGCAGGCTCGGCGCGACGCGGGCGAGCCGCGCGCCGGTGCGCATGTGGACGACGACGGAGATATCTGGCGGCACCGCCGCAGCGACGGATCGATCATCGACGTCGAGATCACGTCCCACGAGCTCGACTTCGACGGTCGCGCCGTGCGGCTCGTCGCCGCACACGACGTGACCACGCGTTTCGAGCAGCAGCGCAAGATCGAACGCCTGAGCCGTATCCGCGCCGTCATGACCGGCATCTCGTCGGCGATGCTGCGCTCGACCGACCGGCGCGGGCTGCTCGAGGAAGCCTGCCGTGTCGCGACGACCGAAGGCGTGTTTCCGGTCGCGTGGGCGACCGAGATCGAGCCGGACGGCAACGTGCGGATCGTCGCGTCCGCCGGCCCGAGCCCCGCGTCGCTCGAGTTCCTGCAGGGCGCGCTGTCCGGCGGCGTTCCCGCCGACGCGCGTCCGACCCATCGCGCCACGCTTTCCGGACGTCCCTACATCATCAACGACCTCGCCAAAGAAACCTCGCTCGGCGAGCTGCGCGAGCATCTCGTCGCGCAAGGCCACCGTTCGGGTGCGGCGTTTCCGCTGCTGCTCGAGCGACGGCCGATCGGCGCGCTCGTGCTGCTCGCGCGCGAGCGCGATTTCTTCGACGAGGACGAGATCGCGCTGCTGCAGTGGATGGCGTCGGACCTCTCGTTCGCGATCGAGCACCTCGAAAAGTCGAAGCGTCTCGACTATCTCGCGTACTACGACCCGCTGACCGGCATCGCCAACGCGCGGCTGTTCGCCGACCGGCTCGAGCAGCACGTGCACGCGGCGCGGCAGAACGGCACGCAGGTCTGCGTGATCGTGTTCGACATCGAGCGTTTCACGCGCGTCAACGACACGCTCGGCCGCGCCGCCGGCGACGCATTGCTGCATGCGATTGCGCAGCGTTTCGACGTGCGCCTGCGCGAGCCCTACACCTTTGCGCGCATCGCCGGCGACACCTTCGCGGTCGCGAGCCCGCGCGACCAGGAACACATCACGACGCGGTTGCGCGACTGCGTGTTCGAGGTCCTCGGCGAGCCGTTCGAGATCGACGCTCACAGGATCGACGTCGAGGTTCAGGCCGGGATCGCGCTGTACCCGGCGGACGGCAGCGACGGCCCGACCGTGTTCCAGAACGCCGAGTCGGCGCTGATGCTCGCCAAGGCGAACGGCGAGCGCACCGTCTACTTCTCCGCCACGATGAACGAGCGGATCGCGCGGCGCTACGCGTTGGAGCAGGCGCTGCGGGCGGCCGTCGCGCGCGGCGAGCTCGTCGCGCACTACCAGCCGCGCGTCGACCTCGAGTCCGGCGCCCTCGTCGGCGCCGAGGCGCTGGTGCGCTGGGCGCGGCCGGGCCACGGTCTCGTCTATCCGGGCGATTTCATCGAGCTCGCGGAGCAAACGGGCTCGATCGTCGAGATCGGGCGCTGGATGCTCGAGAGCGTCTGCGCGCAGCAGGCGGCGTGGACCCGTGCCGGGCTCGGCGTCGTGCCGGTCGCGGTGAACCTCTCGTCCGCGCAGTTCGTCACAGGCGACCTGCTCGACACGGTGCGCGGCGCGCTCGCGCGCCACGGCCTCGATCCCGCAGCTCTCGAGCTCGAGCTGACCGAGAGCACCGTGATGGAAGATCCGGCGGGCGCGCGCTCGACCCTTGCCGCGCTGCGCAAGCTCGGCGTGCGGCTCGCGCTCGACGACTTCGGCACCGGCCATTCGTCGCTCGCGCACCTCAAGCGCTTTCCGTTCGACGCGATCAAGATCGATCGCAGCTTCGTGACCGATATCGCGACGAATCCGGACGATGCGGCGATCGCGACCGCGATCATCGCCATGGCGCGCGGGCTCGAGCTCAAGGTCGTCGCCGAGGGCGTCGAAACGCAGGGCCAGCTCAAATACCTGCGCGCCGGGGGCTGCGACGAGATGCAGGGCAATCTGTTCAGCAAACCGGTCTCGTCCGCGCGTTTCGAGGAGATGTTGCGCAGCGCCCATCGCATGGACCTGCCGCGTCCGGACGCGACGGAGCAGCGCACGTTGCTGATGGTCGACGACGAGCCCGGCATACTCGCGGCCCTTTCGCGCGTGCTGCGCCGCGAGGGCTATCGCATCCTCACGGCCGCGAGCGGGCGCGAAGCGCTCGAGCTGCTCTCGGTTCAACCCGTGCAGGTGATCCTGTCCGACCAGCGCATGCCCGGGATGTCCGGCACGGAGCTGTTCGACGTCGTACGAAGGCTCTACCCCGATACGGTCAGGATCCTGCTCACGGGCTACGCGGATCTCGCGGCCGTCACCGACGCCGTCAATCGCGGCGAGGTGTTCAAGTTCTTCCTGAAGCCGTGGGACGACGCACAGTTGCGCGAGCAGCTGCGCGAGGCGTTTCGCCGCTGTCGGTCCGACCGGTGCGCAGGGCTATGATCGCGGCCCCGAACCACGCGCATCGGCCATGGACGACATCACCCATCTGACTTTCGATTGCTACGGCACGCTGATCGCCTGGGAACAGGGCATCCTCGACGCGGTGCTGCCGGTGCTCGCCGCGCACGGCGCCGACGCGGAGCCCGTCGACGTGCTGAAACGCTACGTCGAGATCGAGGCCCGCGAGGAGCAAGGCGCGTTCAAGCCGTACCGCGAGGTGCTGGTCGCCGTCATGCGCGGCATCGGCGCCGCGTACGGCATCGCGCTCGACGATCGCACGTGCGCAGTGCTGCCGGAATCCGTCGGCGCGTGGCCCGCGTTCCCGGACAGCGTCGCGGCGCTCGCGCAGCTCGCCGGCAGGTATCGGCTCGTCGTCGTCTCGAACATCGACGACGAGCTGTTTGCGGGCAGCGCACGAAGCCTCGGCGACCCGTTCGCCGAAGTCGTCACCGCGAAGCAGGTGCGAAGCTACAAACCCGGGCTCGCGCATTTCCGCGAGGCGATGCGCCGCACCGGCGCCGGTCCGTCGCAGATCCTGCACGTGGCGCAAAGCCTCTTCCACGATCACGTCCCGGCGCAATCGCTCGGCATGCACACCGCGTGGGTCGAGCGGCCCAGCCGCCTCGGCGCGATCGGGCTTGCGCCGCCGGCGGACGTGACACCGACGCTGCATGTGACGTCGCTGCAGGCGCTGGCGGACCGCATCGCGTAGGTCGGCTGGAGAGGCCGTTCGCAGAACGTAGGCCGGACATCGCGAAGCGATGGCCGGCATCACGGATGCGCCCACTTGCCGGCCTTCCCTTCGGGAAGTCCGGCCTACTCAAGCGCCGCGGCCTTGCGCAGCAGGTAGTCGCGCTCCGGGATGCTCGTCGTGCGCTCGGCGGCCGCGCGGTACTGCGCGAGCGCGGCGTCACGCTCGCCGGCGCGCTCGAGCAAATGCGCACGCACGGCGTGCAGGCGGTGATGCTCACGCAGACGGTCGTCGTTCGCGAGCGGCTCGAGCAGCTCTAGACCGGCACGCGGGCCGTGCACCATCGCGGCGGCGACGGCGTGGCTCAGCACGACCATCGGGTTGTCGGCGATCCGCATCAGCACGCCGTACAGCGCGAGGATCTGCGGCCAGTCGGTGTCCTCGGCGCGCGGCGCCTCGTCGTGCACGGCCGCGATCGCGGCGAGCAGCTGGTACTCGCCGACGGCGCCGCGCCGAAGCGCCGCGCTCGCGAGCGCGACGCCCTCGTTGATCATCGTGCGGTTCCAGCGCGAGCGGTCCTGCTCGTCGAGCGGCACGAGCGCGCCGTCGGCCGCCGTGCGGGCGTCGCGGCGTGCATCGGTGAGCAGCATCAGCGCAAGCAGCCCGTCCACCTCGGGATCGCGCGGCAGCAGCGCGTGCACGGCACGGGTCAGACGGATCGCCTCGTTCGAGAGGTCCGTGCGCTGCAGCGAATCGCCCGCGCTCGCGGTGTAGCCCTCGTTGAACACGAGGTAGAGCACGTGCAGCACGGCGCCGAGCCGCGCGGCACGCTCGTCCGCGTCGGGCAGCGCAAACGGAACGCGCGAATCGACGATCATCTGCTTCGCGCGGCTGATCCGCTGACCCATCGTCGCGGCCGGCACGAGGAACGCCTTCGCGATCTCCTCGGTCGTGAGGCCACCGACCGCGCGCAGCGTCAGCGCGATCGCCGAGGCATCGGTCAACGCCGGATGGCAGCACATGTAGAGCAGCATCAGCGTGTCGTCCGCTTCGGCGTGCAGCGGATCGTCCGGCAGCGGAGCGGTCGCGAGCGGCGCCGCGTCCGCGATCGCGGTCTCGCGCTCGCGCCGCGCGATCTCGCTGCGCACGTGGTCGGTCATGCGGCGGCGCGCGACCTTCATGAGCCAGGCACGCGGATCGTCCGGCATGCCGTAGCGCGGCCACTGCTCGGTGGCCGCGATCAGCGCCTCCTGCACCGCGTCCTCGCACGCGACGAAGTCGCGGAAGCGACGCACGGCCGCGCCGAGCACCTGCGGCGCGAGCTCGCGCAGCAAGTGCTCGATTGCGGGGTCGAGCCCGCGTTCCTTCAACCGAGGTCCTGCGGCGGACCGCTCATGACCTCACGCACCTCGATCTCGAGCACCTGACCTTCTGGCAGCGGCGCGGTCGAGGCTTCGGCCGCGATCTCGTAGGCGCGCTCGGCGCCGTCGACGTCGACGATCCAGTAGCCCGCGAGATACTCCTTCGACTCCGGGAACACGCCGTCGGTGACCGGCTTGCCGTTCTTGCCCGCACGCACGAGCTTCGCCTGCGTCGGCGCCGCGAGCCCCTCGGCCGCGACCAGCTCGCCCTGGCGCGAGAGCTTCTTCGCGAACTCGACCATGAACCCGATATGCGCCTCGAGCATCGCCTTCGGCAGCTTCATGAACTCGTCGTAGCCGTTGCGCGGGCAGTTCATCATCAGCATGAATTTCATCGGATCGCTCCTCGTACGGCGGCCAGGGCGGCGCGCCTTCCGAGGGGTAGTCGGTGCGGGGCGCGCGATTTCGACATGGGTGGCTCGGTGCGTCGAAAGCGCGCCGACCGGGCACGACGATACTCGACCCGTGGCGCAGAAACCGCCAGGCCGTGGTTCGAACGCCGCGATCGGTATCGCGTCCGGAAGTGGGTCGCGCTAGCGCGGGCAACCGCCGGCGCGAGACAGCTCGAGCACACCCTGCTGCGTATCGAACGGTTCGGCGAGCTCGCCCGCGTCGAAGCGGTACGCCAGACGCGTCCGGGCGCAGCTCGTGCGTTCGAGCGTTGCGCCGCCGATGCGCCAGCGGTTGCCGGTCGGGCCGGTCTCGAAGCGCCCGCCGAGCGTCCGTGTGATCGCGATCGTCCCGTCCGCTCCGGTTTCGAGCGCGAGCCACTGCGGCGCGCCCCCATCCGCCGCGCGCGGCTCGAACGTCGGCCATGCGCCGGTGATGTCGCCGCTCGCGTCGACGTGCAGCATCAACGAACGCCCGTCGGCGGTCCGCCACACCGCGCTGTCCGGTACGAGACGACGCCGCAGCGTCTCGCAGTCGAAGCGATCGCCGCGCTCGAGCACGATGCGCCCCGCGACGTCGTCGAGCTCGCCCTCGAAGCGGAACTCGAGCTCGGCGCGCTCGCAACCGAGCTGGTGCCACGTCGCGCGTCCCGCGGTCCGATAGCGCGGGGCGCCGCGATCGAAGCGTCCGGGTTCGGGCGCGAGGATCGCAAGCAATGCGTCCGGCGCAGCTCCCGCCGCGAAGTTGCCGGCCAGCCGATACCAGCGCTGCTGGGCGGGATCGTTCGCGCCGTCGTGCGAGAACGTGAGCCAGCGGCCGTCGACGGCGCCCGTACGGTCGACCGCAAGCTCGATCGACTGCCCGTTCAGTGCGGCGCCGATCCATCGTCCCGCCGCGTGCTGGCGCAACGTGCGCGGGCGCGTCGCCGCATCGCGTGCGCGATAACGTTCGAGCGCGAGCTCGGCGCGCGGGCCCTCGACCGTCGAGGTTGCGCGGAGCAAGCCACCCTCGGCGTCGAAGCGATGGATGGGCGCGCCCCCATAGTCGGCCGCATCGCGCAATGCCGCAATCGCGCCGACGCGGCGGCCGGTGCGACCGTCGTACCACCACGCGTCGCCGGCGGGGCGGCCGTACACCCACGGTTCGGAGCCGAAAGGTTCCGGAATCAGAAAAGCATCGCCGGTCGGCGCCACGACGAACCCGCCGCGCCGCAGCCAGCGCTCGGCGATGCGAAACTGCGTCGCACCGTCGCGATCGGCGAGCCGGTGCATCGTCACGTTCGCGTCGTCGAAGCCGGAGCGCTCGAAGACGATCCAGTCGTCGCCGATGCGGGCCCATTCCGTGTCGCGTTCGAATCGCGCACGCCACGTCGAACGACCGGCTCCGTCGAGGCGGACCAGCGTGCTCGTGCCGTCGGGCGCGGCGAAGCCGACGAGCGCCGAAGCTGCCGCCGGCACGACCCCGAGCAGCTGCGAGCCCGAGACGGCGCCGAGGGTAGCGAGGTCGATCGCCCAGCGCTCCTCGCCGCTGGCCGCGAAGTAGCGCACGCGCTCGCGCGCGACGAAGCGCTCGAACAGCGTGAACGCGCCGCTCGGCGCGGTCCTGTACGACGCGTTTCCCTCGAACGCGATCACACGTTCGTTCCGAGGCCTCCCATCGCGTCCGACGATCGTGCGCACCAGTGCGCGCGGAAGCTGTCCCCGCTCCACCGGGGTATCGAGCACGTGCACGTCCTCCTCGACCGCGACGAGGCGCGCGGAGGTGCCGCCGCGCGGCAACGCGAGCGGCGTGAGCGCGGCGCCGTCGCGCGCGTCGTAGCACTCGAGCCGGCGCGATTCGTCGGGCAGCTCGCGCAGCCGGCAGAAGCGCTCTGCGGTCGCGGCGTAACGCATCGAGGTGTCGAAGCCGAGCGTCGGCTCGATCGCGCGCCGCCAGATACGGCGCCCATCGCGGTCGATGCGCGACAGCGATCTGCCGATGCCGTAGCCGTGCACGTCGACGACGTAGGCGCCACCGCCCGGCACCGCGACGAGCACGCTCGCCCCGATCGCCTCGGGAACCCCGCCGTCGCTCGCGACCGGGTGCGGCGCGGACGCGTCGGGCAACCATCGTTCGAGCCGCGGCAGGCTGTCGTCGAGGTAGCGATGGCCGTGCTGCGCGATCAGCGAGCCGTCCGCCAGGATCGCGAGCGGCGTGACCAGGGCGGACACGCGCCGTGATCGCGCGCTGCCGTCGGCGAGCGCGACCTCGTAGACGGCGGCGTCGCCGGACGAATGCAGGTACAGCCGGTCGCCTTCGGGAAGCGAAGGCAGCGGGTAGCCTTTCACGTTTGCTCGCGTCCAGCGCACGCTGCCGTCCGGCGCAAACGCACGCAGGCTCGAGCGCGCTTCGCCGTGCTCCTCGACCAAGACGATATCGCGGCGCGCGAGCCGGATCGCGCCGCGCTCGACCGCGCGCGACCAGAGCCGGCGACCATCCCGCGAGAGTCGGTCGAGCCGCGCGCCTGGCGTCGGCTCCGGCATGACGACGAGCACGTAGACACCGTCCGCGCCGACTGCGCGCACGTCGAGCGGAAAACCGTCGAGCCCGAAGTTCCACTCGACCCGATCGCGGGTGACGCGCACGATGGTCCGACCGCCCGTCGAAGCGCTCGTGCCGAGCACGTACGCGGCCGAGGTTTCGCGATCGGGGACGATTCGCGTGATGCTCGCGAGGCCGTGCGCGGGCGCGGGTTCGACCCGGCAATCCTGGCGGAACCAGTAGAGCGTAGTGGTGGGATCGTCGCGGTAGTTGGAGCCGTGCTCGAGAAAGCCGTCGAGCCCGAAGGGCCCTGCATCGAAGTAGTAGGTCGCGTGGGCGATCTGCGGACCGCGCGCAGTCGGCTCGACCCGGCAGACGTAGTCCAGCGGAACCTCGGGGTATTCGAACTGTCCGTCCAGCACCGTCACCGCGCCGTTGCCGAGATCGAGCAGGCGACCCGATCGCGCCACGCGCGTACGCTCGACGATGCGATCGTCGCGATCGAAACGCACGAGCCAGCCGCCCGCGGAGTTGCGGAACGACAGCGCGTAGCCGCCGTCGGCTTCGGGCATCGCCGAAACGTAGTCGCGGATCGCACTGGGAACCGGCCCGCTCGACTCGACCGTCGTTCGCCACTCGAGCTCCGCCGCGCCGGCGCTCGCCGCGAACCCGAGCAGCGCCGCGCCTGCGCGCACCCGCGCGCCTGCCTTTGCCTTCATCTCGCGATCCCCAGTGGTGTTCGGTGTCAGGACGAACGGGCGCGAAAAATCGTCGCGCTGCGCGCCTGGTTCTCGTCGCTCACCCCATCGGCACGACGTAGCTGACGAGCCGGCGGATCAGCCCGCCGCGCAGCTCGAAGACGTCGCAATACGCGAGCTCCAGCCAGACCCCGTCGCGGCGCTGCGTCCGCACCGTGCCCTCGGCGACGACGACGTCGCCTTCCTCGACGATCCGCGTCACCGCGATCTCGGGATCGCCGATGAAGTTCTCGTTGCGGATCTCGCGCGCGAAGGCGTCCTTGCCGCGATGGTGGAACGCGCCGGGGAGTATCCATTCGACGTCGTCGGTGAGGCACGCGAGGATCGGCGCCGCATCCGGACGCTCGAACGCTCGAAGGTAACGCTCGACGGTGCTGCGGTTCTCGCTCATGCGCGAAGCATATCGGCGCGCCTATTAAGCACGCATCCGACGCGATGACGGCACGCGCGTAATACGCATCGCGCGTGTCCCGATCGTCGTCTTCCCCGCGTTGTCACCCTCCGTTGGCTCGTGACCCGCCGCGCGGCAGGGGCGCAGGGTCGTTCGTATCCCTCCACCGGAGCACGACGATGAAGAAGACGAAGGACCTCTCCCAGTTCACCAACATCCTGCCGTACGCGAGTGAGATCTTCGGCGTCTACCAGCCGATGCTCGGCTGGCGCTCGAAGCGCGCGCGCAAGCGGGTCGAGCGCGGCTTCCGCAACGACGTCGCGCGCGTGCTCGACGTCGTGCGGGAACGCTTCAAGGGACGCTTCGAGCTCTCGCTCGCGGCCGACGGTGCGGCGCAACGCATCGCACGGCTCGAGCCCGCGACGCTCGATTCGCCGGCCGGCCGTCCCGGCGCGAGCTTCGTGATCGACTCGATCGCGCGCGACCTGCCACCGCCGGAGCGGTATGACGAAGCGGTGTGGGATCGCGTGATCCGCCCCGAGCGCGTCAAGGAGGCGCTCGCGCGCGACGTCGTGCCGCGCGTGCTCGAATGGCGCAAGGGTGCGGCGCGCCGCGACGACGACGATGACAACGACGGCGGCCTCGCCGAGCTCGATCGCGCCAGCGCGACGCAGCTCGAGCGCGAGTCGGTGCTCGCGGGCTACCTGCTGTTCCTCAAGGAGCAGAAACAGTACGGCGTGCTGCAGCAGATGTTCTACAAGCCCAACGACAACCTTGCCTCGCTGCTGCGCGTGCTCGAGTTCCGCGACCCGCTCGACGTGTTCGATCCTTTCAAGGACATCCATCGCGTCGGCTCGTCGCCGATCGGGATCGTGCACCTGTTCCGCCAGTACTTCTTCGAGTTCGACACGTTCCTCGGCCCGCCGGTCGGACACGTCTGGATGAGCCCCGGCGCGTCGGTCGAGCTGCTCGAAGTCTCGACTCGCAAGTCGATCATCGAGCGCACGTTCGAGACCTCGACCGAGATGACCACGAAGACCGAAAAGGAAACGAAGACCGAGGACGAGATCTCCGAGGCGGTCAAGGAGGAGAACCGCTCCGACATGAAGTTCGGGATGAACGCGACGGTCAACCAGAGCTGGGTCAGCGGCAGCGCGTCGGCGTCGGCAAGTATCGATATGGCGACGACGCAACAGAAGGCGCGCGAGCGCGCGCACAAGCACATGCGGCAGCAGACCGAGAAGCTCTCGACCGAGATTCGCAAGAACTTCAAGTCGACCTTCCGCAGCGTCACCGAAACGACCGACACCTCGAGCAAGCGCTACGTGCTGCAGAACGCGAGCGACAAGCTCATGAACCTCGAGCTCCGGCGCAAGATGCGCCAGGTCGGCGTGCAGGTGCAGGACATCGGCACCTACCTCTGCTGGCAGACCTACGTCGACGACCCGGGCCGCCAGCTCGGCATCGCGAAGCTCGTGCACGTCGCGAAAGGCCCGGAGACCGCCGACGTGCCGCCGCCGGAAGCGATCCCGCGTCCGCAGAGCGTCGTGACGCAAACCACGATCAAGATCCCGTTCGTGCCGAAGACCGAGGACACACTGCCCGAGGACGACATGGACGAGGCCTACCGCGACGGCAAGGAGGTCAACCTCGACACGAACGAGGGCTCGCCCGAGCGGATCCAGGCGAACTTCCACGACCTCTCGGCCGAATGCGGGCAGCCGAACTACCGCTACGGACGCATCGACTTCGACTACGGCGGCCACGACATCCAGGTCAGCCTGCGTGACGTAGTCGAGGATCCGGTCGGCAAGGTCTCGTTCGGCATCCACCTCGACCACGTCAACTTCCGCAATGCCGCGCCGCTCGTCATCACCGCGAACGTCACGTGGGAGCCGACCGACGAGGCGATCGCGAAGATCGACGCCGAGAACCTCACGAACAGCTCGAAGTTCAGCGAGGCGACTCGCGTTGCGTTCGAGAAGGCGTTCGTCGAGGCCGCGCGTGAGCGCATCGACAAGGCGAGCCGCATCGAGTCGCGCCGCTTCGAGGACCTGCGCGAGGAGGAGCGCATCGTCGTCTACCGCGCGCTGATCCAGGACATGCTGACGAAGGACCTGCCGATCCCCGACGACCGCACGCGCCACGTCGTCTCCGAGCTCCTCAACGCGATCTTCGACATCGATAAGATGCTGTACTTCGTTGCACCCGAGTGGTGGCGACCGCGTTTCGTGCAGCACCACCAGCAGCTCGGCGGGATCCGCATGCCGGACGGCAGCGACGCGAAGGCGCCGGCGTCGAAGGCGCCCGTGTCGAAGGCGAAGGTGTCGGTCAAGGGCTCGCTGCACAGCCAAGTGATCGGCAAGCACCTCGGCGACGCGCTGGTCGAAGTCGCGAAGGTCGCCGAGGACAAGCAGATCGCGCCGGTCGACACCGTCGCCTGGGGCGGCGCGAACGCGAATCGCGGCGCGAACTACTACATCACCGAATCGTCGGAGCCCGCTCCGCTCGGCGCGTCGCTCGGCTGGCTCCTGCAGCTCGACGGCGACGACCTGCGCAACGCGTTCCTCAATGCGCCGTGGGTGAAAGCCGTGATCCCGATCCGGCCAGGCCAGGAGCGCGCCGCGATCAACTGGCTCTCGCGCCTGCACGTCGAAGGCACCGAAGGTCTCGACGACCGCTACCTCGCGTCGCCGCAGCAGCTCGCGGAAATCCCGCACAGCGGCCCGTTCCCCACGATCCGCGACGCGATCGACCACCTCTGCGACGTCGTTGCGAAGAAACACGAGGAATCGCTCGAGGTCGGGCGCTATCCCGGTGACGAGATCGACGACTCGAACCGCGTCTCGGCTACGCCGGTCGACAAGGTCTACGAGCACGGCTTCTACCCGCTGCAGGGCGGGTTCCGCGTCGCGCCGTCGGACGAGTCGTTCGAAGTGTTCGATCAGTGGATCGAGGTGCTGCCGACCGATCAGGTCGTGCCGGTCGAGGTCGCGTACGACGCGAAGACCGGCCGGCAGATCTGACGATGGCGATTCCGCCGATCCTGCCTGCGTCGCCGATCGTGACGCTTCCGCGGATACCGCTGCCGCCGGAGCCTTCGATCCCGAAAGAGGCGAAGCTCGCGATCGTCGTTGCGGGTGTCAACTACCCGCGCGTCAAGCAGGGCAACATCCGGCCCCGGCAGGGCAAGCCGCGCAGCCAAAAGTCGCAGTGGCACAGAACCTATTTTCACATCGCCAACCGGTACATCCAGGAGTGGGCGTTCAAGTCCGGCGGCCTCAATCGAGCGATCCTGTTCGACTTCCTCGAGGGCGAGATTCTCGAGTTCGTGAAGGGCAGCAGTTCCGAGAAGACCGGAACGTGGCTCGCGCCGCTGCGTTTTCCGCTCGAGGACGCGAACTACCGCTTTCGCGATACGTCGGGTGGGGTCGATGTTCTGCGTGCGAATCCGGGGAAGAACCCGATGGCGTATTGGACCGGACTATCCCGCTATGCCGCGAGCAAGTCGCTCGACATGGCTAAGGACGACATCCCCATCGCAGACTATCTGGCCGATTGGAGGCGATGGGCCGAAGAGGAAAATTCGCTGTCGATCCGCGACGTGTATCTCATGCTGCATCGATGTCCTGCGCGAACGTTGCACGAGCTGCACTTCTTCGGCCATTCGATCAGCCAGGGACCGATCATCGTGAACACGGTGCGACTCTCCCCGCAAAGCAAGCTGTTCGACAAGGACTGCCGCGTCGACGATTTCAGTTCGTCGATCGCCAAGTCCGTCGGCTTCCGCGAGGCGTTCGCGCGCGACGCGATCATCGGCATCTGGGGCTGCGACAGCGACGACCGCTGGAAGGCCGCGGTGCTGGGACCGGCCATGAAGGAGAAGCCGCTCGGCGTACCACGGCGCGACGCGATCGAGCTCGCGCTCAGCACGACGTACGCGCGCGCCTTCGCGACGCACGTCGGTCGCGCCGCGCACGCGCCGCTGCCGGGTTCGTCCGGCGCCCACGACGGGCAGGATCCTGATGACGGCGCGAAGGGGTTGTCGCTGTCCCCGCAGCTGATGCACGTCCACTTCGGGCTGTGTGAAGCGATCCTCGCGTTCTACCGGGACGTGATCGGCATCAGCTTCCCGAAGACCGGCCTTTATCGTGGTCACGCGAGCCTGGGACGCGGGTACGGCCGATATCCACCGCCCTAGCGGGGTGTCCCACGGCGGCTCGTCGCTACCAGGGGATCGCGCGCGTCGCGACCAGCAGCAGGATCACCAGCAGCAGCAGACCGAGCACGCGGTGGTGGCGGTGGACGAACTGCTTCATCCGGCGAGCGTAGCACCGCCGCCGCCCGTCCCATGCGGCGGCCGCCGAGCTTGGTACGGGACGGTTGCGATGGGATGATCGGGACGTCGTGTCGCGGAGGTGCCGGGGGGCCCATGCTGCGCGTGCTGGTCGTGATCTTGCTCGCGCTCGCCGGAACGACGCGCGCGGCGCCGGTTCTGGTGCTCGAGGCCTCGAGCCCGGACCGCATCGACCTCCGCGCGCACGTCGAGGTGTTGCGCGACAAGACCGCGACGCTCGACGCCGCCGCGGTACGCGACCGCGCTGACGACTTCCGACCGCTCGCGCGCGGCCGCGCGCCGAACTTCGGCTACACCGACGACGCGATCTGGCTCAAGCTCGCGGTCCGCTCGGCGCTCGCGGAACCGACCGAGTGGCTGCTCGAGCTCGACTACGCCTCGCTCGATCACGCCGAGCTCCACGACGGCAACACGGTGCAGCGCGGCGGCGATCGCGTACCGTTCGCGCAGCGCGCGGTCGCGCACCGCAATCCGGTGTTCGCGCTGCGGCTGGCGCCCGGCGAAACGCGCGAGCTGCTGCTGCGCATCCGCGCCGAAGGCAGCGCGACGACGAACCCGAGCCTCTGGCGCGCGCGCGCGTTCGCTGCGCACAGCCAGGACACCTACGCCGGCAACGCCGTCTACTTCGGCATGCTGCTCGCGCTCGCGGCATACAACCTCCTGTTGTTCGTCGCGCTGCGCGAGCGCGTGTTTCTCTACTACGTCGTGTCCGTCATCGGCATCGGCACCGGCATCGCCTGCGTCTATGGATTTGCGCAGCAGTACGTCTGGCCGGAGGCGGTGACGATCGGCAATCGTGCGCTGGTCGTCGGCTTCGCGGTGTCGGGTATCGTTGGACCGCTGTTCGCGCAGGATTTCCTCGGCACCCGTACGCGCGCGCCGCGCTGGCACCTCGCGCTGGGGATTTCGGCGTGGCTGCACGTCGCGGTGCTCGTGCTCGGCCTGATCGGTCCGCTCGACCTCGGCATGCGGCTCATTTCCGCGGCGACGCTGTTCAACTGCGCCGTGATGCTCGGCTGCGGCATCGTTTGCGCGATGCGCGGCGTACCCGGCGCCAAAGTGTTCGTGCTCGCGTTCGTGGTGCTGATGGTGAGCGGGCTCCTGATGGCGCTGCGCAACTTTGGCCTGGTGCCGACCAATTTCGTGACGCTGCATGGCATCCAGATCGGCTCCGGGCTCGAGATGCTGCTGCTCTCCTTCGCGCTCGCCGAACGCTTCAACCAGATGAAGCGCGAGAAGGAGCGCGCGCAACTGCAGGCGCTCGGAGCGCAGGAGCACCTGGTCGAGTCGTTGCAGGAACACGAGCGCGTGCTCGCGCAGCGCGTCGCCGAACGCACCGACGAGCTCGCGGCCGCGAACGCACAGCTGCGCGAGCTCGCGCTGCGTGATCCGCTGACCGGGCTCGCAAATCGCGCTGCGCTCTACGCGCACGTCGACGTCGCGCTCACGCGCACCCGCGAATCGAGTACGACGCTGTGCCTATTGATGATCGACCTCGACGGCTTCAAGGCCGTCAACGACCGCTACGGGCACGAGGCCGGCGATCGCGTGCTGCTCGAAGTCGCCCGCCGGCTCGAATCGGTCGCGCGCTCCAGCGATTTCGTCGCGCGGCTCGGCGGCGACGAGTTCGTGATCGTCGCCGAGGGTATCGCACTGCCGGATGGCGCGCGAAGCGTCGCCGAGGACGTCATCGCGGCCATTCGCGTGGCGATGCCCGCCGCACCGGACTGCCCGGTCGGCGCGAGCGTCGGCATCGCGACGAGCCGCGCGGTCGTGTCGGAAACCGAGGCGCTGCTGCGGCGCGCCGACACCGCGATGTATGCGGCGAAGGCCGCGGGGCGCGGGCGCGTGCACTGGTGGCCCGAGGAAAGCGAGGGGCGGCCGGAGCGTTCCGAGACCGAGGTTCGCTACAAGGGTCGCTGACGCGAGGCATTGGGCCGCGTTCGACCTTGCGGCGACTCGAGCGTAGAAGCCACCAGACGTCCCATCAGCCACCGCGCTTGATGGCGACCTCGCGGACCTTGTCGGTCAGCGCGGCCAGGAATGCATCAGAGGCGGTCATGAACGCGAAATGTCCGGCGTTCGGGATCAGGATCAACTCCTTCTTGGGCGCCACGACCCCATCGAAATAGTCGACAGCCGCCTCGGTGGGTGTGATGACGTCGTCCTGCCCCTGGATAACGAAGAAAGCCGTGTCGATCTTGCTGGCGGTCCTCGGCAAGTCAGCCCTCATCTGATAGGGCAATGCTTGCTCGGCGCTGAATTTGAAGCCGGCTTCGAAGTCCTGGAAGTCTTTCGGGTGTTTGGCCTTGAGCTCGGGCGCTTGGGCCCGCAGCGCCTGTATCCAGGCTTGGTCGGTCGGAGCCATCACGGGCCAGATGTTCACGGAAAAGGCTTGCTTGGCGTTGCTCGGATCGGGTCGGCCTGTTGCTTCCAACTGCCTGATGGCGGCAGCGTCGCCGTCGTGGCGCGCTTTGTCGAACGCCAGGTCGTACTGCATGTTCACGGTGGCATTCCAGCTCGCCACCTGTCCCGTGCCCACATAGGCAGCGAACAGTTCCGGCCTGAGCTGCACCATTTCGGTAGCGACGATCGTGCCCCACGAATGCCCGAGGACGATGATCT